>Ga0310345_10001007_pt1 | contig 34322 bp, 32 predicted proteins | sample HC15DNA20500_MG_FD_204667 | JGI IMG/M metagenome (GOLD analysis project Ga0310345, IMG submission 204667) | Marine microbial communities from station ALOHA, North Pacific Subtropical Gyre - HC15-DNA-20-500_MG | ecosystem: Environmental > Aquatic > Marine > Oceanic | place: Pacific Ocean: North... | reverse complement strand
GTTGTGAGGTAACCGTTCCGCTCAGCCGGGAAGTTCTGGATGAGATGGACGGAACGCGACCGCTATTCGAAGATGAGGATGACTGATGCCCGAGGCTGCTGAGACCGATGAAAAGACTGCAGCGGTTCTCATGAAAAGCCCCGACCGGTTTCTGAACCGGGAATTATCCTGGCTCCGCTTCAATGAGCGCGTCCTCGAGGAAGCCCACAACATTTCCCACCCCCTGCTTGAGCGGCTCCGTTTCCTGTCGATCTCGGCGAACAATCTCGATGAGTTCTTCATGGTTCGCTATGCGGGCCTGCGCGAGCAGTATCGTGCAGGCGTGACCAAGGTTAGCCAGGAGGGCATGACGCCCGGCCAGCAGGTCGAAGCCATTGAGAAGCAGTCTGCCTCCCTGATGGAAGCCCAGCAGGCCTGCTGGAAAGAGCTCAGGGATCTTCTGGCTGAGGAGAAAATCCATGTGGAGCCAACGTCGGAGCTGTCCAAGGCTGACCTGAAGTGGCTCAAAACTCACTTCGCAGACAATGTCTTTCCCATCCTGACACCCCAGGCGGTCGACCCGGCGCACCCGTTTCCCTTCATTCCGAATCTCGGCTTTGCGGTGGCCTTCCAGCTTGTTCCTGACCAGCCGGGCGCTGAAGCTATGGTCGGCCTCGTGCCAATGCCGGCATTCTCGCCCCGTTTCATCCGGCTGCCGGACAAGGCTAAGCAGGGTATTCGTTTCATCCGGCTGGAAAGCGTGATTGCCGAATTCATGGACATGCTGTTTCCCGGCTACACATCAACGGGGCACTGCGTCTTCCGCATTGTTCGCGACAGCGATATCGAAATCGAGGAAGAGGCCGAAGACCTCATCCATGAGTTCGAGATCCTGCTGAAGCAACGCCGGCGAGGCCGGATCGTGCGTATCCATATCGACGGCGACGCCCCCGACCAGCTACGCGAATTCATCACCCGCGAGATCGGATCAGAGCCTCGCGACATCATGATCCTGCATGGCCTGCTCGGCATGAAGAGCCTGTCAGAACTGATTGTCGATGATCGGGCGGACCTGCAGTTCAAACTCTACGAGCCGCGCTATCCGGAACGCATTCGCGAGATGGGAGGCGACTGTTTCGCCGCGATCCGGGCCAAGGACTTCATCGTTCACCACCCTTATGAATCCTTCGACGTGGTCGTTCAGTTCATCCGGCAGGCGGCAATTGATCCGGACGTCATCGCCATCAAGCAGACCCTGTATCGCACGACGCTCAATTCGCCCATTGTCGCCGCGCTGACCGAAGCAGCCGAGATGGGCAAGAACGTCACCGCCCTGGTCGAAATCAAGGCACGCTTCGATGAGGAGACCAATCTTCGGCTGGCGCGCGATCTGGAGCGGGCAGGGGTGCAGGTCGTCTACGGCTTCATCGACTACAAGACCCACGCAAAGGTCTCGCTTGTCGTGCGGCGTGAAGGCTCGAAGCTGCAGACCTACACCCACTTTGGAACGGGAAACTATCACCCGGTGACGGCCCGCATCTACACAGACTTGTCGCTGTTCACCGCCGACGCAGCCCTAGGACGGGACGCCAACCGGCTTTTCAACTACATCACAGCCTATCGCGAACCGCCTGAAAATGCGCCAGATTTCGAGAAGATTTCGATGTCGCCGCGAACGCTTGAGAAGACGCTGGTCGATCTCATCGACAGGGAGGCCGCAAATGCCAGGGCTGGCAAGCCGAGCGGTGTTTGGGCAAAAATGAATTCGCTGGTGGACGGTGATGTCATTGATGCGCTTTACCGCGCCAGTCAGGCTGGCGTGCCGATCAATCTTGTCGTCCGCGGAATCTGCTGCTTGCGCCCGCAAGTGCCGGGTCTGTCTGAGAATATCAACGTCAAAAGCCTCATCGGGCGTTTCCTCGAACATTCGCGCATCGTCTGCTTCGCTAATGGCGAAAACCTGCCATCCGCCAAGGCCAGGGTCTTCATTTCTTCTGCGGACTGGATGCAGCGTAATCTCAAGCGGCGCGTTGAGGCGCTTGTGCCCATCGAAAACCCCACCGTACACCGGCAGGTCCTGAACCAGATCATGATCGCAAATCTCAATGATGACGAGCAAAGCTGGGAAATGGACGGCGACGGAAGCTTCTTCCGCCTGCGTCCGCCCGAACGCGGCGACGGCTTCAGTGCTCACCGTTACTTCATGGAAAATCCGAGCCTTTCAGGTCGCGGTAACGCGCTCGTCGTGAGTATCCCGCCGCGCCTGGCCCCGAAGAAGCGCAACAAGAAACAGAATGCTTAGATCCCTGTCACCGGAAAAGTCTGCCGTCGTCGATATTGGGTCGAACTCGGTCCGGCTTGTCATATACGAAGTGACCGGGTCGGCCGCGCTGCCATATTTCAACGAGAAAGTGCTGGCTGGACTTGGCCGTGGACTGCCCGAAACGGGGCGTCTGTCCCAGGAAGGTGTGGACCAGGCCATTGCTGCGCTTCGCCGCTTTCGCGCCATCCTCACGGGTCTCAATGTCAACGAGGTGATCGCCGTTGCCACGGCAGCGGTCCGCGAAGCTGCCGACGGGCCGGAATTTGCCCGGCGCGCTGCGACGGAGCTCGGTGCAAAGCTCCGCATCCTGTCGGGGGCGGATGAGGGCCGGCTGTCATCGCTCGGCGTGAGGGTAGGGTTCGACATGCCGGACGGCATCGTTGGTGACCTTGGCGGCTCCAGCCTCGAATTCCAGCGCATCACCCCCGCCGGTCAGGACGGACTGGGAGAGACCCATCCGCTCGGCCCGTTCTCACTCTCCATGAGCGACGATACCCGGATTGCCGATCACCGGAAGGCAATCCGCCGCGTGCTCAGACAGTCCGACATCCTCAAGTCGGGTGCGCGCCGCCTCTATGCCGTCGGAGGGTCATGGCGGGCGCTGGCGAGTGTACATATCGAACTTACGGCTTATCCGCTCGGCATCCTACACGGCTACCGGATGAACGGATCGGCGATCCGCCTGCTGACCCGCGAAATCCTGTCGATCCAGCGCGACAAGGACATGGCGAGCCGGGTGTCTTCCATCGTCGGCCGCCGCTTCGACACCATCATCCATGCAGCGCTGGTCCTCGATGAGGTTTTCGATGCCGGCGACTTCAAGGAAGTCGTGATCTCGGCAAATGGCCTCAGGGATGGCGTCCTGTTCGACCAGCGCGACCAGGTCCTGTTCGAATCGATGGGAAGCCCAGCCGGTGATCCATTGCTTGATGGGACGGCAGCGTTTCTGAGGCTGGACAAATCCCAGTATGAATTCGGGCTTGCCCTCTATGAGTTCGTGCGACCGGTCCTGCCCAAATCGGTGGCCAAGCAGCGCATTTTTCGTGCGGCCTGTCTGATGGCGGACTGTGGCGGACGGTTCCATCCCGATCATCGTGCGGACATGGCCTATTACCTCATTCTCCGCTCGCCGATCCGCAGCATGTCGCATGAAGACCGCGTGCTTTTGGCTCATGCGACTGGCGCGCGCTACACGCACAAATTCCAGCGTCCGAAGGCCTTCACGCGGCTAGGCAGGGATTCCGACGATCATCTGGCCCGCGTCATGGGCGCGGCGATGCGGCTGGGCGCGGTCTACTCCGGCCGGACAGCCCCCTTGCTGAAGCAGATACGCCTGAGGACGACAAAATCGAAACTCGTCCTCGACGTCGTTCCAGGCTGTGAAGACATGATTTCCGCGACCGTTCAGAAACGCCTAAGCCAGCTTGCGTCCATAATGGACCTCAATCCGGAAGTGTCGGTTCTGGAGTCGGCCAGTTCCTAGTGCTTCGGTTCGAACAGGCGCACCTGTCCGTCCTGGAATGACAGGGCGAGTTCGCCCGTCAGCAGCGCTCGCGCTTTCGTTCCGAAGACCTCATTGCGCCAGCCCGTGAGCGCAGGAATATCATTTGAGGTCTCACCTCGGGCGATGCGTTCTATGTCGGCGGCGTTCGCAATGAGGCGCGGCACGACGTTGATATCATCACTGACAGCCTTCAGCAGCACCTTCAGCATTTCCGGTGCGCCTGCGGGTGTTTGAGGATTGTGCTGTCGTTTAGGAAGTTTCGGCGCATAGGCGTCGGGATCTGCAATTGCGGCTTCAACCGTTTCCAGCAGGCCGTCAGCGTTGCGAGACCGGATGAAGCCGTTCGGAACAGACCGAAGCCGGTCGAACTGTTCGGCGGTTTTCGGCTTCTGGTCGGCAATCTCCTGGATCGCTTCATCCTTCAGGATACGCCGTCTCGGCCGGTCAAGGGTCTGGGCCTGACGCTCGCGCCATTCGGCCACGGCCACGAACACAGCCAGGTAATCCTTGTGCGTCTTGCGGAATTTAAGCCGCTGCCACGCTTCCTTCGGGTCGGTGTTGTAGAGAGCTGCATCGGATATTGCTGCCATCTCATCTTCAATCCAGCCAAGCCGGCCGAGCTTCTCAAGCTCATTGTGCATCTGGATATAGGCATCACGAAGATGCGTGACATCGCCAAGCGCATAGGCGAGCTGCTTGTCCGAAAGCGGGCGGCGCTTCCAGTCGGTGAACTGGCTCGACTTGTCGATCTGGCGGCGCAGGGTGCGCTGGATGAGATTGTCATAGGAAATCGAATCGCCGAGCCCGAGTGCCATTGCTGCGATCTGCGTATCAAAGACCGGCGCGGGCGGCGCACCGATCAGCTTGTTGAAGATCTCCATGTCCTGCCGCGCGGCGTGAAACACCTTCACGCGGCTGGTGTCCGCCATCAGGTCGAGGAAGGGTTTGAGGTCCAATCCTTTGACCATCGGGTCGATCAGGCCCTCGACACCGGGGGCCGACGCCTGGATGAGGCACAGCTCAGGCCAGAAAGTGGTTTCGCGGTGGAACTCAGTATCGACGCAGATAAAATCGCTTTTCGACAGGGAATCGCAAAACTTTTGCAGTTCTCCCTGTTCAGTAATGGGCGTCAGTGTCTTGTCAGTCATGGCGCGCACGCGTATCGCATCCGCAGAACAAAGGCGAGAGGCTTGCTGGTCAAAAGCTTGTCTCAAATGAGAAAATCCTCGGAGCGATAGAATGCACGCATACCGCTCGCATACTTGCGGCGAACTTACGAAGTCTCACGTCGGGGAGACGGTGAAGCTGTCTGGGTGGCTGCACCGTCGCCGCGACCATGGCGGCGTTATCTTCATTGACCTGCGCGATCACTATGGGCTGACCCAGTGCGTGTTCAATCCGGGCTCGCCGGGTTTTGAGACCGTTGAGCGCCTTCGTGCGGAAAGCGTCCTCACCGTGAACGGCAAGGTTGTTGCGCGCGATGAGTCGCTTGTGAACCCGAACCTCGAAACCGGCGAGATCGAAGTTGTCGCAGGCGAAGTGACGGTACAGTCCGCCGCTGCCGAGCTGCCGCTGCCTGTGTTCGGTGAGCCGGAATACCCCGAAGAGGTCCGCCTCAAATACCGCTTCCTGGATCTGCGCCGGGAGACATTGCACGGTCATATCATGACGCGGACCAAGGTCATTTCCTCAATGCGCACCCGCATGCAGGACAAGGGCTTCACAGAGTTCCAGACCCCGATCCTGACGGCCTCCTCGCCGGAAGGCGCGCGCGACTTCCTCGTGCCGTCGCGCCTGCACCCCGGTGAGTTCTACGCCCTCCCGCAGGCCCCGCAGCAGTACAAGCAACTGCTCATGGTCTCTGGCTTCGACAAGTACTTCCAGATCGCGCCCTGCTTCCGCGACGAGGACCCGCGCGCCGACCGCTTCTATGGCGAGTTCTACCAGCTCGACCTCGAAATGAGCTTTGTCACGCAGGACGACCTCTTCGCGACGATGGAGCCGGTTTTCCGCGGCATCTTCGAGGAGTTCGGTGAGGGCAAGCCGGTCACGCAGGAATTCCGCCGGATTCCGTACGATGAATCCATGCGCAAATACGGCTCCGACAAGCCGGACCTTCGCATCCCGATCGAGATGGAAGCGGTCACCGAGCATTTCGCCGGCTCTGGCTTCAAGGTCTTCGCCGGCATGATCGAGCGCGATCCGAAAGTCGAAGTCTGGGCCATCCCGGCCAAGACGGGCGGCAGCCGAGCCTTCTGTGACCGTATGAATTCCTGGGCGCAGGGCGAGGGCCAGCCGGGCCTTGGCTATATCTTTTGGCGCGAGGAAGAGGGCGCTGTCGCAGGTGCCGGTCCGATCGCCAAGAATATCGGCCCCGAGCGCACCGAAGCGATCCGCAACCAGCTTGGTCTCGAAGCGGGTGACGCCTGTTTCTTCGCGGCGGGCGATCCGAAAGCCTTCGCGACATTCGCAGGCGCAGCCCGCGCACGTGTCGGCGAAGAGCTCGACCTCATCGACCGCGACCGGTTTGAACTCGCCTGGATCGTCGATTTCCCGTTCTATGAGTGGGACGAGGAAGAGAAGCGCATCGACTTCTCGCACAACCCGTTCTCCATGCCGCAGGGCGGTCTCGAAGCGTTCAACACTCAGGACCCACTCGACCTCAAGGCCTGGCAGTATGACCTTGTCTGCAACGGTTACGAGATCGTGTCGGGCGGTATCCGTAACCATGTGCCGGAGTTGATGGTGAAGGCGTTCGAGAAGGTCGGACTGTCCAAGCAGGACGTCGAGGATCGCTTCGGCGGCCTCTACCGCGCCTTCCAGTATGGCGCGCCTCCGCACGGTGGGATGGCGGCCGGTATCGACCGGATCGTGATGATCCTGTGCGGTGCGAAGAATCTGCGCGACATTGCGCTCTTCCCGATGAACCAGCAGGCCGTCGACCTGCTCATGGGCGCACCTGCACCGGCGGAAGATGCACAGCTGAAAGAGCTCAATCTTCGCCTTGCACCGCAAGTGAAGAAAGACTGAAACAAAAAGGGCGCCTCACCGGGCGCCCTTTGCAATTCTGGTCTGCGCAGAACCTAGTCGAAATTCAGGGTGAACGTGCCCTCCAGCGGAGGGCAGGGTGAGAGCTCTATCCCGGCGGGCAGGATCGTTCCTGCTGCCGCGCAGCTGTTTTCGAAGTTTGCCGTCTCCAGGCCCGTCGCGCCGTCGAAGTTCACTTCACTAAGCCGCATACTGGACAGGTTGGCACCGCTCAGATCTGCGCCGGCAAATGTCGCGCCGGTCAGGACAGCATTGTAAAAAACGGCATTGTTGAGTTTGGCGTTGACGAAGCGTGCATTTCCAAGATTTGCACCTGAGAAGTCGGCTCTCTGGCCGAGAGCGCCGGAAAAATCAGTCCGCCGCGCTGTCGCGCCCGTCAGGATGGCACCCCGAAGTTTTGTGTCGGTCATGACAGCCCTGGACAGGTCAGCATTGCGCAAGCTTGCCTTGTCGAAGCGTGAGGTCTCAAGATGGGCGTCGATGAATTTTGCATCATCAAGCGTCGCTTGGCGAAAATCAGTGTTCAGAGCAACAGCGTTCGTAAAGACAACGCCGACGGCACGCGTGCCCCTCAAAAGGGACTCCGACAGATCAGCATCCGGATAATTCGCGCGCGATATGTCCCAGCCGGACATGTTGCGGCCTCGCAGGTCGCACGCCTGGCATGACCCGCCATAAGACGGTGCCCAGGCAACATGATGACTGGATTCCTGCGCGTCCGCAGTGCCGTTCTGCGCCAGTACCAATGCTGCGATTGCTGCGATGGAAAAATTGAGGGCCGTGTTTCTCATGGCCATAATTTATTCGTCCTCCACCACTCAATTAACTTAATTCGGCGACAGACCGTGAAAGAGGTGTGGGGTGTTGCATGTGTGTCGCACCATCAGGGATGGTGGATCAGGCGCATGGTCGTACCTTTAGCCCCTCTGGAAGCATCGTCGAATTGTCCCCACATGCCCGATCCAACTGGTGTTGGGTAAGTCCCCGGGCGATAGAGAAATCAGCGCCAGAAATATTAACCTCTGTCAAGTTTGCGCCCGAGAAATCCGAGTTTCCGACATAGGCGCCTACCATGTTGGCGCGTGTCAGATCGGCGCCCGAAAAGTTGGACCGGTTGAAACGAACCCCGAACATGTTCGCAATGGAAAGATTGGCTCCCGACAGGTTCCAATCGTCAAACGTCGACAGTTGCATGTCGGACTGACGGAGTCTCGACTTTGAAACATCGACATTTTTTGCATCGAGGTAGGTAAGGTCTGCCTGAAAGAGATTACATCCGATGCAGGATTGCCCAGCCTGCACCTTGCTGATCTCACTCGCGTCCTGCGCAAACGCGCTCGCGGACATGAAAAGGCCGGCGGCTGCGATAACAATTTGTTTCAACATGGAACACCTTAAGCGAGGGACGAAGGGTTTCGCCTTGCCCGTCGCAATCGGCTTGCCAGTTTCTATCGCGAAGTGAACGGGCCTGTTAACGCCTCAAGCTCTGTTACGCCCTCAGTTAAAGATGCTCTCCGGGCTGGTTTCCTCGCCGCACGTTTCGCAGTGAAGAGCTTCTTCTTCAGGGAGAGTCGTGAGCGTAAAACTCGCGCAATTGGGGCAGGGCTGTGCCAGGTAATCCGGGTCACCTTCCGCAGGAGTCAGCAACTCCGGTTGGGCGGCGGCCTCGACGCGCTCGGCGCGTTTCTTGTCGAGAATGACGATATTGTCTGGTAGCTGGCCTCGTGAAAATCCCCTTGAAATGAACTGCACTGCCTCGTCCGGCAGAGGCTGGGGGGCTTCGCGCGTGCCATCCTTCAGGCCGCGACCCAGCCCGTCATGGCTGACGTCAGCGCCAATTTCGGCAAGATCTTCTCGCGCGAGATACGAGATCGCGAGTTCACGGAAAATATAGTCAAGAATGGAAGTCGCTTTCGTGATCCTGTCATTGCCGGTCACGTCGCCGGCCGGCTCAAAACGAGTGAACACAAACGCGTCCACATACTCGTCCAGTGGCACGCCGTATTGAAGGCCAAGCGACACGGCAATCGCAAAATTGTTCATCAGCGAACGGAAAGCAGCCCCTTCCTTGTGCATGTCGATGAAAATCTCTCCGAGCGAGCCATCGTCGAATTCGCCGGTATGAAGATAGACTTTGTGTCCGCCCACGGTCGCCTTCTGGATGTAGCCCTTGCGCCGGTCTGGCAGCCGCGTGCGCTGGACCGGCGCAGAGCCGGGCCCCATGGTTGCGGCCGGGAGGTCGGGAACAGTGGCTTCGCGGTCATATTCTGCAGCAAGGTCTTCTGCGAGCGCGAGAATTTCAGACATCCGCTCTTCGGCCCGCTGGTCGACATGCTCTGGTTCTGCCCCAAGCCAGACGGACATCCCCGCGGCAATCGCTCTTTCCACGTCTTCTTCGGTCCACAAGGATGCATCGACGCATAGCATCGAATTGAGGTGCTTGCGCGCGAGCCGGACCGTTTCCAGGACAAATGAGGGTTCGTCGGGGATCGTCAGTCCGGCTGTCTCGAAGACGCTCAGCACGGCCTTTTCAATCGCTCCGTCGGACGCCGCCTCTGCAGCGGTGATGGCACCGTCAGAGAACCCGATCGCTTTCAGCAGGGCGACGCCATCTGTATCAAAGGCCTCCGGCGTGAGCTTCAGGTCCCGGGTCAGGACATCATCGCCCAGCACCCATCGCGAAAAGGCGGCGCTGAAGGGCAGGCCTTCGGCGATGGCATTGCGAAGCCGCGCTATGGCTTCGTCTGAGAAGCCGCGCAGGCGCAGCGATTCTGTATTGATTTCAGGAAGGTGATCCAGGTTGCCCCCCTGATCGATGGCCGCCTGGACTTGATCCACTGTCTCCTGTCCCCGCGCGGCCACTGCAAGGGCCGCTGCCGGCGCGAGCTGGGTGATCCCGTCTTCATCCGAAAGCGTCAGTGCAGGCGCGCCATTCAGTCCATCGCTCGCAGGCGCAAAGCCAAGATCGGCATCCGGACGCAGCGGTGCGATAGCGATGATCAGATTCCGGTTCACGGAAATGTCGGGCGCTCCCGGCAGTCCGAGCCGGACAGCGTCAGCCTTGGTCAGACTGGTGCTGCTCGTCATCGCACCCATCAAGGCAAGAAGGGCCGCCGCCCGCTTGGCGCAATCGGCCTCGCCCTGAGACTCCAGAGCCAGCGCCGCTGCTCGCACGCCATGCAGAAGCACGACCATCTGTTCGGGCGAACCGGCAGACAGATACACCGAAGACAGCGTGTCTGCGGCAAGTTGCGCCTCGAAGCCGGATTCGGACGTGAAGGCGGACAGGTCGATGGCGACGGCGGGCGTGGATGCGCCGAATTCAGGCGCTATCCCGGCCCAGATGCTGATGCCTTTGCGGCGGCACATGGAGAGCGGCTCACCGAGGCTGTTGACGCGCTCACCGGACAGGCCGACCGGTGCCTGGGCAAGCGGAGTCATCGCCTGTTCGCGCAATTGCTGTTCCAGTCCGGCAAATCCCCGTTCATGCTGCAGGCCGGCCTCGACGAGGGGCTGCGGTAGGCCGGCAAGCATCGCCTCGGCGATCTGCGCATTGCGTGGCCGCGCACCGAGCTGCTCGACAAGGTCTGCCATGCCTAGCGTTGTCCGTTTTGAGAGCTCCATCGTCTCGCGTTTCCGGACAGCAAGGTCAATCGCATCGCTTTCATGCCCTTCCGGAGCCATGACGGGCAGGGCAACAAGGTCGTCAAGTCGGCACACCGGGCTGATCCGGCCATCGGCGAGCGCCGCCTGTAGCAATCCTGGTTTTCCGGCTGACTGGCTCATGGCTTACTCCCGAAGGTCGCGGTTACCGTTTGCGATGTGACCACACGCCAACTGGTGTTCTGCGGTCTTGACGGTAGGGTTCAGATATTGTGTGGCCATGCATAACTGGATTCGCGACATGGCTTGCCCCATATTCCAGTACGACTGAAAGATTCGAGGTCTCGAGAAATGTTCAAGCTCTTCACCTGGTGGAACGGCGTCACGCCGGGCGGCTGGTTCGATATCAAGCGTCGCAGCACGCATGTCGGTACCGACGAATACGGCAACAAGTATTATGAAGACCGCAAGAAATCTGTGGAAGGCCGCCACCGGCGCTACGTGATCTATGAAGGTCTCGCTGAACCATCAAAGGTTCCGGCAGACTGGCATGGCTGGTTGCACTACACCTTTGATGAGCCGCCAACCGAAGCTCCGCTCAATCGCCGGGCCTGGGAAACAGACCATAAGCCCAACATGACAGGAACGCTGTTTGCCTACCGTCCGAAGGGCGCGATCAGCGAAGGCGGTGATCGGCGCAAGGCAGACGGCGATTACGAGGCCTGGACGCCAGATGCGTGAATCTATCCTCGAAACCCTGATCGGCGCGGTCGTCCTGGTTGTTGCTGGCGTATTCCTGTGGTTTGCCATGGCGCGCGGCGGTGAAGCCTCATCTTCGCCATCGGGCAGCGTCGAAATCGGTGCGCGCTTCAACAGCGTTAGCGGTGTCAGCGCCGGAACGGATGTCCGTATGGCGGGTGTGAAGGTTGGAACCGTCCGCAAGATCGGTCTCGACGTTGAGCGCGCTGAAGCGCTCGTCACGATGGCGATCTCCCGGGATCTGGTGCCGCTCGAAGACGGCACCTCTGCGCGGATCCAGGCCGAGGGTCTGCTCGGCGGCAATTATATCAACCTTGAGCCGGCTGCTGGCTTCGGCACCATCGAGCCATGCCCGGAAGGCGAAAAGCTTTTCGGCGAAACGGGCTGCGGTGAAATTCTTTATACTCAGGGCAGTGTCGACCTGCTGACTCTGTTTGCATCCTTCGCGAGCGGTTCTGGCGGTGATGATGGATCCGATACCGGCGCGTCATCCGATTATGAAGACGATGCGCCCTCGCTTAGCGCCTTTGGCGACGACGAAGACCAGGACAACGCAGTTGAGGACACAGAATCTCCCGATTCATCGACTGAAATCGATGAAGCCGGTCCAGAGCTGGGTAATTCAGGAGATCGATAAGTGCGTTTTACGCCATATCTTGCTGCAGCGCTGATTGCAGGAGCGACCGCTCTGCCATCGGCTGCCGTCAGCTACAATCAGGAGCAGACGGCGACCTTGCGGGCGCTCGACAAGATTACGGGCCGCTCAACGGACTTTGAAATCAAGGTCGGCGAGCCTGTCATCTACGGCTCGCTAAAGATAGACCTTGAGGTCTGCTTCCAGACACCGCCCGAAGAACCGCCGGAATCGGCGGCCTTCCTGCAGATTGAAACTGCGACGGCGACCCGCATGCAGTCGATGACCGAGCCGCAGCTCGCGAGCGATGTAGAGTCGTCCAGTACTGGTGATGACGCTGACGATCCGGCTGAAACGCTGTTCTCGGGATGGATGTTTGCATCGACGCCCGGCCTCAGCGCGCTCGAGCATCCCGTCTACGACGTCTGGGTGATCAGGTGCACCGAACGCTCGCCCGTTAGCCCGTCGACACCAGCGGCGCCGGAAGAGTAGAAGTCGGCCTCCCTGGAGAGCGCGGCCTTTAACATCACCATGAACTCGGCTTTGGGAATCTCCTGCAGGCCAAACTGCTCAAGGTGAGGATTGTGGAACTGCGCGTCGAGCAGGTCGAACCCGCCTTCGATCAGCCGCGCCACGAGGTGAACCAGCGCGATCTTTGACGCATCCGTTGCGCGCGAGAACATGCTCTCGCCGAAGAATGCGGCACCGAGCTTCACGCCGTACAGACCTCCCACCAGTTCGCCTTCATCATTCCAGCATTCGATGGAGTGGGCGTGTCCTTCGCGATGAAGCGCGCCATAGATGTTCTGGATCTGTGTGTTGATCCAGGTCGTCGGCCGGTCGGGCTGTTCCTCGGCGCAGGCATCAATGACGCGATTGAATGCGGTGTCGACCGTCACCTTGTACGGCATCTGCCGCACTGTCCGTTTCAGGCGGCGCGGAATATGGAACCCCCTGAGTGGCAGGACACCGCGCTCGGCTGGTGAGATGAGAAACAGTGTCTCATCCTCACGGGAATCGGCCATGGGAAAGACACCGCGACGATAGAAGTCGAGGACCATCTCCGTATCAATGCGTTCAGACATGCTGACCCGGACAATTACCCCTTGGCGAGAAATTTCTCCAGCCAGTGGATATTGTAATTGCCATCGACGACATCCTTGGCGTCGACGAGGCGCTGGTGCAGGGGCAGGGTCGTATTGACGCCGCCAACCACCATCTCATCGAGCGCCCTGCGCAGACGCATGATACATTCGTTCCGGGTGCGGCCATGGACAATGAGCTTGCCGATCATCGAGTCGTAATTTGGTGGTATGCGGTAACCCGCATAGGCCGCACTGTCGACCCGCACGTCCGGGCCGCCTGGCGCATGAAACTCCGTGATCATGCCGGGTGACGGTACGAATGTTTCCGGGTGCTCAGCATTGATCCGGCACTCGATGGCATGACCGACGAGCATCACGTCTTCCTGGCTGAAAGACAGCTTCTTTCCGTCAGCTATGCGAATTTGTTCACGTACAAGATCAATGCCCGTGATCATCTCTGTGACCGGGTGCTCGACCTGCAGGCGCGTGTTCATCTCGATGAAATAGAAGTTTCCGTCTTCATAAAGGAACTCCATCGTGCCCGCGCCCAGATAGCCGATCTTTGCGACGGCCTTGGCGACGATCGTGCCGATCTCTTCACGCTGCGCCTGGTTCAGGGCAGGCGAGGGCGCCTCTTCGAAAACCTTCTGGTGGCGGCGTTGCAGCGAACAATCGCGTTCCCACAGATGCGCGACGTTTCCATGGCTGTCGGCGATCACCTGGATTTCGATATGGCGCGGCTTGCCGAGATACTTCTCGAGATAGACGGCATCGTCGCCAAAGGCAGCCTTGGCTTCGGTCTTCGCTGTACGGACGGCGTTCTCAAGGTCTTTCTCGGTCTGGGCGACCTTCATGCCCCGCCCGCCGCCGCCAGCAGCGGCCTTCACGAGCACAGGATAGCCGATCTTCTTGGCGATCTTCTTCGCTTCGCTGACGCTTCCCACACCGCCATCGGACCCTGGAACACATGGCACGCCAGCATCGATCATCGCCTGCTTGGCGGCGATTTTGTCGCCCATGGTGCGGATGTGCTCGGCTTTGGGGCCAATGAAGATCAGCCCGTGCGCCTCGACCATTTCGGCGAACTGCGCGTTCTCCGAAAGAAAGCCGTAGCCGGGGTGAATCGCATCGGCATTGGTGATTTCGGCTGCCGCCAGGATGCGTGATTTCTTGAGATACGATTCGCTGGATGGTGCTGGGCCGATACAGACGCTTTCATCGGCCAGCCGAACGGCCATCGCATCGCGGTCGGCCTCGGAATGCACCACGACTGTCGCAAGGCCCATTTCCTTGCAGGCGCGGTGGATGCGCAGGGCAATCTCGCCGCGATTGGCGATCAGAACTTTCTCGATCATGCCGTCGTCCTTATTCGATGACGATCAGGGGTTCGCCGAATTCTACTGGCTGAGCGTCTGCCACGATGATTTCCTTCACTGTGCCGGCAGCGGGAGCTTCGACCGGATTGAAGGTCTTCATGGCTTCGACAAGCATCAGCGTGTCGCCTTTCTTCACCTTGTCGCCAACCGCTACGAAAGGCTTCGAGCCGGGCTCTGGCGACAGGTACACAGTACCGACCATGGGGCTTGTCACGGCATTGGCGTGAGACGCCGCGGCGGGGGCAGCGGCTGCTGCCGGAGCGGCTGCGGCTGGTGCCGGTGCTGCGGCAGGCGCGGCCGTGACCGGAGCCGGAGCGGCGTACTGGATCGCGGCCGGTGCATTCGGGCTTGATTTGCTGACCCGTATCCGCAGGCCTTCATGTTCGATTTCGACCTCGCCAAGATCTGCATCGCGCAGGATGGAAGCGAGCTCTCTAACAAGGCCTGTATCAAGGCCGGTCTTTGCCGTGCTCATAGATGGTGTGTCCTCAAGCTGTCATTTTTATCGCGGCATCTAGTGCAAAGTGATAACCGCGAGACCCCAGTCCTGCAATCGTTGCAGTGGCTGCGGGCGCTACATAATTGGTTTGCCGAAAGGGTTCCCTCGCGGCTGGATTTGAAAGGTGAACCTCAATGACGGGCAGGGTGCAAGCGCGCAGTGCATCGTGCAGTGCAACGGACGTGTGCGTATAGGCACCCGCATTCAGGATCAGCGCGCTGGCCTCCCGGTTGGCTTCCTGTACCCAGTCCACTAATTGGCCCTCGGAATTGGTCTGACGGAACTCGATATCGCGATTCCCGGCCTGCTTGCGCATCGAGTCGCGAATATCGTCCAGCGTCTCATGCCCATAAATTTCAGGCTCGCGTGAGCCCAGAAGGTTGAGGTTGGGCCCATTAAGGACATAAATCGGCTTCGTCATGCTGCAGGTCTTGCTCTGCTTTCTCTGACAAGGCAAGGCGTGCGCAGAAGATGGAAAGGCAGCCCATGCAGGTTTTCGTGAATGGAGATGCGATGGAAATCGTTGAAGGCGCCACTGTGGCAGATCTGGTCAGGCAACTGACCGATGATCCGCGCGGCATGGCGATCGAACGAAATCGCGAAATCGTCCCGAAATCTGCTCACGCCACGACGCAGCTCGCAGACGGGGACAGGCTGGAAGTTGTCCAGTTTGTCGGTGGCGGCTGAACAAGGATTATTCAATGAGCGATACACTCACCATTGCGGGACGGGAGTTTTCCTCGCGTCTCATCGTCGGAACGGGCAAATACAAGTCATATGCCCAGAATGCCGAGGCTGCACGTGCAGCAGGGGCAGAGATGGTCACGGTGGCGCTGCGCCGCGTGAACTGGTCAAACCCTGACGAAGAGCGCCTGCAGGACCATCTGAAGCCCGACGAATTCATCTACCTCCCGAACACGGCGGGCTGTTTTACTGCAGACGATGCAGTCCGAACCCTCCGTCTGGCACGCGAAGCCGGCGGCTGGGACCTCGTCAAGCTGGAAGTCCTGGCCGACCAGAAGACGCTCTATCCTGACATGGAAGAGACGCTGAAGGCGGCAAAAGCGCTCATCGCCGATGGCTTCGAAGTCATGGTCTATTGCTCGGATGACCCGGTGTATGCCCGTAAGCTCGAAGAGGCTGGCTGCTGTGCCATCATGCCGCTTGGCAGCCTGATCGGTTCGGGCCTTGGCATCCAGAACCCGCTCAACATCCGCCTCATCGTGGAGCAGGCCCGCGTGCCTGTCATCGTCGATGCAGGCGTCGGCACCGCTTCAGATGCGGCGCAGGCCATGGAGCTTGGCTGTGATGGTGTCCTGATGAACACCGCCATTGCCGAGGCGAAGGATCCGATTCGCATGGCGCGGGCCATGAAGCATGCGGTGATCGCGGGAAGAGAAGCCTATCTGGCGGGCCGGATGGGCCGCAAACGCTATGCAGACCCGTCCTCACCCCTGGCAGGGCTGATCTGATCAGCCGATTTCAGCGAGCGCGTTCTCGATCATCATGTTGACCCGGCTCTGGTCCGCGCCAGGAACGAATTCGTCGCCGACGAAGAAGGCTGGCGTACCATCGACGCCGATCTTGCGGGCGAGGCTCTTATTGTCTGCAACGACCTTCTGAAGCTTCACGGACTCCATATCGGCGCGCATCTTGTCCACGTTGACGCCGGCGCGCTCGGCGGCAGCATCGATGTCATCCTTGTCAAAGCCGGTCGAATTGTCGAGCTGCATGAGTTCGCGGTGCATTTCGGCGTATTTGCCTTGTTCCCCCGCTGCGAGCGCTGCGAGCGCGGCTTTTTCGCTCTCGGCAGTCAGGATTGGAAACTCCTTGAAGACAACGCGAACCTTGTTGTCATATTTTTCCGGCAGCGCCATCGTCCATTCCATGGACCGCTTGCAGTAGCCGCAGCGATAATCGAAGAATTCGACCAATGTGACTGGCGCGTCTTCCGGGCCAATGGCGAAGTCGTTCTTGCTCTTGTAGATCAGGTCATGATTGTCGGTGATCGCCTTGCGCGCTGCTGCCGCTACTTCCTCGGCCTTTTTCTCGGAAAGCGCGATGAGCGCCTCTTCGATGATTTCCGGGTTTTCGAGGATGTAGTCGCGCACGATCTTCTCGATCGCAGACTTGTTGGTGAGATCGACATCGCCCTGCGCGCAAGCCGGGGTAAGAGCGACAAGCGCCAGTGCTGTGAGCGGAGCAAGTTTACGGGTCATTCGAATGGCCTTGGTCTGGTGTTTCATCGGGCGTTTCCTAACGCCAATAAGTTGACGCGGCCTCAACTTCGAGAGGCGGGTATCTGACAATTGCGTGAAGTTCGCGCTTCTAGCCACGCCGCCAATAGTCGCGATTCTCCGGCAGGGCAGGGTCGGTGACGTTGCGAATATCGTTCGCGCGGCGCGATTCGAAGGAGTTCTTCGGAAGGTCCTGAAGCGCCCGCTGGGCGAAGATGTAGGCGCGCTGATAGTCACCAATATGATAGGCGGACTCCGCCGTCGCGAGTTCAGCTTCCGGACGCCGGTCCTGCTTTTCGAGCGCGATGGCAAGCTGCGACCAGGCGAATGAATTGTTTGGTTCCGTGATCAGCGCATCGCGCAGGGCTTCCTCGCCCGCTTCCACATCGCCTTCATCGGCCCGTGCGATCAGCGAACGCGCATAGTTGATGAGCAGCAGGGGGTGATCTGGAAGGAATTCCAGCGACTTGGCATGCGGTTCCACCGACTCTGCCGCTTTGCCCATTTCGAACAGAGCCTGGCCTTTCACTTCCCAGTAATAGGGGTTTTCCGGAAACTCCTCGAGCAGCGAGTCGATTTCCCTCAGCGTACCAGTGAGGTCAGCCGACTGCATGGAGGCGATCGCGCGGGCATAGCGTGCCGCTTCGCTGTCGTCACCCGGCGGGTATTTCTGGTAAACCCGGGCCAGCGGTTCAAGAAAACCAATCAGCTTGGCTTGCATCAGCTCAAACTGGCGTTGCGTCTTCGGATCGGTCGGCACATCCATCAGGCCGGTGTCCTGCGCAAGGGCACGGGTCGTGCGGATACGGTCAGACGCCAGCGGGTGAGAGCGGAAATAAGGGTACCGGCGCGCCTCCGACAGCACTTCCTGATAGCGATACTTGTCGAAGAATTCCACGATGCCTGCGGGCGACTGGCCGAGTTCGGCGAGGTAGGACACGGCCGCTGCGTCGGCGGTCGCTTCTTCTGCGCGAGTGTGAACGAAAAAGTTGAGGGCAGCAAATTGCTGCGAGCTGGCGATCAGCGCTGCGCCAGCATCGCCAGCGCCAGCTGCAATGGCGAGCACGCCAAGACCGATCGAGACAAGCGCGGGGCGGCTGGCCACAGAGGCTGCGCGACTGCGTGAGACCGTGTGGCCGCAGGCAATGTGGCAGGTTTCGTGGGCGATGACGCCTTTCAGCTGCTCCGGCGTGTCGGCCGCAATCAGCAGGCCAGTATGCAAGTGGATGCGCTGTCCGTTCGCGACAAAGGCGTTCAGGCTCGGATCATTGATGATGTATAGGCCGACATCCTGCGGCTTCAGACCAGCAACATCGAGAATCGGATCGGTCCACTCGCGTAGCGTGGTCTCGATCTCTGCATCGCGGATCAGGCTCTGGGCGCTTGCCGTTGCAACGCAGGCGACGGCGGCGATGGCGGCAAGGGCGGTCTTGAAGAGACGGAACGTCATTTGTTGGCCTCGAATGTCTTGAACGCCAGCCTAGGCAAAGATTACGGCAAAGGCGAGACGCGGATTACGCGATGACTGCACTGTCATTCTGCGTCTGAAGGCAGGATGAATGCAAATTCCGGCGAGAGTGTCGCCTTGACCATGTCACCCGGTAGAGGACGCTGAGGCCCAATGCTCACCGCCCGAAATGTGCCACCGGATTCATCGATGAGGTCGAGTTCGATCAACGTCGACGCCCGCTTGGAGGCCTGTACACGAAAAGACGCCGAGGCCTGCGGGTCGATCTGAATGGCTTCGGGGCGCAGATGATAGGTGTCGGCCTCTGGCAGCTGAGAGCGCCAGCTCTCTGGCATGTCTTCGCGCCTGACGCTCTGGAGCGGACCAAGTGCCCGCGCGACCGCCAGCGAATTGGGATGCAGGTAAAGTTCCTCTGGCGTGCCTTCCTGCAAGATGACGCCATCCTTCATCACCGCGACCCTGTCTGCGTCCCGCATCGCTTCGGAGGCGTCATGGCTGACGAGAAGGGCCGGAATACCTGATGCAGCAACAGCTTCCAGCGCAATCCGCCGGACATCGCTGCGCAGCGTAACATCAAGCCCGGAGAAGGGCTCATCCATCAGTATCGCGACAGGCTTCGCGGCCAGGGCCCGCGCAATCGAGACGCGCTGCTGTTCGCCGCCGGACAACTGATGCGGAAACGCGTTGGCGCGGTGACTGAGGCCGAGCTTGTTCAGCCATTCCAGTGCAATCCGCCGCCGCTCCGTCTTCGGCGTGCCGGCAAGGCCAAAGCCGACATTGTCGATAGCATTCAGGTGCGGAAACAGCGCAAAATCCTGAAAGATCAGTCCGATATTGCGATCTTCGGCCGGAACCTGACCGCTTACGGAAGACAGGACATCGTCGCCGAGGCGGATTTCCCCTTCATTGACCGGTTCCAGCCCTGCCATGAGCCGAAGCAAGGTCGACTTGCCGGCGCCGGACATGCCCAGAAGCGCTGTGATCTCGCCCGGACGGAGCGTCAGCGATGCCTTGTTGACCACGCCTTTGGTGCCATAGGCGCGGGATACGCCGTCGGCGATCAATGGCAATTTGTCTGTCATCCCGCCGACCTCGCTTCGCCTGCACGCGTGAGCTGTAACGACAACAGGATCACGGGCACAAGGCCTGCAGCCGTGATCAGCAGGGCTGGCAGCGTTGCGGCGGCCAGCCGTTCATCACTCGCATAGGCATGCGCCTGCACGGCGAGCGTGTCCCAGTTGAACGGGCGCAGCATCAGCGTCGCTGGCAGTTCCTTCAGGATTTCGACAAACAGGATGATCGCCGCCGCCGCGGCGCCAGACATGGCGACCGGCAGGTCGACTCGCAACAGGCGCTGCATGCGGTGTGCGCCGAGGCTTCGAGCCGCATGGCTGAGACTGGCCGGGGCGCGCGAGAAGGCCGCGCTCAGCGGTTCGGCGCCAGCGGCTGTGAAGCGGCTTGCATAAATCCAGACCAGGAAGACCAGCGCGGCCGGGCCGGCCACCGAAAAACTGGTCCAGGACAGGATGAACAGCGCGCCGAGGGCAAGGACGATGCCGGGCGCGGCGTATCCTGCGCCAGCACTGATCCGCCCGATGAGCTGGCTCGTCCTGTTCTGCCGCGCGCCGATCACGACGGCCAGCGCCAGGACAAATGCCAGCGCTGAGCCCGCCGCTGCCAGCGTCAGCGAATTGAAGAAGGGGCGCCAGATTTCGCCATGCCCGAGGCCGGTTTCGGCGCTCAGCCAGATCAGTCGGGAGACCGGGAAGACGAAGGCAAGCAGGAGCACGGCGCTACAGCCCGCAAAGATCAGCCACCGCGCGGCCTTGCCTGATTGCTGCCGTCTCGGCGTACGCCACCGCGTGGCCGTCTGCTGGATGCCGCCCCTGCCGCGCGCCGCCCGTTCGGCGAACTGTAGTGCAAAGGCGATGAGGATGAGCAGGAAAGCCAGTCTTGCAGCGACAGCCGGTTCACTGAAGCTGTGCCAGGCCCGGAAAATACCGACGCTGAGCGTCTGGACGCCGAGATAGCTCGCTGCGCCATAGTCGGCGGCTGTCTCCATGAGGGCGAGCGCGAGGCCTGCAAAGATGGCCGGGCGTGCCGCCGGGATGGCGACCGACAGGAACAGCCGGCGCGGCGAGGCGCCAAGGCTCCGCGCAGCTTCCATGGTGCAGAGGGAGAGGTTCGAAAACGCGGCCCGTGCAGTGAGATAGGCATAGGGGAACAGGGCGCAGGCCATCACGAAGGAGAGGCCCGGCACCGAATACAGGCTCGGAAACCAGTAGTCGCGCGCTGACAATCCTGTCGTTTCGCGCAGGACGCTCTGCAGCGGGCCGGCAACATCCATGATGTCGGCCCATGAATAGGCCAGCACATAGCCCGGCGTCGCCAGCGGTAGGATCAGCGCCCATTCGAAAAAGCCGCGGCCCGGAAACTCATACAGGCTGACAAACCATGCTGTCGGCACCGCGAAGAGGATGATCAGCAGTGCGGTCAATAACAGCACGCCTAGCGTCGTCAGCGTGTATCCAAGCAGCTGTGTCGATACGATGTGAGACCACGCCTCGCCCCCGCCCCCGACCAGACCGGTCATGAGGGCGATCAGGACGGGTGCGCCGATCACCAGCGCTGCAATCAGCGTGATGACCGGCAATGATCTCATGCGCGTTGCGAGTTTGAAGGTCGAGGGTGCGGCTTGCATCTGGATCCAGGCTAGTTCCAACCTGCGCCATCATAGATGCGTTGGGCTGCGGCCTGATTTTCACCGAAGGCGCTCAGACGCATGTCGCTCTCTTCAAAGGCAGGTATGCGCTCGAGACCGGCTGGACGCTCGGTTTCCTCAATCACTGGAATCTCCTTGGTTTCATCGACCAGCAGGGCCTGACCTTCAGGGGTCAGCAGAAACTCGATGAATTGCAAGGCAAGATCTGCGTTCTGCGAATGGGCGGCAAGGGCCGCGCCGGTGATGTTGACATGCACGCCTGTCTCCGGCCCGAAACTCGGGAAGAGGAGTTCGGTCGCGTTCGCGGCATTGCGGGTGGTCGAAGAGCCGCTCTCGGTCATCCGGACCCAGTAATAATGGTTGGTAATGGCGACACCGCAGAGGCCTGCAGCGACGGCCTCGATCTGATCTGTGTCACCGCCCTGCGGCTGTCGAGCCATGTTGTCGACCACGCCCTCTGCCCACGCAGCAGCTTCATCCGCGCCCCAGCGCTCGATCATCTCGCCCATGAGGGACAAATTGTAGATATTGGTCGATGAGCGCACGCAAATTTCGCCCTCGAGCGATGGGTCGGCGAGGTCCTTCCACTCGTCGACCTGATCGGCCGAAATGCGTTCCGGATCGTAGGCAACGCCGCGCACGCGCCGTGCAAGCCCCACCCATTGGCGCCCGTCATCCAGAAGGCGCGCGGGAATACGGCTTTCAAACTCGCCTTCGGGAAGCGCCTGCGTCAGGCCGGCATCCTCGAACCGCCAGAGTGCGCCGGCATCCGAAGCGATGATCAGGTCGGCCGGGCTGTTCTCGCCTTCGGCCTTCATCGTTTCAAGCAGCTGGTTGGCACCCGCCTCGCGGTAGAGCACCTTGATGCCGGACGCCTTTTCGAAGGCTTCATACATCAGGCGGTCGGAATCGTAGTGGCGCGCCGAATAGATGCGAAGCGTGCCATTGGAGCCGACCTCCACATCCGTATTTGCCGGTGCGTTTTCGGATGGGGCGGGGGAGCAGGCTGCCATCGCGCCTGCCAGCGCCAGTGCTGGGAGAAGTGTTTTCATCAGAGCCATATAGTGGCTGTCTCACAATTGAGAAGCATTCGCAACTGGGAGAGGCAGAGTGTCTCACTTAATGTGTCGAACCGCGTCATTCTGGTGGTTGAGGCTAGGATCGGCGCCTTTGCCCGACTACATGCAGTGTCGATGACAGTGAGCGCCTCATCCAATCCCTCATTCCGGCGGCGGATCGCCGTGGCCGGTGCGGGCGTTATCGGCCTGTCCTGCGCTTTCGAGCTGGCCCGGCGAGGGCACGCCGTCACATGCTTCGACGGCGGCGATGTCCGCCGGACGACCAGCTGGGCGGCCGCCGGCATGATTGCGCCAGCCTATGAAATGTATCTTCACGGTGGGGAAACTGGCAGCGCGCTCAACGAACTTTCCTTTGAAAGTGCGCGCCTCTGGGAGAGTTTTGCGCCGGCGGTCAGACAGGTCTCCGGCATGCCCGTCGGATACAGCAATGCGCCAACACTCGCAGTCGCCCAGTCGAGCGAGCAACGGGCAGGGCTACGGGCACTTCAGGCCGCGCTGAGAGAGATTGGCCACACCGCTTACTGGATCGATCGGGAGCGTGCGATATCCCGGCTTGGTCTCTCGGCGCGTGTCGATGCCGTGCTTGAACTGACGAGCGACCATCAGGTCGATAATCGAAGACTGCTCACAGCCCTCCGTACCGGGCTTCGCAATCTCGGCGGGGCCGTGGTGAGTCACCACATTGGCTCACTCGAAGACGCTAGCCGGCTCGGAGGTTCAGCGCCCTTCGATGCGATCATCTGGGCGCGCGGCTGCCATGAGCGTGGCGTGACCCGGCATGTGAAAGGGCAGGCGCTGGCACTGCATCCGGTCGAGGGCATGCCGGCGGAAGTGGTCCGGTTCGGAAGTGGCTACATCGTGCCGAAGCCTGACCGCATCATCATCGGTGCGTCGAGTGAGGCGACCTATGCGCATCCGGGGGTCGATGCTGCCACGATTGAGGCGCTCTTCCGGTCCGCCTGCGACATTGTCCCGGGACTGCGCACGGCCCGCCGCCTGGAAAGCTGGTCCGGACTGCGTCCAGGCTCGGTCGATGCCGCCCCCATCATTGGCCAGCACAATGACAGGGAGTTCGTCGCAACCGCACACTACCGGAATGGAATCCTGCTCGCGCCGGCCACCGCGCAGTGGATCGCCGACATGGTCGAAGGCAAACCCTGTTCGTCACGTGCTGAAAGTTTTTCACCAGACCGTCCGGCAATTGCGACGGTTTGAAACTGGATTTCAGGACGTGGCCAGTCTAGGTGGGTGGCTGTAGGAGGATACACACATGCACTCAATCGGTCAGATGACGGAAGACCAGCTCGCGATCAAGGACGCTGTGGAGCGGACCTGTAGCCAGTTTGACGATGAATACTGGTCCAGGACCGATGAGACCGGCAACTGGCCCGAGGCCTTCTGCGACGCGATGGCAGAGGGTGGCTGGCTCGGCGTGGCATTTCCTGAAGAATATGGTGGCGCGGGCTTGGGCCTGACGGAAGCGGCGCTTGTCATGCAGACCGTCACGCGCTCCGGCGCTGGCTATTCAGGTGCATCGGCGATCCATCTCAACATCTTTGGCCCGAAACCTCTGGAGAAGTTCGGCACCCCGGAACAGAAGCAGGAAAACCTGCCCCGCATCATCTCCGGCGAAGAGAAGATGTGCTTTGCGGTCACCGAGCCCAATTCCGGCCTCGACACATCCAGCCTGGAAACAAAGGCTGAGCGCACGAATTCCGGCTATACGATCAATGGCCGCAAGATCTGGACGACGGGCGCCCAGCGAGCCGACAAGATCCTGATCATTGCGCGCACAACGCCAAAAGATCAGTGTTCCAAGCCGTATCTCGGCCTCTCTCTATTCTACACCGACCTCAACCCGAACAAGATTGAACGCAAGCCGATTCCGAAAATGGGCCGCAAGGCGGTCGAATGTAACATGCTCTATATCGATGGCCTCGAAGTGCCAAAGGAGCATCTGATCGGCAAGGAAGGCGAGGGCTTCAAATACCTGCTCCAGGGCCTCAACCCGGAACGCGTCCTCTTCGCCGTCGAATCCATCGGCCTCGGTTTCGCCGCGCTTGAGCGCGCCGCAACCTATGCCAATGAACGCGTCGTATTCGGCCGCCCGATCGGCCAGAACCAGGGCATCCAGCATCCGCTCGCCAAGAGCTGGGCAGAGCTGAAAGCCGCCGAACTCCTCGCCTACAAGGCGGCCGGTCTCTACGATATGGGTCAGGACTGCGGAGCTGAAGCCAATGCCGCGAAATATCTCGGCACCGAAGCTGGGTTCCGCGCGTGCGAGAACGCCGTGCTCACGCATGGCGGCATGGGATACGCGAAAGAGTATCATGTCGAGCGTTACATGCGCGAAGCCATGCTCGCCCGCATTGCCCCGGTCAGCCGTGAGATGATCCTGAATTTCCTGGCCGAGCGCGTGCTCGGACTGCCGAAGAGCTATTGAGGCCCTTCGACAAAGGATTTCATGAGCTCGTGGAACTCGTCAGTCGAATTGGTGCGTGGATACGGCGTGTCCGGCACCGGGACGCCCAGAAAGGCGCAAAGTGGCTCCCAGCCATCCTTGGCCTCGTGGACAAGCAGTTGTCCCTCTGGATAGGCGGCTTTCACCGCCGCTTCGTGTGCCTCGAAGGCAGCGATCGCGCCGTCCTTGTCCGTCATGCCGCCCAGGCTGCGACCAATCACGACCTTTTTGACCATTTCGATCCAGCCTTGGAGGTGCGGCGGCGGCCCGCGCTCGTCGAGCAGGCTGGGCAGAATGGTGTTTGAAAAGCTTTTCCACCAGCTTTCAGCGGAGCGGGTCGAGAGAATCATCTTCGCCTCGGGAAAGGCAGCGTGGACGTCGCGCCAGAAGGCCGCCGTTGGCCAGTCCACGGCACTTGAAAAGCCATCGTAGATCGCGTTCCAGTCGGCCTTTCCGTCCACCGCATCATTCCAGAGCGGCACCTGCTCGGGTCCGTTCTTCACCACTTCTTCCATATGATGGCACGGCGCGCCGAGCAGCTGCTCCAGCGCCAGCTTGAGCGACATAGTTCCTGTCCGGCCAAAGCCGGCGCTGATGACTTTCAGTGACATGCGTCCCCTCCACAAAATGCGGCCCACCGCCGCGACCCGCCAGATAGCATGAGGCGAACCGGGCGAGAAGTAAAACGGCTTCGCGGCGACCGTAGCCAGCTACTTCTTTGGCTTGCGCATGATTGTACCCGAGAAATTGAGGCAGGGCTTTCCGTCACCGGTGATGAGGCCACGTACGAAGATGAGGGACCGGCCAGCCCTCAGCACGTCTCCGCGCGCCTCAATATAGGTCCCTTCGACAGGGCCTGAGAGGAATTCGGAGTTGAACGCCACCGTCAGGCCATACTCGTCCTGGATGTGTTCATGCGCAATCGCAAAAAGGGCATAGTCGGCGAAGGCCATCAGGCAGCCGCCATGCACGACACCGCCCGCATTCATGTGCTTGCGCTCGGCCCGGAAAGCGGCGACCGGCCCTTGTTCATCCGCGCGAAAATAGAACGGGCCCGCCGTCTCATACTCAAACGGCTCGGTCGGCCAGGTTTGCCAGCCGGCAAACTCGCCCTGCTTGATCTCTACTGTTTTCGTCACGCATGTCTCCTGAATCGCTCGGTCGTGCGCAAACTGCGACGATGATGCCCCAACGTCCAGCCTTGCCCTTCGACTCAATTGCCATCAAAGCGTATGATGAAAGAAAATAGGTGTAGGAGACTATCATGGCATTCGATGCTGAAATCCGGCAGGCGCTGATTGAACAGGTTCGCCGCTTCGTCATGGAAAAATGTATTCCGCTCGAAGGCCAGGTTGGCGATACCGATGAAGTGCCACAGGACATCGTCGATGAGATGAAACAGCTCGGCCTGTTCGGTCTTGCTGTGCCTGAAAATTTTGGCGGTCTTGGTCTCGATATGGAAACCGAATGCCTGGTCGCGTTGGAGCTGGGACGCACATCACCGGCATTCCGGTCCGTCGCAGGCACCAATATCGGAATCGGCTCACAAGCGCTGGTTCTTTTCGGTACGCCTGAGCAGAAAGAGAAGTGGCTGCCAGGCATCGCGTCCGGCGACCTCATTTCCAGCTTCGCCCTGACAGAGCCAGGGGCCGGATCGGACGCTGGCAGCCTGACCACCAAAGCCATCCGCGATGGCGATCACTACGTCCTCAACGGCACGAAGCGCTACATCACGAATGCCAACAAGGCAGACCTGTTCACCGTCATGGCCCGCACCGCACCGGACGTGAAGGGCCCGAAAGGTGTTTCCGCCTTCGTGGTTGAACGTGACACGCCCGGCGTCAGCGTAGGCCAGCCGGAAAAGAAAATGGGCCAGCAGGGCGCGCATGTCTGCGACGTGATCTTCGAAGACGCCCGCGTACCGGTCAAAAACCTCATCGGGAATGAAGGCGAGGGCTTCAAGGTCGCGATGAGCGTGCTCGACAAGGGCCGTCTGCACATTTCGGCTGTTGCGACCGGCATGTCCGAGCGCCTCATCAAGGAAATGGTCAATTATGCGAGCGAGCGCGTGCAGGGCGGCAAGCCCATCATCGAACATCAGATGATCCAGGCGCTTCTCGCCGACAGCCAGGCGGAAACCTACGCCGCAAAGTGCATGATCCTTGATGCCGCGAGGAAGCGTGATGCCGGTGAAAATGTCACCCTGCTGGCTTCGTCTGCCAAACTGTTCGCAACCGAAGCAAACGGCCGCGTGGCTGATCGGGCTGTGCAGGTCTTTGGCGGTGCCGGTTACATTTCCGATTATGGTATTGAGCGGTTTTACCGTGACGCCCGCATCTTCCGTCTGTACGAAGGAACGAGCCAGATTCAACAGATCATCATCGCCCGCGAGCTGAAGAAGGCAGGGGCGGCAGACCTGTTGTGATCGCGAATGCGTGCAGGACTGAAGGGAGCAGGGGCTGATATGACGATCCAGGATGAAATCGGACCGGCGGATGTCGGGCTCAATGAAGCGCGCCTGAAGGCCATTCCGACTTACTTTGCGACGTCATACCTCGACACTGGAAAGCTTCCCTGCGTTGCGACCATGGTCTCGCGCAATGGCCAGGTCGTGCACGAGGCCTATCGAGGCCGCACCCTTATCGATGGCGGCGACCCGATCAATGCCGACACGATCTTCCGCATCTATTCCATGACCAAGCCGATCACATCGGTGGCGGCGATGATGCTGTTCGAGGAGGGCAAGATCCGCCTCGACCATCCTGTCAGCAAATACATCCCTGAATTTGCCGATACAGAGGTCTGGGTCAAAGGCACGATTGACGATTACGAGACCCGCAAGCCGATGCGCCAGATGGAAGTGCGCGACCTATTCACCCACACATCCGGCCTCACCTATGGCTTCCTGATGCAGCATGAGGTGGATGCCCTTTATCGCCGCGAGAAGATCGCCCGTCCGGATGAAACGCTGGAAGAAATGTGCGCGCGCCTCGCGCAGCTACCGCTCCTGTTCTCGCCGGGAACGCGCTGGAATTACAGCCATTCGACAGACGTGCTTGGCCGCGTCGTCGAAGTCGCTTCTGGCGAAACGCTCGACACATTCTTCCGCGAACGGATCTTCGATCCGCTTGGCATGGTGGATACCGATTTCTACGTGCCGGAAGAGAAGCTGCGCCGTCTGATGGCCTGCTACAACCGCAACCCGGACACGGGTGCCATCACGATGAGCGATGGTGCCGGCGCCGACTCGAAGCTTTATCGTGCGCAACCGCCGCTCCTGAATGCGGGCGGCGGTCTTGTTTCGACGCTGCGTGACTACCATCGCTTCTGCCAGATGCTGCTGCACGGCGGTACGCTGGAGGGCGCGCGTCTTCTCAGCCCGAAAACGGTCGAATTCATGCGGATGAACCATCTGCCGGAGAACAAGACGATCAGGCAGATGGGCGACAAGACCTTCTCCGAAGCCCGCATGGAGGGCAATGGGTTCGGCCTCGGCGGCAGCACTATCATCAATGTCGCCGAGACCATGCAACCCGGATCGCTCGGCACATTCAGCTGGGGCGGCCTCGCCAACACCTTCTTCTGGATCGATTTCGAGGAAGAGCTGATCGCGATCCAGGCGACCCAGATGATCCCGTCCGGCTGCTACCCGATCCGCCCGCAATTCCAGCAACTCGTCTACGCTGCCATCGACTGGTGAGCGAGGAAGAACGCAAAAAGAGGAAAGAGACGCTGGATGAGATCATCCTGCGCCTCACCTGCGAACGCGGAGCGGGCAAGACTATCTGTCCGTCGGAAGTGGCCCGGACCTTCCGGCCCGAAAACTGGCAGCAGCTCATGGGCGAAGTGCGCGTCCGCACCGTGAAGCTGGCGCATGCAGGCGAGATTACGATTTACCGAAAAGGAAAGCCGGCAGACCCCGATGATTTCAAGGGGATCTACCGGCTTGGACGTCCAGAAATCGGATGACGCCGATCAGGCTTTCCTGAAATCGGCCGGACGCTTTTCGAGGAATGCCTTCACGCCCTCGGCAAAATCAGGCGAGCGGCCAGCGGTCCGCTGGGCAAAGCGTTCAGCCTGCAGCTGCGCATCAAGATCATTGTCTTCTGCCTGCCAGACCAGGTCGCGGATCATGGAGAGCGCCGTCGTCGGTCCATTGGCGAGCTGGAGCGCATAATTTCGCGCTTCGTCCATGAGCTTGTCATCTGCGACGACGCGATTAACGAGGCCCCAGTCCAGTGCCTGCTTGGCCGGGATCTTTTCGCCGAACAACGTCATTTCCATGGCGCGGGCCCGGCCGATGGTGCGGGCCAGCAAATAGGTCGAGCCGCCATCCGGTACGAGGCCGATACGTCTGAAGGCCTGCAGAAAATAGCTGCCTTCCGCCGCCACAATAAAATCGCCCATCAGTGCAATCGAACAGCCTACACCTGCCGCAGCACCATTCACCGCCGTGATGATCGGGTGTGGGTGCGTTCTCATCGCCTTGATAAAGGGATTGTAGACGCGGTCGAGTTCGCGGCCGGCATCGGGCTTGCGCTTCGGTCCCGCACCGCTGCCGGGTTTGGCTGACAGGTTTGCGCCGGAGCAGAAGCCGCGTCCATTGCCGGTGATGATCGTGCACCGTGCCTCGTCACCCGCCATTTCAAGCGCATGGCTCATCTCTTCGATCGTGTCGACGCCGGCTGCATTCATCGTTTTCGGGTCATTGAAGGCGATGACGGCAATTTCGTCGTCGACGGAATAGGTGATCTTCTCGAAACTCATCGGCGTATCCTCTTTTGTCTGGCGGCAATGTAATTGATCGCGCCGCCCTGAAAACCGTGACGTGGCGGAAGACTTTTTCAATGCGCTCAACCTCATGTATGATGGGGAAAACAGAACATGCTCCGGGAGAACGAACATGCCACTCGAAGGCGGCCCTGCAGGCCACATGAATTCAGTTCTGGCGGCCCAGAAGGCTGCCCACATTCGCGACGGCATTCCGTCCGCCGAGAAGAGATATGACTGGCTGGAGCGGTCGATTGACCTCCTCGTGACGCATGGCGACTCGCTTGGCCGGGCCATGAGCGAGGATTTCGGCCACCGATCCAGGGACCAGTCGGACTTCACAGACATTGCGAGCTCGATCGCCGCACTGAAATACGCAAAGAAGCACCTTAAATCCTGGATGAAGCCGGAGAAGCGGTCTGTCGACTTTCCGTTGAACATGTTTGGCGCAAAGGCGAGACTGCATTTTCAGCCCAAAGGCACAGTTGGCGTGATCAGCCCCTGGAACTTTCCGGTGAACCTGACCTTCACTCCGCTCGCCGGTATTTTCGCTGCGGGCAACCGCGCGATGATCAAGCCGTCGGAGTTCACCGAGGCCACCTCTGAACTCATGAAGAAGCTGATCAGCGAGTATTATTCCGAGGAGGAAGTGGCGGTGGTCACCGGCGGTCCGGATGTCGGTGCGGCCTTCTCATCCCTGCCTTTTGACCATCTCGTCTTCACGGGCGCGACGTCCATCGCTCACCATGTCATGCGCGCAGCGGCCGACAACCTTGTGCCACTCACGCTTGAACTTGGCGGCAAGTCGCCCGTTATCCTCGGGAACTCGGCAGATCTCGACAAGGCCGCCAAACGCATCATGGCCGGCAAGACGCTGAACGCGGGGCAGATCTGCCTTGCGCCAGACTACGCCTTTGTGCCCAAGGACAAGACGCGGGAATTCATTGCCGCCGCGACCGGCGCCGTGGAAACCATGTTTCCGTCAGGCCTGAAGGAGAATGACGACTATACCTCGGTGGTGAACCAGCGTCATTTCGAACGTCTGAATGGCTATCTGGACGACGCCCGCGCCAAGGGTGCGGAGATTATCGAGATCAACCCCAGGGATGAGAACTTCACCCAGCAGCCTCATCACAAAATGGCGCCGCATATCATCGTTGATCCGACTGATGACATGAAGGTGATGCAGGATGAAATCTTCGGTCCCATCCTCCCCATCAAGTCCTACAGCGACACGAAAGACGCGGTGAACTATGTCAATGCTCACCCACGTCCGCTCGGCCTTTATTATTTCGGCCAGGATGCAAGCGAGCGTGATTATGTCCTCAACAACACGACGTCAGGCGGCGTGACGGTGAATGATGTGATTTTCCACGTTGCCCAGGAAGACCTGCCATTTGGCGGGGTCGGCCCCTCCGGCATGGGCAGCTATCATGGCATTGATGGCTTCAGGGAGTTCAGCCACCGCAAGTCTGTCTACACCCAGATCGGGGCCGACCTGCTGGCAGTCATTCGGCCACCTTACGGGGAAAAGTTTCGCAAGCAGGTAGAATCTCGCTTGAAGCGCTGACATATTCACATAAAACGGATGCAGGCGAACTTCGTGATACGCGGTCCGTAGCCAGGCCAGGGGATGGGACAGGGCAAGGCAGCATGTTAAGTTCAATCGAACGCTTCAAGGCGCACGTGCTGGACCAGCTTGGTGAAGGTGTGATCGTCACCGACGCCAATGGCAAGATACTCACCGTGAACCGCGCCGCAGAGGAAATTCACGGCCGCGTCCGCCTTGATGTGCCGCCGGATGACTATAGCGACACCTACAAGCTCTTGACCATGCAGGATGAGCCGTTTCCGACGAATGAGCTGCCGCTATCGCGCGCCGTGCTGAAGGGAGAAACGGTGACCGATGCCGCGTGGAAGATCAAACGCCCGGATGGCAGTGTCGTTGTAGCCGTCGGAACGGCCCGCCCTGTCCTGGATGAGGATGGCAAGCAGGTCGGCGCGGTTCTTACCATGCGGGATGATACGCAGCGTCACCATGCGGAGGAGGGGTTGAAGGAGGCGCTGTATCTCAAGGAAATGCTGCTCTTTGAGGTCAACCACCGCGTCCGCAACAGCCTGCAGATTGTTTCATCCATTGTGTCCCTGCCGCTGCAGAAACTACAGGACAAGGAAGCGTGCGAAGCACTTCGCCAGACCCGCGACCGGGTTGACGTCATCTCCGCCACCCATCGCAGCCTCTACGAACTTGGCACGCATGACCGCGTCGACTGCGTGAAGCTTCTGCCTGGTATCTGCAGCCAGATCGTCGAGACCTACAAGGCTGGGCGGGGGATCAAGCTCACATGCGACGCGCGCGGCGAGATTGTCCTGTCGATCAGCAAGGCCGTATCGCTCTGTCTTGCCGTGACAGAGCTGCTGACCAATGCCTGCAAATATGCTTTCGACGGCCGCAAGAATGGCCGCATCACCCTGTTGATTGACGGCGAGGGCGAAGAGGTGATGGTGTCCGTCATGGATGACGGCATCGGAATCAAGCAGGGCGCCGTTGACCCGAGCGGAACGGGCATCGGAACGCTTCTGGTCGACGCTCTGACAAGTGTCCTTGGGGCGCAGGTCGATTGCGAGACCGGCTCAGGCGGAACCCGTCACACGATCAGCTTTGCTAAGGAGGATATGGCGCCGCACAAAGCACCGGCCTCCTCTGAGCCGACCCCATCGCGCCAGTCCAGGAGCGCCTAGCGCTTCAGGAAATCCGGCACATCGCCACCGAAGCCGCGAACACCATCATTCGCCGGCTCAAGATCCTTCCTGGAGCGGCGGTCGGAAGATTTGCGGTCACCGGACTTGTTCTTCTTCGGCCGGGATTTCGCTTCCGGTTTCTGCTTCTCGGATTTTTCTGGTGCGTCGGCGGCAGGCTTTTCCTCGGCCTTTACCGGTGCCTTTGCTTCGGTCTTTTCATCGCCGGTCTCGTCTGCCCTCGAGCGTGAGCGACCGCCGGAACGGCTTCCGCGGCCACGCCCGCGACCCTCACCGCGCTCGCTTCTGCCGCGACCACGGCCCCGGCCTCTGCCTCCTGTGTCTTCCGGCAGGTTTTCCAGTTCCTCTGCGAGGCCTTCCGGCATGAAGGTCTCGACTTCGGTCTTGATCAGGCGCAGCACGCCGGCCCAGGATTTCTCGTCTTCGGGGCTGACAATCGTGAAGCTCTCGCCGGTGCGTCCTGCGCGGCCCGTGCGGCCGATACGGTGGACATAGTCCTCATCCTTGGGCGGAGGCGCATAATTGAAGACGTGGCCGACATCCGGCACGTCGAGACCGCGTGCGGCCACATCGGACGCGACAAGTAGTTTCAGTTCTCCATCGCGGAAGCGCTCGAGCGTCTGTGTGCGATAGGCCTGCGGCAGGTCACCATGAATGGCCGCCGCGTCAAAGCCGTGCTTGATCAGCGACTTCGTCACGATATCGACCTCGCGCTTGCGATTGCAGAACACGATGCCGTTCTTGACGTCGCGCGTTTCGATAACGCGGCGCAGCGCCGTGCGTTTCGCCTTGTCATCATTGCGCGTGATTTTCACGACATGCTGCGTGATCGTCGAGGCGGTCATGGACTGGCGCGCAACTTCGATCCGCTTTGGGTCCTTCTGGAAGGTCTTGGCGAGCTTGGCGATTTCCGGCGGCATTGTTGCCGAGAAGAGCAGCGTCTGGCGACGCGGCGGCAGCAGGCCGAGAATCTTCTCGATGTCCGGAATGAAGCCCATATCCATCATGCGGTCGGCTTCGTCGATGACGAGGATTTCGACACCCGTCAGCAGGATCTTGCCGCGTTCGAATTGGTCAATCAGGCGACCGGGCGTGGCGATAAGAACGTCCACGCCACGCATCAGCTTGATTTCCTGTTCCTTGAACGAAACACCACCGATCAGCAGGGCCATTTCCAGTTTCAGGTGCTTGCCGTACTTCTCGAAATTCTCCGAAACCTGCGCAGCGAGTTCGCGCGTCGGCGCCAGGATAAGCGTGCGCGGCATGCGTGCCCGCGCGCGCCCCTGTTCAAGGCGATGGATCATCGGAAGCACGAAAGCAGCGGTCTTGCCGGTGCCTGTCTGGGCAATGCCGGTCACGTCACCGCCAAGCAGTACATGCGGGATCGCCTGCGCCTGGATCGGCGTCGGGCTGTCATAGCCGGCTTCTGCGATGGCCTGCAGGATTTTCGGGCCAAGGCCGAGGGCGGCAAAGGTGGTCTTCGGGGTGTCGGTAGTTTCTTCGGTCAAAAGCGTGCCTTTCGGGCAATGGAGTAAGTCAAAGTCGCTCGGTAATCCGCCCGTATGGCGGCTGGCCCGGGCGAATCCATGCCCGGAAGTGCGTATCTCGCGCCGCCATAGCTCAATTTTCGCACGTGCGAAAGGATTATGGACAGGCTGCAATGGTTTCTGCGTCTTACAGTTGCAAAAAAGCCCGCCCCTTTGAGAGGCGGACTTTCTTCAGTTTTTGCGATGTTGAACTAGCTCGCGTCTGCGAGGTTCTGGTTCGCAAAGTCCCAGTTGATCAGATTGTCGATAAAGGCCGTCAAATAGTTCGGACGGGAATTCTGGTAGTCGAGATAATAGGCGTGTTCCCAGACATCCATGGTCAGGAGCGGCGTTGCGCCGTCTTCTGTCAGCGGCGTTTCAGCATTCGGCGTCTTGCGGATGGCGAGCTTGCCATCCTTCAGGACAAGCCAGGCCCAGCCTGAACCGAACTGGCCACCACCGGCTGCCTTGAACTCTTCAGCGAACTTT
>Ga0310345_10001006_pt1 | contig 34336 bp, 33 predicted proteins | sample HC15DNA20500_MG_FD_204667 | JGI IMG/M metagenome (GOLD analysis project Ga0310345, IMG submission 204667) | Marine microbial communities from station ALOHA, North Pacific Subtropical Gyre - HC15-DNA-20-500_MG | ecosystem: Environmental > Aquatic > Marine > Oceanic | place: Pacific Ocean: North... | reverse complement strand
GGCGTGATGTAGGCGCCGAGGCCGGGGATGAAGACGAGGATGCAGCCCGCGATGATGCCGGGCTTCGCCAGCGGCGCGATCACGTGGCGCAGCACCTTCCAGCGCGAGGCGTAGAGGTCGTAGCCCGCCTCGACCAGCCGGAAGTCCAGCTTTTCGAGGCTGGCGTAAAGCGGCAGGACCATGAAGGGCAGGTAGGAATAGATCAGCCCGATGAAGACGGCGGTGTCGGTGTAGAGGATCGACAGCGGGTGGTCGATCAACCGCAGCCGCATCAGCGAGATGTTGATGAACCCCTCGTCCCGGATGATCAGCAGCATGGCGTAGGTGCGGATCAGCAGGTTGGTCCAGAACGGCAGGGTGATGAGAAACAGCCACAGGTTGCGCTGACTGCGGGGCTTCGTCGCGATGAAATAGGCGGTCGGGAAGCCCAGGATCAGCGTCCCGATCATCGCCCCGAAGGCCAGCCCGATGGAGCGCATGAAGATCGAGACGTAGGCATCGTTGAAGGCCAGCGTGCCGTCGAAGATGTCTTCCTCGAACAGGAACTGGACATAGGCGTCGGTGGAGAATTCCCAGATTACACCACCGTAGGTTCCGGGCGTCAGGAAGGAATAGACCACCGTGATCGCCAGCGGCAGGATCGAGATGCAGAGAATGATGATCAGCGCCGGGGCCAGCAGCCCCGCGCGGCGGCGGGTGGCGCGGCTTTCGGCCTCCCGGTGCGCTTCGGAGAGGGCGGCGTCGCTCATTCCAGCACCCTCGCGCGGCCGGGCTGGATCGCGATGCCGAGCGTGGCGCCGGGGCTGAGATCCCGCCCCTCGAGCGTGCCGGGCTGACGGAGGACGAACTCCTCGCCCGACGGCAGCCGCAGGTGCAGGTAGCTGGCGGCGCCGAAATAGACGACGTTCTCGAGCGTGCCCGTCAGGTCAGCGGGCGCGCCTTGCGCCGCGAGGGTGGCGGCCTCGGGGCGGATCGCGACGGCGGCGGCGCCGGATGCCGCCATCCCCTCGGCCAGTCGCGCCGCAATCGTCGTGCCGTCCTTCAGCCGGACCTGCGCGGTGCCGCCCTCGGCCCCCGCGATCTGGCCTTCCAGGATGTTGATGTCGCCGATGAAGTCCGCCACGAACCGGTGCGTCGGACGTTCGTAGATCTCCTTGGGCGACCCGATCTGGAGGATCTCGCCCGAGCGCATCACCGCGATGCGGTCGGACATGGTCAGCGCCTCTTCCTGGTCATGGGTGACGAAGACGAAGGTGATCCCGGTTTCGGCCTGAAGGCTCTTCAGCTCGATCTGCATGTTCTTGCGCAGCTTCAGGTCCAGCGCCGCCAGCGGTTCGTCGAGCAGCAGAACCTTGGGCGCGGGGGCCAGCGCGCGGGCCAGCGCCACCCGCTGCTGCTGCCCGCCCGAAAGCTGATCCGTCCGCCGGTTCGCCATCGCCTCGAGCTGTACCAGCGCCAGCATCTTCTGCACCCGGTCGGCGATGTCCCCCGAGGGACGGCCCAGCATCTTCAGCCCGAACCCGATGTTGTCGGCCACGGTCATGTGCGGGAAGAGCGCGTAGCTCTGGAACACCGTGTTCACCGGCCGTTTGTAGGGGGGCAGGGCGGTGATGTCCTTGCCGTCCAGAAGGATGGTGCCGGAACTGGGCAGCTCGAATCCGGCGATCAGGCGCAGCAGCGTGGTCTTGCCGCAGCCGGAGGGGCCGAGAAGGGTGAAGAACTCGTTCTCGCGGATGTCTATGTCCACGTCCTTCAGCGCATGTACCGCATGTTCGCCTGCACCGAAGGTCTTCACCAGCGACCTCGCGCTGATCGCCGCTTTCGAAGTCGCGGGATGCCCGCCTTCGCCGTTCGCTGTCGCCACGTGACCCTCACCGTTGTTCTTCACAAGGCTAAGGGGCGGGCGGCGCGTGCGTAAATACCCCTTGGGGGATAGGCGTCAGGAGAGGACGGATCCGAGGAACATTGCCAAAAGTTCGGACTGCGACGAGATGCGCAGCTTGCGGTAGAGGTTCTTCCGGTGGATCTTTACCGTCCCCTCGGTGGTTCCTGTCAGCTCCGCGATGGAGCGCGAGGAATGGCCCTTGAGAATCAGAGTCGCGATCTCCTGCTCCCGCGCGGTCAGCACCTCCGCCCCGAACCCCTCGAGAGCCTCGGAGAGCGAGGGGCTGCCGTCCAGCCGCCCCGGATCCGCGGCGGGCCGATCGAAATGCTTGCGCACCAGTGCGGCGATGACGGGCAGGTCGCGCTGCAGCAGGGCGACCTCTCGGCTCTGGAACCGGCTTTCGGTCCCGGGCCGTCCCAGCGACAGGAACAGTGCGCTGTCGCCGGGCAGGCGCACCAGCAGCGCCAGTTCGTCGCCGAGGTCGATCGCGCCGTAGTAATGCTTGAAATAGGTCGAGCGGCGGAACCGGTCCGGGGCCACGTCGCGCAGCCGCATCACCGCGTCCTCCGGCCCCTTCAGGAAGCGGTTGTAGATCGGGTCCAGCAGGTAGGCGCTGTCGAGGTACTGGTCCACCACGACGCGCCGCCGTTCCGCCCGGACGGTGTCGTAGACATGCGCCGGTTTACGATTCCGGTAGAGCCGGGTCAGGAACGCCCCGGTGAAGGGGGCCAGACGGTCGATGCCGCGCAGCAGCACCGGGAAGAAATCGGACGAATGCAGAGCCGCGATGGCATCGGCCGGGCTGAAGACCGGGGCGGCGGTGCGCCGAGGGAGAGGCGGGGGCATTCGCTGGAGAGACCTTTCCGGGACCGGCCGCGCATAATATCGGCGCAGGTTACGAAGCCGCCGCGCCGCGTGCAATCTCCGGCGCCCCGAAACCCTATCCGGCCCGGAGCGCCCGCCGGATCAGCACCATGCCCAGCACCACGAGGCACAGCCCGATCACGTCGCCCAGGGCATAGACGGCCATCACCGGCGCCCAGTGCTCGGGCGCCATCTGTCCGCTGAAGACAAAGCTCTGGCCCAGCGAATTCAGCACCGAGGTCACCAGCCCCACCAGAAAGATCTGCGGCCATCGCGGCGGCGTGTCGCGCCCGGCGTAATCGACGAGGCCCGCGATCCTCAGTGCTTCGAACCCCAGCAGGGCCGACAGCGCGCCGACAAGGATCGAGAAGAACAGCACCGGCTCGGTGATGGAGGATGCGGCTTCGGGCGTGAACAGAAGTTCCGAGGCATAGGCGCCCAGCATCAGCGCCGGCACCGCGCGCCAGCCCCAGATCCAGACCGCCATCACCCGGACGCCATGCGGCAGATAGGCGAGACTGGCGAAGACCGTGACCTCGCTGACGATGCGGTGCTGCAGCGGCGTGACCAGCAGGGCGGTCAGGCCGTGGCACAGCACATAGGTCACGAAGACGATGCCGCTCATCGCGGCGAACCGACCTAAACCCGAGCCGCCGGGGGTCTTGCCCGGTGCCGGGCTCACGAATTCCCGGTGGCGCCGCGCAGGGCGGGGGCGGCTTCGAATATGTCGCCGGAGACCTTCATCTCCTCGTCGATCTGGCTCAGCAGGTCCTCGACGTCGGCGCGGGTCTTGTCGTCGGCCACGTAGGCCATCACGCTGGAGATCACCCAGCGGGCCTTCGAGAGGTACAGCTGGTGCCGCAGCTGGGAGTCCGCAAGCTCATAGTGCAGGCGCGCGTTCTGCTCGCGGAGCTGCGCCACCGACTTGTCGTCCGGGACCGGCATACCTGCCCACCTTTCACTTTCCAAGGCGATGACCCCTGACACCGCCACCGAAGCGAGTCTAGGACAGATCCGTTCGGGACACAAACCCGTGATCCGCGGTGCGACACGCCGCCGCCGGTGGCGCATTCGGGCGGGCGGCATTGGCGATCCCTTGAGGACTCGAACCCCAAACCTGCTGATTAGAAGTCAGCTATGACCTACTGTCTAAGGTAATGATTTTCCTGTGTCCGCCGGATTTTTCCTCTTATTATCCCTTATTTTTAGTGCTATTGTTGTTCAACCGTTTGACGTTCATGTGCGCTGAGGATCGTTGCTGCGCACTGATCGGCGGACACGAGGCGGACACGGAAGGCGGACATGACGCGGTTGACTGACAAGGCGATCAAGGAACTCCCGGCGCCCGAGAAGGGCAACAAGATCTACTACGACACCCATCCCGACGCGCCGAAGGGCTTCGGCGTCCGAGTCACCGCCAATGATGCGCGGTCCTTCATTCTCCGGTATGTGGTTCAGCATCGTGAGTATCGCTACACCATCGGCCCGTTCGGCAAGGATGGCTTCGGAACCGAGCGGGCCAGGAAAGAGGCCGAGAAGTGGAAGGCCCGGATTGCCGTCAGCGATGGGGCCGACCATCCGATGGGGCAGAAGGCCAGCAGGTTGGAAGAGCACAAGGCTCGATTGACTGCTGAAACCTACGAAGAGGCGGTGCGGGACTACATCAAGCGTGAGCAGATAGGGCGCCGAAACAACGCAACCGCCGGTCAGGTGGAGAGAAGCCTGCTGAAGGACGGCGACAGGTGGCTTGACGTGCCCGTGGCCGAGATCCCGGCCAAGGATATCCGCAAATGCCTTGAGGAGATGCGCGACGGTGACCCCAGAGCGGTGCCTCCCGTGAAGCCGCGCCCTTACATGGCGAACCGGTTTCATGCATATCTTTCCACCTTCTTCAGATGGTGCGCTGAACCTGGCATCGAAAAGGTTCCCTCCTCGCCAATGCTCGGCCTGCGTCGTCCCTGGGAGGGTGAGGAGGCGAGAGACCGCTACTTTGATGATGATGAACTCAAAGCCATTTGGCGGGCGTCGGACAAGATCGGAGGCATGCCGGGAGCGTTCCTCAAGCTGGCGATGCTCACTGGGAAGCGCAAGGGCGCTTTGGCGGCGATGCGTTGGGGTGAGATAGACCGCGACGGTGTCTGGACGCCGCCAGCTGACCTCCGCCGGAAGAAGCGGAACAAGCGCGTTCACGTCACTCCCCTGTCTGCATTGTCGATGCGTGTCATCGCTCCCCTTCGACCAAGTGAGGGACGCGAGGACGAACCGGGTTATGTCTTCGCGGGAAGGCGCCGGGGGTCACATTTTGATCCCGGATCGCTGTTCCAGGAGAAGATCAGGAAAGAGTCCGGTATCGACGATTTCATCATGCATGCACTTCGCCATACCGTGGAAACGCGCTTGGCCGAGCTGGGGGTTCAGCCGCATGTTCGTGACATCCTCCTCGATCACGCCCCTCTGCGCGGGTCGGGCGCAGGCTATGACCACCACCATTACAAGGAGGAGATGAGCGAGGCGCTGGAGCGCTGGTCGGACCACATAGAGGGGCTGGTGGCGCCTGAGGGCGTGAAGGTGTTGCGATGACTGAGGGGCGGGACCAAGCGGCAGCAATGGCTTGGCTGGGTGCGGTCTTTGACAGGCTGTCGGAACTCTTTGATGAATTGGGGGTCGAGCACCCTGCAGGCCCTGAGGATGCTTCGGCGTGGATGCATCTCGCAGCGAAAATGGTCGTCAAGTATGAGCCGTCGCTGAACCCATTCCCTGGGAAACCGGGTGCGCCGCAGTCAGCATTGGCCAGCGATGTCTTCTTGCTTCACGCAATGGGGCCAGGTCGTAAACCTGGTGTCTCGATCCGTGCGGCGGCGAACCATCTCGCTTCGAAAGGCCGTTTCGCGGGTATGTCCCCAGGATACCTTCGTCGCCGCTATTATGCTCTGCGTGATCCGGGGAGGCCAGAGTCCCAGCGCGTCCGGGAATTCCTCTCAGAACTGGCGGATAGGGAAGAAAGCGGTAACCCCAATTGAATGCCCATTTGAGGTAACCACCCCCTTCGGTTGCACAGTGCTTCACGCGAACGCACTCATGGAGCGACTGAATGACAAACAATTATGAGAACGGCATCTTCCGTGACCACCTGACCAAAGCTCAGGCCGCCGATTTCCTCGGTGTTTCGGTCCCCACGCTCGACCGCTGGAACCGCCTCGGAATGGGGCCTGTCCGGACGAAGATCGGAAAGCGTGTCCTTTTCCAGCTTGATGCACTGAATGCCTGGGTCATCGCTCAGCGGGAAGAAGTTGGCCAGCCTCGGCAGGTGGCCTGAAGACATGAACCTGAAAATGAAAGGCCCCGGAGCGCCTGTGCAGGGCGCGTCCGGGACCAAAATCAAAGCTGGCGAGCTTCAAGTTCAGGATACTGAGAAAAAGTTGTCCAGGCAACAGCGCTGGAGGCTCCGGAACCCTGAAGCATACCTTTGTCATCTGACGGTTCAGAACGCGATCCGCTTGGGCGTCATCCATCGGGGACCATGCGCGGTCTGCGGTAATCCAAACGCTGAGAGTCACCACGAGGACTATTCTCAGCCCTTGACCGTTATCTGGCTTTGCAGAGCGCACCATAAGGCGCGCCACGCTCGCGCGAGGCCGGCATGAGCATCCCGTTCAGCATCTTTCCGGCAGGGCCAGACAAGGCCCCCCTTGTTTCCGGCTGGCAGGCTAAGGCCACGCGCGACAGGCACACGATTTCCCAATGGGCGGCGAGCGGGGCGCGAGCGTGGGGCATACCCTGCGGCGCGACCAATGGGCTGTTCGTCATTGATCTGGACGTGGACAAGGACACGGGCGAGCGGATCGGTAGAGATAGCCTGCTGTCCATGCCGCGTTACGCCGCGCTCTATGACCACGTCCAGGTCAGGACGCCTTCAGGCGGAATGCACATCTACTGTCAGCACTTCGACGGAGGGCGAAACACCACCTCCAAGATCGGCCCCAAGATCGACACGCGAGGGGAGGGTGGCTACGTCATAGCTCCCGGATCGCAAGTTGCCGGGGGGCTCTACGCGGGCAGCATCCCCGAGACTTTGCCTCTTGTGCCGTTCGGGCTGCGGGCCATGTTGATGCAGGCCCCGCCCCAGCCCCCGCGAGAAATCAGCCGGATCACACCCATTGGCGAGGTGCGGGAACTGCTTTCGCACCTTCCGGCGGACTTGCCCTATGCGGATTGGGTGGCCGTCCTGATGGCTCTGCACGACCGCTACGGCGGCTCCGAGGAAGGGCTTGACCTTGCGGATCGGTGGAGCGCGAGCGGCAAGAAGTATCGACCCGGTGAGGTGGCTGCAAAGTGGCGCAGTTTCAAGCGGAGCGGCGTATCCTGGGCGACCATCCCGGCGCTTGCCCGTCAACACGGGGCCGACCTGTCGGAGATCGCGCGGAGGCACGCGCAATGACTGTGATCAACCTCAACCAATCTCGCGCATCTGAGATTGAGGCCCGCCTTATCGGCCTGACTGCAATCGAGCCGGTTCTAACCAGCAACTACATGGTTAAGGGTTGGCTGGACCGGAACTGCTTGTCCATGCTTTACGGCCCTTCCAACGCGGGCAAAACATTCGTGGCACTCGACATCGCCATGCACATCGCTGCGTGCAAACCGTGGCGCGGCCTGCGAGTGAATGGCGGACCAGTTCTCTATATCGCAGCGGAGGGCGGCGCAGGCATCCGCAATCGGCTTTCCGCGATCAAGCGCGACCGGCCGGAAATGGAGTCTGTTCCCTTCACACTGCTGCCCATTGTCCTTGACCTCCACGGGCAAGGTGACGCCTTGGCCATCTGCGAAGTGATGCCGGATGAGGCGCCTGCCCTGGTGGTGGTGGACACGCTGGCGCGCAGCATGGGGCAGGGTGACGAGAATACGGCCAAAGACGCAGCTATGTTTGTTCGAAACTGCGACCTGATCCGCGAGGTGACAGGGGCGCACGTGATGGTGATCCACCACACCGGCAAAGATGAGGAGCGAGGGGCGCGGGGATCATCCGCCCTGCGTGCGGCGGTGGACAACGAGATCCAGGTGACGGCTGATTGGGAAATCATTTCCCGGAAACAGCGAGACCAAGAGGCACCCGAGTCGTTGCACTTCAAGTTGCGCTCCGTCTGCCTTGGCGTCGATGAGGATGGCGTCCCGGTGACAAGCGCGGTGGTGGACGCAGCCGAGCCGCCTAAGCCCGAGCGTAAGCCGCTGACCGGTACGAATGAGATCGCCATGCAGGCGCTCTATGACGCCCTTCGCGACCACGGCGAGACTAAGCCTGGCGACAAGTATCCTGCAAATCGCAAGGTGGTCCATATCGACCACTGGCGGGCCGCATGTGACGCCCACGGCCTGACCAAGGGTGTCAGCGATAGCGCTGCCCGAACGGCATTCATGCGTGCCAAGAAGGCGCTCATGAAGTTGGACGAGGTGCGCGAATGGGGCGACCACGTTTGGAGGGTACAGGATGACGACTGAGTACCGTCACAAACGTCACATGCCGTCACTGTGCGTCACATGTGCGGGCCAGTCTGACCGTCACGAACGTCACACACCTTTAGGAGGTGTGACGAGTGTGACGCTGGCGAGGGTTCAAGAATTGCCTTCGTGGAAGGGGCACGGTTCATCCACGGATAACCCCAAGGTTACCCTAATGCGGAAATCCTGCACCCCCGCAGACCCGCGCCCGTTTTGAAAACAGGTGTTCCGGTCACCGCGCAGTTATCTCCCTCAATCTCGGTGGCGTGACAAGCAATGGACACCAAGCGGACACACGTGAGCTTTACTGAATATAATTTAATAACATCAATATATTGAGAGGTATAACCCTTTGATGTATGTTCAGAGTATGGCTGAAACGGCACCCCATACCGCTCCTGAGGTGGACGACATCGACCCTGCCCTTGTCGAGGCAATGAAGGCGCGCGTGGTGCGTCGGAAGCCGCAGGATTATGGCAACCGGAAAGCCGGTCCTGGGAGGCCCAAGGGTAGCAGCAAGGTTCCTGGCTCTGGCAAGAAAGCCGGGACGCCCAACCTCATGTCACCTGAGTTTCGGCAGTGGCTGATGGCGCGGGCCAAGCCCTTCGAGCTGCTGGCGGCAATCTGTGCCGGTGAGGAAATTGAGGATAAGGACGGCAAGCGGAAGCCCACGATGTCCGAGCGGTTGCGGGCTGCTGAGACCATCAGCCGGAAACTCCTCCCGGATCTCCGTGCCACCGAGTTGACGGGCAAGGACGGCGAGGCGCTCATTCCGGATGACGCCCCCGTGACTGACTTTGAGCTGGCCCGGAAAGCGGCGTTCCTTCTGGCCAAGGTCAACCACGAGCTAGTCGAGAGGGAAGAAGCTGAGCGCGCCGCACATCGCCAACCTTCGCCCGCCACGCCCCTCTGCGCGCCGGAACCCACGTCCGTCCCCGTTGCCGCGTCTGCGCCCCTAGAGCCGCAGCCAGAACCCGAGGCCGCCCGCCAACCGGGCGAGACCCACCAAGTTGGCGAGTTGTCCATCACCTTTGCTGAAGCCCTGCCGGGCGACCGGGAGCATTGGGCCATTCGCGACCAGAACGGCAGGCTGGTCGGAACCGCCTTCGGGCGCGAGGCCGCGGAGCGCAAGGCAAAGACCATTGGCGAGGAATGACATGACCACCAAAGCCATCACGAAACAGAAGACCCAGCTTCCCCGCGACCGGTTGGAGATGCGCCGATCAGAGTTGACGGAGAAGATCACGGGACTGAGGGCGGAGCGCGCGAAAGCGATGTTGGAGGACAAGCCCTTTGACGGCTCCGCCCTCAGAGCGGCCGAGGAAGAGCGGGACGCCGTTGCGGAGGCCATTGCCGAACTCGACAGGCAGGAAAGGCAGACGGCAGACGAGACAGCCCGGACGAAGGCTGCGGCGGATAACAAGGCAATCCGGGACAGCATCGCGCGCCTATCTGAAGAGCGGCTGGCGGCCATAGACGACGCCGAGGCATCGGCCCGGGCTTTCGCTTCAGCCATCGCGACCGCCGAGGCCAAGCGCGCCGAGATTCACCGCATAGTACACGAGCGCTTCGGAGAGGCCCCTTTGGATCTCATGGTCACGGCGCAGATGGACCGGCTGTCGCGCGGCCTGTGCGCGGTCTTGAGGCAGCAACTCGGGTCGAGCCACTTCGGTGAATTGCGGCTTCGCCCTGGCCACCGCGAGGATCGCGCAGCCGAGCCTTGGGCCGCGTTCGAAGCGACTGTCGGCACTGAACTCCAACGCATTCTGAACAAGGACGTCTAAGCATGGAAACCAAGAAACCCAAGATCAGCAGCCAAAGTGTCGAAGTTGACGTGGCTGGCATGAAGACCACCCGTTGGTTTGTCCGCCTCCCCGAGGGGCTGGTCGCAGATGACCTCAAAGACCCCGCCCTCTGGTCGGTTGTCGTGGCTCAGCGGCTCAAGGTCATCAAGAAGCACGATGTTGTCTACGCCGTCGGTTTTGCCGATGACTTTGCCGTAGAGGCGCGCGTGGTCGGGGTGAGCGGCGACGGCATCGCGCTGGGCAAGCTCTCGATCATCAACTTCCCCGCTCCCACGAAGCCCCTCTATTCTGACGACCTCTACGCAATCGCCTGGGTCGGAAATGGCTACGGCGTCATCCGGAAGTCCGACAAGATGCAAATGGGGCCGGTCTTCGCCACGGAGCAGAAGGCGATCATGCATCTGCAAAACCAGTATCCGCAGGACGCTGCCTGATGGTCCGCGAACTGGCAATCTACGATGGCTCCGACAGCGAACAGGATGCCCGGCTGTTCGATCCGGAAGATGTTTCGCCCTCAGAGCCTGTCATCCCAAACCCGTCGTCTGCGGAGGTATCCGCTGAACTCTCGCGGATCAGGGCGCTCATGCGTACTGACCGCCGGACCTATGATGCCGATCCTGCACTTCAGGCGAGGTATCGGGAGCTGCTGGCCGTGGAAGCTGGCGGAAATGATGGCGGAAGCGTCGAGCAGTATGAGACCGGCTTTGCCCCGATGCCTACGCTCAGCGCGTGGAAGCGGCGGGGAGAGCAGGTAGAAGGGTATTCGGCTCACGTTGACCTCGTTCACGATGTCAATTCTCTCCTGATGCCACTCAGCGACCGGGAGAGGGCAGAGCTGAACCTGAGCTTTGACCGCTTGCCTCACAACACGCAGATGAAGGCCCTCGGAATCCTGGTGGACAAGAGAACGGTGGCCCCTGCGTTCATCAGCGGGCCGGACATGGACCGCCTGATGACCGTGCCCGCCTACGCGGAACTGGCGAGAGAATGGGGAGGCGAGGCGCAGCAGAAGCTTGGAACGGCCTGCGCCCGAATGTGGCGGGTTCTCGATCAGCTATCGGATCACGAAGCCCGGACTGCGATGGCTTGGCTGGATGCCCTTCCCAAGGCGGCTGCGAAGGCTGTCTGCCGGAGGCTGGCAGCGCAGACCTAGAGGCGCGATCCGCAGAAAAATGAACGCATCCCTTCCCGGTTTCACTCGCCGCGTGACATCATCTTGTGAATGTGCAACGCTTTCATACAAGCTGTGGCGCGAGTGAGGCATCATGACATCGGAAGTTTGCTTGATGAACCGACTCGGCGTCGTCTTGGCTGCCGACAGCGCCACCACTGTAAAGTATTGGAATGGAAGCGCAGAGGAAGTTCGCTATTTCAAGGGAGCGAACAAGATCTTCCAGCTTTCTGCGAACAAGCCAGTGGGCATTATGATCTACAATTCCGCGGATGCTCTCCGAGTTCCATGGGAGATGGTGATCAAAGAGTTCCGTGACGTTCTTGCTGATAGATCATTCAACAACGTAGAGGGCTACGCTGACGAATTCCTAAATTTCATTAACAATGATCTCCGATTGTTTCCGGCGGACACCCGCAAGGCAGAGTTTGAAGAACTGCTTGGCCGCACTGTGTTACGATTATTCATAGAGTTCGAGGAGGGTAGAAAGGCAGGCGGAGAAGTATCTTTCCATCAGTTTCTTGAGGGAATGATGGAGTCTCTGCCCATCAAGCAGGAGGGGATCAAATATGATCTTGAAAATATTCAGGAGCTTCGGAATATTTTTGGGAGAAAGCTCCTGGAAATCGTGGGGAGATGGAGTGAAATTTTCAAGACGCGACTCGATCTTACCGATCCGCCTGTTGTTGCGAGTGAGATCACTGACGCTGAAATAAACTACCTTCTTTTTTTGGGGCTCAGAGATGTCCCGAGCGGAAGTCCCTCCACGGGGCTAGTTTTCGCGGGTTTTGGGGATCATTCGGTGTATCCTGAATTGCTCCACCTAAAAAACTGCCAGTTCTGGTATGACCGTTTCTGTGAATCGGAGCGTGAGGTGGACGCTACTGGTTACGAAGTTCCTGCTGTCATTTCGGGGTTTGCTCAAACCTCTATGATTGATACCTTACGCCTCGGTTTCAGTACTGACCTGCTAGACGCCCTAAGCGACGCATTGAGGGCTCAGTTGGTTCAGGCCATTGACGAGGTGCAACTGCACACCGGCAACCCCATGGCTGATGGCGAGGTGCAGGAGGTCGTCCGCGCGGGCGTCGGGGCAGTCATCGACCAACTATTCCAGTTTGCCATGGCTCAACACTCTCTGCCTTTGCGTCGTGTAGTCGGCGTATTGCCCATTGACGAACTGAGCACCTTGGCAGAGACACTCATCGACCTGCAGTCACTGAAGGAGAAGGTGACCAAGCCTTCTGAGACAGTAGGCGGACCTGTTGACGTTGCGTCTATCACGCGAGCAGAGGGTCTGGTCTGGATCAAGCGCAAGCACTACTTCGATGCTGAGCTCAATTCGCGCTACTTTGAGCGTCGATCAACGAAGTAAAGGGAGGCAAGCATGTCCGAAGTCGCTACAGAACAAGTCAACGCCATGAAGAGGCACGTGCACAAGACGCGGGAAAACGCTGCGAGGTCCGAATCGCAGGAAGAGCACGCAAGCCTGCGGCGTCGATACGTCACGGCGCTAGCAGCGATCAACCGCCTTACGGAAACGGAAGCTGGCGAACTGCAAAGGTCTGCAGCTGCAAAAGCAGGCTAGTCAGGGCGTTCTGTCGCTAGAGCCAGCCTCGCTTAGCATTCGAAAATGGCTACTGCAATTCTGAGCATTCGCTTTGCTCGCGGCGGGCACTTTTTTTCTATCCTAGCTTACCAGCCAAGCCACTCTCCCAATATGAAAATCTCCGACTGGACCAAACTCTGTGACATTTAGCGCTCCTATTCTGACGTCTGCGGTTGCCTCGTCGTCACGGTGTTCAATCGTGAGCCGGTGGTCGTATATAAGCTGACTTGCAACTCCAATCTGCATGCCTCCCCCGGTGCCGGGGTCATACCCGGAGTGGATTGCCCTTCTGCACACCGCTTCAAGGCTTGCGGTCGCGTCTCCATTCTCAGTTACAATTCGCTCGAACGCGGCTTTCCCAGAGCCTAGAAGGTGAGGAATATTGTGTTCAGTTGGCAAGAATCCGACATTGACCCTTTCTGCGTTGGGCGCTCTGGATAACTTGATGATAAAAGGTTCCACTTCCGTAGGGTAGTACCCGAATAGCAGAGCCTCAAAGGATAGCCCTCTGCGTTGCGTAATCACAGTTGCGCACCGAGCGGCTGCCTGAGCTATGTTCTCAACTGATACGGGTTCGATTGCGTCCTTTGAATGCAGATTACCAAGGACGATGTTGACGAGGTTCGCGACGGCGGTCCCGGCGAGAGTTCCGCCTGCGAACGCGAATCCCATCTGGCCCCGCCAGGAGCGTTCGGGCGCGCCCCCATTAGTCCCAGACGAAATATGATAAGAAACACGGAACTGCTTGGTGAAATGACCCGTCAGCTCCCCAAACTCACCGCTGACGCGGGTGTCGGATATACATATTAGCGAGTCTTGGCCTTGAAGGCTGCTTCGTGCGAGGGCGATCAATGTCATTTTGTTTCCCGTCTCAGCCTTACTCCCGCTCCGCCGCCGTTCTCCGGTATGAACTCCACTCCAGCGGCTTCAAGCGCTTCTCGGATCGCAACGACGGTGGCAGACCTGCCTCCCATTGTGCCCGACGACGCCTCTAGGCGCTTGATTGTCGGCAGTGATACCCCGCATGCCACGGCCAGGTCCGCTTGCGACCACCGGATCAAAGCTCGGGCGGCTTTGACCTGCTCAATTGATACTTCTGGTATTGACACTTCTGTTCGATCCATATGATACTTTTGGCATCATATCATGGATGGAGGTCCAGACAATGACCAAACAACCCGCTTGCGGGAACACCCCCGCTTTGTCTCGCCGCGCCATGCTCGCGGCTATCCCCGCCACCGCAGCACTGCCAGCGGCGGCTATGGTGACAAGTTCCCTTCCCGCTGACCTCTCAGCGGAGAACGGGGTTGGCGGTACTCACTCCGAACAGCGTATTCGCCAGTTCTGCGAGTGGTTTGATCTCGAAATGCCGGTTCTCGAATACGAGGACGGCGATATAGCTGTGACCGAAGAGCTGATCGAGTGGGTCCGTGAAGCTGGCGTCTCACTCGACTGGGTCTTCTGCGGCGACGTGAAGTCTATGGCGATAGCATATCGTCAGGATCGTCAGCAGATGGCCGATTGGGCGAAGATCATTGAGCGCTTTGATAGCGGCGAGCAGAAGATCATGGCCAAGGCGCTGAGGCGTCACCACGAGGGGCGCTGTAGCCTTGACGATGCGCTCTCGCAGATGACCTCTGACATCACGACCTACCGCGCCGGGGGCGCAGCCGCATGACCTATTCAATCGAGAACCTCGCCAAACTCGACCGACGGGACACAGCAGGTGCGGTCGCATATGACGTGGAGGCGCTTATCACCACCGCGCGGCTAGCGCTGGACCCGATGGCAACGGACCTGCCGAGAGAGAGCATCGCGGACGCCGTGGAGCGAACGCTGGGCGTCGCCAGTATGCTGATGGCGGTCGTGAGCGAAGGCACCGAGTTCCTGCAGCGCGACCTCCAGCGCGGAACCTGGGCCAAAGAAGACAAAGTTACCGCGATCCGGGAATAAGCCCGCCCCAACGCCATCAACAGGCCCTCGCTGAAAGGCGGGGGCCAATTCTATTCTCGCTAGGGGGAGACATTTCCAACAAGTGGGCATACGCTGCTTCTGGGTTTCGGAATGGGGAGCAAGCTAATGCGCATCATCACCGCTGCGGTAATCGCGGCGTTACTGCCGACACTTGCGACCGGCGCAGGTCCGCTGATTTCTCTGGACCCAAGTCATGCAATTGCGGACGAGCCAGGTCTACGCGAGCGGATAGACCAACTCCGAACCCCGGCGGCATCTGCTATTCTAGCCGCCTGCTGCAAGACGTGCCGGAAAGGCTACGCCTGCGGTGATAGCTGCATCAGTCGCACTAAGCAGTGTCACAAAAGAGCTGGGTGTGCCTGCGATGGCTAGGTTTCCCTGCGCTCAGCTGCAGGCGCGGGACTGCCGCCATTTTTTTTAGGGGGCGGTATGTGAGTGCCGAGGCGGCAGCAGTGCGCAGTGGGAGGAATTTGTCATATTTTATCCGCTGTCTCAGTATGTCTCGATTGAATGCTAGTCTGGAAATCCAAATGGCAAACACGATCAAGATGATGGCTGCAGTTATGATGATGCTCGGCGCGGTTGGTCCCCTGGCTGCGGAACAGCGATACATTTGTGATGAAGTGGCGTCGGGAGGAGTGAAATTTGTGCCCGAGAGCCGCTCCTGGGGGGCGACCACATTTCGTGCATCGAACAGGTACATCTTGACGGAACCAAAGCCGGACAGCGATTACAGGCAGCTAGCCTACATCGTGACGCAGATAGGGAGCAGCCATCCAGAGTACTCTTGCCCGAATCGGGCAAGCGAGGGCGGCTACATTTTCTGTAGCGGGTTCGGAGGAAGCTTCCGGTTCAACTCAAAGACACTGCGGTATCTTGCAACTTACGAGCTGGGATTTGTGTATGGCGAAGTGCCGGAAGATCAGACGGGGAATACCCCGTTCGTCAGCGTGGGATTGTGTGCACCTTTCTGACCAACTCGCGGACATCAGGCGGACACGGGGTCGCCGCCCGAGAATCTGCTGCCCAGCTATCCGCGCAACCGGTTGAAAAAAGTGATTTTTTGGCGATCCCTTGAGGACTCGAACCCCAAACCTGCTGATTAGAAGTCAGCTGCTCTATCCAGTTGAGCTAAGGGACCGCTGGTGCCTGCTTACCCAGCCGGGACGCGGCGGTGCAAGCGAAACCGGGCAGGGCGCGTCAGTGGGTCCAGACGGCGCGGCGGTTGGTCGCGAAGTTCTCGCCGTAGCCGCCGGGGCGGATGTTGGGCTTGCGGCGCTGCGGCTCGGTCACCACGGCGTCGATGCCGTGGTCGCGGGCATACTCCACCGCCTCTTCCTTGGTGTCGAAACGCAGCCGGACCTGCGCCTGCGTGTCCGAGGACGAGGTCCAACCCATCAGCGGATCGACCTCGCGCGCGGTTTCGGGGACGAAATCCAGCACCCATTGCTTGGTCCGGGCGGTGCCGGACTGCATGGCGGTCTTGGCGGGGCGGTAGATACGTGCGGTCATCGGAAGCTCCCGGAAATTCGGGGGATTTATGCGGAAAAACCACGTCGGCGGCAAGGGTGAAAACCGGCACCAGGCACAACCGTTCCGCAACGGCCCGCCGTGGTCCGCGCCATCGCCATCGCCCCTCCCGTCCCGTTCTGCTGCCACATGCTGACACAACCCTGTCAGCAGCGCCCGCGCCCGGCCCTTGCGTTTCGGCGCGCGGGGCACACATCATGGCCTGACCAGACCGAGGATCCGATGCCCCCGCAAGACGCCGACACGATGCCGCTGATGCATGCCCCCGCGCCCGACGTGCGCTCGCGCGAGAAGCTCGAGGGCGGGCGCCGGCTTGTGATGAAGACGGACTTCGCCGCCGCCGGCGACCAGCCGACCGCAATCGCGGAGCTGACGGACGGGATCGGCGCGGGCGAACGCGACCAGGTCCTTCTGGGGGCGACCGGCACCGGCAAGACCTTCACCATGGCCAAGGTGATCGAGGAGACGCAGCGGCCCGCCATCATCCTCGCGCCCAACAAGACGCTGGCGGCCCAGCTCTACGGCGAGTTCAAGGGGTTCTTCCCGGACAACGCAGTGGAGTATTTCGTCTCCTACTACGATTACTACCAGCCCGAGGCCTATGTCCCGCGCTCGGACACCTATATCGAGAAGGAATCCCAGATCAACGAGCAGATCGACCGGATGCGCCACTCGGCCACCCGGGCGCTGCTGGAGCGGGACGACGTGATCATCGTCGCCTCGGTCTCCTGCATCTACGGTATCGGCTCGGTCGAGACCTACGGGGCGATGACGCAGGACCTCAAGGTCGGCGGCAATTACGACCAGCGGCAGGTGATCGCGGACCTCGTGGCGCAGCAGTACCGGCGCAACGATCAGGCGTTCCAGCGCGGCTCCTTCCGGGTGCGGGGGGATTCTCTGGAGATATTCCCGGCCCACCTCGAGGACCGGGCGTGGCGGCTGTCGTTCTTCGGCGAGGAGCTGGAAAGCATCACGGAATTCGACCCGCTTACCGGGACGAAAACTGATACGTTCGACCAGATCCGCGTCTATGCGAATTCCCACTACGTGACGCCGAAACCGACGATGCAGCAGGCGATCATCAACATCAAGAAAGAGCTTCGCCAGCGGCTCGACCAGCTGGTCGGCGAGGGCAAGCTGCTGGAGGCGCAGCGGCTGGAGCAGCGGACGAACTTCGATCTGGAGATGCTGGAGGCCACCGGAGTCTGCAACGGGATCGAGAACTATTCCCGCTACCTGACCGGCCGGGCGCCCGGAGAGCCGCCGCCGACGCTGTTCGAGTTCATCCCCGACAACGCCATCGTGTTCTGCGACGAAAGCCACGTCTCGGTGCCGCAGATCGGCGGCATGTACCGGGGCGACTACCGGCGCAAGTTCACGCTGGCCGAGCACGGGTTCCGGCTGCCGTCCTGCATGGACAACCGCCCGCTCAAGTTCGAGGAATGGGATGCGATGCGGCCCCAGTCCATCTACGTCTCGGCCACGCCGGGATCGTGGGAACTGGAACAGACTGGCGGGGTCTTCACGGAACAGGTGATCCGCCCGACGGGCCTGATCGACCCGCAGGTCGAGATCCGCCCCGTCGAGATGCAGGTCGACGACCTCCTGGACGAAGTGCGCAAGGTCGCGGCCCAAGGCTATCGCACGCTCTGCACCACCCTGACAAAGCGGATGGCCGAGGATCTGACGGAATACATGCACGAACAGGGCATCCGCGTCCGGTACATGCATTCCGACATCGACACGATCGAGCGTATCGAGATCCTGCGCGACCTGCGCCTCGGGGCCTTCGACGTGCTGATCGGGATCAACCTCCTGCGCGAAGGGCTCGACATTCCCGAGTGCGGTCTGGTTGCCATCCTGGACGCCGACAAGGAAGGCTTCCTGCGCTCGGAGACCTCGCTGATCCAGACCATTGGACGGGCGGCGCGGAACGCCGAGGGCCGCGTCATCATGTATGCCGACCGCATCACCGGCTCGATGGAGCGCGCGCTGGCCGAGACCGAGCGGCGGCGCGAGAAGCAGCTGGCCTACAACGAGGAGCACGGGATCACCCCGGCCACCGTGAAGAAGAACGTCGATGACATCCTCGCCGGGCTCTACAAGGGCGACGTGGATATGAACCGGGTGACCGCTCAGGTCGAGAAGCCGGTCGCGGGCGGCAATCTTCAGGCGCATCTGGACGGGCTGCGCGACGACATGCGCAAGGCGGCCGAGAACCTCGAGTTCGAGGAGGCAGCGCGGCTCAGGGACGAGATCAAGCGGCTTGAGGCGGTGGACCTCGCCATCCATGACGACCCGCTGGCGCGGCAGCAGGCGGTCGAGAAGGCCGCCGAGGCCGCGGTCGGAAGCCGCGGACGTTCCACCGCAGGGCGCCCCGGCCAGCGCGGCGGCAACGTGAAGCGGCGCAAGCGCTGAGGGCGGGCGCGCCGCTTTTCCAAAATTCGTCAAACTGGGTCCGGAGGGAGCATCACCCCCGGAACCCTAGGCAATGATTTATTTTGATATACGTCTATCAATTTCTGATTGACGTCTCTCAGGCCCGGGTGTCTATTGCCCGGCAAGGGAGGACTTCATGGACAGGCGGCTGCCGACATTGTCGGACGTGGCGCGACGCGCCGGGGTAAGCTATGCCACCGTCGACCGCGTCGTGAACGATCGCGGCGGCGTGACGGAGAAGTCTGCCCTGCGCGTCCGGGACGCCATCGCCGAGCTTGGATACGTTCGCAACGTGGCCGCCGCGAACCTGTCGCAGCGCCGGACCTACCGCTTCGCCGTGATCCTGCCGCTGGGCTCCAGCGCCTTCTTCACCCGCATCCGCGACCTGTTCGGCGCGGCCGACGAACGGCTACGCCACGACCGGGTCTGGCTGCGGATGGAAACCGTGCCGGCCTTCGATCCGGAAGCGCTCTGCGCCTGCCTCGACAGGCTGGCGGCCGAAGGGCTGGACGGCATCGCCGTGGTCGGCAACGACGATCCCCGCGTGGCCGAAGCGCTTGGTGCGCTCCACGCGCGGGGGGTGGGGGTTCTGACGCTGGTGGCGGACGTGCCGGGGGCGGCGCACGATGGCTATGTGGGGATCGACAACACCGTCGCGGGCCGAACAGCCGCACGCCTGATCGCGCTGGCGCACGGCGGGCGCCCCGGCCGGGTGCTGCCCATCGTCGGCGCTCTGAACGCCCGGGACCACGCCGAACGGCTGGCCGGGCTGCGCGAGACGCTGGCGGCGCATCCGGAGCTTGCGCTGTCGCCCGAGATCGAGGGCCGCGACCGGCACGAGATCGTTGAGGCGCGGGTGAAGGAGGCGCTGGAGGCCGATCCCGGCATCACCGCGATCTACAGCGCGGGCGCGGGCAATTCGGGCCTCATCCGCGTGATCGAGGCGCGGCAGGCCGTGGGCCGGCGTCCCGTCGTCCTGCTGCACGACCTGCTGCCCAACACCCGCCGGGCGCTCGAAGCGGGACTGATCGACATCATCATCGACCAACGCCCCGAGGACGAGGTCGCCCGGGTGCTCTCGGGCCTGCGCCGCATCGCCGACAAGCGCGAGGCGCCGCCGCCCGACCCCATCATTCCGGCCATTTACGTGCGCGAGAACCTGACGCCCGAGGCCGGCGCTATTTCAGAAGGACAGACCACATGAGCGACTTCTTCGGCGGCATCTCGCCCCTCCGTCACGACCCCGAGGCCGAGGGACTTGCCTTTCGCCACTACGACCCGGACGAGATGGTGATGGGCAAGCGGCTGGAGGATCACCTCCGCTTTGCCGTGGCCTATTGGCACAGCCTCGCCTGGCCCGGCGGCGACCCGTTCGGCGGGCAGACCTTCGACCGGCCGTGGTTCCGCGACGACATGGAGGCCGCCCGGCTGAAGGCCGATGTCGCCTTCGAGATGTTCGAGATCCTGGGCGTGCCCTACTTCTGCTGGCACGACGCCGACATCCGCCCCGAGGGCGCCACCTTCGCCGAGAGCAAGCGCAACTTCGAGGAGATCATCGGCATCTTCGAGGAGAAGATGGAAAGCGCGAAGGTCCGCCTGCTCTGGGGCACCGCGAACCTCTTCTCGCACCGCCGCTTCATGGCCGGTGCGGCGACGAACCCGGATCCGGACGTCTTCGCCTGGTCGGCAGCGACGGTGAAGACCTGCCTCGACGCGACGCATAGGCTGGGGGGCGAAAACTACGTCCTCTGGGGCGGGCGCGAGGGCTACGAGACGCTGCTCAACACCGACATGGGCGCCGAGATGGAGCACGCCGGGCGGTTCCTGTCGATGGTGGTCGATTACAAGCACAAGATCGGTTTCAAGGGACAGATCCTGATCGAGCCCAAGCCGCAGGAGCCGACCAAGCACCAGTACGATTACGACGTGGCGACCGTCTTCGGCTTCCTCCAGCGCTTCGGGCTGGAGAAGGAGGTGAAGGTCAACATCGAGCAGGGGCACGCCATCCTCGCCGGGCACAGCTTCGAACACGAACTGGCGCTGGCGCGGGAACTTGGCGTCTTCGGCTCGATCGACATGAACCGGAACGACTACCAGTCCGGCTGGGACACCGACCAGTTTCCCAACAACGTGCCCGAAGTGGCGCTGGCCTATTACGAGATCCTGAAGGCCGGCGGCTTCACCCAGGGCGGCACCAACTTCGACGCCAAGTTGCGGCGCCAGTCTCTGGACCCGGAGGACTTGATTGCCGCCCATGCCGGCGCGATGGACATCTGCGCCCGGGGGCTGAAAGCGGCGGCGAAGATGCTGGAGGACGGCACCCTCGAGGAGCTGCGCCGCGAACGCTATGCCGGATGGGACGGCGCGGAGGCGAAGGGGATGCTGACCTCGGACCTCGCCACCATCGCCGAGCGGGTCGAGGCGGGTGGCGTCACGCCGGAACCGCGCTCGGGCCGGCAGGAAATACTCGAGAACATCGTCAACCGCTACGTGTGACGGAAGGGAGGACAGGATGAAGACGATCAAGGGACCGGGCCTGTTCCTGGCGCAGTTCGCCGGGGACGAGGCACCTTTCAACTCGTGGGACGGGATCACCAAATGGGCCGCCGATTGCGGCTATCTCGGCGTGCAGGTGCCGGTCTGGGACGACCGGCTGGTCGATCTGGGCAAGCTGGCCGAGTCGAAGGACTACGCGCAGGAATGGGCGGGCCAGGCGAAGGAGAACGGGGTGGAGGTGACCGACCTCTCCACCCATATCCTGGGCCAGCTGGTCGCCGTGCATCCGGCCTATGACGACTGGGTCGACGGCTTCGCCGCGCCCGAGGTGCAGGGCAAGCCGAAGGAGCGCACCGCCTGGGCGGTGGAGCAGGTGAAAAAGGCCGTCACCGCCTCCAACCACCTTGGCATCGGGCAGCACGTGACGTTCTCGGGCGGGCTGGTCTGGCCCTTCGTCTATCCCTTCCCGCAGCGCCCCGAGGGGCTGGTGGAAGCAGCCTTCGACGAGTTGGCGAAGCGCTGGCGGCCGATCCTCGACCATGCCGAGGAGATGGGCGTCGACGTCTGCTACGAAATCCACCCGATGGAGGACCTGCACGACGGGATCACCTTCGAGATGTTCCTCGAACGGCTGGACGGGCACCCGCGCTGCAACATGCTGTACGACCCGAGCCACTATGTGCTGCAATGTCTTGATTACCTTGACAACATCGACATCTACAAGGACCGGATCAAGATGTTCCACGTCAAGGACGCGGAGTTCAATCCGACCGGACGGCAGGGCGTCTACGGCGGCTACCAGTCTTGGGTGAACCGGGCCGGACGCTTCCGCTCTCCCGGCGACGGTCATGTCGATTTCGGGGCGATCTTTTCGAAGATGGCCGCGAACGATTTCGACGGCTGGGCCGTGGTCGAATGGGAATGCGCGCTGAAACACCCGGAGGACGGGGCCCGCGAGGGGGCGCAGTTCGTGAAAGATCACATCATCCGCGTCACCCCGCACGCCTTCGACGATTTCGCCGGAGGCGACGTCGACGACGCGACGAACCGCAAGCTTCTGGGGATCGACTGATGGCACGGATCAGACTTGGCATGGTAGGCGGCGGCAACGACGCCTTCATTGGCGGTGTCCACCGGATCGCCAGCCGGATCGACGGGCATTTCGACCTCGTGGCGGGGGCGCTGTCCTCGACGCCCGAGAAGGCGAAGGCCAGCGGCGAGGCGCTCGGGCTGGACCCGGCACGCTCCTACGGCTCGTTCGAGGAGATGGCCGAGGCCGAGGCGGGCCGCGAGGACGGGATCGAGGCGGTGGCGATCGTGACGCCGAACCACGTGCACTACCCGGCCGCGAAGGCCTTCCTCGACCGGGGGATCCACGTGATCTGCGACAAGCCGCTGACCGCGACCTTCGAGGACGCGGAGGCGATGGCGCAGGCGGTTTCGGCGTCGAAATCGCTCTTCGTGCTGACCCACAATTACACCGGCTACCCGATGATCCGGCAGGCGCAGGACATGGTGGCATCGGGCGTGCTGGGCACCATCCGGATCGTGCAGGTGGAATACCCGCAGGACTGGCTGACCGGCGCGGCGGAGGCCGAGGGCGTGAAGCAGGCCGAATGGCGCACCGACCCGGAGCGTTCCGGCGCGGGCGGGGCGATCGGTGACATCGGGACCCATGCCTACAACCTCGCCTCATTCGTCACCGGCCTGAAGGGCGCGGAACTGGCCGCCGACCTGCAGAGCTTCGGCGCGGGCAGGAAGCTGGACGACAACGCGCACATCCTGCTCCGCTACGAGGGCGGGGCGCGGGGGATGCTCTGGTGTTCGCAGGTCGCCCCGGGGAACGAGAACGGGCTGCGCCTGCGCGTCTACGGTGACAAGGGCGGGCTGGAATGGGCGCAGGAGGATCCGAACTACCTGCACTACAGCCCCTTCGGCGAACCGACCCGGCGCATCACCCGCAACGGCGCTGGCGCGACCGAGGCCTCGACCTCGGTCAGCCGCATCCCCGGCGGGCATCCGGAGGGCTACCTCGAAGGCTTCGCCAACATCTACACCGAGGCGGCGGAAGCGATCCGCGCCGTGCAGGGCGGCCAGTCCCGCGACGCGGTGATGGGCAAGCTGCCCGGCATCGCCGCGGGGCTTGAGGGCATGGCCTTCATCCGGGCCTGCGTGGCCTCGGCGCAGGACAACGCCGGCTGGGTGAAGATATGACCGGCGAACCCGTCCTCAGCCTGAAGGGCGTCAGCAAGAGCTTCGGCCCGATCGAGGTCCTCCACTCCGTGGACCTCGACCTGCGGGCGGGCGAGGTGCTGGCGCTGATCGGCGAGAACGGCGCGGGCAAGTCCACGACGATGAAGATCCTCGCGGGCTACCAGCCGCCCACCTCCGGCCGCGTCCTGCTGGACGGCAAGGAAGTCTCCTTCGGCTCGATCCACGAGGGCGAGGAAGGCGGGATCGTGATGATCCACCAGGAATTCAACCTCGCCGAACAGCTCACCGTCGAACAGAACATCTTTCTGGGCCGGGAGATCCGGAAGGGCCTGCTGCTGGACAAGGCGAAGATGCGGCGGCTGACGCGGGAATATCTCGACCGGGTGAAATGCCGGGTGCATCCGGACACGCTGGTGTCGAAACTCTCGAATTCCGACAAGCAGATGGTCGAGATCGCCAAGGCGCTCAGCCGCGACGCGCGGGTGCTGATCATGGACGAACCGACGGCCGCGCTGACCGGCTCCGAAACACAGGTGCTTTTCGAACAGGTCCGCGCGATGCGCGCGCACGGGACGGCGGTGCTGTTCACCTCGCACCGGCTAAACGAGGTGTCCGAGATCGCGGACCGTGTGACGGTGCTGCGCGACGGCAGCGTGGTGCACGACGGACCCGCCAGCGAGATCTCGGAAGACGGGATGGCCACGGCGATGGTGGGGCGCGACGTGTCGGCGCTCTACCCCGAAAAGCCGGGCCACGGCCCGGACCGCGAGGTCATGCTGCGGGTCACCGGGCTGAACGTGCCGGGTCATGCCGAAGGCGTGGGTTTCGACCTGCACCGCGGCGAGATCCTCGGCGTCGCCGGGCTGATCGGCGCCGGGCGGACCGAAACAATGGAGGGTCTCTGCGGCCTGCGCCCGGCGAGCGCCGAGCGGGTGGAGATCGGCGGAGAGGCGGTCACCATCCAGCGCCCGTCGGACGCGCTCGACCGCGGGCTCTGCTACCTGACCGAAGACCGCAAGCTGCGCGGCCTCCTGCTGGAAAAGGACCTGCGGGTGAACCTGACCCTGCAGGCCCTGCACCGGTTTGGCGGCGCGCTGATCGACACCGCCGCCGAGGAGCGCGCGCTCGACAAGGCGATCGAGGATTTCGATATCCGCGCCGGGCGCCGCGACATGGCGGTCGGCAACCTTTCGGGCGGCAATCAGCAGAAGCTGCTGCTGGCCAAGGTCATGCAGTCCGAGCCGCGAATCCTGATCGTCGATGAACCGACGCGCGGGATCGACATCGGCACGAAGCAGCAAATCTACGCCTTCCTCCGCGGCCTCGCTGACCAAGGGCACGGCATCGTCATGATCTCTTCCGAGATGCAGGAGGTCATCGGCCTGTCGGACCGGGTGATGGTCATGCGCACCGGCCGCGTGGCCGGGATGCTGGAGGGCGACAACATCAACGAAGACGCAATCGTGCGCCTCGCCATGGGGGTCGGCGCCGTAAAGAGTGAAAGGGTGGCTTGATGACGACCGAGTCCGTGAATGCCGGCGCACGCCGGTCCCTGCCGTCGATGAGCGTGCTGGGCCCGATCCTCGCGCTCGTCATCCTGATCGTGATCGGCTTCTCGCTGAATTCGAACTTCCTGAGCGCGGCGAACATCACCAACGTGCTGGCGCGGTCGGCCTTCATCGGGATCATCGCGGTCGGCATGACCTTCGTGATCACGGCGGGCGGGCTCGACCTGTCGGTCGGGTCGATGGCGGCCTTCATCGCGGGGCTGATGATCCTCGTGATGAACGCGGCGCTGCCGACGCTGGGGATCGGGATACCGATCATCCTCCTGGGCATGGCCACGGCCCTGATCGCTGGAATCGTGGCAGGGCTGATCAACGGCTTCCTGATCACCACCATCCGGATCGAAGCCTTCATCGTCACCCTCGGCACAATGGGCATCTACCGCAGCCTCGTGACATGGATGGCGGACGGCGGCACCCTGTCGCTCGACTTCGGGCTGCGGACCTTCTATCGCCCGGTCTATTTCAGCGGCATCCTCGGGATCAGCTGGCCGATCATCGTCTTCGCCCTGACCGTCATCGTCGGCGAAATCCTGATGAGCCGCGCCCGCTTCGGCCGGCACTGCGCCGCCACCGGCTCGAATGAACGGGTTGCGCATTATTCCAACGTGGACGTGAACCGCACGCGGCTTCTGACCTACGCCATGCTCGGCATGCTCGTGGGGGTCGCGACGATCATGTACGTCCCGCGGCTCGGCTCTGCTTCGGCCTCCACCGGGGTTCTGTGGGAGCTTGAGGCCATCGCCGCCGTGATTATCGGCGGCACGCTCCTGAAAGGCGGCTTCGGCCGCGTCTGGGGCACCGTGATCGGCGTGCTGATCCTCAGCATGATCGACAACATCCTGAATCTGACCGATCTGGTCTCGCCCTATCTGAACGGCGCGATCCAGGGGGTCATCATCATTCTCGCCGTGATTCTGCAGCGGGAAGCCAAGGCGAAGGGGTAAACCCCCGCCAACTCAAGGGAGGAACTTATGTCCTACATGAAGACCATACTGGCCGGCACTGCGGCCCTCGCCCTGACCGCCGGCCTCGCCGCGGCGCAGGACACCAAGGTGATCGGCGTCTCGATCCCCGCCGCGACCCACGGCTGGGCCGGCGGCATGAACTTCCACGCGCAGGAGACCGTGGAGCGTCTGGAAGAGGTCTACCCCGAGCTCGACTTCGTGCTCGCCACCGCGTCCGATCCGGGCAAGCAGGTGAACGACATCGAGGACATGGTCGCGACCCGCAACATCTCGGCCCTCGTGGTGCTGCCGTTCGAATCCGAACCGCTGACCGCCCCGGTGCAGGCCGTCGCCGACAGCGGCGCCTGGGTGACCGTGGTGGACCGCGGCCTCTCGGTCGAGGGGATCGAGGACCTCTACGTCGCCGGCGACAACCCGGGCTTCGGCCGGGTGTCGGGCGAGTACATGGTCTCCAAGATGCCCGACGGCGGGAACATCGTCGTGCTGCGCGGGATCCCCACCACCATCGACAATGAGCGGGTGGAGGGCTTCCAGCAGGCGATTGAGGGCTCCGGCATCGAGATCATCGGCATGGAGCACGGCAACTGGAACCGTGACGACAGCTTCAACGTGATGCAGGACTTCCTGTCCAAGCATCCGCAGATCGATGCTGTCTGGGCCTCGGACGACGACATGGCTGTGGGCGTTCTGGCGGCGATCGACGCGGCGGGCCGCGACGACGTCCAGTTCGTGCTTGGCGGCGCCGGCATGAAGGAGATGGTCCAGCGCGTGATGGAAGGCGACGAGATGATCCCGGCGGACGTCACCTACCCGCCGTCGATGATCGCCACGGCGATCGAGCTGACGGCGGTCGGCCTGACCTCCAATGCGCCGGTCTCGGGCACTTTCACAATCGGCTCGGTCCTGATCACGCCGGAGAACGCCGAGGAGTTCTACTACCCCGACAGCCCGTTCTGATCGGCTGCCGGACGGGAAGGCCCGGGGTGCCCCGCACCCCGGGCCTTTCCTTTTCCCGTCGTTCTCTCGACAGACGGTCTCTTCGCGCAACCAACGCGCCGGACCCGTACACGGGACGCGCTCCAGTGGCATCCCGTACGGCGCGTCGCAGAAGAAAGCCAGTTTTCGCCTTGTAAACCCCCACGCCGGACGGATATACCCGCCGGCGGAGACGTGGCCGAGTGGTCGAAGGCACACCCCTGCTAAGGGTGCATACCGGAAACGGTATCGAGGGTTCGAATCCCTTCGTCTCCGCCATCACATCATGTGTTATATATATCAATGGCTTACACCAACCTGACCACACAGGTTGACCACACACATTTGCCACACACGGCCCACAAGGCAATCGAAAGCTCTTTCGACCACCGCTCGGCCCCTTCACCTTAATGGCTTGAGAGATTCTCTCAGGTGACCGGATGAGTGGTCAGGCAAGCTTTTAAGATTGAGGCATGGGAGAGCTAACATTGAGCACTTCCGTCAGACCTGGCAGCAAGCGATCTGAAAATTTAGGTTGCGGTTGACTCCGGGTACCCAACAAAGCCCAAATCGATCTCAGGTTCTTCTGAGGGGCCCCACGACAATGATTGCCGAGGCGCTCTCAGAGCTTCGTGCGGGACGCAGTAGGATTGCTAAACTTGGCCTGTTAATGCTTCGAGTTGTCTATGAGCGCCCCCACCAATTCACTTCCCATCCTCGCTGACTGCATAGAAGAAATCTATACCAAGGCCAGTAACTCCGAAGATCTCGGTGTCTTTGTAGGATGAAACTTTGTGCCCCCCCATGCTTACCCCTCCCTCAACGACGCCAGGTTTAAATAGGCCCAGTCTCATCAAGTTACGAATTGAGTTCTCGACCTCATTTGCAGCAAGCCTGAAGTGCCCAGTCAGTTTTTCTCTTGAGTATAGGCTGCTACTTGTGCCGCCATTGTTAATATGCTCCCTAACGATCACATCTAGAATTCGCGCATCAATCGCTTCCATATCTCCCAAGATGGTTGTGAAGTTGCGCCGTACTGGCTTTCCAAAACCTGCATCAAGCGCGTTCGTGAGGAGGTTAGTCCACTTGTTCGCAAGCGCTGGTTCCTCTTCTACAGTCGCCTTCTCAATCAGCGGGAGCCCGAAGGACACGGGGATATATTTCTTCTTTGCACCTCGACCTGCAAGCTTCGCGTCTACGGCTTCCTGAAGCGCTATAGCTTTCTCTAGACGGTAGTACGCGAGTTTGTCTCCCATTAGCCCGACTGAGTTAGATACTATATTTCCAAAAGCGCTATCGAGAAATTCTGCCATGCTGCGTATGGCTTCTACCGAAGTTCCTGCGGCCTCTGCGATGTCTTTAGCTTGCTTTCCAACATTTGCGTTTTCTTCAGTCATATCCCACTCTCCGTCTGGTGAGGTCTGCTTGTTATTTGACAGGCATCTCTAGATCGCATCAAGCCAGATTGTCATAAATCTTTATTTAAGAGATGGGTCTCTAAGCTGTGAAACTGAAGACTGGCTGGTGTCAGCCATTGAGGATTCGATGCACACTCATACGACTGATCCCCATGCTTTCGGCGATTTTGTAGGTAGATAGCCCCTCCTCTCGAAGAGCTTTCACCTGTGCTCGGTCGATAGAAGGTCTGCGCCCCTTATAGACCCCTTTAGCCTTGGCCTTGGCGATCCCTTCAGACTGCCTCTTACGGATGATGTTTCTCTCAAATTCAGCGAAAGCCCCCATCATCTGAAGTTGTAGCCTAGCTAGGGCATCATCAGCGTCAGAACTGAATGTCAGCCGTTCACTCAGGAAGGTGATAGCTACACCCTGATCGTTGAGACGTCCAACTACATCCTGAAGGTCTCTCAGGTCACGGGCAAGACGGTCGATAGAGTGAACAACTACCGTGTCTCCTTCTCTCACATATTCGATCATTGAACGAAGCGCTGGGCGGTCACTTGTGGACTTCCCGGAAACCTTCTCTTCAAAGAGCTTGTCTGTGTCTCCTAAGTCCTGACGCTCAAGACTTTGGTCCAGTGTGCTCACTCTTCGATATCCAACAATCGCCATCAGAGGTCCTCCAGTAACATTTGACTCTAGTATAACTGATTCTAGTAACAATTGCGATATGAATATACCCTAATGTTGCCGTCATCCAGTAACACTCTGGATGGTCCCATATAGGTCTACCCAAATGTTGCGTCTGAGAGCTTCTTGGCCCCGGTCATGTGCTGGCCAACAGGCGAAACACACATCCCCGATGGGAAACGGAGCCCTCGGCACGCACGCGGGATGCATTATCCACCCGATCCAATCATCCCTGCGGATGCCAATAGTCCACATCTGCGTGAGTGGCAAAATGGGGTATACCATATTGTGTATGCTCAATATTATTCAGGTATATATGCGGTGCTTCTGTGGCTGCTCATGCCATGTAGGATGTGCCGCCCCTCTTGAAGATTCAATGTGAACCCCTATGTGCAAGTTGCCTTGCGGTGCAATCCGGCGACCGCACGGCGTAATTAAATAAAATATTGTTGAATTTCACCCGCTTCTTGCGGGTCTTTTTTGTGTGGAGAGACATAATAAATGAAAGATATCTATGATAATTTTGAACCTGCTTCCGATGGAAAGCTTCGGGCAAACGTTTTTGTTAGAACCGACTACAAGCCCAGCGCACAAGCCGATGTTGACCACCTGAAGCATTGGGCGCGGGAACTCGGTCTCATCCAACCCAACACCACGGAGGACAACGCTAAAAAGTACATTCTTTGCCTTTCGGATTTTTGCATGGCTTCTAGAGCATCAGCAGATCGCCTCATCTGTTGGTCTATGAATGCCAATCGCTACTCGGGCTCCGCCTACAGCTACAGGATCGCAAAGAAAACCAAGAACCACCTGGTAAATGCAGGTTGTCTTGAGATCTTTCAGCGTGGAGAGAGGGGCATCTCACAGATTTACAGGATCACCTGTTCTATTCCGGGGCATCTTCGGTTTGAGGAACATGATCTCGGTCCGGGAGTGGAAGTCAGAACCGCCAAACCAAACTACCATCGAAACGGGAAGCGACCGAAGGGGCAGAAAGTCAGCATCAAGGGTTATCTGCCTGAAGCGCAATCGCTCCTGGAGGAGATGAGACACATCAATAAGGCCATGCTTGCCCATCCGCTCACCACAGCCGAAGGTATGAGCTACACCAGATGCACACGTATCTTCAACAACGGAAGCTTGAAGAGTGGGGGAAGAATATACGGAGATTGGCAGAGAGAGAATTCTGACCAACGCCTTTGCATGACAATAGACGGGGAGGAGGTTTGTGAAATCGACATAAAAGCCTGCTATCTACACACGGCGAAGGCCCTTTCTGGTAGCAAGCAAGAACTCCCCGAAGATCCCTATTCCATATTGCCGATGGTCTCCAAGGAGCACAATCCCTTCTTTCAGAAGAAGAAGCGTGACGGCGCGAAGGTGTTCCTCTCAGCCTATGTTTCTCAGGAGGGGGGGCTTAGCCGCTTCCCTGTTGGTTTTAGATCGAAATACGATATTCCCAAGAAGGAACACGTAAACACATGGCTCAACGGCCTTCTGTACACCTATCCATTCTTAAGGGGGATCGATTTTGGTTCCGGGGAACTCATGAGGCTGGAGAGCGACATGATGATCTCTGCAATACTGGCTTTAATTGATCAAGGAATCCCTTCTTACCCAGTACATGACTGTTTGATCGTCAAACTGAAGGATGAACAGAAGGCAGTAGAGGCTCTACAATCAGCGATGCTGAACCACTATGGCCATCAAGCAAATCTGGAGGTCGAGTACCGGAACGGACCCAGCAGGATAGTTTCGCCAACCATTCAAGAACCACCTAAGACCATATCCTTTGCAAGGAGAAGTAAAATCTTGAATGATTGTGGGATACAAGATGATTATGATCTTATAGATGAAGAAGGCATAAGAGGTTATAATCTATATGAGGATATGTATTCGTAGAGTAAGTATAGTAACTAGGGAAGAGGCTAGAGTATAAGAATAACCCAAGCCCTAGCCTCTCAACCTCAATCGAAATCATGTCGCCCGCCAGAGCAGAGCATTTATTTAGCTAACCGCCTTAAAGCAAACCCCCATTGGAGCAGAAACCCTCACATTGGAATATTCGGATGCGGTGATATTTAGGCTATATCTTCCTTCTGGCCAGTTCTTCTGCCTATACGCCACCAGCCCAGTAGTGCAGAGGTTTGAATCCAGCATCATACCGTACTCCAGATTCATCGGTACCGGGGTGAGTAGGACGAGTGTGGCTGAATTCTTTGTGTGGGTCATCACAAAGCGTTCGCCTTGAGGCGTTTCTATGAACTCAAAAAGGGCTCCTTTCGGATGCGCTTGCATAAAGCGAAAGCTCTTGTTCGCCGAGGCAAACTTTGGCTGATTATTGAGCTCAACCACTCTTAACACGCTGTCGCCGTTACATGCCGCCAAGACTGATAGGAACAGAAGAAGAAATATTTTCGGCATATCAAGAATTCTCCGTGGAGCCAGAATGTAGTTCGAGGAATTTGTTTTAGTGTTGCAATTTCAAATCCCGGGCGCAAGGAGCTTTTCCGCTGGGTGGTCACTCGCTGATGCTGTCTCAAGCGTCTGTGGCGCTCTCTAGGTGCCCCTTTAGCACTTCAGGCGACAAGAGGGCTAGACGGCGGCCTTGCGCTGTGCGGCGCTCTGCGGGCCTTCTGGGGCTATTTCCGAGTCGCTATGTACCTCAACCTTACCACTCCACCTTGTCGATGACTTCCTTGAGCTGATCGTAGGAGAACAGCCCTCCCGAGTAGAGACCGTATGTCATGGTCTTGATTTCATGGCCCAGGAGTCGGGCCACAATGTTCTCCGGCACCCCCTTGGCCTCTAGTTGGGTTGCTACACCCTTCCGGAAGCAATGGAACACGTAGTCAGGGCCATACCCCAGACGCCCCTTGAGCCTCCCAAATCTCTTTCCCACTGCATTGCTGCGATCATCATATTTGTTCTTGGTCAGACCAGATATCAGGTAGCCATCTTTGGAGGTCGCCTTCAGGTCAGCTACAAGATCAAAGATGTCTTTGTGGATCGGAATCTTTCTCCAGCCCGACTCAGTCTTGGCATCCACGATGGTCAATTCCGTGTCGGACACCCTGTCTGTGGTAAGGGCGCAAATCTCTTCAATTCGGGCACCGGTATGGGCTGCAACCTTGATCACGTCTGCAAGTTGTCTGTCTCGCTCGGGGACCCCCGCAAGAAGCTTCCTGTAGTCCTCCGACAAGAAGCTTTTCCTCAGATTGGCGACTTGCGCTTGCGTCCTTCGTTGTCGAGGAACCACCCTGTCGAACGGATGAGGAATGTTGAGCCCCTTGTGACGTTCAAGGTAGTCCCAGTACCCCCGGCAGGCCGAGATGATGCGTCTACTGGTTGCACCGCTCAATCCCTTCGAGGAGATAAGGTCATCTTCCACCCATTGTATGACGGCCCGGCGGGTAGCCTCATGAGCGTACTTGAACTTCTTTGAGAACCGTTTGATGTCGGCCTCTCGCATGTCACGGGTCTTGGGTGTGACGTCCTTACAAGATGCTAGGTAGCTGGCGATGTGTTCCGATAGCAGGTGCTTGTCTTCGAAAGCCAAGGCGTGAGCCTCCACCATCCAAGGATCATCTTCATGGTTGGTTGTAGCTACATCTAAGGAGACCTCCTTGATCTCCTCATCCGTCCATCCGTCGCCCTTGTGTATATTTACAAGACGCCTCCACTCAGCGGACCGGCTTTCAATGGCCTCGCTTCCCGTCCTTGCGGCCTCTATCTGTTGCTGCCAACCGGCAACCACAGAAAGAACCCTACGTTCGGCTTCCTTCAGGCTGTCAGTCCTGAGGCTCTGAACGAAACGGCGCTTGCCGCCGAACTTCACTCTGAGAGGTCTCGGGATCTCCAGGACGGCATACCAGCTGCGATAGCGTTGTTGCAGGTACTTCGGCATGTCGGGGCCTCATCACAACACGAAACCACACATGTCTACCACACATGTTTACCCACTGCACCTCCATATTTATAAGGGTGAGTAGCGAAAATCGTTCCGTGGGTTCGAATCCCTTCGTCTCCGCCATTTTCGCTGCCTATCAGGCCGAAAATATCGAGCAAGACCAACGCGTTAACTCACTTTATCCCCGCAGGCGGGGTCGGCTTTGCTACACAATTTGCTACACATTTCCGGGATTCGTTCCGCCGAAATGAAGCAGAAAGTGAAGCAGGCGCGCCGACATCTGTAGCAGCAGAAGGGTCGTCGGCGCGCCCTGACGCGGGTGTTCCGGCCCGCGTGTCTCATCAGGCTGCGGAGCGCAGCCCCTCCAGGGCCTTCTCGGCGCGCAGGATGTCGTGCACCGCCGAGAGGGTGGCGTAGAGTTCGATCAGCACCGCGAGGGTGTTCGACAGGCGCTCAGCCTCTGGGGTGAGGCGTTCCTGACCCCAGGCCTTGTGGTCGGGACGTTCTCCGGGCTGTGGTCGTAACGCGTCTCGACGTAGGTGCCTTCGGCAATCTCCGCATTGAGGACGCCGACGAGCTCGTGCAGCATCGCGAGGATGCCCTTTTCGAAGATCTTGCCGGCCCGCAGCAGCGCGGCTGTAGCGCGCCAGACATTCTTGCAGTGCGTGACAGGGACAGTTGCAGCGCCCAACTTTCAACCCAGGCGCTCCGCTAGCTTGCCCAGGTGTGTATAGGGCAGCGTCATCCTGATACAGGCCCCCGGTGGGCGCTATACAGTAGGATCGCTGAGTTCGGTAAAGGTCGCGGCGAACTCGGCGGGCATTAAGTCAGGGCAGTGTTTCACTCCATGGACAACCACAAGTTCAAGCAGATTCTCCGCTGATCGAAGGGCGTTCCGATATTCGGCGAAGTATGTGAGCGCCTTCGCTGCCAGCGCCTTGTTTCCGCCGACTCTTTGGTCAAGTTCGTCCCAATCACTACAAACGAAGAAGTTCCTACCGCCGATACACCTTCGAGCAACCAACCGGTCAACGCTATCCGAAATCAGAACTTTCATCTGAATCCGATCAATCAGTTCCTGAAACCTCTCCGGCGACTCATGCGAAAGATTGTAGGCGCCATAGGCTCCAGACTCATTGACTTTCAGAGCCAGAAGATGACGGTTGCGGCTAGGGCAATGGCTGAGAGGAAGACCTTCGGGCATCGGTCGTAGCGGGTTGCGACGCGGCGCCAGTCCTTGAGCTTGCCGAACATGATCTCGATGCGGTTGCGCCGCTTGTAGCGACGGCGATCATATCGAACCGTGGTCTTTCGACCTTTCCGGCCCGGGATGCAAACCTTCAATCC
>Ga0310345_10001005_pt1 | contig 34341 bp, 32 predicted proteins | sample HC15DNA20500_MG_FD_204667 | JGI IMG/M metagenome (GOLD analysis project Ga0310345, IMG submission 204667) | Marine microbial communities from station ALOHA, North Pacific Subtropical Gyre - HC15-DNA-20-500_MG | ecosystem: Environmental > Aquatic > Marine > Oceanic | place: Pacific Ocean: North... | reverse complement strand
GACGTCTATTCCGTGCTGTCGGTCGCCGCCTCGGTCAAAAGCCGCAAGAGCTACGGCGGCACCGCCCCCGCCAATGTTCGCCGCGAGGCAAAACGCTGGATAAAGCGGTTGGCGAAAGAGGCTCCGACAGGATAGAACTGGAGCGATCGGGAACAGGCGGCATCGTTGAGCCGCCATCGAAACTGGACCGGAAGGGCAAGCATCATGGGAAGCGCACTGCGCCTTCTCGTCATCGCCGTTTTGCTGATGAGCGTTGGCCTCACCGCCTGCGGCCGCCGCGGCTCGCTTGAAGCGCCGCCGTCGCCCGTGCCGACCACCCAGGCCGATCCTGAGACCAAGATGCAGCGGGCTCCCGACCGCCGCCTGATCATCGACCGCTTTCTCGAATAGCGCTTCCGAGCCGATAAGATGCACCACTTCGCCTACCGGCGGGGCGTGCTCCACGCCGAGGAGGTCAGCCTCGTCGATCTCGCCGAGGACGTGGGCACCCCGTTCTATTGCTATTCCACTGCGACGCTTCAGCGCCATTACCGGGTCTTCGCGGAAGCCTTCGACGGCTTCGACGCGCTCGTCTGCTATTCGGTGAAGGCCAACTCCAATCTCGGCGTGCTCGCCACCCTGGCCGCGGCCGGCGCCGGCATGGATGTGGTCTCCGAAGGCGAGCTTCGCCGCGCCCGTACCGTCGGCGTGGCCCCGGAGCGCATCGTCTTCTCCGGCGTCGGTAAAACCCGTGACGAGATGGCCTACGCCCTGCACGAGGGCATCTTCGCCTTCAACGTGGAATCCGAGGCCGAGCTTCGGGCCTTGAGCGAGGTCGCCGAGGCGAAGGGCGCGACCGCCCGCATCGCGCTCCGGGTCAATCCGGATGTCGACGCCAAGACCCATCACAAGATCGCCACCGGCCGCGCCGAGAACAAGTTCGGCATCCCGTTCGACGAGGCGCTGCAGCTTTACGGCGTCGCCCGGGATCTGCCGGGCATCGAGGCCGAAGGCGTGCACATGCATATCGGCAGCCAGATCACCGATCTGGGCCCGTTCCGCAATGCCTTCGCCCTGCTGACCGAGCTGGTCCGCAAGCTCCGCGCCGACGGCTTCGCCATCGATTTCGTCAATCTCGGCGGCGGGCTCGGCATCCCCTATCGCAGCGATGCGCCAGCGCCGCCTCTGCCCCTCGACTACGCCGCGCTGGTGCGCGAGAGCGTGAAAAGCCTCGACTGCCGCCTGCTCTTCGAGCCGGGCCGCATGATCGCCGGCAATGCGGGCATTCTCGTCACCCGGGTGATCTACGAGAAGGAAGGCGCGGCCAAGAACTTCACCATCGTGGATGCGGCCATGAACGACCTCATGCGCCCGACCCTCTACGAGGCCTATCACGAGATCTGGCCGGTCAAGGAGCCGGGACCCGACACGCCCATGCGGACCACCGATATCGTCGGCCCCGTCTGCGAGAGCGGCGACTTCCTCGCCCAGGACCGGACCCTGCCGAAACTCGCGGACGGCGACCTCCTGGCGGTGATGACGGCCGGGGCTTACGGCGCCGTATTGTCGTCCCAATATAATAGTCGCTTGGCCGTGCCGGAGGTGCTCGTGTCGGGCGACCGCTACGCCGCGACCCGGCCCAGGCCGACCTACGAGACGATGCTCGCCGCGGAGCGCGTGCCGGACTGGCTGAAGGCGTAGGCAGCAGCGCGTTTGAGGCGGAAAACCCCGCCCATCACTTCTGCGCGAGATCGGCTTTGGCCGGCGCGAAACTGCAGCTATTCTCGACCTGCCCCTATTGGAGAGGATGCCGGTGGTATCCAGACGTAAAGACAGCCGTCTCAAGACCCAAAGAGAAATGCGCCGCCGCGCGGAAGCCGATGCGGAGCTTTCCCGGAGCTTCGAAAGCCGCGTCTCCCTGAGCTGGCTTTCCCTATCGGCCGAGCGCCTCTGGGAAACCCTGCTCTGGCCGGGCCTCGTCGTGGGCGCATTCCTGGTCGTCAGCCTTCTCCAGCTTTGGATCTACCTGCCGCCGATGCTCCACCGGGTGGCGCTGGCCGCCTTCGCCCTGGCGCTGCTGGTATCGCTCTTCCCGCTGGCGCGCCTGTCGCTGCCGAGCCGGCAAGAGGCCGTCCGCCGGCTGGAGCGTAATGCGGGGGTTAAGCACCGCCCGGCCTCCTCCTACGAGGACACCATTTCCAGCGATGCGGACCCTGAGACCGACGTTCTCTGGGCGGCGCACCGCCGCCGCCTCGCCGCCCTTCTCCAGAAGCTGAAGCCGTCCTGGCCGGAGCCGCGCAACGACCGGCGCGATCCCTACGCCATCCGGGCCGGGCTTCTGCTCATGGTGTTCGTCGCCATCGTGATCGCCGGCCCCGACAGCTTCAACCGCATCAAGCAGGCCTTCGATCTGGCGCCGACAGGATCCCAGACCCTGCTCCGCCTGGATGCCTGGGTGACGCCGCCGGTCTATACGGGCGAAGCGCCCATCGTGCTGGCCGACGGCAGCGAGAGCTTCGGCGCCGGCTCCGAGGTGTTCCGCGCCCTCACCGTGCCGGAGCGCAGCGAGCTCGTGGTCCGCGCCCATGCGCCGGAAGGCCAGCGCGTGCGCCTGACCCTGACGCAAGGCGAGAACGGCAAGCCGAAGGCCATCGAGCCGCAAGAGGGCCGCAACCAGCTCATCGAATTCGCCCTGCCCCTGAACGCACCGGGCACCGCGACAGTCGAGATCGAAGGCGAGACCGCCGCCAGCTGGCAGTTCGCTCTGGCCGACGATCTGGCCCCCACCATCAGCCTGAAGGGTGAGCCGACCAAGACGCCGCGGAGCGCCCTCCGCCTGACCTACGAGGCGGCGGATGATTTCGGCGTCGCCAGCGCCGAAGCCGAGTTCGAGCTCCTCCAGGAGACGGTGGACGGTAACTTCCCCGTCGCGCTCTCAGGCGTCGATCCGGACAAGGATCCCCTCTTCGAGCCGCCCCACATGTCCCTCAAGCTGCCCAAGGCGAACGCCAAGCAGGCTGTGGGCACCAGCACCACGGACCTCACTGCCCATCCCTGGGCGGGCCTGCGCATCGCCATGACCCTCGTCGCCAAGGACCAGGCGGGCCAGGAGGGTCGCAGCGAGACCTACGAATTCATCCTGCCCGAGCGGCAGTTCACCAAGCCCCTGGCGAAGGCTGTGGTCGAGCAGCGGCGCAATCTGGTGCGCCATCCCGACCAGGCGGACAAGGTCGCGCTGGCCCTCGACGCCCTGACCATCGGCGCCGAGCAGCTGGGTGAGGATTTCCGCGTCTATCTCGGCCTCCGCAGCGCCTTCTGGCGGCTGGAGGACGATACGTCCCGGGAATCCCTGATCACCGTAGCCGACCAGCTCTGGGATATCGCGCTTCGCATCGAGGACGGCGATCTGCCGGCGGCCGAGCAGGCCATGAAAGCGGCCAAAAAGGCCCTCGAAGATGCGCTGAAGAACGGCGCATCGCCGGAGGAGATCGAGCAGCTCGTCGACAATCTCCGCGACAAGCTCGAGAAATACATGCAGCAGCTCGCCCAGCAGGCGAAGGAGAAGGGCAACCTTCCCGAGGACGCCCAGCCCCAGAGCGGTGAGCAGATGATGTCCCAGCAGAATCTCGACCAGATGCTGGACAACATCAAGAAGCTCGCCCAGGCCGGCTCCAACGAGATGGCGGAGCAGATGCTCTCCCAGCTCGAGGACGTGCTGAACCGGCTGCAGACCGGCACTTTCTCGGAGAACGCCCAGCAGCAGCAGATGCAGCAGGCCATGCAGAAGCTGAGCGACCTGATCAACCAGCAGCAGCAGCTGATGGACGACACCTTCAAGGAGAGCCAGCAGCAAGGCCCCGGCCAGAACGAGCAGTTCGAGGTGAGCCCGCCCGGCCAGCCCATGCAGTACGGCCGGCAAATGTTTCCCGAGCTGTTCGGCCAGCCGCCCCAGAACCAATCGGGCCAGATGAGCCAGCAACAGCAAGGCGATCAGCAGCAGCCCGGGCAACAGGGCCAGCAGGGACAGCCCGGACAGCAAGGCGAAGGTCCGAAGGGCCAGCCCGGACAGGGTCAGGGCCAGCAGGGCAACGAGCTCTCCCAGCGCCAGGGCGACCTGATGGATCAGCTGCAGCAGCTCATGGACGCCATGCGCATCGGGGGCGCGGAAGCCCCAAGCGAGCTTGGCAACGCCGGCGACTCAATGGGCGACGCCCAGGATGCGCTGGGGCAGAACCAGCTCGGCAACGCTGCCCAGCAGCAGGGCATGGCGCTGCAGAACATGCGCGAGGGCGCGAAGTCCATGGCCGAGCAGGCCATGCAGAGCAATTCCCAGCAGCAGGGCCAAGCCCAGGGCCAGACCACCCGCGACCCGCTGGGCCGGCCGAACCGGAACAACCAGCCGGATTACGGGCTGTCGGTGAAGGTGCCTGACGAGATTGACATCCAGCGCGCCCGCCAGGTTCTGGACGAACTCAGGCGCCGCCTGGGCGATCCCCAGCGGCCCATGATCGAGCTGGAATATCTGGAGCGGCTGATCCGGTCCTACTAGGAGGCGGGATCAGCCCGGGACGCCGGCTATGTCTCGGCGTTCTCCGGAGCGCCGGTCACCGCGTCCGGCTCCAGCGCCGCGGCCGTCTCCTCCGCCACCACGCCGATATAGGGAAGCTCCCGGTAGCGGTGCGCCAGATCCATCCCGTACCCGACGACGAACTCGGGCGGGCATTCGAACCCGGTGTAATCGGCGTCGATCGGCACGGCCCGCTCCACCCCCTGCTTGTCGATGAGAACGCAGGTCATCACCCGGTTCGCGCCCCGCTGCAGCAGGAGATCCTTGGCGAAGGCCAGGGTGCGGCCCGAATCCAGGATATCGTCCACCAGGATCACGTCGCGCCCCGACAGCGGCGTGCCGACATCGCGCAGCACCTTCACGCTGCCTTGGCTCGTCGTCCCGGTGCCGTAGCTGGCGAGGAAGATGAAATCGATCTCCGGCGCGAGTCCCCGCGCATGGAGCGCCCGGATCAGATCGGCGGCGAAGATGAAGCTGCCCTTCAAGACCGCGACGATGACCAGCCGCTTCAGCTCGGCCGCAGCGATCTCCTGGGCCAGCTCGTCGACCCGCGCGGCGATCCGCGACGCATCGTAGAGCGGCGTCACGCCCTCCGGCTCGGGGCTTGGGGCGCCCATCAGCCTTCCTTCTGGAACCGCACCCGGAAGCTGCGCACGGTATCGGGCGGCGAGGGGATCTGCGTCGCGAACTCCGAACGCCCCTTGGCCGCGACGTTCGTCTCGCTGCCCGGCGCCATCCACTCGGAGATCTTCTCGCCGTTCTCGTCCAACAGCGCGATCAGCACGTTGGGAACGGAAGTCTCCGCATCGGCGAAGTTGACGATCTGCCCCTCGACCTGAAGCATCCGCTGGCCCTGATAGCGCGTCCACTTGTAGTTGACGTTCTCAAAGCCGATGCCGCCTTCCTCGGCCGAAGCCATGCCCATGGCTTGATAGAGGTGAGCGGAGCCCGGAAGCGCGGCCATCACGCTCGCCGGCATGAGCAGGAAGACCGCCAGCACGCCGACCACGAAAAGCCCGAGCAAGGACCATCCGGCAACCAGAAGCGCGCCTTGTCCGCTGCGTCCCTCGCCCGTGCGGCCGAGCTTTGCCGCCAGGCCGCCCGACTTCCGAGGCTCGGTGACTACCGGGGTGGTGGTTTGCGGTCCTGCGGGCGGCTCGCTGCCGTAATTCTCGTCGAAACCGAAATCGGCGTCGTCGTGGGTCGCACCTTCATCCGTCTCGCCGTAGCCGGTATCGCCGTACCCGGTCTCCTCCCCGGACTCATAGGCGCCGAAATCGGCGTCCTGCTCCGGTCCGCCTGGCGGCGGAGGCGGCGGCGGGGGTGACGAACGCATCTCGGGCGAAGGCCCGGCCATCTGCGCCTGCCGTGCGTCGGGAGACGGCCCCTGTGGAGGCTGCGGCCCGGCTTGCGGCCCTGGCCGTTGCGGACCGAGGCCTTGTGGCCCTGCCCCTTGTGGCACTGCCCCATGCGGACGCGGCCCCTGCGGAGGTGCTGGCGGGCGCGGCGGCCCTGCTTGAGGACCACCTTGCGGTCCCGGCTGCCCCGGCGGCATCGGAGGACGTTGCGGCGGACGCTGACCCGGAGGCGGCGGCGGTCCACCCGGCGCACCGGCGGGACGGCCCCCTTCCGGGGCCGGACGCGGCTGACCCGCGCCCTGGCTGGGCGGCGGCGGAGCCGGTTGCTGCGGCTGCGGCCGCGGCGCCTCTGCCTGCGGAGCCTCTCCCTCGTTCACCGGATGGGCTTGCCAGACATTGCCGCACTTGCTGCAGCGAACCTTGCGGCCTTCAGGCGGAAACGCGGCGGCGGTCTGAAACCGGGCGCTGCATTCGGGACAAATAATTACTGATGCCATTTTGAATTCACCGGGCTTTCAGGCGACGCTAGCGATTGGCGGGCGGCCTCACGCCTTTGCCCAATTCGATTGATACCGGATGGCGAGTTCAGCATAAAGGCCCGCATGTGGACAATCATGATGAATCAGCGGTTAACGGCGCATTGAGGGAAACGTTTGATACGGTTTGACAATGTGGCGCTCCGCTACGGCTCCGGCCCAGATGTGCTGCGTCATATCACATTTCACATCCATCGTGGCTCGTTCCACTTCCTGACGGGGCCATCCGGCGCGGGCAAAACCAGCCTGCTCAAGTTGATCTTCATGTCCCTGCACCCCTCCGACGGCCAGATCTACATCGCCGGCCAGGACGTGGAGGCGCTCGATTCCGCCGGCCGGGCCAGCCTGCGCCGCCGCATCGGCATCGTTTTCCAGGATTTCCGGCTGCTCGACCACCTCACCACCTGGGAAAACGTCGCCCTGCCCCTGCGCGTCATGGGCATGCGCCCCAACGAATATCGCGAGGACGTGACGGATCTGCTCCGCTGGGTCGATCTCGGTCACCGAATCAACGCCTATCCCGAGGTGCTGTCCGGCGGTGAGAAGCAGCGGGCGGCGATCGCCCGCGCCGTGATCGGCAAGCCCGAGCTCCTGCTTGCCGACGAGCCGACCGGCAATGTCGACCCGGAAATGGGCGACCGGTTGCTTCGCCTCTTCGTGGAGCTTAACAGGTTCGGGACGTCGGTCGTCATCGCAACTCACGATTACGGTTTGATGGAAAAGCTCGCCGCACCCCGCCTGGTCCTTCAGAACGGGCACGTAGAGATTCATTGAGTAGAGAGTTTTCGATTCGAAATCCGCTGAGTGGAGTTCCCTTGAACAGCTCGCAGCTCTGGGACGACTTCCGCAACTATCCCTGGGAGAGCCTCTGGCAGGGAATTCTCCCGGCGCGGTACCGCACGGACAATGCGCAGCTGCTCCCCGAGGCGACGATCGCCTGGACGGCGCTGACCGTCGTCATCGCCATCATGACCTTCCTCGCCTGCCTCATGGTTGGCACCGTCTATATGATCAATCAGTCGGCTTCCGCCTGGGTGAACGACATCGTGAGCGAGGTCACCATCGAGCTCGATCCCGTCGACACCCCCGACATCGACAAGAAGATGACCCTGGTCTCCCTCTTCCTCGCAAAGCAGAAGGGGATCACCGAGGTGAAGCCGCTCTCCTTGCAGGATTCCGCCGACCTTCTGGAGCCCTGGCTCGGCAAGAGCGAGGCCATCGAGGCTCTGCCGATCCCCCGCCTCATCGCCGTGGAGATCGACCGCTCCGACCCGCCGGACCTCAAGCTTGTTGGCGAGGCCCTGCAGAAGAATTTCGACGGCGTCACCCTCGACGATCACCGCCGCTGGCAATCGGAGATTCGCGGCGTCACCCGGACCGCGGCCCTGGGCGGCCTGATCCTGCTCGGCCTCGTGGCGGCAGCGACCGTTGCTGTGATCATCTCAGCCACCCGCAGTGCCATGGCCTCCAACCGGGAGGTCATCGAGGTGCTGCATCTGATCGGCGCCTCCGACAGCTTCATCGCAGGGGAGTTCGAACGCCACTTCTTCGGTCTCGGTCTTCGGGCAAGCCTCGCGGGCGCCGTCGCGGCCGCGCTCGTCTTCCTGCTGCTCCCGCTGTTCATGCATCTGGTCGGCGGCGGCATGGTGGCCGCGGCGGAGACGCGCCGTCTCTTCGGCGCCGGGGATCTCGACTTTTCAGGCTACCTGCTCTTCGTCCTCGTGGTGATCGTCGTGTCGGGGCTCTGCATGATCACCTCGCGCCTTGGCGTCGTGCGCGTGTTGCGGAAGTTCGATGAACCGATAACGCCCCGCACGGAATGACGGCGGGGCCGCCGCACTGTCCGCCGTTCGAGATTTTCCGAAACGAGATTTAAGCCTATTGTTCGCTCCCCGGGGGGAGCATGGATCAAACCGTGTCAGAATCCGCAACCACATCGCCTGCGCGAACGAGCCTGCTTTATGGCCTTCTGCGGTTGGGGTTCAACGCGCTCCTGCTCCTGGTGGCCATGCTGCTAGTCGGCTTCGTGCTCTTCGTCTCCAGCGTCGAGCGGGAGTTCAAGGAGCCCCCGAAGGCCGACGGCATATCGGTTCTGACCGGCGACACGGCACGCATCGACGAGGCCATGAGCCTCTTGGCGAAGGGCAAGGCCGAACGGCTCTTGATTAGCGGCGTCTACCAGAAGACCACCAAGAAGGAGCTGGAGGCGCTCGGCACCAAGAACAGCCAGTACCTATCCTGCTGCGTGGACCTCGATCACGAGGCCCAGAACACCATCGACAACGCGACCGAAACCTCCGCCTGGGCCGCCAAGCACGGCTACAGGTCGGTGATCATCGTGACCTCGAACTACCACATGCCCCGGGCCCTGGCGGAGCTCGGCCGCACCATGCCCGGCGTCGATCTCTACCCCTACGCGGTGATCGACAAGAAGGTGCATCTGGACGATTGGTGGTTCTATCCCGGCACCACCAAGCTGCTTCTCTCCGAATACCTGAAATATCTTCCGGCTATGTTGCGCCTCGCCACCACCCGCGTAGCGAGCAAGATCGTCTACGGCGAGTGGCGCTCCCGGCCGGAGGAAATCGACGAACCGTGATGCAAGCGATCCAATACGCCCGCTCGATCCTCTTCCACTTCCTGTTCTACTTCACGACCACGGCGATGGTGGTGCTGTGGTCGCCGCTCCTGCTGATGCCGCGCTCCTGGGCCATGGCCGCCTTCGCCCTGAACGCCCGGCTTGAGATCTTCCTTCTGCGGGTCGTTGCCGGCATCCGCTTCGAGGTCCGCGGCCGCGAGAATCTGATCGACGGCGCCTGCCTCGTCGCTTCCAAGCACCAATCGGCCTTCGAGACCTTCGCCCTGATGCCCCAGCTGCGCGATCCGGCCTATCTGATGAAGAAGGAGCTGTTCCGGATCCCATTCCACGGCTGGTTCTCCAAGAAGTTCGGCATGATTCCAGTGGCCCGCGACCAAGGGGCCAAAGCCCTGCGGGATATGCTGAACGAGGCCAAGACCCGCGCGGCGGCCGGCCGCGAGATCATCATCTTCCCCGAAGGCACCCGTCGCCCTGTCGGCGCTCCGCCCGACTACAAGACAGGCGTTTTCCTGCTCTACCAGGCGCTCAAACTCCCTTGCATTCCTGTGGCCCTCAATTCCGGCGTGTTCTGGTCCCGCCACAGATTGCTTCTGAAGCCCGGTACGATCGTCGTGGAGTTTCTGCCCGCTATCCCGGCCGGCCTCCCGCGGACCGAGTTCCTCCCCCGTCTCCAGGAGGCCATCGAGACGGCATCGAATCGGCTGGTGGATGAAGCGCGCGAGGAGCTGGCGCGCCGCTAGGTCCGGACCGTGCGCTTGATGGGAACCTGCAGGCGAATCAACGCGTTCTTCCCTTAACTTGACGAACAAGACGGGGATGTTCTATATTTGTTCGCGAAATCGGATCGGAATTCCCTGCCTCGTCTTGAAATCGTCACGGACGGGCCTATTTCCAGAACGAATCGAGCGATACCGGATCATACAACCATGTTCGTGACTGCCGCAGATATCCAGGACGAAACGTCTGGCCCCGCCGACGAGCCCGCGCTCGTTTGCGCCGAGGAGGCGTTCCGCCAGGCTTTCCATTATTGGCGCGGGGCCACGGGCCAGCGCTATTTGCATAGCGTCTACAGCCTCGTCGGCTGCCCGGCTCTTCCGCAGGCAAACTACATTTTGGTCCGCCGCGACGAGGACGGCAGCCGCACGCCTCTCGCGATCGGCGAGACGACTGGCGACGTGACCTCGGTCAATCTAGCTGCTCTGCGCCACCAGGGCGCGAAGCTCGGCGCCAATGAGGTTCATATCCACCTCCTGGCCGAGACCGATGCCGAGCGCACTGCGGTATGCGACGACCTGCGCGCCGCCCAGGAGCAGGCCGCACCCATCGCCGCCGCCGCGTAGCTCCAGTTTTCCTTCAGTTTTGTGCCTGTGTAGGGCTGGCTCCTAGAGCTGGCCCGTTAGGCGTGCCGCGAGGCCGCTGAGCAGCCGGTCGTGCACGCCCGCATCCTCCAGATGCCGCACCGTGTTCAGCACGTATTCGACGTTATTTCCCGAATCCCCGACGCTCTCCGAGACGATGCGCATCTGCTCGTCCAGGGACAGCCGGCCCGCATACTGGCCGTTATTGCGGTCCACGAGAAAACAGATCGCCTGTACCCGGCGCTCCGACCCGTCGAGGAGCTGCACGGGGCGCACGACCTCGCGATAGACCTTCGTGACCTGCTCCCGCTCCCGCAGATAGTCCAGCGTCTCCGCCTCGTGACCGCGCCGCACGCGAAACACGACCCCGCGGCAGGCGCCGCCCTGGTCGAGCCCGAGCACCAGCCCCGGTCGTTCCGGCGTACCCCGATGGGAGATGGAATAGATGCACATGGAGCGGTGCGCGCCCTTGAGCAGGCCCGGCGGAGATTCCTCGAAATAGAATCCCGGCCGCCACATCAGGGAGCCATAGCCGAATACCCAGAGTTCGTCCGCGATTCCCATCCACCCGCTCAGACTTCAGAATCGAAAAGGCGCCGCCGTCTCGCGCGCCGCTTTCAGGTCTCGCTCTTCGGCCCGCTTTTCGCAGCGTCGGCACCGCGCCGGCCGAAATCGGGCGCTTCCGTCTCCTGACCCGCCTCGATGATGCCCCGGCGGATTGCCCGCGTACGGGTGAAGAGATCCTGCAGCGCCTCCCCGTCCTCCCACCGGATCATCCGCTGCAGCGCGGCGAGATCCTCGGAGAACCGGCCCAGCATCTCCAGCACCGCCTCCTTGTTGTTGAGGAAGATATCCCGCCACATCACCGGATCCGATGCCGCGATCCGGGTGAAGTCGCGGAAGCCGCCAGCCGAGAACTTGATCACTTCGGACCGGGTCACCTCCTCCATATCCGCCGCCGTGCCGACGATATTGAAGGCGATGAGATGGGGAAGATGGCTGGTCGTCGCAAGCACCAGATCGTGATGCTCCGGCGTCATGGTCTCCACATCGGAGCCGAGCGCCCGCCACAGCGCGCTGATCTTCTCAAGCGCTGCATCCGTCGTGCGCTCCGACGGCGTCAGAATCGCCCACCGCCCTTCGAACAGGCTGCCGAAACCGGCCTCGGGACCGGAATGCTCCGTGCCCGCGATCGGATGACCCGGCACGAAGGCGACGCCTTCGGGCAACGCCGCCTCGACCTTCGCGATCACCGCCGACTTCACGCCGCCCACATCGGTGACGATGGCGCCGGGCTTCAGGGCCGCTGCGATGGAGGACGCCGCATCGCCCGCCGCCCCGACAGGCATCGAGAGGATCACCAGGTCCGCATCAGCCACCGCGGCGTCCGGCGTCTCGGCGATCTCGTCGCAAAGCTTGAGGCCGGCCGCCCGCCCCCGCACGTCGGCGGATGCGTCATAGCCGATCACGCGCCCGGCGAGCCTCTTCTCCCGAAGCCCATGCGCCAGGGACGACCCGATCAGGCCGAGGCCGAGGATCGACACGGTTTCGAACATCGTCTGGCTCATGCCGCCCCTGCGCCGTTCTTCACCCGGACCGGTTCGCCTTCCAGGAAACCTTTCAGGACCGCCAGCACGGCCCGGTTCTGCTCTTCCGTGCCGATGCTGAGCCGCAATGCGTGGGGAAGCCCGTAGCTCTCCATCCTGCGCAGGATGATGCCGCTCGCACTCAGATGCTCGTCCGCCGCGACCGCATCGCGCCCCTCATTGGCCGGAAAATGCACCAGCAGGAAATTGGCGGCGCTCGGCGTCACGACCAGGCCGAGCTTCTCCAGCTCCTGGGTCATGACCTCCCGCCAGATCCTGTTGTGCTCCGCCGACTTGGTCGCGAATTCCCGATCCTCCAGCGCCGCCACCCCCGCCGCCACCGAAGGTGCCGTGAGGTTGAAGGGCCCGCGGATGCGGTTCAGCACGTCTGCGACCTGCGGCGGGCAATAGGCCCAGCCGACCCGCGCCGCGGCGAGCCCGTAGATCTTGGAGAAGGTCCGCGTCATCACCGTGTTGTCGGTGGCGTCCACCAGGGTGATCCCCGGCTGATAATCGTCCTTCAGCACGTATTCCGCATAGGCCGCATCGATCACCAGGAGCACATGCTCCGGAAGCCCTTCGCGCAGGCGTTTCAGCTCCTCGAACGGCAGATAGGTGCCCGTGGGATTGTTGGGATTCGCGATATAGACCACCCGCGTCCGCTCCGTGACGCAGCCGAGGATGTTGTCGACATCGGCCGTCAGGTCGGTCTCTTGGGCGACGACTGGTGTCGCCCCGCTGGCCATGATGACGATCGGATAGACCAGGAAGCCATGGCGGCTGTAGATCGCCTCGTCGCCGGGACCGAGATAGGCCTGCGCCAGGAGGCTCAGAAGCTCGTCGGAGCCGGCGCCACAGACGATCTGCGCCGGGTTCAAGCCGTAGGAGGCGCCGATGGTCTCCCGCAGCGCCGCAGCCGAGCCCTCCGGATAGAGCGAGAGCTGATCCGCCGCCTGCTTGAACGCCGCAATGGCCTTGGGCGATGCCCCGAAGGGGTTCTCGTTCGAGGAGAGCTTGATCGCCGGCCCGCCGCCCGCGGCCTTGCTCTTGCCCGGAACGTAAGCGTCGATATCGAGAATACCCGGACGCGGGGCTAGCTTGCGCGTCGCCATGATGTCCGAAAGCTCCTGAGGCTGAAGTCACGAAAATCCGAACGGCCGCGTGCGGCCTTGGGCCTGTGATAGGACCAATCCTTCAGTAAAAGCAAAGGAAAGAATGATTGACTTATCGCTGTAAGGGCATAGCTAGCGGTGCCTAGGCACTTTCAAGCGACCCTGTTACGCAACCCTTATGCGCGTCCTTTTGCGTATGAGACTCCTCTAGCGAGGCGCGAGTTAGGCGAACGATGAGCGAGAGCCCCAAAGCGGAGGCCTTTTCGGAGAATTCGCTCAGATTGGCGCAAGTTTCCAATCCCTCGAGCGAGATCGTCCACTTCCCGGCCGACCAGCCCCTGCCGCTGGATTGCGGCGGCGTTCTGGCGCCGTTTTCGATCGCCTACAAGACCTACGGCACCCTGAACGCCGACAAGTCGAACGCGGTGCTGATCTGCCATGCCCTGACCGGCGATCAGCATGTCGCGAATGAGCACCCGATCACAGGCAAGCCCGGCTGGTGGACCACCATGGTCGGGCCGGGCAAGCCCGTCGATACGGACAGATACTTCGTCATCTGCACCAACGTCCTGGGCGGCTGCATGGGCTCCACGGGCCCCAGCTCGAAGGATCCCGAGACCGGCAAGGTCTACGGCCCGGATTTTCCTGTCATCACCATCGGCGACATGGTGCGGGCCCAGGCGCGCCTGATGGATCATATCGGCATCGAGCAGCTGCTCTGCGTGATCGGCGGCTCCATGGGTGGCATGCAGACCCTGGAATGGGCCTCGAAATACAAGGACCGCGTCTTCTCGGCGATCCCGATCGCCTGCGCCGCGCGCCATTCCTCCCAGAACATCGCCTTCCACGAGGTCGGGCGTCAGGCCGTCATGGCCGATCCCGACTGGTGCCAGGGCCGCTACGACGATCAGAAGAAGCTGCCGCGCAAGGGCCTCGCCGTTGCGCGCATGGCCGCCCACATCACCTACCTGTCCGATCAGGCGCTCTACAGGAAGTTCGGCCGCAACCTGCAGGACCGCGACAAGGTCACCTTCGGCTTCGACGCCGACTTCCAGGTGGAGAGCTATCTGCGCCATCAGGGGGTGAGCTTCGTCGACCGCTTCGACGCCAACTCCTATCTCTACATCACCCGCGCGATGGATTACTTCGATCTCGCCGCGGACCATGACGGCGTGCTCGCCAACGCCTTCACGGACACCAAGACGCGCTTCTGCCTGATCTCCTTCACCAGCGACTGGCTGTTCCCCACCGAGGAAAGCCGGGAGATCGTGCACGCCCTGAACGCGGTCGCCGCCAATGTCAGCTTCGTGGAGATCGAGACCGACAAGGGCCACGACGCCTTCCTGCTCCACGAGCCGGAGCTGTTCGATACGGTCAGCGGATTCCTGAGCGCCGCCGCCGCCAAGCGCGGCCTCAATGGCGCCGGCGATGGAGGCGCGCGATGAACGCGCATCCGGCCTCCCAGAGCGTCCGCAAGACCGACACCTCGCGCATCGACCTGCTGCTCATCGCCGAGATGGTGACCCGCGGCTCCCGCGTGCTCGATATCGGCTGCGGCGACGGCGGGCTGCTCCGCATCCTGTCCGACAAGCACGATGTCGACGGGCGCGGCATCGAGCTCTCCCAGCAGGGCGTGAATGCCTGCGTGGCCCAGGGGCTCTCCGTCATCCAGGGCGACGCCGACCGCGACCTCATCTACTACCCGGACGACGCCTTCGACTTCGTGATTCTGAGCCAGACAATCCAGGCCACCCGCCGCCCGAAGGAAGTGCTGGAACAGCTTCTCCGCATCGGCCGCCACGTCATCGTGTCGTTCCCGAATTTTGGCCATTGGCGCATGCGCACCCAGCTCCTGTTCAAGGGGTCCATGCCGCGCACGTCCTACCTGCCCGACACCTGGTACGAGACGCCGAACATTCATCTTTGCAGCATCAAGGATTTCGCCGCGCTGTGCGGCGAGCTCGGCGCCAAGGTGGAGCGGGCCGAGGTGCTGAACGCCTATGGCTACCGCCTCGGCTTCACCATGCCCTTCTTCGCCCAGAACCTGTTCGGCGAGCAGGCGGTGTTCCTGCTAAGCCGCTAGGACTTCTCCGAATCGCCATCCCGCCGAAACGGCGCCACCGCGCCGGCCGGCACGGGCACGAGCCGCCCCACCCGCTTGCGCTTCGCCTTGGACGGCACGGCGCCATAGACCTGCTTGGAGGCCTCAACCATGATGACGCCGGAGAAGGCCGGCCACATCACCAGCCCCAGACGCTCCCAGAACAGCGCCCATTTCAGCAGGAAGCGGTAGTTGAACGGCGGCATATAGAGCGCGTGCTGCCAATGCTCCGGCACGAAGGACGCGTCGCGCAACAGCCGCGAGAGCTGCGACCGGCTGAAGGGCCGGCCCGACCCGAAGGGTGTCGTCTCCACGCGCGCCCAGAGGCCCCGGCGGTTCGGCACGATAACCAGCACGCGCCCTTGCGGCGCCAGCACGCGCCACACCTCGCGCAGCAGGCTGCGGAGATCCTCCGACCCCTCGAGCAAGTGCACCAGCAGCAGCCGGTCAACCGACCCGTCGAGCAGCGGAAGCTCCGTCTCCTCCACCAGCACGCTGCGGCGCGGCCCCGGATTGGGCCAGGAGATCACCCCCTGCTCCGCCGGCATCAGCGCGGCCAGCGTACTGGCCTCGTCCTTGAACGGGCCGAGAAAGGGCGTCGCATAGCCGAGCCCGTAGAGCTCCATCCCGCCGAGATTTGGCCATCGCGCACGAAGCCGCGATCCGAGCAGCCGGCGCACCACATGACCGAGCGGAGAGGCGTAGAACTCCTTCAGGTCGACGACGTCGAGATGCATGGCGTCCTGCCTGGATCCTTATGTTTCAAGCCCGCGCAGGCTCCGGCCGGCCAACCGTTTCCGGAACCATTCCCGAGCTGCTAGAATTTTTCCCGCGGCATCGGGAAGCGAAAGTCTCATCGAAAAAGGTGAGCAAAGCCCTAGAGGGATACGTGGGGGCTCCCGAGCCGCAATAAGACCGAACGTCAAACATCGAACATGCATAGGGAGCGGCATGGAAATCTATCAATTCCCCACCAGGGGCGACAATTTCGGCGTGCTTCTGCACGATCCGGCGAGCGAGGCCACGGCAGCGATCGACGCGCCGGACGCCGACGATGTGCGCGCTGCGCTGAGCGAGAAGGGCTGGATCCTCACCCATATCCTTGTCACCCATCATCACCACGACCACACCGCGGGCATCGTGCCCCTGAAGAAGCTGACCGGCTGCATCGTGGTCGGCCCGGAGGCGGAGCAGGAGTCCATCCCCGGCCTCGACGTTACCGTGAAGGAAGGCGACACCGTCGAGGTCGGCAATCTGAAAGCCGAGGTTCTGGAGACGCCCGGCCACACATCCGGCCACATCACCTATGTCTTTCCCGACGAGCCGGCAGCCTTCGTCGGCGACACCCTCTTCTCCATCGGCTGCGGAAAGCTCTTGGAGGGGGACGCTAAGACCATGTGGTCCTCGCTCCAGAAGCTCATGAAGCTGCCCCCGGAGACCGCCATCTATTGCGGCCACGAATACACCCAGGCCAATGCCCGCTTCGCGCTCACCATCGAGCCGGAGAACGAGACCCTTCAGGCCCGGGCAAAGCAGGTCGAGGAGCTGCGCCGGCAGAACAAGGCGACCTTGCCGACGAGCCTCGCACAGGAGCTGGAGACCAACCCGTTCCTGCGTCCCGACAGTCCTGAGATCCAGGAGCGCCTGGGCATGAAGGGCGCGCCCCTCGACGAGATCTTCGGCGAGATCCGCCGCCGCAAGGACGCCTTTTGAAGAGTGCGCCGGCGGCTGCGCGCTCAGCTGCTCTGGCTTCGCTGGTCGTATAGGCGGTTGGCCTCGGCGATCTCCGGCTGATGCTGCAACGCCCACGCAGCCAGCGCATCGACCGGCTCACGCAAGGAGTGGCCCAGCGCGGTCAGCTCGTACTCCACCCGAGGCGGCACGGTCGGGAAGACCGTGCGCGTCACCAGCCCGTCCCGTTCCAGCCCGCGCAAGGTCAAGGTGAGCATTCGCTGAGAAATGCCGCCGACCATGCGCTTGAGCTCGTTGAAACGGAATGTCCCGTCGCCGAGCCGGCTGATGATCAGCACGCTCCATTTGTCGCCGACGCGGCCCAGCACGGCGTTCACCGCCTGGCAGTCGCTCCTCTCATGGGGTGACTGGAGGTCTTCGGTTACTTCCATGTGCCCATTTCCCACTCCTGTAACTCGCTCCCAAATCTGTGCCTCGGGCCCAAAAAAGTGCCTTCTTGCGCGGATTTTTGCAGGAACCAAAATAGCCTCAGTTACCAATTTATACCAAAGGTTGAAGGCTATGAAACTGCTTCATCTGGATGCGAGCATTCTGGGCGATCATTCCGTGAGCCGGGCGGTCTCCGCCGCCATCGTCGCGCGCATCGAAGAGCAGATCCCCGATCTGGAGATCCGCTATCGCGACCTGGCGGAAGCGCCGCCCTCCCATCTGACGGCCGCCCATCTGGGTCAGGGGGAAGCGGCCTCGCCACCCGCCGATCTGGAGCTCGGCCAGACCATGCTCGGCGAGTTCCTCGCGGCCGACATCGTGGTGATCGGCGCACCTATGTACAATTTCACCATCCCCACCCAGCTGAAGGCCTGGTTCGACCGCATCCTCGTCGCAGGCAAGACCTTCCGCTACACCGAGAGCGGACCGGAGGGGCTGGCCGGAGACAAGCGGGTGATCGTCGCCGTCTCCCGGGGCGGGCTCTATGGACCCGAGTCCCCGGCCACGGCATTCGAGCATGTGGAGACCTATCTCCGCTCCGTCTTCGCCTTCGTCGGGATTGAGACCCCGGAGATCATCGTGGCCGAAGGCATCATGACGGGACCGGAACAGCGGGAGCAGGCCCTTGCGGGAGCCTTGGACCAGGCGTCACAGCTGAAAGCGGCGTAGCGGAACACAGACCACCCTCCCCAGCCGCGCGACTGGACGCGAACCGGGATCGCCCGCATCCTGGCGTTCCCGATTCGCCTTTAGGGAGCCGGACGTGCAGCAGACCGCAGACGACATCATCGCACGCCTGAAGCTGGAGCCCCATCCGGAGGGCGGCCATTTCCGGGAGACCTTCCGGGACCAGCCGGGTGAGCATGGCCGCGCCCATTCGACGGCCATTCTCTACCTGCTCCGCAAAGGCGAGGAATCCCGCTGGCACAAAGTGGATGCCTGCGAGACCTGGCACTGGTATGGCGGCAATTCGCTGACCCTCACCATCGCTGATGACGATGGCCGCCGCGAGATCCGCCTTGGCTCCGATTGGGCTTCGGGCGAGGTGCCGCAAGCGGTCGTGCCGGCCCATGCCTGGCAAGCGGCGAAGCCGGACGGCGATTGGGTGCTTGTTGGCTGCACCGTCGCGCCGGGCTTCGAGTTCGAAGGGTTCGAACTGGCTCCCGAGGGCTGGGAGCCCTAGTCCGCATACAGGCGCGTCATCCTGAGGCATGGCTGAAAGCCATGCCTCGAAGGAGACGCGTTCAAGAGCTAGTTCAAATCCCAGGCGGTGGCCTTCAGCCGGCTCAGCGCCGCCTCCAGCTTGCCGATCGCCTCGTTCCGCTCCGCCTTCTCCAGATCGATCAGCAGCCGGAAGCCTTCCGACTCTTCGCGGATGGCGTTGCCCTGCTCCACCTGGTCGTCATAGAGCCCCTGCACCTGATAACAGCGCACCGGTTCGGCGAAGCCCTTGGCGGTGATCGCCGGTCGCTCCTCCGCCACCACCTCGTCCTTCACCAGGGCATAGGTCTCGTGGCCGATGAGTATGCCGCCGCTGCCTGCGCTGACCTGGAGCCGCGAGGCGCCGTTCACGACGTTGCCGATGATCGTGTAGTCCATCCGGTCCTCGCTGCCGAAATTCCCGACCGTGCAGAAGCCCGTGTTGATGCCGATGCGAAGAGCGAAGGGCCGTTCGATCCCAAAGGCGCGCCACTCGTCGCGCAGCTCCTCCATGCGCCGCTGCATGGCGACCGCCATCCGCACGCAGGCCCGCGCATCCTCCTGGTACCCGCGGGATTCCGGATCGCCGAAGAAGGCGAGCACCGCATCGCCGATATATTTGTCGATGGTGGCGCCATAGGCGTTGGCGATCTTCGCCATCTCCGTGAGGTAGTGATTGAGGAGATTGGTGAGCTCTTCCGACTCCAAATGCTCCGTGGTGCCCGTGAAGTCGACGAGATCGGAGAAGAACACCGTCAGCTTCTTACGGCTGGAGGCGAGCTCCACATTCTGCTCGCCACTGAAGATCGAGCGATAGACCTGGGAGGCGAGATATTTGGAGAGCTTCTTGGAGAGCGCCTCCAGCTCCTTGTTCTTCTGCCGGACCTCCAGCTCCGCCGTCTCGCGGGCCTGACGCATGGCCTGCATCCGCCGAGCGGAATTGAGCGCCGCGGAGAGCTGGGCGATGAAGTCGCCCTGCACTTCCTTGATCACATAGTCCGCCGCGCCGAGCTTCAGCGCCGCCACGGCGATCCGGCTGTCGTCCGTGCCGGTCACATAGACCACCGGCGGCGGTTCGGGGAGCTTCTGGATCGCTTCCAGCGTCACCAGACCGTCCTGGTCGGCCATGTAATGGTCGAGCGCCACCACGTCGATGCCGCCTGCGGTCACCCGCTCCAGGCCGAGCTGGCCGCGATTGGCGATGTCGACCAGCAGGCCGCGGCGCTCCAGCCCCTTCTTCACGAGATGGGCGAGCCCCTCGTCATCTTCGATGTAGAGCACGCGGACGGGTCTGGTATCGGGCATAAAGAATAGCTTCGCTCAAAAGAAAAGGGCGCGCCCGGCCGGACGCACCCTTTCTATATCGGAACGCAATATGGCGAGCGCGCGTCGAAGCCCCGCAGGGCCCGATGCGGCTTCGCCGATCGCGAACTAGATCATGTACTGGCCGCCGTTGATCGACAGGGTCGATCCGGTGATCCAGCCGGCCTCGTCGGCGGCGAGGAAGGTCACGCAGCGGGAGATCTCGTCGACCTCGCCCAGGCGCCCCATGGGGATGTTCGCCAGGATCGCCTTCTGCATGATCTCCTCCGGCACGTTGGCCAGAAGATCGGTGTTCACATAGCCCGGCGCGATCGCGTTGCAGGTGATGCCCTTCTTGGCATTCTCCAGCGCCACCGTCTTGGTGAAGCCCAGATCGCCGGCCTTGGCCGCGCAGTAGTTCGCGATGCCCGCCTGGCCCTTCTGGCCGTTGATCGACGAGATGTTGATGATGCGGCCGAAGCCCCGCTCGCGCATGCCGTTAATCACCTGGCGCGTCATGTTGAACATGGAATCCAGGTTGGTGCGCAGGACATCGGACCACTGCTCGTAGGACATCTTGTGCAGCGGGGCATCCTTGGTGATGCCGGCATTGTTCACCAGGATGTCGATCGGACCGACCTGGTTCTCCACATCGGCCACGCCCTGCTCGCAGGCGGCGTAATCGCCGACATCCCATTTGAAGACGGGGATGCCCGTCTCGTCCTTGAACTTGTTCGCAGCTTCATCGTTGCCGGCATAGGTGGCTGCCACGTTGTAGCCAGCCTCTTTCAGCGCCTTGCTGATAGCGCCACCGATACCGCGCGTACCTCCGGTCACCAGAGCGACACGTGCCATTCATTCCTCCCTTGCGCGGCGCATTGGCCGCCCGTCTTCTTAAACCCAACCTAGAAAACTCGAACGCGCCCGAGAGATTTTCTCGGGCGCGCCCAGTGTAAGCTCAAATCGGACGATTAGTCCCGCTCGACGCACATGGCAATGCCCATGCCGCCGCCGATGCAAAGAGTCGCGAGGCCCTTCTTGGCGTCGCGGCGCTTCATCTCGTGCAGCAGGGTGACGAGGACGCGGGCGCCGGAAGCGCCGATCGGGTGACCCAGCGCGATGGCGCCGCCATTCACGTTGACCTTGTCCATGTCCCAGCCGAGCTCCTTGTTCACCGCGCAAGCCTGCGCCGCGAACGCCTCGTTGGCCTCGACGAGGTCGAGATCCTTGATCGACCAGCCGGCCTTCTCCAGCGCCTTCTTGGACGCCGGGATCGGACCGGAGCCCATAAGCGAGGGGTCGACACCCGCGGTCGCCCAGGAGACGATCCGCGCCAGCGGCTCGACGCCGCGCTTCTTGGCTTCGCCCGCGCTCATGAGCACGACAGCGGCAGCGCCGTCATTAATGCCCGAGGCGTTGCCCGCGGTGACCGTGCCTTCCTTGGTAAAGGCGGTGCGCAGCTTCGCCACGTCCTCGAGCTTCGCGCCGTGACGGATATACTCGTCGTCCTCGACCACCGTGTCGCCCTTGCGGCCCTTCACGGTGACCGGCGTGATCTCGTCCTTGAACTTGCCCTCTTTCTGGGCGGCCTCGGCCTTGTTCTGGGACTTCACCGCGAACTCGTCCTGCTGGTCGCGGGTGATCTGCCACTTCTCCGCGACGTTCTCCGCCGTGTTGCCCATGTGATAGCCGTTGAAGGCATCCCACAGACCGTCGCGGATCATCGTGTCGATGAACTGCACGTCGCCCATCTTCGTGCCGCTGCGCAGATGCGCGCAATGGGGCGAGCGGCTCATGTTCTCCTGGCCGCCGGCAACCACGATCTCAGCCGAATCCAGCGCGATCTGCTGGGCGCCGAGCGCGATCGCGCGCAGGCCCGAGCCGCAAACCTGGTTGATCGTGAAGGCGGTGGCGGATTCCGGGACGCCCGCCGCGATGGCCGCCTGCCTCGCAGGATTCTGGCCCTCGCCGGCCGTCAGCACCTGACCGAGGATGACCTCGCCGACGTCCTCGGCCTTCACCCCTGCGCGCTCCAGCGCCGCCCGAATAGCGATCTCGCCCAGCTCATGCGCAGGCACGCTCGACAGCCCGCCGTTGAAAGAACCGATGGGGGTGCGCGCCGCACTGGCGATGACGATGTCTTCCTCTTTCATTCCACTCTCCGCTTTTTACAGGCCGCCCCTTATACAGCAGCGAGCGCATGCGTCGACACCCTCAAGGACGACGCATCGCTCCTCCCGGACTGGCTCAATCGAGCCTCAGCCATGGGATGCAGCAAGGGGACGCACCAAGTTTCCTCTCTCCCGAACTCCGTTCCAAGATGGGCTTTCTGCGGTCCCGCAGCAAGCATCGCTTTAACGTTGAGGGAAAGCCTCTGGTGCCCTGCACAAATATCGTGATAGTTGTTTCGCAGTTGCGGAAAAGAGTAACCCGCGGCCTTCGCCGCAAGGGTTTTAGGAGCAAAAGGAAGTGGCACGCGATAGCGAACAAGATGCCAAACCGGTCATCATCAAGAAGTATGCAAATCGCCGGCTCTACAACACCGACACCAGTAGCTATGTGACGCTTGAGGATCTTGCCGCAATGGTGAGATCGGAGAGGGACTTCGTCGTTTTCGATGCGAAGACAGGCGAAGACCTGACCCACGCGGTGTTGACGCAGATTATAGTCGAGCAGGAGAGCCGCGGCGAGAACCTGCTGCCCATTCCCTTCCTCCGCCAGCTCATCCGATTCTATGGCGACAGCCTGCAGAATATCGTGCCGAGCTACCTGGAGATGAGCCTCAACACGCTCACCAAACAGCAGGATCAGTATCGCGGAAATTTCGGCAGCGCCGCATTCGATGCGATGCAGGATCAGGTGCGGAAGAACTTCGAGACCTTCCAGCACGCCATGGGCCTGTTCAGCCCCTTCGGCGCCAATGAAGGCGCCCCGAAGCAGCCGCGCCATGAGAACGGCGCGAAGCCGCAATCCTGCGCCTCCGGCGACACGGTCACCCAGGAACGGGAAAAGGCGAAAGACTCCGGTGAGATCGAGAGCCTGAAAGCAGAGCTTTCCGCCATGCAGGAGCGCCTGGAGCAGCTCTCACGCCGCTCCGGCTAGTCGCCGCAAGGCCGCTTCGAAGCTGAAGCCTGGGGCTTAGCCCCTACGGCTTGCCCGCAAGATCCGCGCGGCCAAGCCCCGCGGCACCCGTATTGGCGACGATTTCCGGGCTGCCGAAGTAGTATCCCTGCATATAGCCGATGCCGGTGCGCTCCAGCGCTTCGGCCGTCGCCTTGTCGCCGACGCCTTCGCCCACGGTCGCGATGCCGAGATTGGAGGCGAGATCGACGAGGGTGCGGACGAAATATCCGTCCTGGGGCTTCGAGGTGACGTTCTCCACGAAGGTCGAATCGATCTTCACCATGTCGACGCCCAGCCCCTCCAGATGACGGAAGGAGCTGTAGCCGGTGCCGAACCCGTCCAAGGCGACCTGACTGCCGAGGCGACGTACCGCGGCGATGAAGTCGGTCATCGGTTCCAGCTTCGACATCGCCGCCGTCTCTCCGATCTCGACCACGAGCCGCCCGGGAAGCCGGCTGTCGCCATTGGCGAGCGCCTGAAGTGCGTTCAGCCAGTCCCGGTCGCGGCAGACCGTCTCGCTGACATTGATGCAGAACTTCGTGTTCGGCCGGTCGCGAAGCAGCTCGCCGGCGAGCTCCAGCACCCGGATATCGATAAGCTTGGAGAGGCCGAACTTCTCCGCCACGGGAACGAAATCCCCAGCCGGCAGGATCGAGCCGTCGAGCTTCTGCATGCGGAGCAGGCACTCATGCGCCACCACCTCATGGGTTTTGGAGCGCACCACCGGCTGAAGCGCCAGCACCATGCGGCGGTCGTTGAGCGCAGAGACGATCTCGTCGGCAAGGGTGGCGGCGCGCCTGCGCTCCGATTCCCGCCGCTCCGAGCGCTGATAGAGGTGAAACCGGTCTTGCCCGGTCCGGGCCATCTCAAGCGCCTGCAAGGCGCGCCCCGTGGCAAGCTGGGCGTTGCTCGCATGCTCCGGGAGCTTGACCGCACCGACGGACAAGGACGCGGAGATGGTCCCGCCGCCGGTCTGGAAGGGGCGGTCCCGCACCAGCGACATGAGCCGACCGGAAATGGTCGAGACGCCCTCGCCGGGGCAGTCGTGCAGCAGAATGCCGAACTTGTTCGATGCGAACCGGCCGATGCAGTCCTTGCCGCGCAGCGCGCCGGCCAGGCGCCGTCCGATCATCGCGATGATCTGGTCGCCCACGTCGAAGCCGTAGGTCTCGTTGATCAGGGTGAGGTCGTTCACGGCAAGCAGGAGGAACCCGCCGTCCTGATGCTTGGGGCCCGCGCCGGAGAGCAGCTCCGCCAGCCGCTCCGTCAGGCGCGTGCGGTTCAGCTGGCCCGTCAGCTCGTCATGGCTGCCGAGAAAGCGCAGACGCTGCTCTTCCTCGCTCCAGCCGTCCATAGTGCGGACCGTGCCCTCGACCAGCGAAGGCTTGCCATCCGCGCCGAGGCGGCAATGGCCGATCTCCTCCAGCCAGCGGGCCTTGCTGCCGCGCCGCCCGTCGGGAAGGAAGCGATACTGGGTCCGGTATCGGACCTCGCTATTGGGCGCCCGCTTTGCGCCGCCGGAGAGCGCTTCGAAACGCGCACCGGCATGCTCGGCGTCCACGTGCAGGCCGAAGGCCCGCCCGGTGCTCACCTGCTTGAGATCGGCCACGTCGAGCACCTTGGCTGCATTCTGAGCCCAGGTGATCCGGTCCTGCACGACGTCCCAGCGATAGGCGGTCTCGCCCACCGTCTGCATGACGTCTTCAAGCACCACGGATTGTTCGTTTTCGGAGTTGGATTCGGAGGACTCGTGCGGATCGGAATGCTCTGCACCCGCCTCATCGCGTTCGCCGAACGGCGGTTCTCCGCGCCTTTGGCCGGAAAGCTCTCTCCAAGACGTCGTCACTTGCCGTCAACTCCCCTGTCTGCGCCCCGAGCCCATCTCTTTCGTGGGCCTCTATTGCCGGGAAAGCTAAGGGAGCGACCCTTAACAACGGCAGAATCTAGCGCCGGACAAACAGGCTACGAATGCTCACAACACACGAATTTTTGCTGCAACCAGGGCTCTTTGTCTTGCCGTGGTTTATGTACCACTAGCCGGATAGAGAGAATTGTAACGATTTCGACAGGCCTCACGGCACGGGCGGGATTACGGCTCCCGGCAAGCGCGATCGCAATGTCCTTTTGAAAGGTTCGGCGGCCTTTGCGCGCCTACATATCTCCGCCGAACGCGTAGTCGCGCCGCGCAGCTCGGATCGTCACCGAGAAGCCCGCCACCACGTCGATCAGCGTCACCATCGTGATCAGGAAAAACAGCGACGTCGCCGCCAGATCCCAGACCAGGAACAGGATCAGGCAGATGATGAACACCATCAGCGACATCGCGTGGTCGAACACCGAGTTGCCGCCGGTCTTCGTCGACTTCAGAATCTCGACGAACAGCAGGAACAGCGTGAAGACCATCACGGCATCCGTCGCCGTGAAGGCCCAGCGTCCGCCTGACGGCAGCGGCACCTCGAACAAAGTCGCGTTGAAGTCGACGCCCACGAGGGCGAGCCCGGCATAGAGGATGACCGACAACAGGAGAAGCGGGACGAACGACAGCCAATTGCCGCCGTTCTCTCGTCTCCTGCCGCCTGAATGAGGTTCTACAACCACCAAAGCCTCGACCTCGTTGTCGGGTTGGCCGGTCGGCCTCTAGGCCTCGTCGGCTTCCACGAGGATCTGGCGTCCGCGATATTTGCCGGACTTCAGATCGATATGATGCGGCCGACGCAGCTCGCCGCTGTCCTTGTCCTCCACATAGGCGGGAGACTGGAGAGCGTCATGCGCACGACGATTGCCGCGACGCATGGGCGTGACCTTTCTTTTCGGAACAGCCATTGTTCTTAAATCCTAGTAGATCGTCCGGAGTTGCACTCCGGGTGGTTTCTCGACCGCCCTTATAGTCGCTATCGCGCGGACTGGCCAGAGGCGGAAAGCGCCTTTTGCCGCCCCAATAAACCAGCTTACTCGAAGACGCAATCGCTCCGCTGGGCAATCAGCGGCATGCGGCCCTGGATCGCGCCCGACACAGCACGGGTCACCGGGCCCGGACGCCCGGGTCGCCGGACGCTCGGGTTGGGCAGGGCCGCGGCGAGCAGCGCCGCCTCCCGCTGGGTCAGCTGCGAGGCCGGCTTGCCGAAATGGTAGCGCGCGGCAGCCTCCGCCCCGAACACGCCGGGCCCCCATTCGACCACGTTCAGATAGATTTCCATCACCCGCGGCTTTCCCCACACCGCCACGGCGATATAGGCGAGCGGCACCTCCAGCACCTTCCGCAGGTAGCTCCGGCTCGGCCACAGGAAAAGGTTCTTCACCGTCTGCATAGGGATGGTGCTCGCGCCGCGCGGCTCCCCGCCCCGGCTCGCCTCCTTCAGGGCGATCCTGACGGCGCCCCAATCGACGCCGTGATGGCGGCAGTACTGGCCGTCCTCGGCCGCGATGACGGCAACCGGCAGGTTCTTCGAGATCTGATCGAGCGGCACCCAGTCGCGCTTCAGGGTCTCGCCCTTCAGCTTCTCCACGACCATCAGCGGGGTGATTGGCGGGTCGACCACCCGGAAGACCACGATAGCGAAGAGCACGGCGAGCCCGTAGGCGACCACGAGCAGCACCAGCGCACCCAGAATACGCTTGATCCAAACCATCGCTGTGGACGGCCCCTTCTCTGCCCCGCCGGACTGCTCGTCGCCCTGATCATCCATGAGTTGCGCTTTTAGCGTCCGGTTGCCGTGTCGAGCAACGTAGGATTAGGGTCCGCGCGATATATACCGGGCGCCCCGCCCGTCCTTTGGGACATTCGAACCGTCCATGCCTGAGACCCTTCACACCAGCACCTTCCAGTCCGAGCTCGACCGTATCGCCGGCGAGACCGGCCGCTATCTCGAAGACCTCCTCGACCGTCATCTCGCCGGCGGCGCACCGGCCCGGCTCGGCGACGCCATGCGCCACGCCCTTCTCGGCGGCGGAAAGCGCGTCCGTCCCTTCCTGGTGGTCCAGTCGGCCCGCCTTTTCGGCGTCACCGAAGAGAAGGCCCTGCCGGCGGCAGCCTCCCTGGAATGTCTGCACACCTATTCCCTGGTCCATGACGACCTCCCCGCCATGGATGACGACGACATGCGTCGGGGACGGCCTACCGTCCATGTCGCCTTCGATGAAGCGACCGCTATTCTGGTCGGCGATGCGCTCCTGACCCTGGCGTTCGAAACCCTGTCCGATCCTTCCACCGACTCAGATCCCGGGACCCGCTCCGCGCTGACCTTTGCCCTTGCGAAAGCCGCCGGCACCAACGGCATGGTGGGCGGCCAGGCCCTCGACCTCGCCGCCGAAGGGGAGGCTCTACCGATCGATGAGGTTCTCCGGCTCCAGGCCATGAAGACCGGTGCTCTGTTCCGCTTCGCCTGCGAGGCGGGCGCCATCCTCGGCCGAGCCGATGGAGCTCATCGCACCGCGCTCATTCGCTATGGGACGGCCCTCGGTCAGGCCTTCCAGCTCGCCGACGATCTCCTCGATCAGGAGGGCGATGCCGCAGCCGCCGGCAAGGCGGTCGCCAAGGATGCCGAGCGGGGCAAGGCGACCTTGGTCGCTCTGTTGGGTGTCGAGACTGCGAAGACCCGCCTGGATGAGATTGTCGGCGAAGCGGAGAATGCGCTTGAACTCTTCGGCGAAGAGGCGGGGACCCTGCGCGCGGCCGCACGCTTCGTAGCCCGGCGGAACGCCTGAGGCGCTCCTAGAATTTCACCCCGGCCTTGAAGCCTGCCGACTGCACGGAGATCCGGTCGCCGAACTGCCCGTCGTAGAACACCCGTACGCTACTGTTCCCGGCCGTGATCAGCTCTACGCCCGCAGCGATATCCGCCTGCACGTCGTCAGTCTCAGCCACGATCGTGAAGGGCGAGACGCTCGACGGCGCGCCTGAGAAGGACGCGGCGATCGACACATCGTCCTCGCTGTACCAGGTGACGCCGGCGCGCACGAACGGACGGACCAGGGTGCCGTTCGACCACCACCATTCGGTGCCGAATTCCACTGCGGGCGTGATGCTGAAGACTGTGTGGTCCGGCCCGTTGACCGAGAGGCTGGCGCCGCCGGCACCGCGCTCGTTGACGTCGCCCAGATCGACATTCGTCACGGCCGCATCGAGCATCGGCTTGTAATAGAGGCTCGGCGCACCGAACACGTAGCTCGCATGCAGGCGGCCTTGCAGGACATCCAGATCGTGATCGCTCGTCGCGGTCGCGTCGAACCCGCCGAAGCTCATCGCCCGGTTGGTCTCGTACCAGCCGTGGGCCCCGCTCACCGCACCGGCCAGCAGCAACGGACCGGGATTATACTTCAGCGCCACACCGCCCTGCAGCTGGTCGCCGTCGCTCGTGGCCCCGCTCTCCGTGGAGAGCGAGCTCGTCTGGTAGCCGAGACCGCCGCCGAGCCGCCAATCGCCTTGCAGGGCGACCTGCCCGCCCGCGGCGAACTGGCCGGCGGTCTCGTCGAACCCAATGCTTTCCGCCGTCTGGTCGGCGTCGAGATCGCGACCCTTCACGCCGAGCCAGACGCATTCGCCTTCACTGTTGATGGCGGCGGTGTCGGTCCCGTTGACGCGGCAGCTCAGCAGATTGTCGGAGAAGTCGTAGGCCGAGTAGAGCGCCGACAGCTGGATATCCGCATAGATCTCCGGCGACAGCTGATCGAGCGCATCCGTGTAGGCTTCGAGGCTGTAGACGTTCAAAAGTCCGAGATAGACCGGATCGAGTTGCCCGCCCCCGGCGCTCAGGGACTGGTTCAGATTCCGTCCGATTGCCGTCTGGTTCCGGTTGAGCCCGCCCGGCGCGAAGTTCACGTCGACATCGAGCACCACGTCGGTCGGATTTGGAAAGAAGAGCTGCGCCTGCAAGGCCGGACTCGCCAGCAGCCCAAGGCCGTTATCGGTCGTGCCGCCTGCCGCCGACAGGATCGTGAAACGATCGGAGAGCAGCGCCGGGTTCTGCACCGCCACCTTCACCACACCGTCCAGCACCGCCGTGCCGGAAACGTTCAGCCGGTCCGTGGACCGGTTCCCAAGATTGAGATCGACCGCGAAGGTGCCACTTCCCGTCTGCAGCACGTTGCCCGTCAGCGCCGTGGTTCGGATCGATCCCTTGCCCCCCGGCGACAGGGTGCCCGCGTTGCGCAAAAGGTCGCCGTTGCCGAGAAAGACACGGGTGCCGCTGTTGAAGAGGCCGCCCGGCCGGTTCTCGAAGACATCGTTGCCGCCGCCGAGATCGACATTACCGGTCACGGTGCCGAAGTTCTCGACCGTGTCCGCGCTCGCCCCTTCGGACTCGATCGCATTCTCGCCGCGCGTGGTGATCGTGCCCTCGTTCACGATGATACTGAGCGCGCCGCCATTGATGTCGATGCCGTCGCCCGACCCCGTGCCGCCAATGAGCGTGCTTCCTGCTTCGATCGCGATGACGGTGGTGCCGTAATCGGTGGCGTGGTCGACGGAGATGGCGTCGGCGCCGAAACCCGAGGTATCGATGTCTCCGGTTTGCACGATCCCGACCAGGAGGCCGGGACCATTCAGCCTGGCGGAGATACCATCGGCGAATGCGCCGCGAGTCGTAATCTTCCCTTCGTTCGCAATAGCGATCAGAGAGTACGAGCTCGCGACGATTCCGTAGGCACCGTCACCGCTTGTGCTGATATTTCCTGTCCGCATGACGGCCACGGGACCGACGAGGGAAAGGGCCGCGATGCCCGGCGCGCTGTACCCTTGCGTCGAGATGTTTCCGTACTGCCTAACGGCGGTCCCGAACATGCTGATGGCGTTGATGCCCGCCGCGCCGGCGCCCTTGGTCGAGATATCGCCGGTCTGGGTCACGTCGGTTCCGTACTGGCTTTGGGCATAGATGCCCTGCGCGGCGTAGCCGCTCGTGCGGATATCACCGGTTTGGACGACCGAAACCGTTGCGTTGGGAGCCACAGCATAAACGCCGAAGCCGTAGAAGCCTTGCGTGGTGATCGTGCCGCTCTGTCTGACGGATACCGATCCGTACGATGACAGCGCGTTGATGCCGTACGAGTAGGCGCCCCGCGTCGTGATCTTGCCCTCGTGCGACACGGTCGTGCCGTAGTAGCCCTCCGCATAGATGCCGCTGGCGTAGTTGCCGCGCGTGACGAGATCGCCTCGATGCCTCACCGTTGCGGTACCTGCACCCGAGTAGAGATCGATACCGTCCGCTCCATCGCCCGTGGTGACGATCGAGAACGGTCCGCCGGAACCGTTCGTCGTATCGGAGTTGACCGTGATGTTGCCGTCGCTCCCGAAATAGATGCCATCCACGCCGCCGGTAGGTGCGATATCGGCAGTGAGATCGCGCACGATCAGCGTGTCGAACGTATCGGGAGACGGGCCGTACTGGTCGATATCGATGCCCGAGGAGACGTTGCCGGTGCAGGTGACCGTGGCGCCCGAAACCGTATTGCAGGGTGCGGCCGGTGGCACGGTCTGGGCACGCGCCTGGCGGCCGTAGCTGAACATCATCACGCCCGCCGCGACCGTGCCCAACAGCACGGACCGAGTCAGTTTTCTTACGCTCGATGTGGAGGCTACGACGCCTTGCGCCGGCTGTAGGCGGGCATTGATCGCTAAATCCGACCGCTTTTCCAGCGGTCCGCACAAACTGCGGCAACCACGCATGACCCGTTCTCGCCCTCAACCCCACTCAGCCACAGCAGCCGATTCCTAGGCGGCACGACGAGGATCGGTCCAGTGCCAAAATTTGCTGAACGATATTCGGAGCGAGCCTGTGGCAAACCGGACACGCGTGGTGAGGCGAAGATTGAGCGCAGAGTCAGCCTCAGCTGTGAAAGTCTATTCGGCCGCCGGACGAGATTTGGCGCCTTGGCCATAGCGCTGCTCGATGTAATCGAGCACCAGCGCCTTGAAGTCCTCCGCCAAGGTCGGGCCGCGCAAGGTGGTCGCCTTGGCCCCATCGATAAAGACGGGCGCTGCGGGCATCTCTCCGGTGCCAGGGAGCGAAATGCCGATATCGGCATGCTTGGATTCGCCCGGACCGTTCACGATGCAGCCCATCACGGCGACTTTCAGATCTTCCACGCCGGGATAGCGCGTGCGCCACTCGGGCATGGACGTCTGGATGAAGCCCTGGATCTCCTGGGCGAGCTCCTGGAAGCGCGTCGATGTCGTCCGCCCGCAGCCAGGACACGCCGCCACCAGCGGCACGAAGGCGCGCAGCCCCATGCTCTGCAGCAGCTCCTGGGCGACCTTTACCTCGAGCGAGCGGTCGCCGCCCGGCTCCGGCGTCAGCGAGATGCGGATCGTGTCGCCGATACCTTCCTGCAGCAGCACGGCGAGCGCCGCGGAAGAAGCAACGATGCCCTTGGAGCCCATGCCGGCTTCAGTCAGGCCGAGATGCAGCGCATAGGGCGAGCGCGCGCCGAGCATGCGATACACGGCGATGAGATCCTGTACCGCGCTCACCTTAGCGGAAAGCACGATCTTCTCCGGCCCCATGCCGAGCTCTTCGGCCCGGGCCGCGGACAGAAGCGCCGACTGGACGAGCGACTCGTGCATCACCGCCCGCGCATCCTTCGGTGCAGGCGAGCGTGCATTCTCGTCCATCAGCCGGGTCAGCAGCTCCTGGTCGAGGCTGCCCCAATTGACCCCGATCCGCACCGGCTTGTCGTGGGTGTTCGCGATCTCGATGATCTGGGCGAAATGCTTATCCTTCTTGTCCTTGAAGCCGACATTGCCCGGATTGATGCGGTACTTGGCGAGCGCCGCGGCGCAATCGGGATAGTCGGAGAGGAGGATATGGCCGTTATAGTGGAAGTCCCCGACCAGCGGCACGTCCGCGCCGATTGCCAGAAGCTTCTCGCGGATCTTCGGCACGGCGGCGGCGGATTCCGCCCGGTCCACCGTGATGCGCACCAGCTCCGACCCGGCCCGCGCCAGGGCCGCGACCTGCGCCACCGTCGCCTCCACATCCGCCGTATCCGTGTTGGTCATGGACTGGACGACCACCGGCGCGTCGCCGCCCAGCGTCACGCCGCCGATATTCACCGGCGCGGAGAACCGCCGCGCGCCTTGCCCATATGGCAGCGCTGCTTCATCGGCCTTTCTGGCGGTTTCGTCAGACATATCGGCAGGTAAACCAGATTTGGAGGTTGGGCGCTAGCCTGCCCGAGGACGCACCGGAACAGACGTCGAAGTATCGTAGCAAGATGGCACTGCGATAACCCATCCGAAGTTATTCCGAGCGATTTGCTTTGCCGGGCAACACCTTCACTGGCAGCCTCCACCCATATTCATCTGTGGAGGAAGCGGCATGACCCGCGCCATCAAGCATACTCTTGCGATTGTTCTTTCCTGCTTACTTGTGACGACACCGGCGCTTGCCTGCACCGGCATCGGCTTCAAGACCGCCGACGGCAGCCATATCAGCGGGCGGACGGCGGAGTTCGGGGTCAACCTCGACCTCAATGGCCTGTTCGTTCCCCGCGGCATCGAATTCCACGGCACCCTGCCCGACGGCGGCCAGGGCCTCGCCTACACATCGAAATACGCCGCGGTCGGCACCAACGCCTACGGCGAGAAGGCCCTGATCGACGGGCTGAACGAGAAGGGGCTGGGCATGGGCGCCTTCTATTTCCCGTCCTTCGCCGGATATGCGCCGCCTGACGGAGATAACAAGGCCAAGGCCGTGAGCCCGACCCAGTTCGTCAACTGGGTGCTCACCCAGTTCGCCACCACGGAAGAGGTGAAGGCGGGGCTCAAGGACGTGGCCATCGTTCCGACCACGCCGCCGGGCTGGGGCACCATGCCGCCCATGCACTACATCGTCTACGATGCCGACGGGAAGGCGATCGTGATCGAGCCGGTGGACGGCACGTTCAAGGTCTACGACAACCCGCTCGGCACCATGACCAACTCGCCCACCTTCGATTGGCACCTGGTCAACCTGTCCAACTACGTGAACCTGTCACCCTTCAACGCGCCGACCCGGGAGTTCGACGGCGAGAAGTTCCAGGCCTTCAGCCAGGGCTCCGGCCTGCGCGGCCTGCCGGGCGACTTCACCTCGCCCTCGCGCTTCGTCCGCGCCGCCGTGTTCACCGGCACCGCCATCCCCAGCAAGACACCGGAAGAGGGCGTCGCCCAGGCCTTCCACATCCTCAACCAGTTCGACATTCCTTTGGGTGCGGTTCGCTCGATGGACGGCGTCAATGTCGAGGCGGAATGGACCCTGGCCACCGTCGTGCGCGACCAGAAGAACCTGATCTTCTACGTGAAGACCTACGACAATACGGACGTTCGGATGATCCCGCTGAAGTCTCAGGATCTCGATGGCAAGGAGGTCGTGAAGTTCAACTTCCAGACCGAGCAGCGGATCGAGGATCTCTCGTCGGAAGGTCAGCCCTACTAGCGCAGAGGGCCGATCAGGACGCAGGCTCCAGCGCCTTGCTGAGCTCCGCCATGTTATGGCGGATCATCTCCAGATATGTCGGGGCCGGCCCGTCCGGCTCCGACAGCGCATCCGAATAGAGCGTGCCGCCGACTTTCGCATCGGTCTCGTCGGCAATCTGCTTCAGAAGCCGCGGATCGCTGACATTCTCCAGGAAGACGGCCGGGATGTTCTGCGCCCGCACCTGATCGATGATCTTCGCCACCGTCTTGGCCGACGCCTCGCTGTCGGTGGAGACCCCCTGCGGCGCCAGGAACTCGATCCCGTACTCCCGGCCGAAATAGCCGAACGCATCGTGGGAGGTGACGACCACGCGGCGCTGCTCCGGGATCTTCGCGACCTCCGCCTTGATCTGGCGATCCAGCGCATCGAGCTTCTTCAGATAGGCCTCGGCATTCGCCTCGTAGAGCGCCCTGCCGTCCGGATCGACAGCGATGAGGCCGTCGCGGATATTGGCAACATAGATTTTCGCGTCCGTCAGGCTCTGCCAGGCATGGGGGTCGAGAGCGCCTTCGTCGTGCGCGTGAGCGTGCTCGTCATGATGCGCGGGCTCGTCATGCGCATGCCCATCATGATCCGAACCGTGGTCGTGTCCCGCATGGTCCTCCGGCATCGCCACCGCATCGATGCCCTTTGTCACGCGGACCGTCTCGCCATCGAATCCGGAGGCCTGCTCCAGCCGGGGCAGCCAGCCCTCCATGCCGAGACCGTTGATGAACAGCACGTCCGACTGGGAGAGCCGCTTGGCGTCCGCCGGCGTCGGTTCGAAGTCATGGGCATTGCCGTTCGGCCCGACGAAGGTGGTGACGTCAACCCGGTCGCCGCCCACCTGGCGCACCATATCGCCGAGGATGCTGAAGCTCGCCACCGCCTGCACCTTGGCCTCCGCGGCGC
>Ga0310345_10001004_pt1 | contig 34357 bp, 28 predicted proteins | sample HC15DNA20500_MG_FD_204667 | JGI IMG/M metagenome (GOLD analysis project Ga0310345, IMG submission 204667) | Marine microbial communities from station ALOHA, North Pacific Subtropical Gyre - HC15-DNA-20-500_MG | ecosystem: Environmental > Aquatic > Marine > Oceanic | place: Pacific Ocean: North... | reverse complement strand
TTCCGGCATTCCCACCAGAGTGCCCCAACTGCATTAAGAATTGTCCGTCCTTCGTAAACTTTAAAACGTGAGCATCGTCAGCACCATTTCCACCAATCCAAATATTGTCCTTGTGATCGAAAGCCAGACCATGGTTCGACTGTGGCCATTCATACCCCTCGCCAGGTCCACCCCAGTGCTGAATCAAATCTCCGGCCGGGTTAAAGGCGAGCACAGGAGGGGCGGCAAAACAGCACTCACCTTGCGTAATCGGCGAATCACCATCTGCCGGAATCTCGTTGACTGCCAACATGTTGTTGCGATGGACAATCCACACGTTATCCTGGAAATCTACCGCTAATCCAATCGTCATTCCTTGCACCCAAGAATTAGGGAGAGGCTTTGGCCACAATGGATCAACTTCGAAGATTGGCGCCTGAATGGACTCCTGACCAGCTGCGACCGCGGTACGCTCCAATGCAGCTTGCCCAAGGGTTAACAGTGCAAATGCAAGGACACCCAGCGTCCCAATCAAAAGACTGCGGCTGTATTTAGGCCTATTCATCATTGCCTCCCTGTCCGACGATTTGAAATGAGTCTATCGCTATTCACGTAGATTTGAGTGAGATTGTAAGTCGACACCGATTTATTGACAATGGCTATCTTTGACTCATTTAAATGAGTTTTGAACTTACGCTGTTCACTGAAAAACGTGCGGAATTCCTAATCTGACAACATCAATCCAATGCCTTCTCAACCGTCTGCATCCCAACCTGAGTCCTAGATGCTGGTATACTTCAGACACATAATACCTAATCGCTACATCCGAAGATCCAAACGAACCAAGAGCAAAACGCATCTTCTGTAATCCGTCTATGAGCGAAGGCTGGCCATATCTTCTCACCGGTATAGTCGTTGGACTGGCGGGAGGGTTTTCTCCAGGCCCCATCACGACGCTAGTCATTGCCCAAAGTCTGCGGTACGGGATACGGGAAGGAGTGAAAATCGCAGTCGCACCAATTCTGACGGACGCACCAATCGCTATCGTTGCCATTTTTGTAATTAGCCGCTTGGCCGATGCGAGAGGTGCCCTCGGCATGATCGCTCTTCTTGGCGCAGCTTTTCTGACGTACCTCGCCTACGATAGCTTCGCAACACCTCCCTCCTTAACCGTTGCTACGGAAGGAAACGAGCTTAATTCGCTTCGTAAGGGAGCCTTGACAAATTTAGTGAATCCAAACCCGTATCTATTCTGGTTTACGATCGGCGCGCCAGTCGTCCATGAAGCGTCTACCGTCAATTACTGGTTTGTTGGAATGTTTCTTGTCGGACTCTATGTTTGTTTAGTCGGTGGCAAAATAACTCTCGCTATTGTCGCTGGGCGGGGACGTGTTTGGCTAAAAGGCCCTGCCTATACCTATGTCATTCGGGCTCTTGGTGTAGCACTTGTTCTGTTCGCAATCAAATTCACTCGAGACGGCTTAACTTACTTAGACTTACTTTGACGGAGTGCCGCAGCAATAGAATCTTTAAGTGACGCAAGGCCTCTCTCAACATCCTGGCCGAGGTGTACACGAAGCACTCGTCGGTTCAGGCTAGCCAATAACTTAAAGTCGCTACGCGCCTGTGAAGCTTTCACGATCCCAAATGTGACCCTACGACCTGGCACTGGTAAGTCATCTGCCTCATCGCACGTAATTTGCAAGAATACCCCTGTATCGGGACCACCTTTGTAAAGCTGGCCGGTCGAATGCAGAAATCGTGGCCCAACCGAAAGACAGGTAGCTAACTTGGTGCTTTGTCGCACCATGCGGCGAATATCTTGTAGAACTTCTCGATTTTTTGAATTCGTATCTATGAATGCAAGCAGAGCGAAATAGTCACCGGCTGTCATACTCGCGAGGTGCGCCCCTAACACTCCCTGCACTGAAATGATTTCACCTGAACCTTTCCGCAAGGTTTCGTCATAAGGTTCATCCGCAAACAAACCCATCCCTTCTCCTTCAACAACTGGTATCTCAACCGGCAGGGCTCCTCGTTTCTCATATGCGTCAGTCAACTCTCTGGTAACCACCTTGCCAGTCTCTACATCAGGTTGATCGAAGGGGTTTATTTGGAGCACTGCCGCAGCGACCGCCGTGGCCATCTCCCATCGAAAGAATTCCTGGGAAAGATCATAAACATCACTCAGGTTAATCCGTATTACAGATTGCCCAGACTGTTCCAGCGCCGTTACTGCATCGTCCTGAGACACATCGTACCGAGAATCGATACCTATATAAACAAATAGACGATCAGAACCATAATCTACTGGTGACCCGAAACCTTCAGAATCAATTGGGATAATCCCCTTTTTCATCTTTCCTGTCGATTCAGCCAGTAACTGCTCCAACCATCCACCGAAGGTCTCGAGGCCAGGAGACGTCATGATGGTCACCTTGTCTAAACCACTGCGCGCACCGACACCGAGTGCAAGCCCCAGCATGACTCCAGGATTCTTCTCAATCGATACTTCGGGTCCACATGCCGCCACCATCCGTTTCGCGCTCGCAATCAGCGTCGCGGTATTGAGTCCCATCATGGCAGCAGGGACCATCCCAACATTTGACAGGGCGGAATAACGCCCGCCGATACTCGACACTCCTTCGTGAATTTGTGCGAAACCATCGCGCATCGCAATGTCGTAAAGTGTTGAACCTGAATCTGTTATCGCAATGAATTGCAATCCTGCATCTTGGCCACATCTTTTACGCCGTTCATCAAAGAAATATTGATATAAAAGATTTGTTTCTAACGTGTTTCCAGTTTTACTTGAGACGACGAAGAGGCAACGATCCAGATCTAAGGCATCACGAACACGTCGCACTTGTGCTGGATCGATCGAATCAAGAATTTGGAGTAATGGAAATCCTTCCTGCTTAGAAAAACTCTTTGCCAAGACGTGCGCGCATAAGCTTGAGCCGCCCATCCCCAATAATAGTGCGTCGGTAAACTGTCCTTGCCCGACGAAGTCTCGCACTAAATCTAAAGTGTGAAGGCGCGTGGACCAAGTACTTACGATATCCAACCACCCCAGGCCATTCGCCTCATCGCCTCCCGTCCACAGCGTGGCATCCTTCGCCCACAACCTATGAACATTGCTCGACTCTCGCCACAGAGTGACTTCCTTCTCAATCGCCGTGTGTAGTGAACCTGGAAGGCTCATGGCCTGGTTTACTATCATCGGTTCGTTGACTTTCGGCGATGTCTCGCTAGAACGACGAGTCCTCTCTCATGACAAACGAGATATTTTGGAACCTGCTGTCTCAATGAAGCAACTCATTAACCGATAAACCTCGTATTGACGCATCAAGCAGTTGAATAGGGTGCAGCACCGGTGGGTCATGCGTTGCCCGACGTCCAGCAGCTTGAATCTGTAACAGACACCCCGCATTGGAAGTCGCAACAATATCGGCGTTGACTGTTCGTATTTGCTCGATCTTCCGATCACCGAGGTCTGCCGCTGCCACAGGCTGGAGCAAGTTGTAGGCTCCACCACTCCCACAGCACACATTGTCTTCTGGAATTGGCAGTATGTTGAGATTAGGTATCGACGCAAGAAGCGATCGTGGCTGGTCACGAAGAGCTTGCCCGTGTAAGAGATGGCACGGGTCATGATAGGCCACGCGTATGTCCAACGGGTGCCGCCTAGCGCGAGTCGGTGTTAGATCACTAATTACTTCGCTGATATCTTTCACTTTTCCTGAAAACGCTTCTGCCCGAGTCGCCCACTTTTCATCTCCCTCGAAAAGTTGCCTATAAGTCTTCATGACTGAGCCACATCCAGCGACATTAGTCACAACATGATCAACATTACTCCGCTCAAAAGATTCAATGACTGACTTCGCCAAACGGCGCGCCTGGTCATTCAATCCAGCATGCCAGGAAAGGGCTCCGCAACACCCCTGCTGAGACGGTATAACGACCTCACATCCTTCAGCTGTAAGTGTTCGAACCGTGGCACGATTGACTGGATCAAAAAACACGCGTTGCACACAGCCAGTCAATAAACCAGTCTTGGCCCGAGATACTCCTACTGCTGGAATCTGCTTTGGCCACGAACCAGTGAATCCATCAGGGCTAATAGAACATCCCAGATCGGCAAGTGCCGTAAACCATCTGGGAAACCGTTGTAAAACGCTCAGACTTTCCATTAGAGACCAGATGCCACGATAGCCAGCCAACGGAACCTTCATTAGTCGTAAACGTCTTGGATACGGCAGAACAGCAAACAGTAACCTGCGCCAGATTCTGTCAGTAACGCCTCTTTGGGGGGATTGTCCAATTTGCTCACGAAAGGACTCTAGGAGTTGCGTGTAATCAACACCGGATGGGCAGGCAGTGACGCAAGCCATGCAACCGACGCATCGGTCTAGGTGACGAATAACTGTGTCACCTATCGGTGCACGACCCTCTTCGACTGCACGCATCAGTTGGATACGTCCTCGAGGCGAATCCATCTCATTGCCCCACAAAAGATACGTGGGACAGGTCGGAAGGCAAAAGCCACACTTTACGCAGGCAGACAATTTAGACAGGTTGTCTGATGAGTCCAAGTTCGACGCCTTCATCTCTAGAGTCATATCGTCCACAATCCCTGCATGAGCAGCTTTCAAGTACTCATAAGTAACCATGACCTAGTCAAACGGCCACCGCCCAGGACTCATCAGGCCAGTCGGATCAAAGTTCTGCTTGATAGCCCGCATGACCATTTCCCCGTCTCCCAAGCCACCCCATTCATCAATTTTAGATCTGACAGCTAGTGGTCCTCTAAGAAACACCGCGTGGCCGCTCCATAAGCTAACTGCGTTACGCAGTGCTCTAATGACTACCACTTGATTGTCTAACTCTCCATCAATCCCAACCATTAGAGATCCTACAGCCGCACGTCCCACCACGTCAGCAATACCATCATGAGTGGTACACAAAGTCTGAATCTCTTGAAGGACCTCTGTAAGATACGATGGCTTAAAACTCACTTTCAACACGGATCCAGATCCTCGCCATGGCCGTAGAGCGTGATCATCCCAGCATTGTTGCTCTTTTTCATCTCTCAAAACACTAATCTCACAACGGCTTGCGACGGATAATGCCGAGGTCTGAACAGCCTGTTCTTCAGTCACTGCCTCAAGAGATTCGAACCGTACAAGAAGGCGATAAGGTGCCCCTTGGACTTCAAGCGCACTCGGTGTAAGTGACGTACTCATCAACTCACTTACACACTCTCCCACCTTCATCGCGTCTACACATTGAATCACTACAGTTCGCGAAGACTTAGGAATCGGAGTCAACTTAAATGTTGCGTTAACGATGACGCCAAGACTGCCAAAAGACCCTGCTAAGAGCTTTGACAGATCGTATCCAGCGACATTTTTAACGACTCTGCCCCCTGCCTTGGCAAGCTGACCATCCGGTCGAACAAACGAAGTTCCAAGAATTAAATCTCTCGGCGTACCATATCGGTGTCGCCGTGGTCCACTATCGTTGGTAGCAACGATGCCACCAATTGTTGCTTCTTTCGCATGATTTGGATCAACAGGCAACCACTGACCGTACTGCGCAAGTAAAGCATTCGCAGCAGCTAACGGCATACCGGCATCTATTGTCGCAAGTAAATCACCTTGGTGGTGCTCACAATCAACTGATAACTTCGCCATTGATAAAGCGACGTCAACTCGGGACGGCAAACTGCCCCACTCCATTTTTGTACCACCACCAACAGGTACGATCGTTTGACCAGCATCGTTGGCCCATTTCACAGTAGCCAAGAGAGTTTCTACATCCGGTGGTGTCACACAAAGCTTCGGAACTGCCTTGGCTACCCGTGTTACTCCCTCAATAACTGCCTCCTCACCCGCCACAAGCTTCGCCGAAGCCAAAATGTCTGATTCATAAAACTTCATCAAAAGCGCTCAGCTAAACCATCTTTTTCAATTGGATGAGGCCGATATGGACCAGGAACTTCACCACAGAGTCTTGGCGTGGGAAAGATTTTGTCTGGATTACATATTCCCTTTGAATCAAAAGCCCGTCGTAACAGTTGCATTGTGTCCAAGTCCGTTGCGTTGAACATCTTTGGCATTTGACACGCCTTGTCAGCTCCGACGCCGTGTTCACCAGTAAGCGATCCACCGGCTTCAATACAATAAGTCAAGATTTCTGCGCCAACCTCAGCTGCCAATTTAGCGTTGCCCTCAACTGCTTCGTCGTAACAAATCAGAGGGTGAAGATTACCGTCACCAGCATGAAATACGTTACCGATTCGAAGTCCTGAACGCACCTCAAGCGCACGAATTCGTCTCAATACCTCTGGGAGCTTAGTGCGAGGAATCACACCATCCTGAACATAATAATTCGGCGATACCCGACCCATCGCAGCAAATGCCGCCTTCCGTCCTCGCCAATATTGTTCTCTCTCGACCTCACTGGTAGCCACTCGCATTTCTCTTGCTGAATTTCGTAAAACAATTTCTTGCACTTGATTAAAAACAATCTCCACTTCCAATAGAGGACCGTCAATTTCGACGAGCAACAAAGCTTCCGCAACAGGAAAATTCGGACGCACGGCAGACTCGGCGGCCTCTATCGTCATCCTATCCATCATCTCAACTGCAGCCGGAATAATTCCCGCAGCAATGATGCCGGATACAGCTTCACCAGCTAAATCAGTAGAATCAAAGGCAGCGATAAGCATCTTTTTTGATTCTGGACGGCGAAGTAATCGCAACGTCGCCTTTGTGACAATACCAAGTGTACCTTCGGAACCCACGATGGTTCCCAACAAATCAAATCCTGGTGTATCAACGGTCTTTCCACCAACCTGTATCAATTCACCATCGGGAAGAACCATCTCGAGAGCAATTACATGATGGACAGTAAAACCATATTTTAGACAGTGAGCACCACCAGAATTTTCTGCCACATTTCCACCAATCGAACAAACTTGCTGACTTGATGGGTCGGGCGCATAATACAGATCGAATCGCTCAACAGAGCGGCTAATTTCAAGATTTGTAACCCCTGGTTCAACCGTTATCTGAAAATTTGAAGAATCCACTTCAAGAATTCGGTTTAGTCTGGTTAAGGCAATTAGCACGCCCTCAGACGATGGCAAGGCACCACCCGAGAGACCGGTACCGTGTCCACGCGCAACAAACGGCACGTTAGTCTCATGGCAAAGACGTACCACGTCTTGTACCTGCTTGACCGATTCCGGTAGGACTACAGCTCCAGGTTCTATTCGCAAATGGGTCAGCGCATCACTCTCGTAGGTTAAACGGGCCACCGAGTCTGTGACTAAGCCGTCGTCACCGACGATTTCCCGTAAACGGTCTACTAGCGCATCAACGCCCATGGCTGCTTACTATATAGAAAACGGCGTGCCACCGTCAGATAGCACGCCGCTTTGAGTACTCGAGTTATAAAGATTTAGTTGTCTTCAGTACTTAGCATTACTGGAACGTCTGGCTTCGGACCACCCCTAAACGTCAGCATATAATCACGAATCGCACGAATCTGTTGCTCCGCATTATTGTCAAACTGCGTAAAAAATGATTCCGGATAATCTGGCCAAAAATCAGGCATACGTGTGCCAGGCTGAATAATCTGGGGATGATGGAGCCAGTCAAGTATCCAATCTGCCTGCAGTCGTTCAGGTGTCATGCGTAAATCAGGAGCTAAGTTCGATGTGGGTTGATCTTCTGGAATCGTATCAAGCACATGACACTGCTGGCATCTGAGCAGTTCAAATAATTCTGCACCAGTACGAGTCTGATTGCTCGAAGCATTTACGATCACTTGCGGCCGAAATTCTCCAATCGTGTCGGAAATCGCACCGAAGTAGTCGAGTGTTTGATTCCAGTGAGCATCTTCAAGGGCAAAGCTTGGCATACGAACATCGAGCCAAGGTCGAATTGGAATGGGTGCCTTGAAGAACGCGTATAGCCATTCTGGCTTCACCTTGGCGCCTTCAGGAGTCAAAAGTGGAGGTGCCAGAGAGGGATCGTCAACAAGGTCGCGATACTCACCGCCATCCTCTTCCACCTGATGACACGCGACACAATTTCTTCGGCGCGCCAAAGTGCGACCGACCGATAGAGCTTCATTGCGAGCCGTACGGGGCCAGAACGAACCCTTCGGTTGCACTTCACGCTGAAAACTCATGATAGCGGTAACCAGCAACTGCACCTCTTCGTCACTGAAGTCATAATTCGGCATTCGCAGCTTTTCGAGCGGCTGCAAAACCCGATTACTGTCATAGATTCTCGGATCAGCAAGTTTGTTTGAGAACCAATCAATTTTGGTGTGCGGAATATCGACGAAGGCAAAATCCAGTTGGCCGATGAGCTTCGTGCCTTCTTCAGAGAGTTCAACACCTATTGGCTGAGTGTCTTCGAAACCCGCGATATCGTGACAACTAAAACAGCCGTAACGTTGAATAACGCGCCGGCCGAGTTCCACAGTCCGCTCGTCCGTAGAGAGTGCCGCCACCGTTGCTTCGGCCTCCTCGGTTGGCACCACAGCCTTTAGGTAATCGAGCAGAACGTCATCGCGATAAGCCTGATCGTACTCAGCGACAGCCTCAACCCCTCCGTCTCCGGTCAACGTCATGAGATACGCTGCGACGTCTCCTGCTTCTCCCTCAGTTAACCTAAGGTCAGGCATGTACGTGTCCGGACTAAAGTGGGCAGGATTACGGACCCAATCGAAAAGCCACTCGTAGCTAGTTTTGTTGCCAATATTTTGAAGAGCTTGTCCAAATGTCCGACGTGGGCCGGCCTCGGTTCTGGTTTCATCGCCAGAAACATGACAGGCCAAACAACCAACTGATTCAACGAGTCGCTGACCTTCTAACGCATCACCTCGTGGTGGCACACGAACTGCAAACTCATGGTTCTCAGAGTTTGCAAACAAGTAAGCAACTGTTGCTTCTATTTCAACTTCATTACGCTTCGCATCAGCCGGTGAAGAACTATTCGAGTTATACCAGACTCTAGGCATCCATGTGGTCGGCTTAACAGCCTGAGGATTACGGATCCAGGCCTTCACCCAATCTTCAGTCAGCTTAACGTCAATCTTACGTAAACTCGGACCCGGCTTCCGGAGATCTTCGAAACCGCCGCTCTTGTGGCAGGCAGCACAACCCGCCCGCTCATACAGCCCATAGGCGAGATTGAGGGATTTTGCTTCCGGAATATGAATTTCATTGTCATGGCATTTGGCACACGAAGCTTCCGCCATGCCGGAGGGTAGCATCGGGTAGTCCCACAGATGCGGTTCTTCCCAGTTATAGGCTTCTTCCCAAGCATGTAGCTGTTCTTCACTAACTGGAGTGTGAGCAGCATCCCGAAACGAAACTGACTGCCCCATACCTTCATGGCAGACAGTACAACCAGTCTGTTCGAGCGGGTGTGGTGATGCACTTCCCACGTAAGTCGACATATTTGAATGGGTTCGAAAAGGCTGCGGGTAGTCTTCGTAACCCTCACGGTCGATCGCCAAGTGACAAGTCATGCACCGATCCATTTTCGGCACACGCGTGAAATTAACATCGTCCAAGATGTTTGGTGTCACTACCTGCTGGACAGTGATCGTTGGCGCCATGAAATCCAGTAGAGGAGCGTTAAGTAAAAACTCGTCTCGGAAATTTGGTTCTATGGCCCCAAGACGCTCACTTAGCCTGCGAGACTCTCCTGTTAGTGCGCCGATCTCCTCGTCAAGGTCGGTAACTTCCCTACTAAAATCAGCTATTTCATCACGCAAACCATCACGTTCAGCAGTCAATCGTTCAACTTCAAGTCCCAATTCAAGCCACTCTGCATACTGCGCTTCGATTACAGCCTGCGTCGCGTCCAAGCCTAGCGCATCAGGATCCTCCTCGCGCTCGACCTCAAAAGTGTACTTGTCGACGTCGTAATTCGCCTTTGCAAACTGGTATAACTGATTCGCGAGTTCCAGCTGCACGTCCACACCGTCCAACTCCTCTTGAAGGATTGAAATTTGCTCGGTCTGGACCTCAAGTCGCGCCTCAGCGTCAGCTCGTTTCGCCTCAAGCTCACTAATAACTCTGGCATCGACCTCTTGATTAGCTGCCTCGAGACTAGCACGGGTTACTTCCATCTCAAGTTGGACAAACCGGCGTTGATAACCCTTCCATTCACGGTCATAGTCATCCCACACCATCCACAGCATCGAAACAAACAGGAAGATACTCGACGCAGCAAAAACTACGTTGAGAAAATCGATGTTATATGCGTGTCCTACTGACTTCTTGTCAGCCATATCATTTATTTATTCGCGTCAAATATTGAAAAAGAATTCTGGTATTGCTACAACGTATTTCAAATTAAACAACCATCTTGCGAGCATCTTTACAGGCAACGAAAGCATCGATAGGAACAAAAACGCTCCGATATAGAAACGTGCTGGACCCATCTTTTCCAGGTAATGTTTACACCATGTTTTTGCCATCACCACTGGCAGCACAACAATGTAGACTCCCGTGAGGGCAAGGCCCAAAAACTCCCTCAAGAACCAATTATCTGGCATACCGGTACCCAAGGCCCGCACCCAAACATATTCGGACAGATTGACATTGGTAAGCGCTTCCAGCTTGTGAATATCCCAGTATTCAAAGGGCCCAAAGAAATTCCAATTCGGTCCACGAAGGAAAGTGCCCAGCACAATCAAGGATGACCAAAGAACGACAAAGCCAAACAGGAAAATTGTAATCTCAGCCTTGCGTTCAACAAATGTGTAGTAGCCATTTCCTTTCGGGTTTGTATCGATATAAGGAATAGCCATCAAACCAACGATAATTAAAGTCGGGAGAACCACGCCGGCCAGCCATGGATCGAAATAAACAAGCATCTCTTGTAATCCAAGAAAGTACCAAGGTGCCTTCGACGGATTCGGTGTTGCGGCGCTATTTGCGGGCTGCTCTAATGGTGCCTTAAGCAGTATCGACCAAAGAATCAGAACAACTGAACACAAGACGAGACAAATAAGTTCCGTATAGACCAGATCTGGCCAAACCCAAACACGACCCTCTTCTTCTTTCTCAATGGGAGGTTTTCCGTCTGCGATGCGCTTATCGTTCAGGACTCCTTCTCTTATCGAATACCAGGTAAAGAAGATGAGTAAAAAGATTAGAGCGACGATCGGAACGTTGTCTGGTTTAGCAATAATTAATCGGAAATTCTCATCGAATAAACCAAACCCAAAAAAGACGGCTAAAAAAATCTGTAGCCCCCAGCCAACTCGCGTTGAAGCAAAGGTTTCTCGCTTCCATACGAGAAGTATCAGCAAGGAAAGAGTTAACGTGAAAAACACACGTGGATCAGCAAAAAAATTAAAGAAGTCCTTTATGGCGTCCATAGTATCGACTAGCCTTATTTCGCGAAACTTGTACTGTTAGGAACTCCTCACATCGGCCCTGAAATTCCACCGTCTTTACGTACTCGCCAGAAATGGATTGCCATTAGAAACCCAATGACAAGCGGCAAAGCCACACAGTGCAGCACGTAAAATCTGAGCAATGCACCTTCTCCGACAAACGTGCCACCCAGTAAGGCAAATCTGGCATCATCCGCCGCGTGAATCAATTTGACATCGCCCAAAGCTAAAAGGGAAGCACCAGGGCCTTCATGACCCAGAAATGGTGCTGCACGAGCCATGTTTGAACCAACGGTGATAGCCCATATTGCAAGCTGGTCCCATGGCAGCAGGTAACCCGTAAAGGAAAGAAGCAATGTCAGCACTAGCATGATCACACCGACATTCCAGTTAAACTCACGCGGTGGCTTATACGAGCCAGTCATAAAGACTCTGAACATGTGCAGCCACACTGTAATGACCATCGCATGTGCGCCCCAGCGATGTAGCTCTCGCATAATCCCAAGGGGTACGTGTTCCCGTAGACCTACGATGTCACTGTAGGCATATTCGAGAGTCGGTCGATAATAAAACATTAAAAGCAAACCAGTAAATGTTAATGAAAGAAATAAGAAGAAGCTAAGCCCACCCATGCACCACGTGTACCGCAACTTAACACCAGATTTTCGAAGCCGCACTGGATGGAGGTGCAAGAAGACATTTGAAAGTACTACAAGAACTCGATTGCGATCAGAAATTGGAGCATTGTGCCGAAAGACTGAAGTCCAGACCTGTGTTTCGGTCAACCAATTCCAAGAACGAACCAATAAACTTTCTTTAGGAGTAATAGTTTTAGAATCAGCCATAAGTATAAAAACCGTCAGTCACGAATTTAATAAGTGCAGATTAACGAATGCTCTTCTCTTGGAACTCTTTCTCATATTCTCAAAAACGATTCAGGGTCTGTCCATTGGCCAAGTTCAAACTGAAACTTTCTAGCTTTGTCGACAAGAATTTGCCCATCTTCAGCCATCACGATCCTCGCTCTCTCAAGCGGCCGAGGAGCAGGGCCTTCAAAATTGATTCCAGTAGGTCGGAAACCACTCCCATGGCAAGGGCATTTAAACTTTAATTCCGCCGAAAGCCAATTTGGTGTGCAACCGAGATGAGTGCAGGTCACCAGTAATGCGTAAACTCCACTAGCTTCCTGCACGACATCACTAGGAGTACGCACAATCCATACACCAAAACGATCTTTCCAGCGTTCATCAACACCCGGGGCATATTCGTCAGGAAACCCAATCTTGAACTGTTGAGGCGGCTCATTCAATACATTCGGAAACATAAACCGACCAGTGGCCGCCAACAGTGCCGCAGAAGCCGCACTAAACGAACCCCAAGCTACCGCCAACCATGACCGTCGAGAGAATAGGGGTGAAGTGTCGTCGGCGACCTTCTTCTTTTTGGCAACCGGCTTCTTTATTGCCGCGGTAGTTGTCTTTCCAGACAAATTGACACCTTCCGCTGGCTTCACTGCCTCACGACCAGGCGTATTATCTGGAGCTGGAGGTTTCAAATCGTCGACCATGACTCTGTTCTCTATAGTTTAAGGAAATAAAAGTTTAACTACTCAACCATTTAACTCTCAGGCCTCAACACGTCGAGCGCTTCCAACGCTGCCTGACGCACCTGCATACTCTGGTCAGTCTTGCTCAACTCAACAACGGCCGCTTGCAATGATGTCGCCTCAAGAATGCTGACTGCCTGGAGTCCACTAATCATAACCTCAGCCACCGGATCAATGTTAGTCCCAGCCCGCGTTTCTGGATCAACAATCTTCTTGACATATTCACGATCTAGCATTCGCCGCAGCACTGAAAGCCCATAATCGCTGCCGTGCCTGGCAAGCGCAATCGCGGCATTCCATTGGACGTCAGGCGCTACATCATTCAGTGCTGTCCGCAGCGTCACCATCTGCGAATCACCATCAATGGCGCCAAGTGCATACACTGCCATCTTTCGCACCCCTGCGTCATCCGACCCATATACACGCTGCAATTCTGGAACAACCGATACATCTCCAAGTGACCCTAATGCCCAAATTACACTGATGCGTGTTTCGCTGTCAGCATCGTCTAACGCATTAACCAACCGTTCAATTGTTTCAGGCGGTGGACTCTGTAGACGTCCAACTGCTAAAGCTAAATATCTCCTAACGCGTGGATCTTCGCCTTCAGAACCCTCAAAAGCTCGGAGCAGTGAATTTCCAAGTTCCGGATACTCCAATTGAATGTCTGGATTATCCATCAGACGTGACAGTTCATACGCCGCAGGCCATCGCCGCTCTCGACCGCCAACGCGAATATCGTTGAGGTACTCCGATGGAGTTCGCTCATCATCTAGCAGAACCCGAAAACCGAAGTAAACCGCTGCAACACTCGCAACGACAATCAGCGGAATGAGAAAGAACTGCACAGCGAGCGCCGGTATTGCCGGCGACTTGACTTCATCAGCCTCACCGCGATGATCTGATTGGGGCTCGTCTAGATTCTCCATGATGATACTTAAAAACGACGAACCACTAGCTAATCACCATCAAATTTTATCCCAAACTGCGAAACACGGTCAAAGCGCAGCAGCAGCAAATTAAAGTTTTGGTAGTGTCACTTCCCGTTGAGATTGATACTTACCTTTCTTATCGGCATACGATGTCTCGCACACTTCGTCACTTTCAAAGAATAAAACCTGCGCAATGCCTTCGTTCGCGTAAATTTTGGCAGGAAGCGGCGTCGTATTTGAAATTTCAAGTGTCGCTGTCCCTTCCCACTCCGGCTCGAACGGCGTTACATTTACAATGATCCCGCATCTCGCATAAGTCGACTTGCCAAGACACAACGTTAAAACACTTCGTGGAATACGAAAATATTCAACGGTCCTTGCTAATGCAAAAGAATTGGGCGGGACGATACATTCAGTAGCTGTAATATCAATGAATGATTTGGGGTCGAATGCTTTTGGATCAATAACGGTGTTGTTTATATTAGTAAACACCTTAAACTCATCCGCCACTCGTATGTCATAGCCATAAGATGAAACCCCATAAGAAATGACTCCGCTACGGACCTGACTCTCAACAAATGGCTCGATCATTCCGTGCTCTTTAACCATTCGCGCAATCCAGCGATCGGATTTAATAGTCATAACATTTGGTTCTCTGAATAATACCTATGGACCCTTAAATTTGCATCACCGACGCAGAAATGCAAACAACAACGTTACTATCAAACTCAACACAATCGACGAACCAATTGGTATATAAACAGTAAAATTTCCTCGGCGTAAGATCAAATCACCAGGCAAGCGACCAAGTGGCAAGCCAATCATAATAAGAGCACCAATACCTGTAACAACAAGACCTATCAATACAAGTATCTTGCCCACGTTAGTTTAGTCCCGTAAATGTCAAGTCAGGTCTATACCAGGGAAAAAATAACTGATTTCAAACATCGCTGTTTCAGGTCCATCGGAACCATGCGTAGCGTTTTGCCCTATCGACTGTCCAAATTCACGGCGAATGGTTCCTGAGGCCGCCTGAGCGGGGTCAGTCGCCCCCATTAAATCTCTCCATTTCTTTATTGCCCCAGTTGCTTCAAGGACTAGAACGAGCACTGGACCAGACGACATAAAACTTGTCAGATTTTCAAAAAACGGTTGTTCCTTGTGGACCGCGTAGAAACCTTCAGCTTCGGCACGTGATAATGTCACCATCTGCATTTTGCGCACCGTGAATCCGGCGGTTTCGATACGCTCCAAAATGCGACCAGCAGTTTTATTGCCGACTGCATCTGGTTTAATAATTGCTAACGTGCGTTCCATAATTAATAGTTGTTACTACTTCAGCGTAAGTTCTCCATCATCTCTTTAAACGCTTTTCGAGGTGGACGGACTCGGTCCGCGGGCAATGAAGCCAAAGGTTCGTCAACTAGATTCAGAAGTTCAATAAAATCATCCTTGTCTGGCTCCACATAGAGGACCCCAGTAGCAAACTCATCTCGCCGAGCGGTCTCATGTAGAATCCTTAACGCCTGCAAGCGATCAGTTGGATCGTAATTTTCATCGAGTTTTTTGAGCAATATCTTTGATCCGTCGTGTAATGGAACTTCTTGTGTGGTGCCAGGCTCGTAATCCACTTCAATATCTTCAAAATAAGGAACGAAGTTGATTTCTCCCAAGGGTTCATCGTGATCGCGAGCGTACGCGTAGCTCTTTGTCGAGCCTTCGTGATCGTTGAACGTAACACAGGGAGAAATAACATCAATCATTGCTGTTCCACGGTGGCTAAGAGCAGACTTTAATATGGCTAACAGCTGCTTTTTATCTCCAGAAAACGACCGAGCCACAAACGTCGCTCCTAATTCAATAGCCAGAGCACAGGTATCAATAGGTGGCAAGTCGTTAACCACTCCAGTTTTGAGCTTAGACCCAAGATCAGCTGTCGGGGAAAATTGACCCTTCGTTAATCCATAACAACCATTATCCTCAATGATATAAATGAAGGGTAAGTTCCGGCGCATCGTATGAACGAACTGCCCTATTCCAATAGCCCCCGTATCTCCATCACCGCTAGTCCCTATAGCAATCATCTTCTTGTTTGCCATCACAGCACCAGTACCGACAGAAGGCATCCGCCCATGAACTGCATTAAAGCCGTGTGAGCCTCCAAGAAAATATGCTGGGCTTTTACTGGAGCAGCCGATTCCGGATAATTTAATGACACTGCTTGGGTCCACACCCATGTCAAAGAAAGCATCAACGATGCGTTCTGAAATCGCATTATGACCGCAACCAGCGCACAATGTGGTTTTTCCGCCTCGGTATGTCCGCACTTCAAGACCAATGCGATTGATTTTCTTTTTACCAGGCGATGGTGTTGTTGTACTCATCGTTACCCTTCACATTTAACGCGACCGCGCACTTCGCAAACCTAGTCACTAAAACTGCAATCGACCACGAATCAGGACTCCTCTACCGGTTCCAAGTCACAACCTTCCTGGGCAAGCACAGATTCGGTTATAGTTTGAGCATCAATCGGTAAACCACTGTAATGCAATACGCTTCTTAGCTTTACCAATCGAGACGGTGACAACTCCATCCGCATCAAACTTAATAACTGCGCATCACGGTTCTGCTCAATAACATAAATGCGCTCGTGACGATCAATAAACTCACCAAGGTCCGAATAAAAAGGATACGCACGCAGTCGGGCATATTCGACGGTGACTCCTGCCATCTTAACCAGTTGATCGCAACTTTCAATGGTCGACCAATGGGAGGACCCGTAAGCAATCACACCAATTGGACCATCTGATGCTCGCTCGACCACTAATCCCGGCACTAACTTACGCGCCGTCTCAAATTTCTGATTCAACCGTTTAAGATTGTCCTCATAGTCCGTGGCGCTCTCGCTGTATTCTGCTAATTCGTTATGACCTGAACCTCGACAAAAATATGTTGGCATACCATCGCCAGGAATCGTTCGGTACGGAATTCCGTCCCCATCTACATCTCTATAACGACCCCATTTGCCAATTTTGGTCAAAACCTCATCATCCAACAACTTGCCACGATCCATCGGCTTCTCAGGATAATCAAACGGTTCGGACATCCAATTATTCATACCCAGATCAAGATCGCTCATGACAAACACTGGTGTCTGAAGGCGTTCAGCTATATCAAAGGCCTGTTGCGCCATCACATAGCACTCCTTCACAGACGACGGCAATAGCAGCACATGCTTACTATCTCCATGCGATAACACAGCCGTGCTTAGAATGTCACCTTGCGAGGTACGCGTCGGCAATCCAGTGGAAGGACCCACACGTTGGATATCGAATATAACGGTGGGCACCTCTGCGTAGTATCCAAGTCCGGCAAACTCGCTCATCAGCGAAATGCCGGGTCCGGATGTTGAAGTCATTGACCTCGCACCAGACCAGCCAGCACCAAGAGCCATCCCTATGGCAGCCACCTCATCCTCGGCCTGAACAACCGCAAATGTCGCCTTACCGGTTTCAGCATCAATCCGATACTTCCGCAAATATTCAATCAAGGTCTCACAGAGCGAAGACGAAGGCGTGATCGGATACCAAGCTACGACCGTCACCCCGGCCATAAGAGCACCCAACGCTGCGGCAGCGTTACCATCAATTAAAATTTTGCCTTGCGTTGCATCCATCGGTGCAAGGCTGAACCTATCTTCCTTAGTTAGATGTTGATCGGCAAACTCAAAACCAGCCTGGAGAGCAGCCTGATTAAGAGCCAGAGCTTTTACTTTCCGTCCAAGTTGTCGATTCAAGGCCAGTTCTAACTGAGCCATATCTACACCAAGAATCTTCGCAAGAACGCCATCGTAAATGACATTTCGAACCAACCGTCGCAACTTGGCATCTGAACACACCTCAGCTACTAGCTTGTCAAATGGAACCGGATAGAAACTCACGTCATCGCGCAATCCACTGAGCTCTAACGGTTCATCGTAGACCACTGCTGCGCGAGGTGGCAGCGCCATGACATCGTCTCGAGCCGTCGCTCGGTTCATAGCTACCAAGAAATCTACGTCGCGCTGACGTCCAACGTAACCGTCCTTACTGATACGAATCGTGTACCAAGTCGGAAGGCCTGCAATATTTGAAGGAAACAGGTTCTTGCCGGAAACGGGTATACCCATCTGAAAGATGGCCCGCATCAACAGGAGGTTTGCCGTTTGACTACCTGACCCGTTTACCGTAGAGATTTGTATATTGAAGTCGTTGACAACCTGGCCGGTGGTCATACGGGCTACGGCATCCTCGACCGCAGCATCAGGGAGCGACATTCAGCTTTGTCCTTCACGAGAACGGCGACAGCGACCTTCCCAATTACCCACTTGAAGCTAACGACCGTTCTCGGACCGGAAGACATCATGCAGGAGCGTGCTGCGCCCTTACTAACTGCTTAGTATAACACGGCTTGGGCACCGCTTTATGAGTTTTGAATAAATGTTTTTGCCAAAAACCACCATAGGGTCACGGTTCAAGCAGCCAGCATCTCAATCACGGCCTCTCCAATAAGACCGGGACTAGTCACGACCCGAACTCCACATGCACTTAATGCATCCATTTTCTCAACAGCCGTTCCTTTACCTTCAGAGATAATAGCGCCAGCGTGCCCCATTCTCCGACCGGGCGGAGCCGTTTGACCAGCAATGAAACCAACGACAGGTTTGTCGAAGTCGGTCCGAATGTAAGCGGCGGCCTCTTCTTCGGCTGTTCCACCTATTTCTCCAATGAGAACTACAGCCTCGGTTTCGGCATCAACCTTAAACATTTCAAGCACATCAACAAAAGATGTGCCGATCAGTGGGTCTCCACCAAGCCCAACACAGGTTGACTGACCCAATCCTAAACCAGTTATCTGATGAATAGCTTCATAGGTTAGGGTTCCACTTCTCGAAATAATACCTACGCTCCCCTTAGTGCAAATATGACCCGGAATAATACCGACCTTGCTTTGCCCGGGTGAAATCAGTCCAGGACTATTCGGACCAATGAGTCGAGTGACCTGGTCATCAATGACACTCATCGCTCGAGCCATGTCCAGAATTGGAATCCCTTCGGTAATACAAACAATTAAAGGAACGCCCGCCTCCGCTGCTTCAATAATCGCATCGGCGGCGAACGCCGGTGGCACAAATACCAGCGAAGTATTCGCTCCCGTTTCACTAACCGCAGCCCTCACAGTGTTAAAAATTGGCCAGCCCTCATGAATTTTGCCGCCTTTCCCAGGAGTGACTCCTCCCACAACCGCCGTCCCATAAGCCACCGACTGCTTTGCGTGAAACGTTCCCTCACGTCCAGTTAGCCCTTGCACTATTAGACGTGTTTTCTGGTCGATGAGAATTGACATGCTAGGCCTCACCCTTCCCTGCGAGTGCAACAACACGGTCGGCAGCCTCGGCCATAGTTGAAGCGGTCGAAAAATTCAATCCGCTATCCTTCAACAGTTCGCGACCTTGATCAACGTTAGTGCCCTCCATCCGAACGACAATAGGAACACGCACTTCTAAGCCACGGACTGCTGCAATAACACCTTTAGCTAAGACATCACATCGTAAAATTCCACCAAAGATATTAATAAGTACGGCAGTGACATTTTCATCGCTTATCAAAATCTTGAACGCTTCATGGATTTGCCCTGCGTTAGCCCCACCACCAACATCTAGAAAATTGGCAGGCTCACCACCCGCGAATTTAATTATGTCCATTGTGGCCATAGCAAGACCGGCACCATTCACCATGCAACCTATATTCCCATCAAGTCGAATATAACTAAGTGAATGCTTTGAAGCCTCAATTTCTAACGTTTCTTCTTCACCTAGGTCACGCAACTCAACAAGATTTGCATGTCTAAAAAGCGCATTATCATCGAGGGTGATCTTCGCATCTAGCGCAACTACTCGGCCAGAACCAGTTACAATCAGCGGATTAATCTCGACTAAGGTCGCGTCATTGATTGTGTAGGTATCGTACACAGCTCTCATTACCTGAGCCGCGGTTTCGAACTGTGACTCTTCGAACCCCAAAGCTGCGCTTAATTGTCTCGCTTGAACATCTGACACACCGGTTTCAAGACGAATGCTTTCCCGTGTAATCAACTCGGGAGAGTCTACTGCTACCTTTTCGATATCGATCCCACCAGCTGAACTAGCTATCATCACGAGACACTCTTGACTGCGATCCAGTAAAAGGCTGAGGTAAAGCTCCTTTGTAATGTCAAGTCCCTCTTCTATCAAGACACGAGAGACCGTTCGTCCTGCAGGTCCAGTTTGGTGGGTGACGAGACATGAACCCAACATCTCGCCTGCCACACTTTCCACCTCATTCAGACCTTGGACAACTTGCACTCCACCACCCTTACCACGACCTCCAGCATGAATCTGAGCCTTCACAACGAGCGTTGCAGTTCCCAGCTCTTGAGCGATTTGCTTAGACTCCCCTGGGGTAAACGCCACCGCTCCCCGAGGCACCGACACTCCTTGACTTGCAAGGAGAGCCTTTGCTTGGTATTCGTGAATCTTCAAAATTTTGTCCTAGAATCTCAGTGCTCAGACTTTGAGCACATCGACGAGTTCTTTCACAGCAGCTGCGGACTTCACAAGGGCTGCTTGTTCTTCTGCGCTGAGGGTGATTTTCACTATCTCCTCGATACCTTGAGAACCAAGCTTGACAGGCACACCAACAAATAAATCGTGAATCCCATATTCACCCTGCAGAAACACTGCACATGGTAAAATTTTCTTTTTATCTTTAAGAATTGCATCGACCATCTCAACGATGGCCGACCCTGGCGCGTAATATGCACTACCTGTGCCTAGCAACTTTACAATCTCTGCTCCCCCGCTCGCAGTTCGCTTGACGATGCGGTCAATCGTTTTCGAATCAAGGAGTTCTGTTATAGGAACGCCCGCTACGGTCGAATAACGGGGTAACGGAACCATCGTGTCACCATGCCCCCCCAACACGAATACGTGAGTATTCTCTACCGAAACATTAAGTTCACTAGCTATAAACGTCCGCATCCTCGCTGAATCTAAAACACCAGCCATACCAATGACACGTTCACGAGGAAACTTACTCACGCGATAAACAACCTGACACATAGCGTCAAGCGGATTCGTAACTGGCATGATGATACAGTCCGGGGAATGAAGGACTACCTGCTCGGTAACCGATTTGATGATGGCATGGTTCTTCATCAACAGGTCATCACGGCTCATCCCTGGTTTTCGCGCCAAACCAGCTGTGATCACAACAATGTCAGAGCCCGCTGTATCTGCATAGTCATTCGTACCTAACACATGAGAGTCAGATCCTTCGATTGGGCACGCTTCGAGCATGTCAAGGGCCTTGCCCTGCGGCACACCTTCCAGTATGTCGAGGAGTACAACATCGGCTAGTTCCTTATCAGCAATTCCTCGAGCGGCCGTTGCACCAACGTGACCGGATCCGATGACGGTAACTTTGCGATTCATAACTAACACCCCTCACGAATTAGTGATTTTTATAGAAATAATACCTTCAGAAGTGTCTTAAAAATTCTTGATAATTGCCCCGGCAAATTGGGAAGTTTTCAACTTATTGGGCTTTTCCATCTGGCGGGCTAAATCATAGGTCACCTTTTTCTGGCGAATAGTTCGCTCAAGTCCAGACTCAATGAGTTCCGCAACCTCGCCCCACCCCAGATGCCGAAACATCATAGCTCCTGAAAGGATGACCGAACTTGGGTTAATGACATCTTTACCAGCATATTTCGGTGCGGTGCCATGTGTCGCTTCAAAGCAAGCGATTTCGTCACCGATGTTCGCACCAGGCGCCATTCCTAGTCCTCCAACTTGTGCAGCACACGCATCAGAAAGATAGTCACCATTAAGATTCGGGGTAGCAAACACATCGTAGTCATCAGTCCGAGTCAAAACCTGCTGAAAAACACTATCCGCAATCCGGTCATTCACCAGAATCTTTCCTTTACGGGCTGCGCCACCTGAAACTGCGTACTCGGTCACAACCTGCTCGGCGAATTCCTTTTCCGCTAATTCGTAACCCCAGTCCCGAAAAGCACCCTCCGTAAACTTCATAATGTTTCCCTTATGGACCAAAGTAAGAGTCTTACGACCATTCGCTACAGCGTACTGCAGCGCCTTGCGCACTAGCCGCTGCGAAGCAAACTCAGACATTGGCTTTACGCCAATTCCGGAGTCAGGACGTATCCGACACCCCATCTCATTCGAAAGAAACTCAATAACCTTCTCGGCCTGTGGTGTACCACGTGCCCACTCGATCCCAGCATAAACATCCTCAGTGTTTTCTCGAAAAATCACTACATTCATCCGTTCTGGATGCCGAACTGGTGCCGGTGTTCCAGTAATGTACCGAACTGGCCGCACACAGGCAAAAAGATCTAAAACCTGACGTAAGGTTACGTTCAAGCTCCTAATTCCACCACCAACCGGTGTCGTAAGTGGCCCTTTTATTGCAACTTTATAGTTTCTGATCGCCTCGATTGTTTCACTAGGCAACCATTCACCAAACTCTGCGTTAGCCTTTTCACCAGCAAGCACCTCTAGCCACGCAACGCGACGCTGACCATTAAAAATTTTCTTCACTGCAGCATCAAACACTCGCACGCTCGCAAGCCAGATATCAGGTCCGACACCATCACCTTCAATAAATGGAATGATGGGAACGTCGGGGACCACAAGGGTACCATTTTGCCAAGTAATCTCTTCGCCTTCTGAGTCCGGCGTATATTTGGTTGGTTCAGGCATAAGTTATTAGTGATTCAATTACGAGTTACCGTTCACAGGATTGGTTCTGCACTTTAGGTCACTGACCCGTCAGACATCTCGAAATGTTCACAGATTCTGTGGAAAACCCTGTGGAAAACATAACGTCCAAGGTCAATCACCGCTTCAATAAGGGGTGTTCCTGCGGTTTGCACCACTATGGTGCTAACGAGATGCATTGAGCAAAGGTCGATACCAACTCTTAACTCACATTATACTGTAAGCATTCCGGTGTGTACGGCCATGTATTTACGTCGGGCCGTTAATCAATTCTCAGGGGTCCTGAGAACCCAAGGCCTAAACAAGTGATAAAGAAGTTATTGGTTTCAGTTCTACTAGCACCTCTAGCCTTGTATCTCTCTGTCCTTCAAACAGAGACGTTTGCTATGAAGCAAACAGTGGTCTTGCAAGAAAGCTCACCCAACAAAACGGAATCAAGCGCTGACGAGTCGATAGAAGATGGCAAACGCTCGTACATCGAATGGTGCACCGATTGCCATGGTGAATCCGGTTCCGGCGATGGTCCACTTGCGGGTCTCGTCAGAGAACCTCCATCTGATCTAACCGATGATATCTGGAGCACGGGTGGAACCGATGAAGATCTTATAGCCGTTATCCGCAACGGCACGCGAACAGGCATGCGGGGGTACGACAGTAAATTCGATGCAGAGGAATTACAAAACCTTGTCAAATATATCCGGGTACTAGCCAAACAATCTTCACCTCCAAATTATGACTAATGACGAAAAGGTAGCAAGAATTATCCCGACTAACACCACCAAAGTCGGGCAAACTTCCAAAATCGTCATCGTCGATGGACTCTCAAATTCGGTTATGGATTTGTTACGCCGAGAGGGATGGCAGGTTGAAGTGTTCACGGGATCGTCTCAAGATGAACTCATTAAGAGCTTGAAAGATGCGGAAGGCCTGATAATTCGAAGTGCAACACAAGTAGACGCCACTCTGCTCTCTTCAGCTTCCCATCTCAAAGTCGTTGCACGGGCTGGCACAGGGGTCGACAACATCGACCTCACGACTGCAAGTGAACTCGGTATTCTGGTGTTGAATTCACCAGGTGCTAACAGCATCAGTGTTGCAGAACACACCTGCGCCCTGATATTGACACTAGGACGATCCATAGCACGAGCCGACGCTGATATGAAGAAAGGCGCATGGACAAAACAAGAACTGCTAGGAACTGAACTTTGGCGGAAAACCTTAGGCCTTGTCGGGCTAGGCCGAATTGGACAGGAAGTCGCGTCTCGAGCACAAGCCTTCGGTATGAGAGTCCTAGCCCACGACCCTTATATTTCTGAAGAGATAGCAAGAAATCTCAACGTGGAGCTGGTATCTCTCGACGAGTTATGCACACAGTCAGATTTTTTGAGTTTACACGTGCCATCCAGTGTTGACACATTCAATATGTTTGATGCGGATCGACTTCGCAAATGCAAACCTGGTTTGCGATTAATCAATACTGCTCGTGGTGGTCTAATTGACGAGACCGCCCTAGCTGATGCTATAGAGTCAGGACACATCGGTGGCGCCGGACTTGATGTTTTCTCTCAAGAACCTCCAGCCGAAACCCGTCTCACTACATTACCTGAGGTGGTGGCCACTCCACACATTGCTGGTTCTACCGAAGAGGCCCAAGAACTCGTCGGTGTGGAGGCTGCCGCTGGTGTCAGAGACTACCTTCGCTTAGGCATCATCCGTAATGCTGTTAATTTTCCAGCAATTGCACCTGAAGAAACCCAGCGCTTGCAACCATTCGTCAACTTGGCTCAAAAAATTGGTACTTTCGTGGCACAACTAGCAACAGGCCGTATTAAAACAGTGAGTATCCGATATTACGGTGAATTGGCAACAGGAAAGAATGAGCTACTTGTCGGTGCTGTATTGATGGGACTTTTCAAGACTATGCTGTCAACAACCGTTTCATTAATTAATGCGCGCGCATTAGCTCGGGACCGCGATGTAGAGGTAATTGAATCGCATAGTACCCGACCTCGAGATTTCACCAGTCTTTTAGCCGTGAGACTTGAGACTTCCCTTGGACAGTTATGGGTTGAGGGTGCCCTCTTCGAGCATGGTGGTCCCCGGGTTGTGCTCCTCGACGGTGTTGAAATTGAAGCTTCCATCGAAGGAACCAGCATAGTAATTCGTAATCTCGACGAACCAGGTGTTGTTGGTACTATAGGTGCGGTCCTTGGAGAACATGGCATAAATATTGCCCAATTCGCTCTCGGTCGTGATTCAACAGGAGCCGTTGCCGTCGTGAATATCGATGAATCAACGAACACCGAAGAACTAAAAACTGATGGTGCGGTTATCAAGGCACTGCTAGCGAATCCGGCTATAAAAAGTGCTGACTTAGTACGAATATGATCCGCAAAGTGAACATCATTCCAATCTAACAATCATTCAGTTCCACCTTTGCAATGTAACGCTAGCAGGGCGCATCTATGGTAATATTCATCGTGCACCCTGTAACAGGAACGGAGCCGCTATCCCATCCGGCTTCAGCATTATCGATTATCGCCATCATTCCTTCTCGGTACGGTTCTACGAGGTTTCCTGGAAAACCACTGATAAACATCGCTGGACGGCCAATGATCGAACACGTCTATAGACGTGCTGCTGCGGCCCCTTCACTCGATAGAATTCTGGTGGCAACAGATGATGAACGAATTCGTGAAAGTGTGGAGACATTTGGTGGCGAAGTTTGCATGACACGTGCGACTCACAAGACTGGCACCGACCGTCTTGCTGAAGTCGCCGAACACTTAACGTGTGACCTTATCGTTAATATCCAGGGAGACGAACCGCTCATTGAACCAGAAATGATCGAACAAGCACTGATACCATTTGTAACGGATTCAAGCGTGAATATTTCGACACTTCGACGACGCATCAACAACACGAAAGAACTGCACAATCCTAACGTGGTTAAGGTTGCAACCGATCACAATGGTGACGCTCTATACTTTTCCCGTACCCCCGTTGGGCAGCACAATGGAACGACTCCTTCTCAAACCATTTACAAGCATATCGGTCTTTACGTATACAGGCGCACCACCCTTTTGGAACTAACACAACTACCACCAACTCCACTTGAGCAATCTGAATCGCTTGAACAGTTACGCGCTTTAGAGCATGGATATCGCATCAGAACTGTAGAAACCACTTTCGATTCTGTAGCCGTTGATACTCCGGAAGATGTGGAAGAAGTTCTCCGTTTCATCAACGACTCGAGTGAGACCCGCTTATGAGCCAAGCTATGCTGAAAACTAATGATCGTGCAAAAAAATACATTTTTATCACTGGTGGTGTCGTCTCATCACTTGGCAAGGGATTGGCGGCAGCATCTATCGGATCGCTATTAGAGGGCCACGGTTACCAAGTCACGATGCTGAAATTTGATCCATATATTAATGTCGATCCAGGGACCATGAGTCCCTACCAGCATGGCGAGGTTTATGTAACCTCAGACGGCGCCGAAACAGACCTAGATCTTGGCCATTACGAGCGTTTTACAAATACCGTAACCACCGAGGACCATAATTGGACAACCGGAAAAATTTATTTATCAGTCATTCAAAAAGAGCGTCACGGTGATTACCTTGGTGGCACCGTCCAGGTCATCCCACACATCACGAACGAAATTAAAAGCAGTGTTACAAGTGTGTCCAAAGAAGCCGACATAGTGCTCGTTGAGATTGGGGGTACCGTTGGTGATATTGAGAGTCAACCATTTCTAGAAGCAATCCGACAATTACGCCAAGACATCGGCCGGCAGAACACCTTATATGTCCACCTAACCTTGGTTCCATTTATAGGAACCGCTGGTGAATTGAAGACAAAACCTACCCAACATAGTGTTCGGGATTTGCGGTCAATCGGGATCCAACCAGACATTTTATTGTGTCGAACGGATCGAGTTTTGTCAGAAGATATCAAGGCAAAAATTGCACTGTTCTGCGACGTAGATGAGGAATCTGTGATCACTGCTAGGGATGTCGAGAACATCTACGAAGTGCCGCTTGTACTTGCTGAAGAAGGACTCGATAAAATCGTTCTGAAACATTTACACCTTCCCAGCACATTGCCAAATATGAAACCTTGGGAAGAGCTAGTTCAGCGAATTCGGCATCCAAAAGATAATCTAGTCATCCACGTAGTCGGAAAGTACGTTGGGTATGAAGACTCGTACAAAAGTTTGAATGAAGCGCTATACCACGCCGGGTTCAACAATCATCTGCAAATCTCCATCAAATGGATTGAAGCTGAGGCTCTTGAATCCTCTGATGGAGAACGTTCCCTAGAGGGTGCAGATGGAATTCTTGTGCCTGGCGGATTCGGTAGTCGTGGAAGCCGAGGAATGATGGCTGCCGCCCGTATTGCGCGAGATCAACAGATTCCATATTTCGGTATCTGTTATGGCTTTCAATGGGCCGCGGTCGACTTTGCCAGAGAAGTGTGTGGTCTACATGAGGCAGATTCAACTGAGTGTTCGCCCGATGCACCTCATAAGGTTATTTACAAACTTCGAGATCTTGTTGATGTCGAAGACTTTGGTGGAACGATGCGCCTTGGTTCATTCGCCTGTCAATTAGAACCCGATTCCGTTGCACATAAAGCCTACGGCCTCGACGTGATCCATGAACGTCATCGTCATCGCTACGAATTCAATCCTGAATTCGAACCTATTCTGACTAAACACGGACTGCGCATCGCTGGGCGGTCTCCAGACGGAAAATTTGTGGAAATTCTCGAATTGCCTTCCCATCCCTGGTACGTTGCTGTCCAGTTCCACCCGGAATTTACTTCGAAGCCACTTCGTCCGCATCCTCTCTTCGATCGTTTCGTAAAAGCAAGTCACAAGCACAAGCTAGACGGGACACTATCATCCATCCCAAAAAGTGCGACAGCCTCCTGAATTTAGGACTGTTTAGCACTTGTTAGGCTAAGTCTGATTGACCCTGCTACATGAGTCTAGGGTTAAGCGGTCTATAATAAGCAGGTGCAAAAGATTGAGCTTGGAGTTCCTGATAGACAGGTCAGGCTTGGCGGTACTGAGCTGGTACTCATTGCCGGACCTTGTGTCATCGAAAGTGAAAACCACGCGGCAACTCTAGCACGACAGATTCACGACATTTCGGAACGCCAACAGATTCCGTTTATCTTCAAAGCATCTTTTGACAAGGCAAATCGCACTTCAGTGAATGCATACCGAGGTCCTGGACTGACTGAAGGTTTACGGATCCTGGCCGCGATTAAGCAAGAATTGGGAGTCCCGATTTTGACCGACATCCACGAACCGACACAGGCGAAACTCGTGTCTGAAGTGGTAGATGTTATACAAATTCCTGCATTTCTCTCACGTCAAACTGACCTAATAACGGCTGCAGCAATGACTGGATGTTCGATTAATCTCAAGAAGGGTCAATTTCTTGCTCCAGATGATATGCGACATGCAATTGAAAAAGTCGTGCACACTGGAAATCATAAGGTTTTCGTGACAGAGCGAGGTACAACTTTTGGATATCACAATCTTGTAGTGGACATGCGTAGTTTCCAGATGCTACGCACATTAGGCTACCCGGTCGTGTTCGACATCACCCACAGTTTGCAGTTGCCTGGAGGTGGGCAAGGAGCCTCTTCTGGGCAAGCTGAATTTATTACGTCCCTAGCATCTGCAGGCGTGGCAGCTGGAGTCGACGGCGTATTCCTAGAAGTTCACGATTCCCCGAACCAAGCTAAAAGTGACGGCAAGAACGCTTGCCCACTTGATCAATTGGAATCGTTATTAATTCGATTAAAACGACTCTCAGTGGCATCGCGTAAAGACGACTAAGGAGCAGGTTAGATTAATCAGCCTGACGATGATCTGTGGAGAAAGATAATCTCAACGAATCAAACATGGTAGCCAACCTATCGAACAAAGCTGCCGGCGGTGAACAAGAATTGGCGCGTAAGGTTCTCGAAACAGAAGCAGCTGCCATTCTTGGCCTAATCGAAGGCCTTGACGGTCAGTTCAGAGAAGCCGTTGACTGCCTATTCACGTGTCGTGGACGTGTCATTGTAACCGGGGTTGGCAAGTCAGGCATTATCTGCAAGAAAATTGCAGCCACCCTTGCCAGCACGGGCACACCGGCATTTTTCCTACACCCAGCAGAAGCCATTCATGGCGACCTCGGTGTGGTTCAAGATGATGACGTCGTACTCGCTTTATCTTACAGTGGCGAAACAGAGGAAATTATTAGATTGCTCGAAGCGATCCGGCGACTTGACGCCAAATTAATTGCAATCACAGGTAATCCAGAATCTCCCATCGGCCAAGCTGCCGATGTAACGCTCTCATGTCATGTCAGCGAGGAAGCCTGCCCTCTTAATTTAGTCCCTACGGCAAGTACGACCGCAGCATTAGCGTTAGGCGATGCCCTCGCAATGGCCCTACTCGTTCGGAAAGGTTTTCACGAGAAAGACTTCGCCAATCTGCATCCCGGTGGAAAACTCGGCAAACGACTGATGAGCGTCGACCAATTAATGCACACAGAGAAACAGCTACCTTGTGTCACATATAACACGCCGATGCGTGATGTGATTTACGAAATGTCAAGTAAGGGATTGGGGATGACCTGTGTAGCAGATAATGACCATCACTTACTTGGCCTTATAACAGACGGCGACCTGCGACGACATATGGGAGACAACCAAACCATTCTCGAGAATATTGCCGCCGACATTATGACCAAGAAACCGATCACAATCCCACCTACCATGCTCGCAGTTCAGGCACTTAAGGTTCTGGAGGATCACAAGATCACGTCCGTTGTTGTGGTGAATCACGAAAACACCATTAAGGGAGTCCTACACCTACACGACCTTTGGCGAACAGAACTGTTCTAGCACTCTGAAGCAACGACCGACTAATGGCTACTGGCTCCTCATTAATACTCGTCATTCTATTTACCTTATTGGCTGGAATCACCATCGGTAAGTTCTGGGAGCGCTACAAACTTCGAGGAGGTCGCTGGATTGATCGGAGGAAAACAAAACAATCCCCTCATTACATACTCGGTTTAAACTTTATGGTTTCCAACCAACCCGATCTAGCAATAGAGGAGCTCAAGAAAGCGATTAGTCTTGACACGGAGGCCATCGAAATTCACATGATTCTCGGAAATCTTTACCGAGAAAAGGGTCAAGTTGGCCGTGCAATCCATATGCATCAAAAACTATTGCAAAGACCCAACTTAAACACCATTGAGCACGCCTACGTACTACTTTGTCTAGGATTAGACTTCAAGAGAGGTGGATTTCTAGATAGAGCCCTAGAGGCCTTCGACGAAGTACTTCGACTGGATTCGAACAATCGGTACGCACTAATAAATCTGGAAAAACTATACGAGGAACAACATCAATGGGAGTTAGCACATAATGCTCGTGAAAAAGCGATGGCACTCGATAACAATGATTCCCACGAAAACAAGCCTATTCTAGCCTTTCTCAAAAATGAACTTGGACTAGTTGCCCAACAACAACAAAATCGCGTGGAAGCTAAACATTATTTCGAAACAGCAATCGAACTCAGCGAACAAACTATCCCCGCTTATTTACATCTTGGTGATGCCCAACTGATATCGGGTAACGTAGCAGGTGCTGCTGAGACGTGGGAGCGCCTTGTCGATGTCGCACCAGATCGAGCGTATCTCGTATTTGATCGGCTAAGAGAAATTTATTCACAACTTGGGTCATTAAACAAATTTCAGACCTTGTGTCAGGACCTCATCAACGCCAATAAAAAAGATTGGCGAGCACGACTAGCTTTGGGACGACACTTGCTCGCACAGAAAGATGCTGAAAACGCTCTAGAGATACTTTTTGAAGCGATCATCTACAACCCGCACTCGCTTTCGATACATCAAACTATTTGGAACGTCTTAATAGAGCTCCAACTTCAATCGATTCTCGTCAGGCGTTATATGGAACTGACCAAGAAATCGATCTTTTACCTTGACCCGCACATCTGCATGCAATGTCGATATCGAAGCACAGAGCTACTTTGGCAGTGCCCGAACTGTCACGAGTGGAATACTTTCTTGGAAGAGATTATTGCCCCAGCTGAAACAGAAGACGCTGAACCTCGTGAATAGACTGCAGACTAAAGCGAGTTCTCGGTTTGAATTATGCTCACAATTGGCTTGACTGGCGGCATCGCGACAGGGAAAAGTGTCGTTCTTGCCCACTTCGCGTCTCTAGGCCTACCAACTATAGATGCTGATCTTCTAGCGCGGCAAGCTGTCCAGCCTGGAACGGAAACCTTCACCCAAATCGTGACTCGTTTCGGAACAAACATTTTGAGAGATGATGGCCGAATCGACCGCACGACACTTGGCAAAAAGGTGTTTGTCGACTCTGCCGCACGGAAAACCCTTGAATCCATTATCCATCCTAGCGTGTACTCGGCTATTAAAGACTGGCTGCTCGAATGTGAAACAAATGGCAAACGTGCCGCGATCGCGGCCATACCACTATTGTTCGAAACCGGACACGACAAGGAATTCAAACGTATCCTCGTTGTCTCCTGCGACCCTCAGATACAACTTGAGCGATTGATGGCTCGCGACAGCATCACTGAGTCGGAGGCTAAACAACGAATAGCAACTCAGTGGACCACAGAACAGAAGATTGCACGTGCTGACATTGTCATCCGTACGGATGATTCAATCGATGATACCCACAAACAAGTTGAGCAGATTTTTCGTGACCTATAAAAGGTCACACACTCGTCAGGAAGTTTTCGAAAGCAATCGAGCGGTCGCCGCCTCAACCGTATTCACCATTAACATCGCAACAGTAAGTGGTCCAACACCTCCAGGTACTGGTGTTAGGGCGCCCGCAACCTTTTGCACATCAGGATGAACATCGCCAACAAGCATCGACCCTCGCTGTTTAAACGCTTTCCACCTGACAGAATCTGCTGCAATAAGAGTTGATACCAGATCAGGATCGGTGATTCGATTTATACCAACGTCTATGACCGTCGCTCCAGGTTTTACGAAGTCGTGTGTCACAAACACTGGACGTCCAACAGCCACTACGAGTAAATCGGCAGTCGCCGCAATGGAAGCGAGGTTAGGGGTGCGTGAATGACAAATCGTCACAGTCGCATGTCGATGAAGCAACATCATGGCAAGCGGTCTTCCAACGATCTCGCTTCGTCCCAGTACCACCGCATGCTGTCCTTCGATAGCAATCTCGGACCTCAAAAGTAACTCGATAATCCCGGATGGGGTGCAGGGCATCAGAGTCGCTCGGTTCTGCATCAGTCGACCCACGTTAATGGAATGAAAACTATCAACGTCCTTGGCTGGATGTATTTGTTCAAACAATTCCCTGCTTGCATCACTCCCCCATCCCAAGGGGATTGGCACCTGCACGAGAATCCCATCGTGAGATTCACTCTCGTTGAAACGGTTAATAGTCAGTTTAGCCTCATCCAATGAAGCTGTTGCCGGTAAGTGCACTAGGTCGACGTCCAAGCCGAGCTCTTCCGCCATACGTCGCTTATTACGCACATACACTTCCGAAGCTGGATTGTCACCAACTAACAAGATGCCAAGCTGGGGAGGCCTGCCGCCAGAACGTAGGAAGTCATCGATCCGTGGAATCAGCTCTTCACAGATCGTTGCGGCTAACCCTTTACCATCAAGTATGCTAGCGGACATTAGGTTTGCGGAAACTCTCGAAAACAAAATGGAAGGACGAGGTTACACTCAACTTCAACTAAAGCAATTGTAGTGACTAGTATCCGACTAGGTCAAATAGGCCCAAAACGTTGCATTTGGGCTGCAAGGCTTATTTAAGTAGAATCTGCAGCGCACCATTTACTAAGGCAACCACTGGAGGAAAAATGTCAATGTCAGACCGAGGCACGTGGGGATCGCGAGTTGGCTTCGTCCTAGCTGGAGCTGGATCAGCAGTCGGCCTCGGTAACATTTGGGGGTTTCCGACGAGAGTTGGTGAGAACGGTGGTGCTGCGTTTGTACTCGTCTATCTCGTCTGTGTGATATTCATCTGTCTCCCTATCATGATTGCCGAATTGGCAATCGGTCGACGCACTCAAAGCGACCCAGTTGGTGCTTACGCCAAGCTTCGACCTGGCACACGATGGTGGATGGCGGGTGGACTCGGTGTGGCAGCGGGATTTGGTGTTTTATCGTTCTACTCTGTCGTAGCAGGGTGGGCCCTGGCCTACATTTGGTTCAGTGCGAGTGGTGCAGTCAGTGGTGATGCGGTTGAAAGCGCAACATTTTTTACTGATTTTACCAGTCATGCTCCTTCAAGTTTATTCTTTACCTTCGTGATGCTTGCCGCGACAGCCGGTATCATTCTTGGCGGTATTCGTGCTGGTATCGAGCGTGTGTCGAAGTTATTGATGCCAGTGCTGGCCATCTTACTGATCGTGCTGGCTTGGCACGCCAGCACGCTTCCTGGCGCTGCCGAGGGTCTTGCCTACTACTTGAAACCAGATTTCAGCAAGATGATGAGTTTCGGCGCCCTGAATGCGGCACTCGGACAGGCGTTCTTTTCCTTGAGTTTAGGTCTTGGAACAATGCTGGTTTACGGGAGTTACCTCACCAAGCGTGAAGGTATCGCAAAATCGGCGATCATGGTTGTAGCCTTGGATACTAGTCTTGCCCTATTGGCTGGTTTCGTAATCTTCCCGTCTGGATTCTCAATTCCTGGATTTGACCCAACTTCCACCGGTCCGGGACTCATCTTTATGGTGTTACCACGACTATTCGCCACTCTCCCTGGCGGGCAGTTCTTTGGAGCGGCCTTCTTTATTTTACTTGCATTGGCAGCACTTACTTCAGCCATTTCACTGTTAGAAGTGCCGGTGGCACACTTTATCGACAGTCATGGTTGGAGTCGAAAGCGGGCAGTCGTTATTGTGACAACCGCTACTTTTGCTCTCGCGGTGCCCTCAGCGCTAGCGATGGGTGCCTCAAGTTTCTTTAGCGATTTACCAGGCATTGGCATGGACTTTCAAAGTCTCATGATTACAGTCTGGAACGACTTTGCCCTTCCAATTGGAGGCCTTATTACGGCAATATTTGTCGGTTATGTCTGGCGCATCGATAGCGCCCTAGAGGAATTATTGGCTGAGCAAGCCTGGTTCCCCAATCCCAAGCTCTGGGGTTGGATGGTCCGCTACGCGTGTCCCCTTGCTATTTTTGTGATCATTTTTATGAATATTAGGTCGATGATCGTTTAAAGTGCTACTGACTCGGAAACAGCCACTAGGAGGACTCTAAGGATGGATTTAGCAAACCTAACCAGTCAGGTAATCACCGTTGATGGATTCGTCTGGCAGCCATTTTTTATGCCGACGGTGTTGGTACTTGTAGGTTTATTAATCACCATCCGCACTGGCGTGATACAAATTCGCCGATTCCCGATCGCGGTACGTACCACACTGCAAGGTGCATTCCAGAAAAAGTCCTCCAAAGAAGGCACCATTAAACCGTTTCAAGCCTTATCAACCGCTTTGGCAGCAACAGTCGGCAACGGCAA
>Ga0310345_10001002_pt1 | contig 34402 bp, 32 predicted proteins | sample HC15DNA20500_MG_FD_204667 | JGI IMG/M metagenome (GOLD analysis project Ga0310345, IMG submission 204667) | Marine microbial communities from station ALOHA, North Pacific Subtropical Gyre - HC15-DNA-20-500_MG | ecosystem: Environmental > Aquatic > Marine > Oceanic | place: Pacific Ocean: North... | reverse complement strand
TGTGGACGACACTGCGACCTTCTTCACATAGGTACCCTTGGCGCCGGACGGACGCGCCTTGACCAGCGCCGCGATGAAGGCCTTCAAGTTCTTTTCCAGCGCATCTTCGGTGAAGCTCGCCTTGCCGATACCGGCATGGACGATGCCCATCTTCTCGACGCGGAATTCGACGGAACCACCCTTGGCATCCTTGACGGCCTGGCCGACATTCGGTGTGACCGTTCCAACTTTCGGGTTCGGCATCAGGCCGCGCGGGCCGAGAACCTTACCGAGACGGCCAACGATGGCCATCATGTCAGGGGTCGCAATGACGCGGTCGAAGTCCATCTTGCCATTCTGGATCTCTTCCATGAGATCTTCAGCGCCGACGAAATCTGCGCCAGCCTTCTTGGCTTCTTCGGCTTTCGCGTCGCGGGCGAACACAGCAACGCGGACATCCTTGCCGGTGCCCGATGGCAGCGAGACCATGCCGCGAACCATCTGGTCAGCATATTTCGGATCAACGCCGAGATTGACGGCAATTTCGATGGTTTCATCGAATTTGGACGTCGCATTGGACTTTACCAGCTTGATTGCTTCGGACACGCCATAGGCCTTTTCGGCTTCGACGGTTTCAGCGGCTGAACGATATCTTTTTCCGTGTGCCATCTGTCTTAACCCACCACATCGAGACCCATGGAGCGCGCGGAGCCTTTGATGATCTCCGTGGCTGCATCGAGGTCGTTAGCATTCAGGTCCGGCATCTTGATCTCAGCGATCTCACGGCACTGCTTTTCGGTGACCTTGCCGGCCACATCCTTGCCAGGATGCTTTGCGCCGGAATTCGGCTTGCCGATCTTGAGGCCGGCGGCCTTCTTCAGAAGCACGCTTGCAGGTGGCGTCTTGGTGACAAAGGTAAAGGACTTGTCCTGATAGTAGTCGATCACAACCGGGATCGGCAGGCCCTTCTCCATCTTCTCGGTCTTCGCGTTGAAGGCCTTGCAGAATTCCATGATGTTGATGCCGCGCTGACCGAGCGCCGGACCAACAGGAGGAGACGGGTTGGCCGCACCGGCCGGAATCTGGAGCTTGAGTTGCCCCAGGAGTTTCTTCGCCATGATATCCTCTCTGGCTTATCTAGGGCCGGTGGTCTTTCGATCCGGCCGCCGTTCAATTGAGGTCCCGTGGTACAGCCCGGTAATGGTCTTGCTTCACCGGCACTTCCCACAGGAAGTCCGCCCCATAAGGAGCGAAGCGCGGCATACACACGAAAAGACCCGGTAGGTCAAGCCCGCCGGGTCAGTTCAAGCTGGAACCGCTCCGTGGGATCAATAGCCCTTTTGCTGGATGTACTGGCGGATCTGTTCGCGCCGGTATTGCGGGTTCGGGTGTGTCGACAGGAAATCCGCTGTCCGCTGCCCGCCTGCCGCTTCCATCACTTCCCAGAGACGGACCGCCGCATCGGCGTCATAACCAGCACCGTGCATGTAATCCACACCGCGCAGGTCGGCCTCTAGCTCTGCATTGCGGCTGTATGGCAGGACCACGCCCAGGTTGGCTGCGACACTGCCGAGCGCGCTGACCTGATCGGCGCTAACGGCACCATTCGAACCGCCGGCCAATACGCTGCCGCCGATCTGCACCGCTGCTGATGCTGCAGCGGCCCGCGTCGCGCGCTGATTGGCATGGCGGTAAATGGCGTGCGCAACTTCGTGACCGAGGACAGCGGCGAGTTGGTCATCATTCTCGACGATGTTGAGCAGACCCGTGTAAACGCCGACCCGGTTTCCCGGCATCACGAAAGCGTTCACCTGATCTGAATCAAACACCTGGACGTCCCAGGCTTCGCCTGCCTTTGGCGTTGCCGCCGCGACACGCTTCCAGACCCGCTGGACACGCTGATACTGCGCGCCAGAGCTGAGTGTCGGGGTTTCGGTTTTCAACTCCTGCCAGGCCTGCGCAGACAGTTGCGAAAGCTGATCATCGCTATAGGCCGCAAATTGCGTTTCGCCGGTATACGGGTTGGTCGTACAGCTCGCACCGGCCAGCAGGACACCGCCAATCGCAGCCGCTGCAATTATCGCTTTAGCCACACCACTCCTGGGGCCGGACAGGCTCACCTTCGTCGATGATTGCACCGTATCGTCTGCTATTCTGGTGAATTTTGGCATCTGCCGCCTCCGCTTGGAAAAGTGTTCGTCTGCCAGCATTAACCACCTAACCGGCATCTCGTTCAATCGAAATTCGATTTTCTTCGAGGTCACCTGAACGCAAGCTGAAACGCCCGATGTCGCCTGTCTAGGAGTCGCTGTTGACGCTTGTCAGTTCCCGCGCCTGATTGATCCAGCCTTCGCGGCTGACCCGTCCTGCAAAGTTCAGCTGGCGGTCGATCCAGATTTCATTGTCGTCGGTCCACTCCGCTATCTGGGAGAAATGCCAGATGCCATAATCATTGAGGATGGTCTGAATGCGCGGGCCGATCCCGGTGATGAGCGTGAGGTCATCCGGCTCACCATTCGGCTTGTCCAGCGCGGCAGGTTGCACACCTTCCACCTCCTCAGAAGCCTCAGCCCCCTCGTCCGAAGCCTGCTCCAGTTCAGCGGCCTCGTCGGCATCGCCTTCAACAACCTCGTTGACGGTCTCTCTCTCTGTTTCGGCAGCGTCCTTTGCATCGAGCGCTTCAAGCATCTTGTCTGCCGGATGCACGCCGTCATCTTCCTGAACGTCCGCCTCGGCTTCATCGCTGTCTTCGGCTTGAGTTTCGATTGACGACACGTCTGCGTCTGGCACATCATCCGACGTCTCATCACCAGAGATGTCGTCTGCAATCTTCTCTTCCGTCTGCGTGGCTGGCGACGCCTGAGCGACTTCAAGCGGCTCAGACGCCGTCTCAATGGCCTCATCTTGCGCGCTGTCTGGCCTTTCTTCAAAGTAGGCAAGGCGGCCTTCGAGATAGCGGTTCCGCCAGCGAAGGCGAGCCAGCTCTTCGTCGGTGGCGCTGGTATCTGCCTGAGCCGTAGGCGGTACCGGTTGGGGCGCAGGCTCTGCCTCGACGACCTGTTCTTCAAGCGCGGCAACACGCGATTTCAGATAATTGACCTGCCAGACAAGCTTGTCCCGGTCGGACTCCCCCCCGGTCTCGGTCGCCGTTGTGGGCGTTTCTGCTGCTACCTGACCCAGCTCATGGACTTTCGCTTCGAGCTCGCCAACGCGTTCCTCGAGATATGCATTGCGGGACTGCAGGTTCTGCAGCTCTTCCATGTCGACCGAAGGCGCCGCCTCGACCGATTGTGCCGGCGAGCCTTGCCTGAGCGACGCCAGGGATGCCTTGGCTGCACTCAGTTCCGACGCCATCCGCTGGATCTGTTCGTCTCGCTCTCGAATCTCGACGGCAAACTCGGAAGACCCTGCCGCGCTCTCCCTCTGCTTGCGCTGGGCCGCATAGAGCGAGTCCAGCTCGCCGCGCACCTGTTCCAGCTCGGTGATGGCAATGTCGCGCTCCACGGAAGCACGCCGTTTGCTGCTCGCGCCCATGGCTCCACGAATGATCCATGCCAGCAGGAACGCAAGGACAGCAGCGCCGCCCATCACGAACCAGATATATTCCATTACGAATTCCATATTGAAAACGGCTCCTTGATCGAGACGCCTAAGAAACAGATGAGTCGTGTTCTGAAAAAGGCGAAGATGAGACACTGTCCCCTGTAAATGCGGCTCTTTCCTTCGAATTGGACCGGTTAACGCAACATGATGCATGCCGCATCAATTGTTTTCAGGCAAGTCTGTGCTAAACGCCGCGCATGTCGAGCGACCCGGAAATCATCTCCAGTTCTTCCAACCCGCTGATCAAGACCCTGCGCGGCCTTGAGCGCAAGAAGGTACGTTCAGAAACCGGTCTCTTCCTTGCAGAGGGGGCACGCCTTGTCGAGCAGGGCCTCGATGCCGGCTGGGCGCTCGATAGCCTGGTTGTGTCCATGTCGGGTGCTGAGCGAGGCTTCATGCCCGCCCTGATTTCAAAGGCAAAATCGGCGGGTGCGAGGGTCGTCCAGGTGCCGGACAGGCTCGCCGGACAGATCGCCCGCAAGGATAATCCGCAAGCCGTGATCGGGGCTTTCAGGCAACGCCATCAGACGCCAGCAGACCTTCGGGCGGCACCGCTGGACTTATGGGTTGGGCTCTATGAAGTTCGTGACCCTGGCAATCTCGGGACAATTCTGCGCACTGCTGATTGCGCAGGCATTTCTGGCGTGATCCTGATCAACCAGTGCTGCGATCCGTTCAGTGTCGAGGCCGTCCGCGCGTCTATGGGCTCAATTTTTGACGTGCAATTCGCGCACAGCTCGATTGACGAGTTCACTCAGTGGACCAGCAAATCAGGGCTCGCCACCGTCGCGGCCAGCGTGAACGGGACCCACCGGCACACTGAGATCGACATGAAACGCGGGACCGTGATCCTGATGGGCAATGAACAGGCGGGTATCCCGCCGGCGGTCGAAGCCCGCTGCGACACACTCTGTCTTATCCCCATGCGCGGCGGCGCCGACAGCCTCAACCTCGCCCAGGCTACTGCCATCATGACCTATGAAGCGTGGCGCCAGAGAGATTTCGCATGAAGTACGAGCAGACGCTTTTCCTCGCCGACAACTGGACCGATTACGCCCTGCTCGACAGTGGTGCCGGCTTCAAGCTCGAACGGTTCGGCAACCAGCGCATCATTCGCCCCGACCCTCAGGCCTTCTGGAGGCCTCACAAGCCGGTCTCTGACTGGAAGGCCGACGCACATTTCGATGCCAAGGCGGGCGATGACGAACGCGGCCAGTGGCGCAAGCTCAACCCGAAAGCGCCAGACACTTGGCCGATGGAATGGAACGGCCTGAAGTTCAATGCGCGTAGAACGCCATTTCGTCACCTAGGCCTGTTCCAGGAGCACTCGGTCCACTGGGCCTTTGCTGTAGACCAGATAAGAAAGGCACCCTACTCGACCAAAGTGCTGAACCTGTTCGGCTACACTGGCATGATGTCGCTTGCATGCGCGCAGGCCGGGGCTGAAGTCGTTCATCTCGACGCCAGTCCCAAATCGAACGGTTTCGGCAAGGACCATCAGGAGATGTCCGGCCTGCAGGACCGGACGATCCGCTGGATCGCGGACGACGCCATGAAGTTCGTGTCGCGTGAGAACCGACGTGGGAACAAGTACGACGCGATCGTGCTGGACCCGCCGAAGTTCGGTCGTGGCACCAAGAACGAGACGTGGCGCTTCGAGGAAGACCTGCCCGGCCTGCTCGACGAAGTCGCCAACCTGCTGGTCGAAAAACCGCTCTTCGTCATCCTGACGGCCTATGCCGTAAGACTGTCGCACATCGCCCTGGCGCAAGCACTCGGTGACCGTCTTGAGCCATTCGGCGGGCGGATCGAGATGGGTGAGATGGCCATCCCGGAACAGAAAAGCGGCCGGATGCTTCCGACCGCTATCTGCGCGCGCTGGCGCGCCACCTGACCTCTGAATCCTAAGCCGCTTCGCGCTCCTTGCGCATGCCCAGCTGCTGCTTCACGCGCTCGGCGAGCTGGCGGACGCTGAACGGCTTTGGCAGGAATGAGACTTCCCGGTCGTCGTCGAGCTTTTTCGCAAGGTCACGCTCGGCGTAGCCGGAGATGAAGATCACACGCGCCTCACCAAGATAGTCCTTCGCTTCGCGAATGAGTGTCGGACCATCCATGCCCGGCATGACCACGTCGGAAATGACAAGATCGAAGGAGCCGGACTCTTCTTCAAGAATTTCGAGAGCCTCTTCGCCATCCTGTGCTGAGAGGACCTCATAGCCACGCGAGATAAGGTGCATGACGGCAATATCGCGCACGCCCTTCTCATCCTCGACCAGCAGGATGCGACCACGGCCCGAGATATCGACCGGGCGGTGATCGACAGCCTCCTCTTCCGGCCCGACAATTTCCGGGACCGGGATTTCGTCAGCCTTGAGTGCCGGCAGGTAAATCTGGAAGGTCGTGCCTTTGCCAACCTTGGAGATCGGACAAACATAGCCTTCGGACTGTTTGATGATGCCGTAGACCGTCGCGAGACCAAGGCCCGTGCCGACGCCGACATCCTTCGTCGTGAAGAAGGGCTGGAAGATCTTGTCGAGGATATTGGCAGGAATGCCATGTCCGGTATCTGCCACTTCCACAAGGAGGTATTCGCCCTCTTCGACATAGTTGAAGCCGTGCCTGTGCGCATCTTCGGCCGTTGCGCGCGAGGTGCGAATGGTCAGTTTGCCACCTGACTGGCCAGACAGGAGCATCGCATCGCGAGCGTTGGTGACGAGGTTGATAATGGCGGTCTCAAGCTGGTTCTTGTCAGCCTTGATGTAAGGCAAGTTGCGCCCGTGCAGCGTCTCGAACTCGATGCGCTCGTCCAGGATCTGACGAAGAAGGATGCCGAACTCCGACAGGAAGTCTGTGACGTTGAACACTTCGCGCTTGAAGGTCTGCTGGCGCGCATAGGCGAGCAGCATGTGGACGAGGTCCTTGGCGCGGACCGAGAACTCATGAATGCTTTTCAGGTTCTCATAGGATGGATCACCCACCGGATGCCGCGTCATCAGGTCATCATTGTTCAGCATGATGCCAGTGAGAACATTGTTGAAGTCGTGCGCAACACCGCCGGCGAGCTGACCAATCGCCTGCATCTTCTCACCCTGGGCGAGACGCAGCTCGAGCTCCTTCTGCTCGGTCATGTCGATAATGTAGGCAACTGAAGGCTGGCCGACATTGTCGAGCGTGACGAACACATTGACCGACTTTGGTTCGTCTCCGGCGAGTTTCAGACCGACAGGCCTATCGATGGCATCGACAAGTTTCGCGGCGAGGCTGTCAGCCCCTGTTCCCTCATCGAGGAAGAGCTCTGAAAACTTGGTGCCAGGTGCAGAGCGCCCTTCAGCCATTTCGAGCAGGGCCTTGTTCGCATCAAGGATGATCGCCGCCTCAACCGAATTGCCTTCGAGGCGGACAGCGCCAAACGGCGCATCGTCAAACATCGGGTCGCCATCGGGGCGCGCGGGGCGGCTGGCAGACGCCGCTAGAAAGCGCCCTTCGCCGGCAAGCTGGGACTGGCTGTTGGCGACAACGACGGTACGGCCCTGAGCTTCTGCCCCCTTGCCGGACCAGGTCGTCATCGTCTGGACCGGCATTTCGACACCGTCGCGGGTGCGAAGCATGATATTGGCCCGGCCCGGCGCGCCTGACTTCTTGTCGCGCGCCAGCATCTTCACGAATTCCGGGCGCATGATGTCGTCGAGGCGAACATTCTTGGCTGTCTCCGGAAGACCGATCAGCTCACGGAGCCAGCCATTGGCATAGGTGATCGTGCCGTCCGGCTTGGCGGCAAAGAAACCGAGCGGGGCATCTTCGACATAGAGGGCCTTCATATCGGCTGCGCCTGTCGCTGCTTCAGCACCGTTAATGCGGCGCAGGCGCCAGAGCACACGGTTGCGCGGCAACGGCGCAACGGACACTTCGTACTGCACCGGCAGCGAATCTGCACCGATTGTCATCGCAGGAAGGACTTCACGATGCGTCTGTCCAGCCTTGGCGGCCTTGGAAAGCCGGAACACTGGCGCGGCAAGCCCCGGGCTCGCGCTGAAAATGCGGTCGACCGTCACCGGACCCGCCGAATCCTGCTGGCCTGTCAGCGCGATCCGCGTGAGTTCGCGATATGGCTCGTTGGCCGCAATGGGGGCACCGCCATGATCGGCCACGAGCACGGCCTCATCAAGCGATTCGATCCAGCCGAAACGCGGCGTGGCGGCATTGATTGCTTCCGAGGCGGCCCCCTTGTTCGGGAATAGCCCAAGCCTGCGGCCCGCGCCTTTCAGGACCCAGAGCAGGAAAACCATTCCGCCCGCAGCCATCGAAATGAGCAGGACCGGGCCTGTTCCGCCGACAGCATCTGGCCAGGCAATCGCAACAGATGCAGCAGCAACAGCGATCAGAAGACAGCCCCAGAATGCGAGCTGCAAAAGATCAAGCCGGCTCATTGGCTGCTCCGACAGAATTGTCTCGTCAGCGGCAATGTCCAGATCGTCCTGTCTGCTGCCTGATGCCGTCATGAAGCCTACTCCTACCGCCGCGTTCAAGCGTTCTGCCTTTGCGTCGATTCGCTTACTCTATACCACTCCGGAGGTACGCGCACGTCCGGCGCTCAATCCCTGATCGTTGGACGCATTTGTCGGCCGGAAAGGTTAATCAATCCAAAAGCAGCGTTAATCGAATCCGAAAAATTGCACCTAATGCCCGTCATGCTCCGTTGCAGGCATGAATACAGGCTCGGGGGCAATAGCAGATCGCCAATCTGAGCCGCGTCTGCGTCACGACGCTCCTCGCGCCTTGCCACCGCAATTGCATCTGTCGTGAAGCCTCCCCCGGAACCTCTACCGTGCGCTCGCCGTTGCAATGACAACACAAAATCGTTTGAGGACACCATGAAACCGTTCCTGCTTACCGCACTCATCGCGACAGCGTCACCGGTCGCATTGGCCCAGCAGGGCCTCGGCGACCCGACTGTGCCGACCACATCGGAAGCCGAACAGGCCAAAATGGCAGGAGCTTCCGTAAAGGCCCCCATTCCCCGCGCCATCGAGGCAGCCGTCATGGACGACTGGATGGAATCGGAGCTGGCCGGCGATGTGCACCCCAGCGTAATTGAAGGCGCACGCCGTGCCTATGCCCAGACACTCTTCAAGCCTGTCTGGACCGAGCGAGGCGCCAAGGCGCTCAAGGCCTTCTCGCGGGACCTGTTTGAATATGGACTGACGCCGAATGACGTGCTGGACGCCAATCTGCAAACCCTCATCTCCCAGCGCTTCGAAGCGCGCGACGACGCCGAGCGGGCTGAGGCAGACCTCGCCCTCTCCGCAGCATGGCTTCGCATGGCTGCCGCCATCAGCGGTGGAATGAGGGATGAAGGCGAAGCAGAATCATCGGAAATCGACGCGGCGACCTATTCGGCGCTACCTGAAAACCTGATCGCCGCTGGCAATGGAAAGGTTAAATCCGCACTCGAAGCCTACGAACCGGACTTTCCGCAATATGACAGGCTGAAAGATGCGCTCGCGACCTACAGGGAGATTCGCGCGGAGGGCGGCTGGCTCGCCATTCCCGATGGGGAAGTGATTGAAGCTGGCAACACAGACCCACGCATTCCCGCCATCCGGGAACGCCTTGAAACTGAGGGCTATGACGCAAACCGCTCTCTTATCGCACTGGTCGCGTCGGCCATTGAAGCCGGCTCTGCACCCGAGACGACAGAAGATTCGGTGAGGGCCAACGCCGACATAGACGTGCTGGACGCTGAAAGCGTCGAACGGGAGGTCAATCCCGAAGTGTATGACGAGAAACTGGTCGAGGCCGTCAAGACCTTCCAGTCGCGGCACGGCATTGAGCCTGACGGCGTGATTGGGCCCGCCACGCTGGAGGCCATGAACGAAAGCATTGATTCGAAGATCGCCCGGATCGCCGATTCCATGGATCGCTGGCGTCATCAGGGCAAGGCCGACCGAAAATACGTCTGGACAAATATTCCGTCCTATACCGCTGAGGGGTGGAAGAATGGCCGTCGTGAAATCTCAATGAAGACGATCGTCGGTATGGAGAGCCGGGAGACGCCCATCTTCAGCGATGAAATCGAATATGTCGTTGCCAATCCCAACTGGTATGCCCCCGTAAGCATCGTGAAGCGAGACAAGCTTCCAAAGCTTCAGCAGGACCCCGGCTACGCACGGCGCGGCAATTACAAGATCTATGATCGCAGCACAGGCGCTGAAGTCAGCGCCTACTCGGTAAACTGGAACGATCCGTCTTCAGCCGAGAAGTACCGCCTCGTGCAGCAGTCAGGATCAGGAAACGCGCTTGGCGAACTGAAGATCATGTTCCCAAACCAGTATTCGGTCTACCTGCATGGCACGCCGGATGACAGCCTGTTCGACCGAGCGGAACGCGCCTTCAGCTCAGGCTGCGTGCGGCTGGAACGACCGACGGAAATGGCCCAATGGCTAGCCGAAGGCGATGGTGAAGCCGATCCGGACACGCTCGAAGAAGCGGTGGAGGCAAAAGCTCATGAACGGTTTGAGTTTGCCTCACGTGTGCCCGTTCACATCACCTATATGACGGTCACGGTGAATGACGATGGTACAGTGAACTTCTGGCGAGACATCTATGACCGGACTGAAGGCATCCGTCAGGTGGAAAAGTTCGCTCCGCTCTACCAGCCTGAAGATCCAATCACGACAGCACAGATGCAACAGGGATAGGTGATGCTGAAACTGATCGTCCTTGCCGCTGTGTGGAAGCTCACAGCGGCAATTGGCAGCGCGTCTGACACGCCTCTCCAGATCAATGGCGAAGTACTGCCTTATGATGTCTGGCATGTGATGGTTATGCCCGGCGAAACCATCAACTATGACGGTCCGAACCTGCTGGCACCGTTTCTGGACGATGTCGAGATCCAGAGCCGTAATGCTTTCACGGCACCGGAAAAGCCCGGTATCTATGACCTTGAATTCAGGACACGCTCCGGCGACGTCGCCAGCGACATTGCCCTGTTTGTGCTGGAGCCGTCTTCACGCATTGATGCGAGTGGCCGGCTCAACGGATACCGTATCGGTCAGTACCCTCAGGACGAGCCGGACGGTTTCATTCGCCTGGATGAAGGGTATGGCGACGTCCATGTGTCTCCGAATTTCCGGATCGGGCAGTTCCTCTGCAAGCAGCAACCTGACCACTGGCCGAAATACCTTCTCATTTCCAGCGCAAATCTCGGCCGGCTGGAACACTTGCTGGCGGCGATCCGCAGCGATGGCATCACCGACGCCGAGACATTCTTCGTGATGAGCGGGTACCGAACGCCGTTCTACAACACAGCAATCGGATCGGCGAAACTGTCTCGCCACATGTATGGCGATGCGACGGATATCTACATCGACGTATCGCCGCGCGACGGCGTTATGGATGACATCAACCGGGATGGTGCGCTCGACAAGGAAGACGCCAATTTCTTCTACGACTATGCCGAACAGCTGTTTGCTCGGTCCGATGTGTCCGCAGGCGGCCTTGGCAGCTACGGCTCCAACGCGGTCCATGGACCGTTCGTACATGTCGATGGACGCGGCCGGAAAGCGCGTTGGGGACGATGAACCGGCTCTCCGCTTGCAACAGCTGGCAAGTCCCGTCAGTAAGAACCACGTCCGACGATAACAATTCAGGGGGCAGACATGCCGGAAATTTTTGGCGATCTCTTCACGCTGAGCGGCTTCTTCACCTTTCTCATGCTGCTGCTGCTCCAGGCGGTCCTGGGCTTTGACAACCTTCTTTACATCACGATTGAATCGAAACGGGTGGGCGATAAAGCGCCCATGGTCCGGCGGTGGGGCATCGGTCTTGCCATGCTGTTCAGGGTCGTTCTGCTGGTCATTATCGTGAGCCTGTTTGGCGTGCTCGCTGAACCCCTTTTCTCCGTGGAGATACCACGCGTACTGGACGGTGAATTCACACTGCAATCGCTGGTCACTCTGATCGGTGGCGGTTTCATCATCTACACGGCAATCAAGGAGATCACCCACTTGCTGACAGTGGATGATCTCGGACATTCGAAGGACGGCAAGAAGAAATCGGTCACGCAGGCAATCATGCTCATCGTGGCGATGAACCTCGTCTTCTCATTCGATTCCATCCTCTCGGCGATGGCGATTGCGAACGTCAAGGAGACTGTGGATGGGGTCGTCGAGACGCGTTACCAGGTCACGATCATGGCCGTCGCCATCATCGCGTCCGGCATCGCCATGATCCTGATGGCCGATTATGTGGCGGACTTCCTGCACAAGAACCGGATGTATGAGGTGCTCGGACTGTTCATCCTGTTCCTTGTCGGCGTGTTGCTGGTTACCGAAGGTGCGCACCTCGCTCACATGCACATCTTTACTTTCCCGATCGACGCCATGTCGAAATCAAGTTTCTATCTGGTCGTGGGTGTGCTTGTGATCACAGATATCATCTCGACCAGTTTTCAGAAGCGCCTGTGGGCGCAGCGGGAAGCGGAGCTGAAGATCATCCGCGCGGCAGACGTGAAGGTCGAGGAGCATGGCAGCTAGGACTGCCTGCTATCGCAGCAGGCTAGTTGCGCGCGCGGCGGATGCGGATGGCCATCCTGTCACCCTTGCGACCAATCTCGCCTTCGAAGGCAGGGACACCGTCGCGGCCGCCAGACAGCAATTCGACTGGCTGGTCTGCCGGAAGCCCAAGCAATAGCGTATCGCCCGGCTTCATCTGCGACAGGCGGCTCACCGGCACGCTGAGCGTTGCGATCCGGGCCGTCAGCAAGGCTGTCATCGGCGTTTTCTGTCTGTCGCCTGAACTGGCAGGGCGAGGGCCGGCGAGCGAGAACAAGTCGAGACTCGTGGAACCATTATCCGATTGCACCGAAAAGGCCCGGTGCTGGCCGTGGTCTCGCGCCAGTATTGAGGCGGTGTATGACGCATCCGTTTCGATGCAAGTCAGGCGGCAGTCCGGCGCGAATGCCTTGCTCAGCGGAGCGATCAATTGCTCCAGAAGCGCGCAATCGATGGCGCTCAATGCGCGGTTGGTGACCTGCGTCCCCGACCGTCCGCCGCAGGCAAAGGAGATCAGCCTTTCGGCAAATGCGGCCGGGATGACCATGACGTGCGCGATATCGCCCTCGTCCGGTGCGAAGCAGGCATAGACCGAGGACGGGCCGCCAACCGTGCCCAGACTGACCTCGATCGAGTCGCATGCCGACGATGACTGCGCACGGATGACGGTCTTCAGTCCGGCAACATGCCCAAAAAGAAGCGAGAGACGGGCGGCGATGCGCCTTGTATCTTCGTCGGGTTCAGCAACCGGAGACTGAAAGTCGTTGCCGAACTCGACCGGCGCAACCTGTTCCGGGGCCGATTCGGCCTCATTTATTTTTGGCAGGTTCGGGCGCAGCAGGGCCTCGATCTCTGCTTTCGACAGAATACCGCGCGTGGTGGGCACCTTGAAAGCCACGTCGTCGATCCGTCGCGGCTTGCCATAAACGTCTGGAAGTTCGCGCATCACAGCGCGCTCACGTCTTTCGGACATGGCCCAGTCACCGGATGTGTCTTTCACCGCGTTCTGCATGTCTGCCCTGTCAGCCTTGTCCGTCATTGTGGTGCCGCGCTGGTTAATGAGACGTTAGTATTTAGGAGTCCGTTGCACAGGGAATCGCATTTCCAGCATTAAATTTGCGGCTGGAGCTTAATCAAGCCGAGCAATGTGTTAACCAAGCCACACCGAATTTAATCTGTCAGCAACAAAGTGATAAGGATTGATTCGGATTCCCGTGTCACATTCAGCCTTAACGGACCGGCCAGAACATAACCCGCCGGGCGTTGGGTGATAAAAAACGGCAGAGGTCTTCGCGACCCCTGCCGTTTTCAGTTTCTGGAACTGGAAACCCTAGTCGTCGCGAACCGTTCGTTCCTTGCGTTCGTGACGTTCCTGCGCTTCGAGGCTCAGCGTCGCCGTCGGGCGGGCCTCAAGCCGGCGCAGATTGATCGGTTCGCCGGTCTCGTCGCAATAGCCATACGTGCCTTCATCAATACGGCGAAGAGCGGCATCAATCTTAGCGATGAGCTTGCGTTGACGGTCACGGGTGCGAAGCTCAAGGGCCTTGTCGCTTTCTGAAGATGCGCGATCGACCAGATCGGGAAGGTTGCTCGATTCTTCCTGAAGGTTGTTGATGGTCGACTTGGTCCCGTTGAGAATATCGGTCTTCCACTGCTCTAGGCGAGCCCGGAAATACGCCTGCTGACGAGGGTTCATGAACTCCTCATCTTCGCTGGGGACGTAGTTGTCGATCGTGGAATCTGACATGGCCTGTACTCCCTCTGACACGGCGGGCCTATACTGCGTGTCGCCGTCTTGCGCAATTGCGGAATGCATTTTGCGTGCCCGTTCCCTTGTCACAGGAATAAGGCGTGAATCGGCCAACAAACCGACACTTTCATCATATTGATGGCGCAGGAATGTATCGCGGGCTTGCTATCCACCGGTCCGCCGTGGCGTATAACTCTCGCCGCGTTGGTGAGCGCATAGTGTAGCTTCAGAACCAGGTTCCGTATGGCCCGAATAAAGAAACGCAGGGAAAAGGACAGGAATGGCACGTGGCGCCAAGCCTTGCTGTTCAACAGCCTGCTTCTGCTCATCGTGGTCCTGGGCACGCGCGTGCTGACCAATGCCTACACCGCCGAAAGTGTCGGCGACGTACCCGATATTCAGGCCCGAAACGAAACTCGCAAGGAAATTGACACGGCATTCCAGACCATCGTGCCAAAAGGAAATGTGGCGCGCGCCTTCTGGGCTGACCAGATCGCCAGGGAACTGGAATCACGCGATTTTTCTGCCGCGCGGGGCTATCTCCTGGCAGCGCCAGTGATGCTGGAACGTGACGACTCGCGGGCCATTCTCGCCGCCGCCGATGCAGAAGAATCAGGATCTCAGGACCAACGCCTGACTAAAGCTGCGCTACTCTTCCTGCCAAATGAAGTCCGCGCCAGCTATCAACGCGCCATTGAGCCGCCGCGTATTGATGTCTCGCCTCAGCTTGGGGAGGAACAGGTTGTCGGTGAGCGGCAGGGCGACACCAACGCGCAGCCCGAGGCGTCCGCTGGCGAAACTGGCACGGACGGCGCGACAGAAGCACCGGCGAGGACGGCTGAAGAGTCCGTGCCCGACTTCGTTGAAGCGCCGCGAAGCTCGACCTTTTCGATGGTCGGCGATCGAACCGATCTGGTACGCCGGTCCCAACGATGGGTGAACAATGAACCGGTCGACACGCTTCTCCTGCGCCTTAGCGCCATCAGTCTGGTGATGGTCGACAATGATGAAAATGCAGAGGCGTACGCTGTTGCGACGTCCGTCTTGCGTGCTGCGAGCCGTGCCAACCGTCTTACCCAGGACTATTCGAGCTATCTGGAAGGCCGTGTCGAACGCGCCATGCCGGCAGATACCACGCTCGTCAGGGTGAGGAACGCATTGGCAGCTGTCGCCCCCATGTCCCAGCTTGAAGAGCAGGTTCTGCAAGCCTATCAATCCTCCATCGACCCTGATGGTCTCATCCGGTTGCAACGCGACCTCAAGGCGATTGCTCGCATATCTGAGCTGACCAGCCCTACCGGCGCGGTCACACTCCTGGAGACAGCGGATTCGCCAGAAGATGTCCGCAAGCTCCAGCTCATCGCGGAAGCCGGCGGTGACAGGGCTGTAGCCTTGACCAAGCAGATCGGCCCACGCGTTATCAGCCTCGCGCAGATCGGCATCAAATGGTCATTGGAGCTGACGCTTCAGCTGATGGTCATTGCAGGGCTTGGCCTTGCGTTGGGCTGGACAGCTCTTTCAGCGGTCAGCAATGCGCGGCCGGTACGCCATTACCGGCGCTAGTGTCCCGGAACAACAATGCCAAAGGCACCAATGATCCCGTCAATCATAAGCTGGGTCGACAAGGCAGCCAGGATAACACCAAAAATTCTTGTAATGGCGCCAGCGACGCTTTCCCCCATGGCCTTCACAATCGGTCCTGCCATCAGGAAAACCACCAGGCACAGCACCATGTTGAGAGCAATCGCCGAAAGTACAACGGCTTTCTGACTCCACACCACCGCTTCGCTCATGAACAGCATGGCTGTCGCAATCGAGCCGGGCCCGGCCAGCATCGGGATGCCGATGGGGAACACCGAAATGTCTTCCAGCTGCTCATGCTCTTCCAGATATTCATCGGCCCTGTTCTCACGTCGCTCGGTGCGTTTCTCGAACACCATGTCGAGAGCAATCAGGAAGAGCAGCACGCCCCCGGCAGCCCGGAAGGCATCAATTGTGATGTGTAGTTTTTCAAGCAACCAGGCGCCAAAGAAGGCGAAGCCAAAGATGATGATCGTTGCAACGAAAATGGACCGCACCGCCATGCGGCGGCGGTAGGCAGCATCGCCTCGCGCCGTGAGGGACGCAAAGATCGGGGCAACGCCCGGTGCATCGATCAGCACGAAGAAAGTGACAAAGGATGCTGTAAAGATAGAGAACAGGTCGCCGGTCATGGCCCGCGCCTTAGTCGGACTGCCTGAGCGCGTCCAGTATCTCTTTCACCAGAGGATGCACGACCGGCTTGCTCGAACGCAGATGAGCAGCGCTCTCAATGTCTTCACCTCGCGCGATCATCTGTATAAGCCGGACACCGCGGGCCCTCTGCAAAAGACCATCAAGGCCGCTATCATCCGTCACTTCACCCACAATGCCGGCACCAAAATCAATCCGGATCGAAGCGTCGGCATTGCCACTTTCGAGGCGGGCAATTCCCTCATCCAGCGGGACAGGGTCGGTTGCAGACAGGACCGGTGGGCGGGGCATGGCGCTATTCATCACGCAAATCCGGTGTCGGCAGTTCACGTTCAAGCTTACGGCAGGCGCCTATAGCCCGGTAGAGCTGGCCTGACGCAACGAAACGGCTGATCATCATGATCTCGTCGCAAAGCTCATCCGAGGGAGCGTCGCGAACAATATTTGCGAGGGCGACGATGCAGGCATCATAGAGCGGACCATCAGTCTCACCCGTAAGGTACATCTGCATCACCGCAAAATACGCAGCTTCGAAATTTGTATTTACCTCTTCTGGAAACATGACATCCCGCTCTCGCAAAATCCGCGCCTTCGTTTCAAGCAACAGTGTGCTGCGACGCTCGCCATTACGAATGACAGCACCATTCACGACCACCGCTTCGGTCGGCTTGAGTGACAGCTTGAGAGGCATTTTGCCCTCCCCCCGGAGATATTTCCTAGCGAATCAGCCTGTTAAGTAAACATCTCATTGGTTAATACGAGCTTGCAGCTGAATTCTATACAAATTGACGCAGTGTCATAGTCAGCCGAAGGTTGCCCTGCCCCACGCCATGCTTATCATCAATGCTGATAAATGTATTGGAGACGAGAATGCGCTTTGAAGGCACCCAGGATTACGTTGCAACCGAAGATCTGAGAGTGGCCGTCAACGCCGCCATTGCCCTGGAGCGACCGCTTCTGGTCAAGGGTGAACCCGGCACCGGCAAGACAGTGCTGGCGATCGAGGTCGCGAAAGCTCTCGGCGTTCCGCTGATCGAGTGGCACATCAAGTCGACCACGAAGGCGCAGCAAGGTCTCTATGAATATGACGCTGTCAGCCGCCTGCGCGATGGCCAGATGGGCGACGAGCGCGCCAAGGATGTCGCCAACTACATCAAGAAGGGCAAGCTGTGGGAGGCGTTTACCTCTGAAGAGCGCCCAATCCTATTGATTGACGAGATCGACAAGGCTGACATCGAATTCCCGAACGACCTCCTGCAGGAGCTCGACCGGATGGAATTCTATGTCTACGAGACCGACCAGACGGTGAAGGCGGTTCAGCGCCCGATCGTGATAATCACGTCCAATAATGAAAAGGAGCTGCCGGACGCCTTCCTGCGCCGCTGCTTCTTCCACTTCATCAAGTTCCCGGACGAGCAGACAATGCAGGAAATCATTGAAGTCCATTATCCGGGCATCAAGCAGAAGCTCGTGAAGGAAGCGCTGACGACCTTCTACTCCATGCGCGAAGTGCCGGGCATGAAAAAGAAGCCGTCGACCTCAGAACTGCTCGACTGGCTGAAGCTCCTCATGAATGAGGATGTCGACCTTGAAACGATGCGCGAGAAAGATCCCGATAAACTCACACCGCCGCTTCATGGCGCGCTGCTGAAGAATGAGCAGGATGTCGCCCTCTTCGAGCGCCTCGCCTTCCTGAATCGGCGCGAGAATTCTCCGCGTCGAGGGCCGGCCGGCTAGCATCTTTCGCTGGGGGCGTTGAGCTCGCTACTCCGAAGCGATGGCTGACCGCGCGTCAAACGCGACGTCCCCAGACTGGATCACCATGACAGTATTGCGTAACGCGGCGGCATCCTCCAGCGGATTGCCGCTGACAACCAGCAAGTCCGCGCGCTTGCCAGCCTCGATCGATCCATAATCGCCTTCGATTCCCATCACGCGCGCATTGTTCAACGTTGCCGCCTCAATCACCTGCATTGGCGAGAGCCCGCAGGCCTGTAACCGTTCGAGTTCATCAAATAGCAGCCCAGGCTGGCCAAAAAAGTCTGTACCGGCCGTAATGGTAATGCCGGCCCTAGAGGCTTCGCCAGTAATGGCGCAAGCCCAATCGCGCTGAGCCGCCTGCCACGGCGCCAGTGGACGCGAGCGCATCTGCACGTCGCCATCCGCGATCAGGGCCGGCTCCAGCGCGATCCCCTTGCTTCGCATCCGGGCGAACAATTGTACGAATTTCTCTGAGCCCGGATCGATGGTCTCGAAATCAAGCTGTGGTGTCCAGGTCCCGGTTCCCTCTGAGAACGTATCCGGAATATCCCTTGCACCGACGGAAACGAGCCCCTTGGCATGGATGAGCTGGTCTGCACCGGCCGAGACCGCATCTGCGGCAGAGGCAGGAAAGATGACGGAATGCACCCAGACCTTGAGGCCGGCCTCTTGGGCTGCTGTCGTGACACGGGCCATCTCCACTGCGTCCAGCGAGGCATAAATCTTTATCCCCTTTGCTCCGGCGTCCTCCGCCTCCTTCATGGCGGCGGCAAGATCAGTCCCAGGCGTGACGAGCTTCATCCATGGCGCCTCACCGGGTGGAAATGGCCTGGATGCCCTCTCTACTCGAGCGTCGACGAGAAAGCCCTCGCCGAACATGTTCGCGGAAAAGACGATCTCAGGGAGAGGCCCCTTTGCCGAATTGAGCGCTGAAAGCATGCCAACATTGCCTCCGAGATCCCGGACGACCACCACACCGTTTTTCAGCATGGCGGCAAGCGCCTTCTCCCGGTCAGGATTGGGCGTCAGATGTACATGGCCGTTGATTAGCCCGGGTAGGACTGTCTGGCCTTCCAGATCGATCCGCTTGGCCCCTCGAGGTACGGGCGCGGAGCCGGTCGCGAAGATCGCAGCGATCCTGTCATCAGCGAGAAGCACAGTCTGGCCGGATTTAGGGGGGCCGCCAAGGCCATCGACGAGCCGAACATTCTCCAGTGCCGTAAAATTGGCAGCAGCGGCATCAGAGAATGGCGGTGCCTCCACCGGGGCCGGCCTGGAGGCGCAGCCTGCCAGGACAAGGATCAGCATGAGACAGGAAAAAGCTCTCATGACTACGACCTTAACCTCCGTGCGCGACTACTCCAGCGCTTTCGTCAAGTCGACGCGGCGGAGCTCGCTCACATGCTCATCGCGAAGCTCACCTTCAACGACACTCGTGCCTGACAGGGCAAAGATCCGACCGAGCGTGAAGATCGGGCGCGAATTGCCATACCAGTCGATGCATGACACTTCACATTCATAGGACGGATCCGGCTCGCCATCGGCCCCCTTCAGCGTTCCGGCTGAGCGGAGCGATGCATCCTTGGCGACATGGACGTAGCTGAGGTCCGAACTGTCCGACCGCCAGACCAAGCGACCGGCCTCCCATTGCTGGAGCACGGTTGGCAAGCCGATCATGCCGTCTCCTTCGGCACCGATAGTACTGTTGAAGGCGTGGCTGCGGTTCTCGGACTCATACCGGGACACCAGCGTCAGCTGGCCTGCCAGGCGCGGCATGTCTCCACGAAGGTCCAGGCTGGTCAGGCTGAGACCGCGCCGGTCCATGTAACCTGTGGCGATCAAATGGTCGCGTGCGCGCTCCAGACGGATGACGGACTGGTTGAGTTCAACCATGACCGGGGCTTGCGGCTCATCCAGCGGGACGACGGTCAGCTGGGCACCTATCTGTTCCTGGTCGTCATCGCCGTAGAAATAGACATGCGAGTTCTTTGATGTGTAGGCAAAATGCGTGTCTGTAAATCGGTTCTCGATCACGCCATCTTCGACATCTGGAAGCTCGACATAGTGACGATTGTCGACAGGTTTGGGAGCGTCAGAGATCAGGTATCGGGGCAATTGCAGCAGGCGATATGGCGAGGAGTCTTCATTGTCCTGGTTTTCGGCGGTTTCATCATCTGCATCTGGCAAATCGACCCTGACGAAGGCGCGGAACAGGTCTGCGCCCGCGTCGAGTGAGAACTGGTTTACCGGTTCGCCTTGCACCTTCGCGACTCCCGGCGGAGCATCGCCATAAGGAATACTGTAGAGGAAAGCCGATCTGTCGCCGTCATGTTCAGCGTTCGATCGCTGCCACCATGTGTGCTCGACCTTGTTCACCCAGAGCCACACCGCATCCTGCGAGGCGTAATATTCATAACTGTCGCCAGCGATGAAAGCGGTCGTACGGCACCCGGCAAGCACCGCGTCCGACGCCTCAAGTTCTGCGAGCGGGCAGAGCGTGATTGTGTGCAGGAGCGGGTCATTCGTGTCCTGTACCGGGCGGTAAACCTTTGTCGCATTCAGCCGCTGTGTATCCGCGGGCGCCATTGTCCGGGACAGCGTTGGCGCGTTCAGTTTCTCAAATTCGGCCACGTCTGTGAGATAGAAGGATGTATGCATGGCCAGCTGGCCGTTCACGAGGCGCGTCGTGTAATTGTCCCCGTCATAATAGTCCCGGGCGGGCAGGAAGAAGCGGTCGCGGAACGTGATCGAGCCATCTTCCTCAAGGTCCAGGACCGCGAACACGCTGGCGCTTGCATCATAGGAATAGCCGATCACGATCATCTGCCGGCCGAAAACCAGCATCTCATCGTACCAGGTGTCCTCTTCCTCGGTCGTGTAGACATTCTGTCGGTCGACGAACCGCAATCCGGGCTGTCCATCTGGCAATAGGTCCACCGAGAATAACCGACCATCCTGCATGACAATCAGATACTGGCCGATCTGTTTGACGATGTCGCCTTCATCGACACCGGCTTCCTGCGTGTTCGTGATTGAAGGATTTGTATCAGCAACTTTGCTGCCGGTTACAGAAACCTCCTGTGCGGGAGCGGCCATAACTGGCGGTGGCGCTGACATTCCAGGCGGGGGTGGAGGTGGCGGCGGCGGAGGTGGTGCGGGCGGTGGAGGCGGTGGGGGCGGCGGAGCGCCATCGGCACCGGCTTCGGCCTCGAACCATTCATCCTCTTCAGACGAATCGAGTTGCCCTTTCAAAGTCCTGTAATAGTGCTCGAATTCGGCTTCGGTCGCGAATGTGGAAAGGCGCGGCCAGACCGTTTGAGACGGCACGCTGAAATCCGGCGAAGGAGTTTCAGGCGCGATCGCTTTCTGCTCCATAGTTGCGCAGCTTGCCAGGAACCACGCACCCGATACCATCCACAATGCCCGAAATGTCATCACTGTCCTCCCACCTGGAGCCAGCAACTCTCTGCAATAAAGTTGGCACAATCAAGATGCTGGAATGATGGATCATCGCCGCTTGCGCGCATGGACAAGATATTCGGCATTGCCATCGCCGCCGAGGATAGGGCTGTCAACGCGGGCGCAGACCTGCCACCCCTGTTCGCCCAGCCAGTCAACGAAGGCCAACTCGGCACGTTCAGCCGCCCCCCGGTCGCTGACAATGCCGCGTTTGCCGACATGGCCCGGCCCAACCTGAAACTGCGGTTTGAAGAGGGTGACGAGATCAGCGTCAATAGCAGCGAGCGAGAGCGGCACCTCAAGCAATTTTTCGAGGGAAATGAAACTTGCATCGCACACCACGAGCGATGGCGGTGCAGGCAGCATGGCGCGCGCGAGGCTTCGCGCATCGGTCCCCTCCAAAGACACCACCCGCGCATCGTCCCGTAGCCGGGCGTGCAGCTGGCCGCGGCCTACATCGACCGCAACCACCATACGCGCACCGCGCGCCAGCAGAACATCCGTGAACCCGCCCGTCGAGGCCCCGACATCGAGGCAGTCTCGCCCCGTCGGATTAACGTCAAATGCCTCCAGCGCGTGGGCAAGCTTTATTCCACCGCGTGACACCCATGGATGCGGCGCGCTCGCGACAATCCTGTCAGCGGCTGAAATTTTCTGCGACGCCTTGTCGACCGGCTGCCCATTTACTTCCACGCAACCGGCTGCGATGGCCGCTTGGGCGGCAGCCCTGCTTTCGTAATGGCCGAGACCGACCAGTATCTTGTCCGCCCTGTCCTTTCCGGCCACTATTTTGTCCTCACTGGAACGCGCAATACGAAACACGCGTTCGATACGAAACTGATCAATCCTTGTTCGCGGAAAGATATCGAAGGAGTCTCCCATGTCACGTGCGTTTACCCTGGCCTCAACAGTTGCCGCATTTTCCATCCTGTTCGCCTGCTCCCAGCAAGCCTCGACGGCACAGGAGGATGAGGTGCAGCCAACGGAACCTGCTGTCGAAGACGCCGAAATTGCGCCTGACGCGAATGGCGTGGAATCGCTACCATCGATGATGCGGGCGACGGGTGACCTTCTCGGCGCTGATGGCTCAAGCATCGGTTCGGTCAATCTCATCGAAGGTCCGAACGGCATCCTCATGGAGGTTGCCGTAGACGCTGGCGGACTTGAGCCCGGCTGGCACGCCGTCCACATCCATCAGACTGGCGACTGCTCTGACACCGGCGAGTACACCGCCTCCGGCGGTCATGTCGGCAAGGTTGAGGGCGGACATGGCCTGCTCAACCCGGCCGGCCCTGAACCCGGCGACCTCCCGAACCTCTTTGCCTTCGACGATGGCTCGGTGCGCTATGAGACGTTCACCGATCTGGTCAGCCTGTCCGATGTTCTCGATGACGATGGCGGCGCCATCATCATTCATGAGGGCCGCGACGATCATCTCAGCCAGCCCATTGGCGGCGCGGGCGGCCGTGTGGCGTGCTCAGTGGTGCAATAGTTACTGTAGAGACAGGCCGCCATCAGCAATGATGGTCTGGCCTGTCACATAGCTCGCCAGCGGCGATGCGAGGAACATGGCGACACCCGCCATATCCTCGGGGGTTCCCATCCGCCCTTGAGGAATACCACGCAAGGCACCGGCAAGGCGCTTTTCGTTTCTTGTCGTGACATGAGTCAGCTTCGTCTCCACGAGGCCCGGCGCAAGCCCGTTCACACGAATTCCATCTCGCGCCCAGGCGGCGCCGAGAGTCTTGGTCAGGCCAACAGCTGCGTGTTTTGAAGCCGCATAGGCCGGCGTCCCGATCGTAGCGCCAAACCCGGCCACTGAACTCACAATGATCATGCTGCCGCCGCCGTCCGCCGCAAGGGCGGCCTTAAGACCTCGTGCGACGTCCATCACACTGGTGATGTTGACCTCCATGACTGCGTCCCAGCCCGGCCGTTCGAATTCCTCCCGATTGTAGCGGACTGTTCCCTGACAGAGGACCAGCACATCGAGTGCGGAAATCAGCGCTGTTTCGCGGTCAACGTCATCCCGGTTGGAGGCATCGACCTTTGCGTAGGTCAGGCCGGAGAGGTCTGAACCCTCGACGCCATCATAGTCTGCAGTCGAGGCGCGGGTGCCCCAGACCGTTACCGCTGCACCGCGGGCGCGAAACGCCTGCGCAATACCATTTCCAATCCCACTGGATCCGCCAACGACCAGAACCTTCTTACCGCTGAAATCGAGCACTCAGCTCCTCCCTTATATATCGCTTCGCTTTATCTTCTCACGCAGCGCTTTCTTTTCCCCGACTTCCTTCTTGGCCTTGATCCGCCGTTCAATGGCACCTCGTCCCGGCCGCGTTGGAATTCGTCGCTTCCGCTTCTGTGTCGCCTTGCGGATCATCAGCGTCAAACGTTCCCTCGCGGCATCTCGATTGCGTGCCTGGGAGCGGTGTTCGCTGGCATCGACGATCACATCCCCTTCCTTGGTGATACGATTGACCCAGAGACGGCGAAAGCGCTCCTTGACCGGTGCGGGGATGGAGGACGCGTCGACATTCCATCGCAACTGCACAGCAGAGGAAACCTTGTTCACATTCTGCCCGCCGGGCCCCGACGACCTTGTGAAGGTTTCGACAAGTTCCCAGTATGGCACTGAAATATCGTCATTAATCTTTAAGTCTTGCGAGGCTGTCATGATGAAGGGTCTGTTCAGCTAGGGTTCAAGCTTGCAACCATATTCTTGAAGCAAGGTTTCGCGTCAGGAACCAGAACCCTGCCGGGAATCCGGTAAATTCGTATTGGAGGCTTGAATGGCTCTCTTGTCTATTCTTTCGCGCCTGGGCGCAGCAGGTGCTCTTGCGGTTGCAACACTCGCCCCCCTGGCGGCCGCCGATGATCGCGGTCGTGGCGACCGGGGTGGCTATCATGATCGCGGTGATCGCGGCCACCGTGGTGACCGTGGACGGCGCGGAGACTGGGATCGCGGCCGCCGTCACGACCATAATCGTGACTGGCACAGAGGACGCCATCACAGCAACCGTGACTGGGACCGGGGACGTCATCACAAACATCATGACTGGAACCGTGGCCGCAAACATCACGGCCACTGGCATCGTGGTCGCGACTATCGGCGGGTGAACAATTACCACTACCGCGCGCCGCGTGTTATAAACCGATACTATTACAGCACGCCGAGCTATTACCGCCCGCGTCCCGGCATCTCCTTCCATTACAATTCGGGCTATTACCACCCTCACTATAGGATCGGCGGCTACTATACCTACGGCCCGCGCACGATCGTCATCCACGACTATGACCGTTATGGCCTCTACCGTCCGCCGCACGGACACCACTGGGTCCGCGACGGCTATAATGGAGACGCCGTTCTCGCATCGGTCGCTACCGGTGCCATTATTGGCCTCGCAGTTGGTATTCTGGCGCAATAGGTGATCGGCTCGCCATCACCTGGGCTGCATCGGCCCGGCGACATTAGTCGCCGGGCTTTTTCATTGTTCATCTTCCATTAGGCACGAGTCGTGCTTTAATTGACCTGCACGCGAGCGCTTGTCGGTCGGTGCTTTGTTTTCAACAGCTGAAAGGAGGTGATCCAATGTCTAGTGAGAAACCAGGAACGGGAATTGGATCCGTTCGTGCTGGTGGCCTTGGAGAGCAACCTCTCTCTGTGCGCTAGCACTGACTTTAGGTCAGGTCTGACCTGACCAGGATTCAGAGCCCATCCGGCTCACGGAGGCCACCCTTATCGGGTGGCCTTTTCGTTTTCGGGTATAGCAGGCCCATCGGCTAGTTTGCGGAGGGAAGCGTGTTCCACATCCGCCCGCGATGCAGGTCAGAGGTCAGCTGGATGTCCACGCGTTCCTGCGAAAGGCGCTGGCGATAGACCTGCGTATTCTCCAGCACGCGCTGGACGTAATTGCGAGTCTCGGAGAATGGAATGAATTCCACCCAGTCAATCGGATCGACTTCACCTGCACGTGGGTCGCCATATTCCTGGATCCAGCGGCGCGGACGAGATGCCCCGGCATTATAGGCGGCGGCCGTCATGATATAGCTGCCATTGAACTGGTTCAGCAGCGTGTCGAGGTGCGCCCCGCCAAGTGTCATATTGTAGCCTGGGTCGTCGGTCAGCCAGGAGGTCTTGAAGGGCAAGCCGATATTGCGAGCTTCAGCCTGCGCCGTGCGAGGCACGAACTGCATAAGACCGCGCGCATTGGCGTGCGACACCGCAGACGGGTTCATTTCGCTTTCCTGACGCGACAACGCGTACATCATGGCGCGTTCGACGCGCGGCTCACGCAAGAGCGGGTAATCCGGAACAGGAAAGGCTGCCTCGGTCGCGACAATGCCCTTGGCGAGGCCAGCTTTCGCGCCGCGAACGCCAATATCTGCGTAGAGATAATCTGAAGCAAGCTGCGAGAGGAGCAGGTAATCTGCTTCGCTGTCGAGCAAGTCGTCGAGATGGTAAGCGAACTGACGAAATTCGCCAGACTCGCCATTCTCAGCGAGCAGCTTTAACGCCCGCACAAGCGGACGCCGGTTGAAGGCGTCGCGCTCAGTTTCGGTAATCTCGGATTGCGCCTGAAGATAGAGCTGAGCCTTGCCGACCTTTTCAGCCGCGAGCTGCCCGTAATAGACGAAAGGATATTTTGCAGCTTCCTCATAGGCTGCTTTGGCCGCTTCATCGTCATCCAGCGCTTCGCTCGCCCTGCCCTGCCAGTAATAGGCTCGGGCGAGGCTGATCGGTGTGGAGACGTTTTCAGCAAGGGTCTGGAAATGTGCCAGAGCGCGGTCGGCCTGATTGAGATGGCGCAGCGCAATCCAGCCCGCAATCCACTCTGCCTCAGCAAAGTCAGTCCCGTCGCTCATGCCGTGCGGTGCCGCAAGCGCATAGGCGGTCTGGAACTGGCGTTCTTTCAACGCATCGCGGATGGCGAGATTGCGCTCGCCCCAGAGATTGTCGCGGCCGGCAGGTGGCACATCAGCGCCGTTAATCTGCGTGAGGAGCGGAACATACGCGCTTTCAGCCTGTCGCGCGCGTCGGCGCCACTTGGCGCGGTCATATAGCAACCCTGGATGATCCTGAAGGCCCGCAGGAACTGCATCGACGGCGGCATCGACACCGCTCGCGCGGGCTTGCAGGCGAATGCGGGCCTCCGTGAGTTTCGTCCAGTCAGAGTTCAGGTATGGCATCAGGCGGCGGGCGGCAGTGTGCTGCGCCGTCCACATCAGGAAGTCTGCACGCTTCTGATGGTCGTCCTGGGTCAGGCTGCTGCCATAGGTCGACAGGACGCCTGAAGTCTCATCAGCGCTCAGCGTATTTCCATGCCAGGCATCGCGAATGATTTGCGTCGCCTTGTCCATCTGGCCGGTCCTTCGATAAGCCTCGGCAAGGGCAAGTCTGCCAGAACCGGATATCGGACCACCGGCTTTCTCGAACCATGCAATTCGCTGCTCATTGTTCAGGGCAGACAGGCTGATCGCCTCTTCGGCACGCACCTGAACGCTACGCATCTGCGGCCAGTCGCCCTGCGTGCTCAATAGTCCGTTCAGCTCATCGAATGACATCTGGACGTCTCCGCGACCACGGTACCAGAGGATGAGCTGGCGAACGGTTTCATCGCGGGCCTGTGCTTCCAGCGAGCGGACAGTCGACCAGTTACTGCTTTCGACAGCATCGATGGCGCGCCGCAATATGCCAGCATCGGTCGTCGACACGACGTTGGATGCAGCAGCCAGATCCGGTTTCAGACTCGGCGCCGTCGGTATGGCAGCCGCGCTACCCGCTGTCATTGTTGCGAGTATTGCTGCTGCAAGAGTTGCTCTTGATGTGCTAACGCGCATAAAGCCCTGCCTGTTTCCTTATAGGTGTCGCCGTGCCAAACACGACGTCACCGATTCCAACACAAGTGTTCAACATATAAATCGCGGCAATATTACGATGTTCCATGGTTCCATTCCTGCTCTCGTCACGCCATTCAAGAACGGGGCCGTAGATCGCAAGGCATTCGCTGATCTGGTCGAACGCCAGATCGAAGCTGGCGCCGGTGCTCTGGTTCCCTGTGGCACCACCGGCGAATCGGCAACGCTGAGCCATGAAGAGCACCGCGAAGTCGTCACGCTCTGCATTGAGGTCACCGCTGGCCGGATCCCTGTCATTGCCGGTGCTGGCTCCAATTCGACGCGCGAAGCCATCGGCCTCGTCGAGCACGCCAAGGAAGCGGGCGCGGACGCGGTCCTATGTGTCTGCCCCTATTACAACAGGCCTGACCAGGCCGGTCTTGAAGCCCATTTCCGGACAATTGCCGACACTGTCGCGATGCCGATCATCCTTTACAATGTACCAGGGCGCACGGTCTCCGACCTGCTGCCAGACACTGTCATCCGGCTCGGCAAGCATCCGAATATTGTCGGAATCAAGGATGCTGCGGGCGACCTTGCCCGGGTCAGCCTGCATGCAGCCGGCCTCGAAGGGGAACAATTTGTCCAGATTTGTGGCGACGATCCCCTGACACTCGGACACCGCGCCATGGGCGGAACGGGCTGCATTTCTGTGACGGCCAATGTTGCGCCAGCGGACATGGCGGCGCTGCACACAGCCGTCGATAAAGGCGACATCGCCGCCGCGCAGGCAATCGAGAAGAAATTCATCGCGCTTCACAAGGCGCTGTTCCTGTCGCCATCTCCGGGGCCTGCGAAATATGCGCTATCCAGGCTTGGACTGTGCGAGGCGTCGACCCGGCTGCCAATCGTCGGACCGGACGAAGCAGCGCGCGCGAAGATTGACGCTGCAATGGAAATTGCAGGCCTTATATAGTCAGGCATGTCCAAGAAGAACCAGATCAAGGGCCGCAGCGACGGCCTGGTGGCAGAGAACCGCCGTTCCCGCTTCGATTACCATGTCGAAGACACGCTGGAGGCTGGCCTTGTCCTCTCAGGCAGCGAGGTGAAATCGCTGCGCAATGGCCGCGCGAACATCGCCGAATCCTACGCCGCCGTCGAGGAAGGCGAACTTTGGCTCGTTAACTCTGACTTTCCGCCCTATGAAGGCGCGAACCAGTTCAATCATGAGCCCAAGCGCCGGCGCAAACTGCTCGTGTCGAAACGGGAAGTGGCAAGACTGGCGCAGGCCGTCGAACGGGCCGGCCGCACGATCGTGCCGCTCAAGCTCTATTTCAACGAGCGCGGCATTGCGAAACTTCTGATCGGCGTGGCGACCGGCAAACGTGCCCCTGACAAGCGCGAGACCCAGAAAAAGCGCGACTGGCAGCGCGACAAGGCCCGAATCCTCAAGGAAAACTAGCCGGTCAGGATTGCCGCAAACTGTTTCGGATCAACGTTGCCACCTGATATAATGATGCCGACGTTCCCGCCTTTCGCCTCTGCAGGCAAATCGTGAAGGGCGCAGGCGAGCGCAGCGGCGCCGCCCGGCTCCACGACCAGTTTCAGATGGCGGAACGCCAGACGCATCGCATCGCGAATCTGGTCGTCGGAGGCCGCCCGTCCGCCCGCCAGCAGCTGTTTGCCCAGCGCCCAGGTGAGCTCACCCGGAGATGGCGTCAGGATCGCGTCGCATATCGAGCGGGTGCCGGGCTCATTCATCTGGATTTCGCCGCAATCCAGTGATCGGCGCCAGTCATCATGGGCCTCAGGCTCGGCGGTCCAGACCCTCGTTGAAGGGCTATACGCCTTGAAACCGAGCGCAAGGCCCGAAATCAATCCGCCCCCACCCGCACAACAGATAATATGATCCAGTTCCGCGCCAAGCTCTTGCGTCTGACGGGCGAACTCAACCCCGCAACTGCCCTGCCCTTCGACGATGAACGGGTCATCGAAGCTCGGCACCAGCACCGCACCTCTTTCACGCGCGATGCGTTCGGCAATGGCTTCGCGGCTTTCGGTATTGCGGTCGTAGAGGTGAATATCCGCGCCGTCCGTCCGGACGCCTGCGATCTTCACACCTGGCGCGTCGGACGGCATGACGATCAGGGCGGGCATGCCGAGCAGTCTTGCCGCCCGGGCCACACCTTGCGCATGGTTTCCGGACGAAAAGGCAACCACACCTGCCGCTTTCCTTTCCGGCGGAATCTGCAGGAGGCGGTTCATCGCCCCACGAATCTTGAAACTGCCGGTCAGCTGGAGGTTTTCGCATTTTATGAAGAGACGCGCGTCTGCCAATTCGTCCAGGACATCATTGCGAAGGACAGGGGTCGTGAGCACGCAGCCTTGCAAGCGCGTATGAGCCTCAAGAACCGTTTCAGCCGTTGGCATCCGCATGAGTCTTGTCCGTGTTGTTAAAACCGTCGCAAGGCTGGCCCGGCGGCAACGCGCTGGGACCTGAACCAGTCAACGAAGTGGCCGATGCCGTCGCTGAGGCTCACCTTTGGCTCATAGCCATAATCGGCCTGCATGCGCGAAATGTCAGCGCAGGTTTCGGTCACATCGCCGGGCTGCATCGGCTCAAGCGCCATGCGCGCCTTCTGGCCCGTCGCCGCCTCGATCGTGGCAATGAAGTCCATCAACGAGACCGGCTGGTTGTGACCAATATTGTAGAGTTTATGGGCAAGTTCGCCTTCCACGAAGATGGCACGGCGCGTCGCGATGGCCATCAATCCCGCAATGGCATCCTCGATGAAGGTGAAATCGCGCTTCATCTTTCCGCCATTGAAAACGCGGATTGTTTCGCCCCTGAGAATGCGGTCGGTGAACGACCAATAGGCCATGTCCGGGCGCCCCCAAGGACCATACACCGTAAAGAATCGAACACCGATCTGGCGGATATCGTAGAGCTTGGCATAGGCTTGGCTCATCAATTCATCCGCGCGCTTTGTGGCTGCATAGAGGGAAACTGGCCGGTCGACATTGGCATCTTCGCTGAACGGCGCGACAGCGTCATCACCATAGACCGAGCTTGAAGACGCATAGATCAGGAGGGGGGCCTTTGCCGCCCGGCGGCAGAATTCCAGCACGGCGAGATGACCTGTCATATTGGACTCGGCATAGGCGAACGGATTCTCGAGCGAATAACGAACACCGGCCTGCGCGGCGAGATGAATCACCCGGTCAATCGAATCGCGTTCGGGCAGAGCCAGCAGCGCTTCATGGTCTGCAACATTCATCTTGTGGAACTGGAAAGCCTTGCTTGCTTGCAAGCGATGCAGGCGCTCCTGTTTCAACGCGACATCGTAATAGGCATTGAGATTATCGATACCTATGACGTCGTGGCCGGCGTCAAGCAGGGCCTTGGAAATACTCGAGCCGATAAAGCCGGCGACCCCGGTCACAAGAAATTTCATGCGTGCTCCTCGCAACGGAGCCTATAGCCTCGCCCGCGCGAAGGCGACAGCAAATGACCGTGATCGTCAGCTTGCATCGCTGTATTTTGCGAGGATGCGGCGCGCGTCCTCGGCGGTCTCGGGGTGCTGGAGCGCATGCGCAACGACGGCTTCGAAGTATCCCGACTTTGACCCGCAATCGAACTCCTCGCCGTCGAACTCATAGGCGAAGAAGGCCTGGGATTCCATCAGGCGGACCATAGCGTCGGTCAACTGGATCTCCCCGCCTGCACCCTTCCCCTGATCTTCAAGAAGTCCAAAGATTTCAGGGCGCAATATGTAGCGGCCGGTAATCTTGAGGTTTGACGGCGCTTCCTCGCGAGGCGGCTTCTCGACCATGCCGCTCATTTCAATCAAACGGCCATCACGCTTCTTTGGCGCAATGACGCCGTAGGAAGAAACGAGTTCTTCCGGCACCGGGTCCACAGCGACTATATTGCCTCCAGTCTTGTCAAACGCTTCGACCATCTGGGCGAGGCAGGAGGGCCTGGCACGAACAATAACGTCCGGCAGCAAAACGGCGAAAGGTTCATTGCCAATAATGTCCCTGGCACACCACACAGCATGCCCCAGCCCGAGCGGTGCCTGCTGGCGCGTGAAACTGGCCGCGCCGGCAGGCAGTTTGGTCCGTTGCACGTCCTTCAGGATGTCCGCCTTCGACGCTTTGGCGGCGAGGGAATCCTCAAGCTCATAAGCATGGTCGAAATAGTCCTCGATGGCCTGCTTGCCCCGCCCGGTGACAAATACAAGATGCTCGATACCGGCTTCCAGCGCTTCGTCGACGACGTATTGGAGAGCCGGCCGGTCGACGACGGGGAGGAGTTCCTTCGGAATCGATTTTGTTGCGGGAAGCACACGTGTCCCGTGTCCTGCAACTGGCAAGACGGCCTTGCGAATGCCCATTCTGATTTCCCCCTGAACTGTCTGGATGGTGGCGAACCATAGCGATTTGCGGCGGCATGGCCAGCCGGGGTTTCACCACATTGCGGAGAAGATGAAGACGCCCATGATGGCTGTGATGCCCGATGACACTGCCAGGACGCGGCCCGTGTCCATCACAGAGCGACGCGGCTCTTCCCGGACGACCGCTTCCTGCAACTGTTCCTGCAGGACGCGCGCCGGGGACGGGGTTGGCTCTGCGTCCATATCGGCACGCGCTTCAGTGAAGCGGGTTGGCGGGCTCAGCTGTGTTGCCTGCGATTCCTGCACCGCTTCCGGTGTCATCTCCACGTCAGGATTTTCATGTTTGCGCTTGGCGGACATGGCGGGCCTTTCTTGCTGTTGCCCTTGTGGCATACCATCCCTAATGAAGCGCTAAGCCGTGGGATGAAATTTATCAAAACCCCTGACTTTTCTGGCGACTAAACTGGCGGAAACTCCCTGCGCGATCCCGCGATTCCAACCGTCCAGAAACCGTCCAAATACCGTCCAGAACCCGTACAAATTTGAGCGAAGGTATCTCAGCGCGTCTGAACCGGCCCAGTACTGCCCAGGCGTTGTGCAGACCTCCATTCAATCTCACATCGGCTGTCGCCATGCCAGAACTCTCATGGGGTCCCGTGCATTCTCCCTGAAACAAAACTCAAAGGACGCCGTCATGACGACCAAGACGCCCGGAAGGTTCGCGTGGATTGCAAGACTGCAGATCCCTCTCCTGATCCTGCTCACGGCCGCAGCTTTGTGGGCGGGGGCGACCTATGTCTGGGCCGGGCATGGGCTGGCCGATGACACGCTGGTGCTTGTGCGGTTCCTGGTGATCGGTGCGATTGGCTGGGCGATCACGGCATTTGTCGATCTCTCGATCAAGCGGCGCATGGACAAGCTGGTCATCGACACCGATGACAATTTCGAAGCACGAAAATCGGCAACGCGGCTCGACGTGATGCGCCGCGTGATTGTGGTGATTGGTGCGATAGCCACGCTGGCTTCGGCGCTGGTGGTCGTGCCCTGGGCGAGACAGCTTGGCGTGTCCCTGCTCGCTTCAGCAGGCATTGTGGGCATCGCCGTCGGCCTTGCCGCCCGACCCGTTCTCTCCAATCTCATTGCCGGCATACAAATCGCTTTCACCCAGCCCATCCGGATCGAGGATGCGGTCGTGCTCGAGAATGAGTGGGGCTGGATCGAGGAGATCGATCTTTTCTATGTCGTCGTCCGCCTCTGGGACCGGCGGCGTCTCATCGTGCCGCTCACCTATTTCATCGAGAAGCCTTTCCAGAACTGGACCCGAAAGACGGGCACGATCATCGGCTCGGTCTACTGGTGGCTCGATTATCGTGCACCGGTCGCGAAGATGCGCGAGAAGCTGGAGGAGATCGTCCGGACAACAGACCTCTGGGACGGGGATGTCGTGAACCTTCAGGTCTCCGAGACGGACAAGACGTCCATCCAGGTTCGCGCGCTTGCCACGGCCCGCACCAGCCCTCGCGCCTGGGATTTGCGCTGTTATATCCGCGAGCAGATGATCAACTGGCTACAGGCTGAACACCCCGAAGCCTTCCCGCGCTTTCGCGCGACAACAGAGGTTGAGGAAAAACCGGCCCCCTTCGAAATGCCCACCCCTTCGCAGGATATTGCGCTCGGGGATCAGTCTCTGGAGGGGAGCGAGGCTGTGGATGGGGATAGCACTCGCTAGCGTCGGTCAGATAATCATCGTCATCCCGGAATTTGCACCAGCAAATATCCGGGACCCAGTCGCTAAACTCAGCCTGGGTCCCGGATAGCCGCTTTGCGTCTTCCGGGATGGTGGTTTTGGGGAGGTTGTCTTCGAAATCAGGCGTCCCTCTCGATGCGCGTCAGCTCATCTGAGAGCCCATCTCCCGCAATGACCAAACAGGCGAGCTGAACCATTGGGAGGTGGGCCCTCAGACCGCAACGCGGTCGAGGCAGACGCGAATCGCAAGGCTGCACAATAGACCTGACCCTTCGACAGGCTCGGGGTAAGGCCGATAAGGTGTGAAGCAGCATACCCTCAACAAGACGCAACCTCTTTCTGAGGCTGTCGATGGATGAAGAGCCCGTGAGCTAACCCTAAAGCGTGCTGACCAGATGCCCGCCGTCGACGACGATGGTGGTGCCAGTCATGTAGCTGCCAGCGTCTGAGGCCAGCAGAAGCAGAGCACCGGCGAGTTCCTTATATTCGCCGAAGCGGCGCATCGGGACACGCTTGCGCATCTTCTCGCCCTGTTCGCTCTCAAGGAACTCGTCATTGATGTCGGTCGAGAAATAGCCGGGCGCGATCGCGTTGGAGCGGATGCCGTGACGTGCAAGTTCCAGAGCCATGACGTGCGTGAAGTGTTCGACAGCCGCTTTCGAGGCGGCATAGGCCGCAATCGTATGCTGCGGGCGGCGCGCCGTGATCGAGGCGATATTGATGATAGACCCCGGCTTGCCGGCGTCGATCAGGGCATTGGCACCAGCCTTCGCGACGCGCCAGACCCCATCGAGATTCGTGTTCATCACGGCGCGCCAGTCTTCCTCCGTCATGCGGGTAAACCAGTCGTCGCGTGAAATGCCGGAATTGTTGATGATTATGTCGCAGGGCCTTCCGAGCGTTTCCTGAATGGTTGCGAATGCCGCGGTCACGCTGTCAGGGTCCGTCACATCCATTGCAACGGCGAGCGCCTTTCCACCGGACGCCTCAATCGCATTCGCCAATGATTCCAGCTTTTCCAGACGCCGCGCGGCGAGCACGACATGCGCCCCGGCGGCAGCCAGCTCCCTTGCGAAGCTTGCGC
>Ga0310345_10001001_pt1 | contig 34420 bp, 37 predicted proteins | sample HC15DNA20500_MG_FD_204667 | JGI IMG/M metagenome (GOLD analysis project Ga0310345, IMG submission 204667) | Marine microbial communities from station ALOHA, North Pacific Subtropical Gyre - HC15-DNA-20-500_MG | ecosystem: Environmental > Aquatic > Marine > Oceanic | place: Pacific Ocean: North... | reverse complement strand
AAATCTTCTAAAGTCATTTTTTCAATTCCTTTACTGTTTATACGATAAGGGCATGCTTCATCTGATGAAAACATTCCTGACATAAACATATCATAAGAAGCATATGCTAAACCTTCACTTCGAGTATAAACTTTATTATCCTTAATATATTTCCAAGAAGCACCAGATCCTGCGTCCGTTAAAACCGACATAACAGTTAAATCAATCAATCTTCTAATTTTTTCTCTAGTAGTACATCTAAAAGAATTATTAAAATTAGTAATAAAATTTGGATCAAATTTTTCAAAATGTCTGATTCTACTATGTTGTGGAATTTTTAAATCAGGATAATTTTTTTCAATAGTATTTATTACATATTCAACTGTATAAGGCAATTTATCTAAATTTATTTGAAAATGGTGTAATTTATCATATAATCCCATTTTATATATAGCAGTAGATCTTTCTCTCGTTGTTTCTATTTTTTGTAAAGTTTTAATTAATTGTTTGTTATTCCATTGTACACTGTGATATCCATCTGAAATTTTAGCAGTTATCTCAACTTCAGCATTTTTTGGGATGTATTTTTCCGGTAAGGGAATACGTTGCATTATTTTGATATCACTTTGAACTAATGCTTCATACTTTTCACGACTCATCGATAATAACCAATCGATTCTATCTATTCCCAACCAAATTAATACCTCTGGCATTAATTCTTGAACTCTTACATCTCGCTCACCAGCAATATTTTCTGTATGTTGAAAATATGTTGCTGAACAATCTCCTCCTTCTTGTCTTTTACGAGCATTATAAACTCTATATTTTACCACTTCATCTAGAGCTCTTCCTTCTTTTCTGAAATATACAATAATTCCTACACCGTTTCGTTGAGCACACTCGACACAACATTTCATCGCATATGTTAGGTAGGGTCTACACGTGCAGATGTCTGTTCCAAAAACATCAGAACCATTACATTCATCATGAACTCTAACAGAAACTTCAGCCATTGGGTCTGATACTTTTTTAATATCATTGAATATATATATTGTGATTCCTCCGATATTTGGTAAAAAAACATTGTAATTTTTATCAAAAATTTTTTCATTATTTGTAGATTTATAAATTGCTTTCCGCAAATCGTCTTCACTCATATCTAATTTTTTTGACAATTTTTTAATATTCCATGTATATTGAACGGCTATTTTTGTTACGTTTATTCCACCATCAGAATCAACAATAACACCATCTTTGAATAATTTTCCATCTAATTCAGGAATATTCAATGTAGCAGTAGTACAAGCCATTGTTGGAATTTCTGCTGTCAAACCTAATGGATTAATTGATGAAATATCATTCCATTTTTTACGTGTCAATGGATTATTTAAATGTTCTAAAAGGTTTTCATTTAAATATTCAGTCTCTTTTAATCTATTATATTTCAAAATATCTTTATTTTTCCTTACTTCTGCTAAACAACGATAAAGCGAATAAGCACCGCCATAAGTTCCTAAATATTTCCCCGAGTTAATTTCACTATTAAGCTTCTCGTATTCATTCATTGAATTTTATATAATATCAATTATGACATAATTGTTATTACATTTATTATTTGAAGTAACTTTCCAATATATTAGAATTAATTTTATAACATATAAAACATAATGCGGTATAATGACTTGTTATATCGTCATCTACTATTTTACCCTCTTTAGATAATTTTTCAGATTCAATTACAAAATGTTTTTTAAATTCATCAAAATCATTAGTTATTTCCATATATTTATTCATTAATTCAAATTGCCATTTTTCTTTTTCATTAAATTTTTTATTTAGCATATTCATCATGCTAGTAGTTACATTTGATTCATTGTATGTTTCTTTCATTTGCTTAACATCATAATCAACAGCATTAATTTGTGTTTCCATTTTATTTGTTAATTCTGAGATTTTATTTTCATAATCATCAATAATATCTGTAAGTGTTTTAACTTTTTTTTCTAATTCATATATTTTTGATCTATCAGTAATAGAATCTCTTTCGCATACGGCTAATCTATTATCATATGCGTTTAACATAGTTTCTAATTCTACCATACTCTCTTCCATTCTGTGATATGGTTGAGGTCGTCTTGAAAATAAATTACCCATTATATTATTGTTTTATATTCAATAATAAAATGATATTTTTATATTAAAAAAAATGTTAGATATCCAGTATATTCATTCAATTAAATCTATTTGTAATAAAATGATATTCAATTATTTGGATATAAAAATAATAATTAATTAATTTATTAAAATTGATTAATAAATATATTAATTATCAAAAATTAAAATGGGAAAAACTTATCAATCTGGAAAATATTTGAACGGGAAATAATTGACAATTGATAAATAATGATTCCGTATTTATTAATTACTGAAAAAGAATTTAAAAAATTAATTACTTTCAAATATTCTTATAAAAGGTATATATTTACTTTATTATGGTATGCGGTATTAGGTCTGGGTATTTATTATAATAAATATATAATACCTGATTTTGGATTTATAAATTATTATTGGATAAATATTTTAGTATTTATGGTTTTATTTATATTTTTATCAAGGGGATTATTAACATCTGTTCCAAATAATTCAGTAACTGATAAAGAAATAGATGAAGAATTTAAAAATAAAATAGCTGTAATAATAGCTTGTCATAATAGTGAAGATGTATTACCTTATACATTAGAGGCTGCTTTAAAACATTTTTCGGGGGAGGCAATATATATTGCTGATAATAATAAAGTTCTACCTATTGAAAATATTAGTAACCAAATATGTGAAAAATATGGTGTTAATTATATTTATACACAAGTTTCTAATAAAACATTGGCTCTGAGAAATACTGTAAATTATATAGATAATAAATATGAATATTTAATTTCAATGGATGATGATACATTATTTCCAGAAAAATTTTATATTAATCAAAATATTTTTAATGACGAAAAGATAGGATGTATTGGTTTTGGAATTAGAATTAAAAATAAAAAGAACATCATTGAACGATGTGTAGATATAGAATATAAATTATATTCTTATAGTTGTTTTTCAAGAAATTTTGGTTCAACGGATTTTGGTGTAGGAATAGCTTACATGATGAAAAAAAATTTATTTAAAAAATGTATTGACATCAATCCTTGTGATGGTAGATTACCATTTGGTGAAGATGGAATACAAGGTATTATATGTAGACAAAATGGATATATTATATTACAGGATTTAAATAATTTCTTTTTAACATATTGTCCTAATAAATTATTTACTTGTGGAAAAAGTAAAGTGATATCTGGTTATGATGCTGGAACATTATGGAAACAACGTCCTTTACGGTGGTATCGTTCTGGAACAGTTAGATTGGTATTAGAATTAAGTACAATATTTAACTTCAATGTTAAAAGAAAGGACGATAATATAATAGTTGGTTTATTAAGAAATATTTATTATAGATGTTGGAAATTATTAGAGGCATTAATGATTTTTATTATAATTAGTTTTCCATATATTTTGTATCAGAATATCTCAATTACTGATTATTCAAGATTAGGAAATTTTTTAATATTATATTCTTTATTTCCAATAATATTGTCATTAAATATGCTGATGTGTAAATTTAAGTTTAGAAATAAGAAAGATTTAAAGATAGATTATACTATGTTATTAGTATATCCATTATTTATGAAAATTAAGTTTTTAATGAATGTTTTTGGATTTTTAAGTTGCATAGTATTTTTCATTCCATTTGAAACATATTTTGGATTTTATAATTTAAGGAATTATACATTTAAAGAAGAAGATAAAAGCATTAAATCACCAACATTAGATGAGATTGATATGGAAGAAATAGATAACGTTGAAATTAGTATAATTGACAATGGTGATAATAAACATTATGAAATTAGTATAATTGACAATGGTGATAATTTGGTATAATTGACGATAATGAATGAATTATACAATGTTAGATATTCAATTTAAATCTTTGAATATTGGACTGGTTATCTAATATATTTTTTTATTTTTTCATATATTGATAACTATTTTAAAGGTAATGAAAACAATTTTTATTAATAAAACGAAATGCTTCATCAATTTCTGTGTTTTTCCAACCTTTCATATCTTGATAACTATTTTTAATAGTATTGAAAATAACTTTCAAGTGAATGCCTTTTTCAAAATTATATAAATTTTTAATTAGTCTAATAATATTTTCAACATTATTAGACGGTAAGCAATCTTTAAGATATAATTCAGCCAATTCACTTATAGCGTCATTAATATTGTGTTCAATTTCTTCACCTTGTCCATAATTAATATTTTTTTCAATCTGGTTTCCTAATTTTTTACAAATTTCATGTTCTTCCCAAGTAATCGATTGAATTGAATCTGATTCTCTTAAATCTTTAGAAAAATCATATTCATAATCTCCATCATATCTTTCTGTCATTACGTTCCATAACCAAGAATAATTAATCTTAGTACCTACTAAGCCCCACCTAATATCTTTGTTTACAACATCTTCTTTTAATTTTTCATTTTCTAATTCTAATTCTGCGATTTTTTTTTTTAATTCATCAATTTCATATAATTCTGTTGTCATTTTTGTGAAAAATTCAAATTTTAACTCGTTTTAAATTTTAATTATTATAATATTAAATAAATATCGTAATAATCAATTTTTTATTATAATTTAATATCCAGTATATTTATTTCATTAATCTATTTATGTAGAAACAAATTTTTTCATAAAATTACATAATCTCTCACAAGATTTAATAGGTTGAGAATTATATATTGAAATTCTCAATCCTCCTAAACTTCTATGTCCTTTTAATCCTATAAAATTTTCTTTTAATGAATCTTCTACAAATTTCTTTTCCAATTGTTTATTACCAGATTCACTAATTAGTAAACGGATATTCATTTTAGAACGATATCTAATATCTACTGGACAATGATAGTATGAAGAATGACAAATATTAAGTAAATTATAAAATATATTTGAGCGTTTTTGTTTCCTTTTTGACATCTCCTCTAATCCACCTTCATTTAAAATCCATTGAGCGACTAGACCGACCACATATATGTTGAAACACGGAGGTGTATTATAAGCTGAATTTTTTTCAGCCATTACTGTATAATTTAACATAGTTGGACAAAATTTATTAAAATTATTTAATAAATCTTTTCTTACAATAACAATTGTTACACCCGCAGGCCCTAAGTTTTTCTGAGCTCCTGCAAATATTATTCCAAATTTACTTACATCAATTGATTCTGATAAAAAACAAGATGAAAAATCTCCTACTAATGGTACATCGTTATATCCTTCTGGAATATCTTGAAATTCAACACCATGTATTGTTTCATTAGCACAATAATATAAAAAACTTGCTTTCTTGTTTAATTTCCATTCTTGTTTATCGCCAATTGTTGTATAATTTGTATCCTTTCCAGACCATACTACATTAACATCAATATATTTAGAAATTTCTTTAGATGCTTTTTCAGACCAGCTTCCAGTTATTAATACATCACAAGTATCTTTTTCAAAATTATTACATAAATTTAATGGAATAGCAGAAAATTGACTGGATGCTCCTCCTTGCATAAATAATATTTCATAATTTGATGGAATTTTTAATAAAGTTTGTAAAGTTTTTTTAGTATTTATTAAAATTTTATTAAATTTTTTGGAACGATGGCTTGTTTCTAAGATACTTATTCCACTATTATCATAGTTTAATAAATCTTTTTGAACTTTTTTCAAAACATCCAGAGGCAAAATTGCTGGTCCAGCATTAAAATTATCAATTGTTCGTTCAGTTATCATTTTATTTATAAATTAAGTGTTTTTATTTAATAATTTAAATATATTAATTTAATATATTAAACTAATTCAAATAAATGGTATTAGTCGATGAAATTAAAGTTAAAAAAGCAAGAGTATTGAGAGAATTAAAAAATTTAAAATGGAAAATGGTTCAAAGTAATGAAAAGGGAATTGATTATATTCAAAATATATCAAAAAAAAAAAAATCTAGTATTCAAAAAAATATTGATAAAAAAATAGCATATATTGATAAAATACAAAATGAGATTAAAAAACAAAAAGACAAAATAAAAAAAATTAATAATTATGTTAATGATAGAGTAAAGTTGCTTAAAAATAAAGAATTAATTAAATGTTCTATTTGTTTAGATGATATTAATAAGAATTCGATAAGTTTAACTAAATGTGGTCATTTATATTGTTATGAATGTTTGAAAACAGCTCTATGTATTGATACTCGCTGTCCCCAGTGTCGCAAGACATTATGTGAAAGTGATATAATTTTAATACATTACAATGATACTGGTAATTACAACATATTAGACAAAGAAACTTCATCATCTCTGGATAATGATGACAATATTGCGTATATACAACGTTTAATTAGAAGAGGGGTTAGAAGAGGTGATTATAGTCATCTTCTTAGAACTTCTAGAAATTCTAGAAGTACTAGAAGTATTGAAGGTCTTCATAATATTAATGAAACTAATTTACGTAGAATTCGTTTATCACATCTTACTGAAATTGAAATACAAAATAATCTTTTAAGACGAACAATCCGTAATTATGATAATGATTTATCATTATTAGAAAATAATTTAAATACGAGGATAAATATGTCATCTGTGCAAAATCTATTACGAGATATTCATTTAGAACAGATCTATAGTGTGGTAAATACTTATTCTATTGATAGAAGAATATATTTAAATTCCGTTTCACAACGAGATGTAATTATTCAAACTCAAAAAAATTTAATTAATTCGTTGAAAACTCATGTAAATTGTTTGAATGAATGTATAAATATTCAAACATCTTTAATAGAGAGTTCAGATAATTAAAAAAAAAAATTAAAATAAAGAATTGATTTATTTATTTATTTATAATCAAATAATTACTAATATGGAATTAACTGACTATTTGTGGATACCAATTCTATGTACTTTTGCTTCTTTTTTTACATCTTGGGGCATTGGTGCGAATGATTGTGCGAATTCTTTTGCTACATCTGTTGGAGCAAAAGTTTTAACATTACGACAAGCAGTATTAGTAGCGGCAATATTTGAATTTACCGGAGCATTTTTAATGGGCTCTCATGTTACAGACACTGTTAGGAAAAAAATAGTAGATAATAGTACTTTTGAAAATGCTCCCGAAGAGCTTATGTGGGGAATGCTTTGTTCTGTTTTTGCTGCTGGAATTTGGTTATGTATTGCTACAAAATTTAAATTACCAGTTTCAACTACACATTCTATTGTTGGGGCAATAGTTGGCTTTGGTTTAGCAGCGAAAGGTAATTCTGTAGTTGACTGGACTACAATCGTTGAAATAGTAATTTCTTGGGTATTTTCTCCAGTTTTATCTGGACTATTTGCTGTTTTGATTTTTTTATTTATAAAATATGCCGCTTTAATTAGGGAAACTCCTGTAGAAAATCTTTATAAAATTTATCCTATTCTAATATTTTGTTTATTTTTTATTAATGCTCTTTTTATTATTTATAAAGGAACACCTGCCCTAAGTTTAGATGATACACCATTATGGCTAAGTATGGTATGTTCTATTAGTATTGGTATCGGTTGTGCTTTGATTGGGCAATTTATTGGAATACCTTTTATAAAGAAAAGAATTGAAGTATGGCTTATTAATCGTGAAAATCAGAGAAATGATCCAGAACAACAAGAAATAGAATTAAGTTTTGGGGAACAATTTACAAACAAATCTCGCGAAATTGTATATAATAATGAATTTAATCGTGAAGATAATTTTAAAAAAATTGATTCTGATTTACAAGAATTAATTCAGATAGATCATTCTGAACAAATTGAAAAACGTCATACAACTGCTGCTGTATATGATGAAACATCAGAAAAATTATGTTCATATTTACAAGTAATTACTGCTTGTTTTGCTTCATTTGCTCACGGTTCAAATGATGTAGCAAATTCAATTGCTCCATTGGCTGCTTGTTGGTCAATTTATAATGATGGTATTATTGATAGTAAAGTAACAGTTCCACTTTGGATTTTAGCCATGGGTGGAGTTGGTATTGTTATTGGTTTATCAACATGGGGATATAAAGTTATTGATAGAATTGGAAAAGAACTTACAAAAGTAACCCCCAGTCGTGGATTTCCTATGGAGATGGGTCCGGCAATAACTGTCCTTCTTGCTAGTCGTTTAGAAATACCTGTGTCAACTACACATTGTCAAATTGGTAGTGTTTTCGGTGTAGGTTTAATTGATGGTGTGAAAAATGTAGATTTCAATAGTTTAGGGAAAATTATATTATCTTGGATAGTTACTCTACCAGTAACTGGTGGAATTTCGGCTGGTTTATATTGTCTTGGTCATTATGCTCCTTAATTTTGTAAACATAGATAAACATAAACTTTTATTTATTATTAATATAATTTAACTTATGATTTCATATGGTTATGAAACATATAAAAGAAATTTTAAGAAATATAAAATTTTACGTAATCATGTTTCTGATGATATAGCTGAAATTATTGTTGGATATTCTTTCCAAGAATTTATTTCAAATAAAACGATAATTGAGACTTTTAAATTTTATCATTTTGAATCAATAATTGAAACTTATATAAGTAGTTATATTCGTGACCATTATGAATATAGGATTGAAAATTATATGAATTGGGATAATTTTATGCCATTATTATGGAAAGAACAGGAAAATTTTTTAGATTATTATTCTACTAGACCAACTGAATTAAATAATATTTTACATATAAATACTGATACATCATTACAAAGTATTTTAGATAATTTAACAATTCAAATAACTATATCTGTTGAAAGAACTTTCAAACATTGGATAGATAATTGGTTGGAAGGAGAACGAACACCTTTCAATTAAAATTGAATTTTAATTACCTTATTTAATTATAAAATGAATTCTCTTATTGATTTTAAGGAATTCGACAAAATAAATCATCATTTTGCAAAAGATATTAATAAAGTAATATATGATTTTTCAATTGATTATCCGTTAAATATTTTTCCTAAGATTATTGAATACTTTAGGAAAAATATTACATGCAAAATACATTTAGATTATAGGGATAAAACTGGAAATACTAGTATTATTACAATATTGATTGATATTGATGGTATTGAAGTTGAATTTTCAATTACATATGTATATGATGGAGGTGATTATTTTAATTTTAATGAATATATGACTGAAGAATTGTTTCTTATTTATAATGATTATCAAAAATTTATACAAAATTATTTGCCTTTTGAAAGAATATGTTGTTTAGATGATGGAATATCTAATCATGGATATCATCAAATTTGGAGTAATTTAACAAATATTTTTAATAAATTATATAAATTTAATGAAACTGATATTATTAATTTTCAAAATTTTATAGATAATAATATTTATGAAATTGTTGATTATAGATATAATTAAGGGACTTATATATAAAAATAATTTAATACAATTAAAATATTATTCAAAAGATGCATTTAAAATTAAGTGAATACCAAACAAAATTATTATACTCATTATTTTTCAAAAAAAAATCTTATTTTGTTGAAATTAATTCAACTACTAACTTTGAAGAACTAGTTATCAAAAATCCATGGTTATTGAGTGATAAATTAGTATGCAAACCAGATCAATTTATTAAAAGGCGAGGTAAATCGGGATTGGTTATATTAGACGCTGTTTGGGATGACGTTATTAATAAAATAAATGAATTAAGATTGCGAGGATTTCATACATTTATTGTTGAACAATTTTTCAAAATAGACCACGAATATTATATTTGTATTCAATCTCATGATAATTATGATGAAATTTTATTTTTTAAAGATGGTGGTGTAGATATTGGTGATGTTGATAAAAAAGCATCCAGATTTAGAATAAAAATAGATGAAATATCAGAAATTACAATATCTGATGATAATAGGATTAATATATTTATCAATACTTTGTACAAATTTTATAAGTATTTTTATTTTACTTATTTAGAAATTAATCCTTTATGTTTAGTAGGAAATAGTTTAATTCCAGTTGATTTCGCAGCAAAAGTTGATAATACTTCTTTTTATTTATGGGATAAATCATTTCGAGATATTGTTGAACAGAACAATGAAGACCAAACATTAGAAGAAAAAAATATTGAAGAATTAGATAGTAAAACTGGTGCTTCATTAAAATTTAAATTAATTAACCCAAAAGGTTCTATTTGGACTCTTATTGCAGGTGGTGGTGCTTCTGTTGTATATACTGACGCAATTGTAAATTCTGGATATTTAAATGAATTAGCTAATTATGGTGAATATTCTGGTAATCCTACATCTGATTATGTAGAATTATATGTATCTAATGTTTTACAGGCAATGTTTAGATATACAATTGATAAACCAAAAATATTGTTTATTGGGGGTGGAATTGCTAATTTTACTGATATTAAAAAAACATTTAAAGGTGTTGCTAATGCTATTAATAAATTTAAAGATGAATTTATTAATCATAATGTATCTATTTATGTACGAAGAGGAGGCCCAAATTATAAAGAAGGATTAAGTTTATTAAAAAGTGTATGTGAAAAGAATAATATTTATTCAGAAATGTATGGACCAGAGAAATTTATTACAGATATTGTAAAAATCGCATTAAATGTTAATAAAAATTTGATGAATGAAGAAGAAAAAAATGATGAAACGCTTATTGATAATATTGCTATTGATATACCAATAAGAGAATATTATGGTAAGAAATTATTTAATAATCAAAGCACTTGTTTTATTTATGGTTGTCAATTTAAAGTAGGTCAAAGAATGTTAGATTTTGATTATATGTCTAATCGTTCAAATCCATCTGTAGTAGCTTTTATTGATGCTACAAAAACAAGGGATATGAATACTAGTTTATTTTGGAAAAATCAAGAAATTTTGATTCCTATATTGAAATCTTTGGATCGAGCAGTTAAGAGATTTCCTAAAACTGAGTGGTTATTGAATTTTGCTTCATTTCGGTCTGCATATGATGTTACTATGAAAGCACTCAATAGTGAAACTATTGATAAAATTGCTATTATTGCAGAAGGTATTCCAGAAAATCAAACTCGTAAATTAATTCAAAAAGCACAAACTTTAAAAAAAGTTATTATTGGTCCAGCAACTGTTGGGGGAATCAAACCAGGAAATTTTAGAATAGGAAATACTGGTGGTTCGTTAGACAATCTTTATGAATCTAAATTATATCAAAATGGTTGTGTATCTTTTGTTACAAAATCTGGTGGATTATTAAATGAAATGTGTCGTATTATTTCTTTAAGTACAAATGGTGTTAATGAATGTGTTAGTATTGGAGGAGATAGATATCCTGGAAGTAATATGGTTGATCATGTATGTCGTTTTCAAGATGACGAATCTGTTAAAATTATTTTAATATTAGGAGAAGTTGGTGGAAACCAAGAAATAATGGTTGCAAATTTAGTCAAGGAAGGTAAAATTACAAAACCTGTAATTGGTTGGTGTATTGGAACTTCAGCAACTGAATTCGAATTAAATATTCAATTTGGGCATGCTGGTGCTTCAGCAAATAATGATATTGAAACAGCAAAATTTAAAAATCAATATATGAAATGTTGTGGAATAAATGTTCCTGATACATTTGAAGATTTACCAAAATTATTATCTACTGTATATCAAAGTGTTGGTGGAATTGGAATACAATCAAACTATATACCACCACCAATTCCATTAGATTATAAAAAGGCATTAAAGGAAGGAATTGTTAGAAGACCTTCAAGTTTTTTTTCTAGTATTTCAAATGAAACTGGGGATGAATTAGAATATAATGGGGTGCCTTTATCATCAATTGTTAATTCTGGTTCAAACATAGGACATGTTGTTGGATTACTTTGGTTTAAGAAAAATTTTAGTAAAAGATTAGCAAATTACATTGAATTAATTTTAATGTCAGTTGCTGACCATGGACCTTGTACATCGGGGTCTCAATCTACTATTATTGCGGCTCGTTCCGGAAGAGATATGGTTTCATCTGTATCAGCAGGTTTGTTAATGATATCAGATAGATTTGGTGGTGCTTTAAATAAGGCTGGAATATATTTTTATAATGCTGTTAAGGAAGGTTTAACTCCTTTAGAATTTGTTACTAAAATGTCAAAATCAAAAACACTAATTATGGGAATTGGTCATCGTTATAAAAATGTAAATAATCCAGATAAAAGAGTTAGTATATTAAAGAAATATATTTTTGATAATTATGATAGAAGTGATTTAAAACATACCAAATTTGCATTAGATGTTGAAAAAATAACATTAGAAAAGAAAAATAATTTAATTTTAAATGTTGATGGATTTTTGAGTGCTTCATTATTAGATGCTTTTATTGCTGAAGGAAATTTTTCTGTTACAGAAATTGAAACAATTTTAGAACACGAATTATTAAATGGATTTTTTATTATGGCAAGAACATGTGGTCTAATTGGTCATTGGATTGATCAAAAAAGATTAAAACAGGGATTATATAGATGTGCTACATCAGATGTAACTTATTTAACATAATTAAAATCGATTAATTAAAATCAAATGTAAAGACTAATAAAAATTTAGCAAACAACAATGGCGTATTTATATCCAGCAAAAAGTTATACTCAATTTGAGATTTCAGGAAAAACAATTACAGTTATTGGTGAACAACACTTACCAAGTAATTTTTCTTATAAAGTTAAGAAAGAAGATACATGGTTAGTGCCGCATTTTCTTTTAAATTTTATTCAAAATGAATATGATACTCATAAATCTTTATATCTTGAAATGCGAGGACTATCATTTACATCTGTTTCAGAAAAACAACAAGCATTTGCTAATTTGAAAAAAACTTTTAATTTAGAAAGTAAAAACATGAAAGAATTTATTAAAAATGCAAATTCTTATTATGCCCTAAGAATTTTTGGTGGAGATAAACGAAGAAATATTAAAGTTGATGAATATCCAAATTGGCAAAACATTTTATATGGAAAAGATGTTTACAAAGAAAATAACCATTTTTTCCTAGCATTATGTAAAAGACTTAAGCAATTGACATATGATGTTTTAAAATTTTGTTCAGTGCCAGATGATATGCCTCCAAATTTAATTCATAATTTAAAAATGTATTATGAAAATGATATTAAGAATGTAGAAAAATTTTTTAAATTATCTAATAATTCATATAATAGAGACAATAATATTAAAATATTACAGAGAGCATTTGCTGAAATATCTGATTATTTAATGATTCGTGAAATACTTTTACGACCAGAAACTGATATTATGATTTTATTTGGCGAAGAACATGCTAGAGATTTTAAAATTACAATGAAAAATTATATTAAAAAATACAAAAAAAAAGGAAAATTTTTTGGTAAAGAATTAACACCAAATTATCCTTTGACTGTTTCAATGCGTTAATTAAAATTTATAAATTAAGTATTATTTTACGGACTTATTATATATGGCTATTGAACCAAGTTTACTGGCACTCGCAAGAAAATATAATATATTTTAGTGTCTATTAATCAAATATATTTACTTGGATTACATTTTTTCTCATGTATAAAATAATTGATAATATCAAATTGAATCTACTTCTACTTCTACTTCTACTTCTATTCTATCAAAATAATGATTATAATAAAAATATTGACAACATAATACTGTATTAAAAAAAAAAGATATTGCTCCCATTGTAAAACAAGGTGGATCATTTATTATAATTCCATGTATTGCATATAATATATATCCAAATGTTTGAATTAAATATGATATTATACTAATACCTTTTGAAGTTTTACTTTTATAAAATTTATATATTTGAGGTAATTTATATATAAAAGTTATAGTTGTAGCTCCCCATCCAAATAATAATGTTTTCATTTGAATAATAATTAAATTATAAATTTTAATTAAACTTTAATTAAATTATACTTTGTAGATAACGATGATATTAAAATTGATTTATATCCTATTTATTAACTTTAAATAGAATGAATATTTCAGAATATAAATTGATTGTTTCTCTTATTAACAAAGTTAAAGAGCCTGTCATTGCGATAGAAATAGCAAATGATGCTTTAGTTTTGGGTAAATCAATTAATACTCTTGAAAATAATATTTCTCAACTTGAAAAACAAATATCTAATTATCAAAATTGCATTAAGAATATGATAGAAGTAGAATTCTATAGAACAAGAATTACTAGAGATAAACAAAAGTTACAGAATTATATGAAAAAATATGAATTCATTATGGGAATACCATATAATATTGATTATTTAATTAATAAAGTAGTTGATAATGCGATAAAAGATGCTCTACAAATTTTAGAAAATCTGAAGTATGATAAAACAAATAAATTTTTCAATGATAATGAAGAACAAGAAAGTCGAGTAATTTATACAACAATAAAAGAATTACTCAATGAATGTAAAAATGCTAGAACACAAATCAAAAAATTTACAATAGCTACTTCTATTATGTGTGTAATTTCAAATTCTCCTGTATATGTAAATAGCAACAAAAAATTAAAAAAAGCAGTTTTACTTAAAATGGATGAACTTATTTCATCAATTAATACTTTTAGTGTTGACAAAACGGAATATTATAATTATACTGAAAAAATAAGAAATTTTTAAATATTATATGAAACTGGACTGTAAATATTGATAATTTATTTATAAAGTTTATAGATATACGAATTTCCGTCTATACCTGTTCTTGTACTACATTTTCTACATAAAACATCATGTGTAGAACCATTTCTACGCATAGTATAAATACAACTTTCGCATTTATATAATTGACAAAAATTACATTGATATGTGTATAAAAAATCAGCACAACCAAATAATTTACATTCTCTACATTGGACAACAAAACTACTATAACAATCGTGACAATGAACATGATTATCGCAAGGTGTTTTATCATAGAAAATTGAATTATGGAAAACATCATTTATCCTGTCTATACACATTTTACTACATGAATAACAAGTATCTTTATAACATTTTCGACATTGGTCTCCATGAGATTTACAAAAATATCTAGAACAAAATTTACATAAACTCATACATGAATCTAATGGGCAACCGGATATATCACATTTGGTATGCTTTTCTTTATAGCATGAGTAACAATTTAAATCGCAAGCAAATTTATCACAATTTTTTAAATTTTTAGAACATTGTTTACAAACTTTTTTTCCACATTCTCTACATGTAGAATATTTTGGATTTTTGTGTAAATAACAGTGTATAATTTTACAAGATAATTGTGATATATTCAAATTTTTGAATAAAATTTGTTCCATTTATATTATATAATATAATATAATTAGTAATTAATTAAAATTGAAACATAAATTAGTAAAACAAAACAAAACAAAACATAATACTATTTAATATGAACAATTTATTTAATTTACAGGAACAATATTTTTTTTATAAAAAATATCATTTAAATACAACAAATGTATTGATACATATTGGTTGTATTCCAATGATTATGTGGTCAATTTGTATTTTTTTGACACATTTTAGTAGTAATATTTTTTTTAATCCTACATTTTTGATAGTTAATTTATATTCTTGGTATTATAAAATATTAGATGAAGATTTAGGAAAAGTAATGCAACTATTACTTTATATGTCATGGATTTCGTCATATTTTTTTTATTGGTATGTATCTAATTCATTAGTATATGCTATGTTATTACATGTAGGTGCGTGGATTGCTCAATTTATAGGTCATTATTATTTTGAAAAAAATCGTCCTGCATTAACTGATAGTTTAGTCCAATCATTTTTAATTGCTCCAATGTTTGTTTTGATTGATATTCAATATTTGATTGAACGAAGAATGTCTAATTAAAAACGATTTTTTATAATATTAAGTAAATATATCTAATCATGCAAAATCTTGAATCATTTGAATCATCTTTATTTAATTTAATTGGAGAATATTCTGAAAATAAATTTTATTTATCGGAAAAATGTAATATATGTAAAGTTAAATATAAATGTCATAGATGTAATAGATTTCTGAATTCTGATTTATCAACTATTTTTAAATTATTACCTTCAAATTATAGTGATTATATTGAATATGTTACAAGAATACATTCATTAACAACTGTACTTAGTGCTCGTCATGGTTTAGACTTAAAATACATAAATTTATGTAATACTTGTACAATGTTTGCTATTTCGAAGAGTGGTTATTTAGCTACTGGTTATTTAGGTAGAAAAAAATCTCGAAGATATAAAGAAAAACTTAAAAATAAAGAACCATTAAATTCGCAAATTGTTGATAAATTATTTAATAAATGTATAAAATATGGATTATGGCCATTAATTAATAATGATATTGATAGTAATCAGAAGAGAGAAATTTTAAAGTTTATTAGTAAACGGATTGATTTAAATACGATTAATATGAAAGGTATTATTAAATATAAAAATGAATCATTGTATAATTTGGCAACATTATTTCAAATATCGGAAGAAATTGATAATACTTTTAGTGATATTAGACATTATTTTTAATTAAATAGAAATATAATATTTTATTATACGGACTGGATAATAAAATATTATATCATTAGAAATTTATTCCACCAATATGGTAATTCATAATAAGTATATTTTTGTGCTTCATCTTTATTTTTTAAAATTTTGATTGATGTTTTATTATAAAGTGAGAATTCTTAAATTTTAATTACTCCAGGGACCAATGGAAAACCATTTCCCTTCTTCTTTGCCTTCATTTTCTACAATTTCTTGTACTGCTTCTTCTACCGCTTCTTCTACTATTGGAGCAGATTCATTTATTACTTCTTCTACTACTGGAGCAATAGATTCTGGAACAACTTCTTCAATAATTTCATCTACAGTTTCTAATACTTCTGGAGCAATATTTTCAATTTTTTGATCAACAACTTGTTCAATAATTTCATCTTCTACTTCTTGTAAAACTGGAGAAACTTCTTCTACAACTTCTTCTACAATTTCTTCTACAATTTCTTCTACTTTATTTACAAGATTATCAGATACATCCCACAATATGTTACCATCGGTAAATTCTTGTTCGCCAATTATTGATTCAATTTCATCAATAATATTTTGTGGTTGAGTATGAGATATTTCTTCTGATAAAAAGTCTTGTAGATCTTCACATTCTTCTTTATAATGAAGATGTAAACCATATAAGGTTGCTATTCCAAGAAAAATACAAAATGTATTTGTTAATCCAATTGTATTTACTAATATATTTATTAATACAACTGGGATGGAAAAATTAACTAATTTAGATAATAACATTATTTTTACATATAGATATATTTAAATATTTAAGTAGTTTTATATATAATTATTTAAGTAGTTTTATATATAAATGAAACCATTAAATAAAGATATTATAACAATAATAAAAAAATATTTACAATGTGACGGGAAAGATTGTAATAAAGTTGCTAAATATAAATTAGAATGGTGGTATAGAGATAATTATGAAGGTGTATATTGTAAATTCTGTTGTAAGAGAATTGTATCAGAAAGAAGACATTGTGGTGGAAGTGGTCCAGGTTTATCTTCGTTTTTTTATGATTATGACCAATATGGGAGGTATAAATATATAAAAACATAGCAATATAGTATGAAAAAATTAAATAATGATATTATATCAATATTAAAAGCATATTTAAAATGTAATGAAGTTTCATGTAATAATTATGGAATTCGCCGACTTCATTATAATGGCACATATTGTGAGAAATGTTATAAAAAGATACTTGATTCTTATTATAAAACAGAATGGGATAGTGAAATTTGTGGTGGAGGCGGCGAAATGTTTTTAAGTTAAATAATGTATAGTAGGAATATATATAAAATGTCGAAATTAAATAATGATATAATATCAATATTAAAAGCATATTTAAAATGTGATGAAATTTCGTGTAATAATTATGGAATAAACCGTATTAATTATGATGGAATATACTGTTCTGAATGTTATCAGAAAATATTGAATAAGTATTGTAATTCGATATCAAACAATTCTAAATCGAATATGATTTGGGGATATAAAATTGGTGGTATTGGATGTAATGAAAATGATATTGTATTTCTTATGTAAAAGAATAAAAAAAAAATAAAATTGAAAAGAGATATTTAGTCAATATAAATAAAAAAAATGGAAATCGAACAAAAACAACAAGACGCGGAATTAAATACAAAATGGAATTTGAAAGAAAAATTACAATTAAATTTACATAATTATTTAATTGTAATCTTTCAAATTGTATCTATTATTTTATATAGTATTTTTACACAATATGGTGTAGAAGCTGTTGGAGATACTGGCTCTGATACATCAAGTAATACTATTAATACATATTACCCAATGTTTCAAGATGTTCATGTAATGATATTTATTGGATTTGGATTTTTAATGACATTTTTAAAAAAGTATTCATTTTCAAGTGTAGGAATGAACTTTTTAATTGCGGCAATTACGATTCAATATTCTATTCTGATTAATGGATTTTTTCATTGTTTATTTAAAAATCATTGGGAAATATTGACTCTTGATATTACTTCATTAATTACAGGTGATTTTGCTGCAGGTGCTGTATTGATTACTTTTGGGGCTCTTTTGGGTAAAATTTCAGTTGAACAACTTTTAATTTTAGTTCCACTTGAATTAATTTTTTATTCAATTAATGAATCATTAGGTGTAGAAGTATTTAAAGCAGTTGATATGGGGGGTAGTATGTATGTTCATACATTTGGGGCATATTTTGGATTGGCGGTATCTTATATGATTGTTAATAAAGATAAACTTGAACGAGCTGATTTTAGATCATCTAAAACATCAGATTTATTAGCAATGGTTGGGACAATTTTTCTATGGTTATATTGGCCTAGTTTTAATGGTGTTTTAGCTTCTGGGAATTCTCAACATAGAGTTGTTATTAATACAGTATTAGCATTAACTAATAGTTGTATTAGTGCTTTCTTTATGTCTCGTCTATTAAGGCCTCATAATAAATTTAGTATGGAGGATATTCAAAATGCTACTCTAGCTGGCGGTGTAGCTGTTGGTTCATCAGCTGATTTAGTTATTGGGCCATATGCTTCATTAATTATTGGAGCTGTTGCTGGTTCATTATCTGTTATTGGATATACGTATATTCAACCATATTTACAAAAGAAGTTTAAATTACATGATACTTGTGGTGTTCATAATTTACATGGTCTTCCAGGTATTCTTGGTGGAATTTCTGGATTTATTTCGGCATCAGTTGTATCTGACAGTGTATATGGAGATAGTATTACTGATGTTTTTCCAGGAAGAGATGGTAGAACTGCTGGACAACAAGGAGGATTTCAATTATTAGCCTTAATTGTAACATTATCTATTGCGATGAGTGGAGGTGCTTTAACTGGTAAAATTCTTAATAAATTTAGACCTGAAGAAGAAAGGGAATATGTAGATGATGATGAAGATTGGGGAGAAGAACCTTAATAAAACATTTCCAGTCCGTAATTATAAAACAAATATTTAAATTTTTTATTAAAATGTATTATTATATATTTTAATAAAAAATAGGGAAATTTTGTCTTGCATCTTTTCTACTCTTTCCCGTTCCTGTTGGTGATAATAGGCAAAAATCTGCCAATGGCGTAGATTCAATTTCTTGATAATATGCTTCCCATTTTTGTGCCATAGTTGTATTATGACCAGTTTCAATTGTCAAATTACGAAGATGTTTAATAGTTTCACTTCGATTCAATTTCTTATTGTCAATAATTTCTTTTTCCCGTTCTTTAATAAGAACTTGTTTTTTTACAGCCTGCATAAATGTTTGAATTTTACATGTCTTACGACAATATTGACATTTTAATGGATGGGTTTGCGAATTATTTGTCCAGGGACAAAACTCACATTTCCAAGAATGGTCTTTAACAAATCCATTTCGTGCGATTTTCCATAAATCTTTTGATGATCGTTTAGTTTGAATTGTAGTCATTTTCAATTATTTTCAATTATTTTCAATTATTATTAATTATCTATTTTAAAAGTCGATTTTAATTATATAAAAGTTATCGTTTTTTTTTTCTTAAAATTAAATAAAGGAAAAAAAAAATTAAAATCGATTTTTACGATATCTATACAGAAATAGATTTTTATGTCTCTTCCTCTTATAAAATTATGTATATAATTTTATTTGGTAAATTTTTATTTCTATCTGTATATATCCAGTCCATTATTTTTTATTAAAATTAAATAAAGGAAAAAAAATTAAAATCGATTTTTACGATATCTACACAGAAATAGATTTTTATGTCTGTGTGCTTATAAAATTATGTATATACATGTATATAATTTTATATGGTAAATTTTTATTTCTATCTGTATATAACCAGTCCATAAAAATTTATAGATTAATCTATTTTTTCTTTATTATGGAATAACTGTTTTTTTACATTTGGGTGATAAATATATGGAATAATTCCGTAATATTTAATAACACTTTGACTACTAAGTGCATAACATTCTACTAATAAAATCGTATATATTGAAATACCAGATAATATATGCCATAATGCATGAAATTGAAAACTAAATATACATAATTGATCGATTATCCAACAAAAAAAACTACAAACAAATGTTATAACTGAAAAATAATAAAATTCTTTTGCCAGTGGTTTATTACTATTTTTAGTAACTTGTTTCCATTTTTTTTGTATGAGATAAAAAGTTATTGAACCCATTAAAAATAATAAATATGGAGTATATACAAGATTATAATACCAACAAGAAATTATACCTAATACAAATATGCTTGATATCATTGCGTGTGGTAACGATTCACACATTGTAGCAAAATATATCATTGTAAGAATAGCACCTTCATCTAAAATTTGACCAAAACGAGATAACATACCATGAAATACAAATGAACCGAATCCAATAAATAATAATAATCCATAATAAATTTTATATCTATATGCAGGTCTATTATTATAAAGATTGTATGCTTCATAGTTCGAAGATAAATACAAACCACTTATGCCTAAAATCATGACTAATATATTTGTAATAGTGTTCCAAAATTCTGCGATATAATTTGAATAAACATAATTTTGTTCACACCAGTCAATACTACTGCTCTGATAAGAAAACATATATAAATTATTTAGTTTTGTAATTTTTATATATGTAAAAACTAAAATTGAGTTTTTTTTAATCTAATATCTATAAAAATTAATGGCATCATCTTATTTACTTAAAACTGTGCGTGTGTGTAATTCGGTAGGCAAAATAAAATATAGTTTAAATAATACTAATTTTTTTTTAAGAGTTTTTAGCCCTCGTTTCGCATTTTTCGAAACACATTCAAACGAAGATGATATTCATTCTAAAATGAATGATTACAAAATTCCGACTTATAAATACCGAATTTATAACAAGCCGTTACATTATAATGATATGGCGGAAGGTTTACATGATTTTCCGTCAAGTGGATTAACTGATTATGAATATGATTATTATTATGATTGTAATTATCATGTTATTGCTAGAACAACAAATTCAGAAAATAAGTGATAAATTTTTTAAAATTGATTTTTATAATCCTTATCTAAAAATAAATCAATATTAAATTATTGCAAAATGAATACTTTATCTTTAACAAAGTTTTTACAAAGAGAAGAAGATATACCGAAAGAATTATGTCAAATTATTGCAAAATATGCTAATGTTGTTTCATACAAAACAGATCAAATTTTATGTCATTATTTAGGGAGCAACTGGTTTTTAGATTATGCATTTATTTCAGAACGAAATTCAATTATATTATATACACCTCGGAATATTTACTTTCAGGCTTTAGAAATAGGTCAATTTTTTTTTATAGAATGTGATGGCAGAATTGCTATGAGAGAATTTTACGATCTTGAAACATATTCTAATTTTAATATATTAAATGATTTTAGAATGTGTGATTTTCCATTATGTCAGATTACACATGATAATAATAACAAAGAAAGATGTTTAGGAATTGTTAGTGAATATGATGATTTTTCATTTAATTATTTAGAAAGGCAAAAAAATTTACAAATAAGATGGAACAAATTTTATAAAAATTAATTTTATTTAGTTTATTATAAATAATGGACTGGAAATTTAATATTTAAAGTTAAATAATTTATTCACTACTCCACCCCATATATTCTTCTTCGTCATCATAATCGTAATCGTCATTGTTATTACTGTCATTATTATTATCTGTTCGATATCCATTATTTTCAGAATCATAATAATAATTTTTCTGAAAATTATTATTATATTTATAAACCAATACATTGTCATTTTGTTGAATTTGTCTTTTATTTGTGTCTGTAATAATTTTTTGTCTCTTATCTGCTTCTAATTTTTTTTTATCATCTTGTTTTTTATAACAATTTTTAATATGTTGAATAACATTTTTTTTACCCCAGGGATTATTATTTTTTTTAATATCTACCTGTTTTTGTTCCGATGGTTTAACAACTGGTTTTGTAGATGTTTTACTAGAAAGTGAAGGAAATTTTTCAACTAATGTTTCTTTAGGTTTAGTTACCAAAACATCAGTTGAAAATTTATTAGAAAATGAATTTTTTTCATAAGAATTAAATTTATTTTTTCTTTGTGAAAATTTTTTATTACTATAGTCATTATTTTGTGAATTATAGTTTGTTTTTTGTTCATATCTATATACTCCTTGTGAAGAAATAGATGATGGTCTTTGAAAACGTTTAGTATTCATTTTACTTTACAAAAATTAATTATTTATTATTATTATTTTAGTATTGTAAATTTCAATTTTATTTTTATTTACAATGAATATTTATATAAAATTGATTTAATATAATTTATAAAAACATGATTTGTTTTAAAAATACCTGGTATATGATATCATTACTCGATTGGATAATAATCCTAATTATCGCAATTTCTTTAATTTTTATTGTTCTATTAGAAGAATGGATTCCTCATCACAATACATGTTTGCCTGGATATGATGTAGATAGTGAAGGTAATTTTATTTGTGGTGAAAATAGAAATCCTTTATGGCAAAATCCGTTTGTTAAATTATCGGTAACTTCTTTTGATGCCACATTAATTGGTTTAGCACCTTTTTTTGTTTTATTCTTATTTAATTTATTAGTATGGAATATTCCATTTTTTAAAAATAAATTAATTCCACAAAAAGTTAAATCAAATTTATATATTAACACTAGTTTATTATTATGGTGTGATGTAATGGTTCGTTGTATTCTATTTATTGCTGGTATGACTACATTATTTACCCATATTTTGAAATTCGTAACTGGGTTACCACGTCCAAATGCTTATGCTTTAGTAGATACTAATAGAACACAAGAAAGATATTCATTTGTAAGTGGTCATACTGCCATAGCATATACGTATACTTGGTTATTTGGAATATTAAGTTCTAAATCTATCAATTATTGTATATCAAAGAACATGATTTTACCAAATCAAGAAAGACCTCAAGAAGTAGAATATTTTAATGGTAATTATTGGTTTTTATTACCTTTATGGCAAAAATTATCATATGTTCCATCATTATGTTATATGTTAGCCTGGGCACCAGTTTGTGGAGCAACATATGTTGGGGTCTCTCGAATCATTGAATATTGGCATAGTGATGTTGATTGTGTTGCTGGTGCTTTAGTTGGAATATTTTGTGCTTATTTTTTTGGTTATTTAAGATATTACAATGAAATTTATGGAGTAAGAACTTATTATAGTTGTCCGGAAATAATTACAAATATTGTATAAAATAATATTAAATATAAAATTAAAATTAAAAATGATTTTAATAATAATAATATAAAATCAAAATTAATCAAAATTAATTAAAATTAATAAAGATTTATTTATATTCTATATAAAAAAAATGACACAACGATTACAAAAAATTAAAAAATCTTTAAATACATTTTTTAATTATACAAAAGATGGTCCATCCAAATTTAAAGTAAATTCTAATATTGTAAATTTTGAAAGAAATATTAATGAAAATGATAATAACATTCCATCATGTTCGTGTAATAATTATGATGGAAATACTTTTTGTGAACATATATATTATATTTTACTTTTCTTTTTTAAGGTAAATATTAAAAATAGAATACTTCATAAAAAAAAATTTACAGATAATGAATTAGAAAATATTTTTTTAAAACGATATCGTTCAGTGTCGGCATCATATATTAGAAGAGTGCGTCCTCAAAGAAGAATTCGTCCTCAACCACCTGCTAGAAGAAGAATTCTTCTTAGGCGACCATCTTCACGAAGGCGAAGTAGTAGATATCAACCTCATCCTCCTTCAGAACCTCGTCCACCTTCTAGAAGACCTTCTAGAAGACTTAATAGAAATTCTGTACATAGAAGAAGGCGATTTATTGATGTATTGGCATCTTCTTATAGGAATAATGAATCCGAAGAAGCAGGGGGGCGGGATGAAAATCCACTCAATAATTTTCAAAGAAGATTAAGACGTTCATCTAATAGAGTTAATTTACATATTTTACGACCGCGTGTTTTCATTAATCCTGACCAAGATAATAATAGACAAAATTTACCATCACCAATTCGTCGTATTAGTAATACAAGGCATATTGCTAGTATTGCAATATTAAATTCATCTCAACAAAATGAAACAAATGAAGATAAGTGTTCAATTTGTTTAAATCAATTATATGAAAATCACGGAATTGTTACTAGATGTTCTGTATGTTCAAATGATTTTCATAATATGTGTTTAGATACATGGATTGTATCGAAAATTAGACAATATATAGCACCTTCTTGTCCATTATGTAGAAGTAGGATAAATCTACGCTAGATAATTTACTAAATTATCTAGTCCCGATTAAAATTTTATACTAAATTATAAATCAAGAACTTGATTATATATTAATTTTTTGATGCCAATTATATTATCGCTTTCAATAAGCGCATTTTCTTGTTCAATATCTAGTTTAAATTGAACAGGTGGATTTTTATATTCTTCCAGCTTATAGCGATATTCATCAAAATATTCATTATTAAGAATACATTCACTATTAGGTCGTAATAAATGATTAAATGTCAACATTGATTCAATTAATTCAAAAAGTATATCAGAAATTGGTTTAGAAATATTAGTAGAATTTTTTTTTTCTTTTTTTCTAAAATATTGAGAAAAAGTTTTTTTTGTTTCTTTCTTTTCTTTTTTCACAATTTTATATCCAAATTCGTATTTTAATAAATCCACATCAGATACATTAAGAATATTAATGATTAATTTTATTAATTGTATATAATTATCAGATTTAAATAATGGTTGTTTTATAATAAGTTCAGCCATTATACACCCAATTGCCCAAATATCCATTTTATATTCATATTCTTTTGGTGAAAGAACTACCTCCGGTGCTCTATACCATCTTGTTACTACATATTCTGTCATATTGGTATCATACGAACGAGATAAGCCAAAATCAATAATTTTTATTGTACAATCTTTATTGATAATTATATTACTTGGTTTTAAATCACGATGTATAATATTTGCAGAATGTAAATGTTTTATTCCTGATAGCATTTGAAATAAGATAAATTTATAATGTTCTTCAGAGAATTGCATATTATTATTTTTATATTTATATATTAATTCACGTAAATCTGTATCTCCTTTTTCAGTAATTATAGATATTATATTAAAATTTTTTTTATAAATATCTAAATAAATATCAATTAGACTAAGAACATTTGGATGACTATATTTTGTACAAAATTCAAGTATTTTTATTTCTCTTAAAATTCTAATTGTATCACAGGAATTATCTAAATCTTTTATTACCTTAATAGCTACTTTTTTTCCATTTTTATCATAATATGCGGATACAGTTCCATAAGCTCCTTCTCCAATTTTTTTGGAGAATTTATATTTTGGTTTTTTAAAAATATTCATTTTAGTGTCTACCTATTTAATTTACGTTAATAATAAAAAATTCAATTTTTATTTATTGTTAAATTAATTTATTTTATTAGTATATATAAATAATAAAATGTCTTTAGTCCCTTCTTTTAAGAAAGCCTTTATAGCAGCAATAATTGCTGGTATTTTAAATGCGATATTAGCAGCCGTAAATGTTGCAAAATATATTCCAAAAACTCAATTCCCATTTATTACCCAAATTGTAGCTCAATTAGAATCTCATAACATTAGAATGATAGAATCTTCAATTGTTGTAACAATAATTGCATTAGTTGCTGGAATAATTGCCAGTTTTGTCCCTTTAAATTTTTCTCTATTTTGTACGATAAACCACTAATATGTATATTAAAATATATAAATTAAAATTAAAATTGAATTTTAAAAATAAAATATATAATTATATATATTATTTTTTAAATGAACAATAATTTCTTTCAATTAAAAAAACTTAAACCAATTGTTAAATGGTCTGGTGGAAAAAGTGATGAAATACAAAAATTTATTGACTATATTCCAAAAGAAAATATTGACCTATTCATAGAACCATTTGCTGGTGGAGCATCTGTATTTTTTTATCTAACTCCGAAAAAAGCAGTAATAAATGATGTTCATACAGGTTTAATAACTTTATATAAAGAAATAAAGAAAGGAAACGCTAATAAAATTTATGATTTTATGCAAAAATATCCAAATGAAGAAAAAAAATATTATAAAGTAAGAGATGAAATTGCCCAAGAAACGTCTCTTGACGTTGCATCTAGATTTTATTATTTAAGAAAAACTTGTTATCGTGGAATGTTAAGATATAATAAAAAAGGAAAGTTTAATATTCCATATGGTAGATATAAAACATGTAATTGTGAGCTTTTAAAAAATAAGGATTATGAGATTTTACTTAAAAATACAGAAATTACATGTCAAGATTTTACTGAAATTTTTAAAAAATATAATTCTGAAAAGACTTTTATGTTTTTAGACCCACCTTATGATAGTAAATTTACTGATTATGGATATTGTAAATTTGAAAAACAAAAACAAGAAGAATTGGCTGAATGTTTCAAAAATACAGATATTAAATGTTTAATGATTATTGGAAAAACTCCATTTATTGAAAATTTATATAGTGATTATATTGTCGGAGAATATCCAAAAAAATATAGATTTAAACTTCATTCTGGACGAGTAGGTGATGAAATTAATAGATCTCATTTAATTATAAAAAATTATGATTTGAATCCTATTCCTGAAATGGAAAATCTTGATATCTAAAATCCTGTCCGTGATTTAATTTTTATTTAAACTATATATGGATGTTATTTAATTGTGGAATAATATCATATAAGATAATATTATTTTCCTTTTGTATATCTTTAAGTTCAATTTCTTCTTTAAGATTTAAGTTCAATTTCTTCTTTAAGAAGTTTATTTTCTTCTTTAAGAAGTTTATTTTCTTCTTTAAGAAGTTTATTTTCTTCTTTAAAAATTTTTTCTTGAAGTTCTTTTTCTTCTTTAAGAAGTTCAATTTCTTTCTTAAAAATTTTTTCTTGAAGTTCTTTTTCTTCTTTAAGAAGTTTATTTTCTTTTTTAAGATGAATTTTTTCTTTTGATTCTTTGTGTGTACCCACAATTGGACACATTCGTTTTAAATAATCATTCAGTCTTGCATTGTTTTCTTGTGTTAATTCATTATCAACTAATTTTTTATTAATATTAAATTTATTAGCAAAATCTTCACCAATTATAACAAATTTCCGGAGTTGAACATCTTTTATTGATGAATTTTTTATATTTTTACAACGCCAACAAACAAAAATAGGTGTAACTTCAATACCTTCTGGTAATTTTTCTTTCAAAGTCTTACAAACATCTAATAATTTTTCTCTTTCGCCTTTAGATTTTGAAGTATCAAAATTACATCCTAATTTTATTTCAACTACAAATACTTGGTTATTAGTTAGAATTATTAAATCAGGTTCATTTTCTTTTTGTTTACCCCCTTTTGTCTTTTTTCCTTCTATTGCTACTCGAGGATTATGAAAAATCTCCTGATAATTTTTAGGAGATTTAATATATTTAATTATCGTTTCGAATGAGCATACTTTCTTTTTATTAAAAAAGAAAGCCTTATTAATATGAAGTGTTTCACCACCCCAATAATTTTTATTTTCTAATATTTTTTCTAAATATGACCCAGCTTTAATAGCTGCCGATTGTACATCAGTTACCAAAGATGCGATTTGATAAGCAACATCATTTATTGTATCAGAATTATCCTCAGGAGCATAAAACATTTGATAATATGCTCCGTTTTTTGTTTGTTCTTCTGTATTGTTAGATTTTCCTAAACCTTTTTTGACGTTTGACATTTGATAATATGCTCCGTTTTTTGTTTGTTCTTCTGTATTGTTAAATTTTCCGAAATCTTTTTGAACGTTTGACATATATTAATTGTTTATTAGTAAATATATCGTTTATTTGTAAATATATCGTTTTTCAATTTTATATTTTTTAAATTAAAAAAAATATAAATTTAAATATATAAATCATAATATGAATCATATATTTAAAAGAATAATAGCCGTATTTTTTAAATCTTCTCAATCAGAAGAAAATTTTTATTATTTAGCATTATTAAAAAATGCTGATATAGTTTATGGTGCTTCAATTCATGGATTATGGCCGAATTATGCTAATGGAAGTTATCCATCATTTTGCAAAAATGTAGAATTTGATTTTGATAAATTATCATCTATTATTAAAGAATTGAGAGATTATTGGGATTTACCAGGCGATATTGGAAAAGATGAAATTAGTTTTTGGCAACACGAATATAAAAAACATGGTAGTTGTATGTTTATTGAATTAACTGAATTAGAATATTTCAAAAAAGCATTAGAACTATATTATTATGTAATGGAAAATGGTATTGGTATTGAAAAGTATAGAAAGGGCAAAAACTATATGATTCCTTTTGATTTGGATTTTAAATTGATTGAAAAATAATTTTTATTTTACTTATTTATTGAAGTGTACAATGTTCATTTATTAATTTCCGTAAAAAATATTGAAACGGTTTATCTAAATTTAAATTTCTTTTGACAGAAATTAATGTATAATCAAGCCTATTTCTTATAGCAATACGGCGTGTATGTGTTCCATTAAATCGTGATGGATTCAAATCAATTTTATTAGCACATAATAAAATAGGTATATTTTGACAAATCCGTTGAATATCTTGTAATATTTGAGGAACTTTTTGATAACTAAGTTGGCAAGATTGGTCTACCATAATAATAGCAGCATTAGCACCAATATAGTATCCATCTCTTAGTCCACTTAAATGTTCTTGTCCAGCACAATCCCATATATTAAATGCAACTTGTCCGCAATTTGTGTTTACATTACATACATTAACTTCAACGCCTAAAGTTGCTATATAACGTCTATCAAATTCTCCTGTTTTTAATCGTTTAATAAATGATGATTTACCAACGCCTCCATCGCCATCAATTATAATTTTAAATTGATTTGCAGCCATTTTTATTTAATTAAATTTTTTTTAAATCAATTTTTATTTTTTATAAATATTATGCTTAATTCGGTATCCATTTTTTTCCATCCATTTCTTTTTAGCATAAAATCATACAATCTATTATTCAAGATGGATTGTAATTTTATATTAATATTTAGTTGTTCAAGTTGTTTAAGTAAATTAGAAAAAATTTTACAACTTCTAAATTGTGTATATATGAATATTGAACATATTATCATCATATCACCTTCCCATGCTACAACAATAGTTCCGTATTGTGATGTTAATTTTTTCTGAATTCGATATTTTAATGGTAAATCTAACCATATTTTTATTTTTTTAAATATAATAGTGTCATCAATCATTTATATAAATTGTAATATTATTACATATTTATATAAATAGTTTACACAAAATATAATAAAATGTGTATTAAGTTTAATTTATTTTTTGTATATAATTGTATACAATTAATAGTATATACTTATGGAATCAAATACAAAAGTTTGGATAAAGAAAAGAAATAGATGGTTCTCTGGTATTATTGTATCTAAAAACGAAGATCAAGTTTTGATTAAATTTGATTATAATAAAAAAACAGAGATTATTGATAACTTTTCAAATATAAAATTAAAAAATCAAAATTGTGATAATGTTAATGATTTAATGAATCTTCAACATTTAAATGAACCATCGATGTTAAATGCTTTATTTAATCGTTACAAGAAAAATACAATTTATACATATACTGGACCAATTTTAATAGCGATAAATCCTTTTAAAAACTTAGAGATATATGATGATGGAAATATTAAAAATTTTAATAATAATCAAATAGAGAATCCTCATTTATATGGGGTAGTTAGTAAAGTTTATGAAAATATAAAAAAAAATAAAGGAAACCAGTCTGTTTTAATTAGTGGAAATAGTGGAAGTGGTAAAACTTTTTCAACGCGATATATAATGAAATATTTATCAAAGGTTAGTTCGAATTTTGATACAAATGAAAATACTGTAGAACGGAAGCTTTTAGAATCTAATCCAATATTAGAAGCATTTGGAAATGCCAAGACATTAATGAATGATAATTCAAGTCGTTTTGGCAAATATATAAAGATTTTTTTTGATGATGATAGTAAAATAACTGGTGCTAATATAGAAACTTATTTATTAGAAAAGATTAGATTAATTAATCAGAAAGATGGAGAGAGGAATTTTCATATATTTTATTTGATTTTATCAGGTATGAGTAATATTGATAAACAAAGATATAGTATAACAAAAGTAGATGATTATAGAATTTTAAGTAATAGTAAGTGTTATTTGCGAGATGATGGTATTAGTGATAAATCTCAATATGAAGAATTAATCCAATCTTTTCATATCATGAATTTTACAGAAGTTGATATTGAAAATATTTTTTTGATTATATCTGCTATTTTACATTTAGGTAATATTGTTATAAAAGATAATCAGGTTATAGATAGTTTTTCATTAAAATGTGCTAGCAAAATGCTTTCTATTGAATATGCTGATTTAAAAAGATGTTTTCTTCAGAAGGAAATAACAGTTCATGGGGAAACTTTTATTAAATCTTTGAAAGACATTGAATCTTATAATGTAATTACTACAATGATGAAAGTAATTTATGAAAATATGTTTAATTGGATTGTTAAAAAAATAAACAAAAATTTTATTAAAACGGATTACAAACAATTTATAGGATTATTAGATATTTTTGGTTTTGAAGTATTTTATAAAAATAATTTTGAACAGATATGTATTAATTATGCAAATGAGAGTTTACAGCAACAATTTAATAAATACATTTTAAAAAATGAACAAAAATTATATGAGGAGGAACAGATTGAATGGGATTTTATTGATTTTCCAGATAATAAGGAATGTTTAGATTTATTTGAATTTAAAACTCATGGTCTTTTATCAAAATTTGATGAAGAATGTTTATTTCCAAATGGAAATGACAATGCTTTATATGATAAGATTTGTAAATATTCTGAAAGTAGGGATAGTTTAAATATAACTAATATGGAAAGAATTGATAAATTATTTACAATAGAACATTATCCTGGTAAAGTAACCTATAATATTCATGGTTTTGTTTCAAAAAATAAGGATATATTGAATAGTTGTGCTGTAAAATGTTTATTTAAATCGAATAATAAAATTTTTAAAACATTCGACCAAAATTTATTATTGAGTTTAACAACTTTATCTTCAATTAGTATTTCCAAACAATTTCAAAATCAATTGAAAGAGTTATTAGAGACTATTAACAAAACAACTCCTCACTATATAAGATGTTTAAAACCAAATGATAAAAACAGACCAGATTCTTTTCAGAATAATCAAATTATTAATCAATTAAAATATAGTGGTGTTTTGGAAGCGATTAAAATTTCAAGACATGGATATCCGATACGAATGGCTCACGAAGACTTTAATGATAAATATTATATGTTATTTGATAAAGTTGACTTTGATAATAAACAATTAATATCTATTTTAAAGAATGAGAAATTGGAAATAGATACTGGAAAATATCAAGTGGGTATTACTAAAATTTTTCTTAAAAAGGATGATTATGAGAAAATTGAATTAATGCGAAATAATTTACTTAATAAATCGGCAATAGCTATTCAAAAAATATTTAAGGGATGGAGAATAAAAAATTGGTATATTAGTTATAAGAAATCAGTAATAATTGCTCAAAAGTATGCTAGAGCATATTTAGCAAGGCAAAAAGTCAAGAGGATGCGACAAAATTTAGCATCTATTAAAATTCAGTCATTATTTAGAGGATATATGATTAGAAAAAATTATAAAAGGGTAATTAAATTAATAATATTTATACAAAGAAGGGTAAGACAAAAAATTAAAAAACGAAAATATAGAGATAATTATGAAAATTATTGTGCTACTAAAATTAAAAGTATTTGGAAAATGTATATTATTCGCAAACACTTTATTCAATATAGAAATAGAGTAATTGTAATTCAATGTCATATCAAAATATTATTAGCAAAAAATTTATTAATAAAATTAAGAAATGAAAAATATAATTTAGATAAGTTAAAAAATCAAAACAATTTATTACAGAATAATTTAAATTCTTTACAGGAAGATTATTTAAAACAACAAGCATTAATGAATCAAATGAGAATGAAAATGAAACAACAAGAAAGAGAGAATTTTCAAAAAGAAGAAAATTTACGATTATTAAATGAACAAAATTCTGAAAAAATAGAAGATGTTTTATATAAAAATTTTGAATTATCAAATATTATAAATGATTATAAACAGAATGAAGAAGAAAGCAAGCAATTATTAGAAGATGCTACAATACAAAATAATCAAGATGCTGAAACAAAATTATTACTTGCTATGAAAATAAATGAATTGTTATTAAAACATAATAATGCGGTAGAAGAATTGAGAAGACTTCGGGCAAATGATAATAATGTATCATTTTTTAGTTTTATTAGACAATTTTTCCAATAATTATATAACTATATTTATATAGATGATTAAATCAAAAATATTTATCATTATAGTAATATGTATTATTACTTTAATAATATTTATTTTAAATAATAAGTATGAAGGTTTTAAAAATGCTATTAAAGAAAGTTCTACTTTAATTTTATTTACAAATCCAAATTTCAATTCAAAAAATGTAAAATTAAATTAGAGAACTGCATAAAATTATCTGGTCCGAATTGTTGTATAGAAATTGATGAAAAAAATAATCATTGTAATAGTAAATTGATTACTTGTTCTACTGGTATTTTAGGAGCATTTCATTATAAACCTAAAAAAGCAATAAATTTTGTTAAAAAAATGAAAGATAAGAAAAAGAAAATAAAAAATTCATTTGGAAACAAAATTGATAAAAAAACTTTAAATACAGTTTTAGAATTATCTAATTTCGATGATAAAAATACTTTTAAAAAAGAAACAACTCATAAATTGAAAAGAATATCAATGTTAAAAGCTTTAAAATTAGTTGATAAATATTCTAAAACTCTTGCTACACAAAATTGTGTAAGTCATTAAATCATTTATCATGTTAATTAAATATATAAAAACATCTTTATTATATTTTCAAGTCCCATTCAAAAATAAATTAAAATCTGGAACATATAGCACATATTCCATAAGGAATATCATCTATATCATTAGTAAATATTTGTTCCCCATTCGAGGAGTATATTTCTTTGCATATTTTACATTTAAAATCCATTGATTTTAAATAATTATCGACTATTTTCCAAATATCTGGTATCAATTTTTTTTCGGTTTTATTTCCCAAATTTAAAATTTCTGGTGATGGAGATTCTAGCCATTTTTTACAATGAATACAATATTTATCAACTATTTTCCAAATATTTGGTATCATTATTAAATTATTTCCTGTACAAGAACCATTTAATTTTTTAAGAATTTTTTTGTTCTGATTGATATATTTATGACCACAAAAGGAACAATTTATACAATTTTTGCATACAATATCTAAAAGATAATCACATAGATTATTGGTGTTGTCAAATATATATATATTATTTAATGAATCATGGCAAGAATATTTAATCCCTGAGGGATGTATTTCAGATTCAAAAAAAAATCTTAATCGATTAATTGGATAATAATTTCCAATTATTGTTTTTTCTAAATT
>Ga0310345_10001000_pt1 | contig 34423 bp, 33 predicted proteins | sample HC15DNA20500_MG_FD_204667 | JGI IMG/M metagenome (GOLD analysis project Ga0310345, IMG submission 204667) | Marine microbial communities from station ALOHA, North Pacific Subtropical Gyre - HC15-DNA-20-500_MG | ecosystem: Environmental > Aquatic > Marine > Oceanic | place: Pacific Ocean: North... | reverse complement strand
CCGAGCCGCACGGCTCCGGGATCGTGTTCGCTTGTGTCTCATCGGCCGGTAAAGAGCTACGCCGTCCGGTATCGACCCTCGCTCAGCGTCGAGTCCGATGATCCAAGTGGTCTCTTCTTAGCGAGGATTTTGACGATCTAGGTCGCGCCGGGACGGACGACCGACTGGCGGGGGTTCCTTCAGGACAACTTGCCTAAATTCCGCGGAACTGATGTCGTTTTTGGTGTCTATGAACGTGTGTTTGGACCTGGGCCAACGGCCTGGCAGATCGTTGAGAACCACGCGAGGTTTGCGGATCTGTCCAAGCCGAGCATTCTTACACGCACGTTCGGTGAGCAGGCGACCACCGTCGCGGAGATATTAAGTGGTGTGTCGCAGTCGATTGAACGCACGGTATTGCGCTATGATGCAGAACTCAGCTATTTAAGCGTTCCGTCGAGTTCAGAGCAGTAGCAGGCTATGGTGTCAGGTACGTTGCATTTGGTCGCTGATACATCCAGCCTGCTCGTGTTGCGCCTCGGTTGCATACTACCGGTGTTTCTCTTCGGGACTCTTTATGGTACTGGTCGAACACAATGTCGGTCGAGCGAACCCTCGGTGTGGCAGGGAACTTTAACTACGGACTACTAGGTTACGAACCATGCGCTACTTGTACGAGCTGTTTCTGGTCGTTCATCTATTTACACTGTTTATGCTCGTTGCACTGACATTCGTGGCGTTGGTCGCTTCGCGACCAGAGCGGCGGAAGTTTTCGCTCATGTGGTCGGGCATTCTGTCGGTGGTCGTCTTCGTGACGGGATTCGGTCTGCTCGGTCTGAGACAAATAGGGTTTGAGGGGTGGGTGATCGTGAAGCTTGCCTGTTGGTTGGCACTAGCGGTCATGGCACCTCTGGCGTTCCGACGACCCGAGCAGAAGGTGTTTCTGTTGGTCTTGGCGTCTGGGGCTATCCTGCTCGCAACAGTCATGGTTATTTTAAGACCGCTCTAGAGCCTGGCCTACTGAAGGGTACTGATTCAGTGAGCCTAGGTTACTGGTAACAGGCAACGCTTCCCCTTGCGTGTCCAATTCCACCACGTACTCTCCGGACCGTGCGAACAAGCTGTCCCGCATCTGACGTCGTAGGAAAAGGACGTAGATCTACTGGATGAGCAAAGAACTTTTGTGAGAATGTCGAGGTGAGGTGTCAGCGGACGCGCCTGACATTGAATCCAGTGCGGGCTGACTAGTATGAAGCCACTGCTAAGGAGGTATAGAGCCTATGTGGGAGGTTGGCATTCGGTTGGCCGCTGTCCACTCTGAGTCGTCGGTACGATTCGGTCGGTCGGTGATGTGGATACGTCTTGCAACTCGCTCGACTTGAATTCCGTATTCTTGAGGGAGTGCAAACTGTCAGCGCTCAGAGAATTTGATTGAAGACGCTGCGCACAGTCTTACTGGCATGGTTTTGCGCCGTCAAGATCACAACAGAGTTAGATCACAACTCAGCGAGATGAATCCATTCCTATATTATCCGTGACACTGGGAGGAGAATCATGCGGGAAGTGAAGGGACTCGCGGAGATTGAGAGTCTTGCAAACAGTGAGATCGGGGAGAGTGGCTGGTTGGATGTAACTCAGGAGATGGTAGATCTGTTCGCGGATGTCACGCACGATCATCAGTGGATTCATTGTGACATCCAGAGGGCCAAACGCGAATCTCCGTACGGCGGTCCGGTCGTACATGGCTTCTTTACCTTGTCACTGATTCCGTGCCTGCAAAAGCAGATTCTGACGATTACCGGTGTTTCTCGCATCATCAACTACGGCGTCAATAACGTGCGGTTCCCGACCGCAGTTCCTGTTGGGGCCAGGATCCGTGGAGTCGAGACCGTTCTCTCGGTCGACCGCGTGGAACCTGACGCGGTCCAATTGATTAGCAGGTTCTTGATCGAAATCGAAGGGGTAGAGAAGCCGGCCTGCGTGGCGGAAACCGTGAATTTGGTCTTTGCGGAAAACAGTTTCTGAGATTTCGTTATTGCGAGCCAGCACGAGGTGGGCTTGTAAAGTACACAGGTGGTGGCGAATGTCTTTCCTTAAACTTTGATGATGCGGATGATGCCTCTAAAACAACGTGGTCGTCACAAGTACGTTGACATTCGCGGTCTTTGTGCCAGCGACCGTGTGGTTGATTGTGTCCATGATGTGAATTGCTGGAACAGAGGCTTATCTGGCACCGATTCAGAGAATTATTTCGCCGCCCTTAAACTATTCCGCTAGGTACGGAATCGTCTGCGGTCCTTCCGGAAGGACACAGAGGCGCGCTTCCGGACCGAAGCGCTCAAGCTGTAGGCGGGTTGTGGCACCGACGTCGTTGATCGGTGTCAGGTGTGCTGCGCGCACGTCATCACTTGACAATCCATCTGCCTTTAGGAACACGTCGGCTCGTTGCTGAATCTGAGCCTGGACCTGGACTTCCCACTGGTCGTGCCGATTGTGGCCCGGCTCGCAAATCATTTTCAGCAGCTCGCCCGGCGTGCTCCGTTTGGTCAGGATGTCTCTGTACTCGCCGTGTGATGGGAGACCGTCTGAGCACTCAGCTGCGCAGACGATGGCCCCTCCCTGTTTAACCACCTGCGCAGCAGCTGACATTCCTTTGACGCTTTGATAGAGATTCTGGTCGAGCGGGTATCCACTGTTGGTCGTCACTACGACGTCGAATGCGCTATCGAATACCTGCATCGCATTTCTCTTAACGGTTGCTGATATTTTTTTGTGTGCCGCGAAGATCTCGCCAGCGCAGACGTCCGTGATCTGGCGATCTCGATTGATCGCAACGTCGACACTAAAATGGACACCAACAAGTTCAGCGATCCCACGGATGGCTTCGTGAATCGGATTGCCATCGGTGATTCCCCACCGAGCATTCGAGTTCGCAATCATCTCAGCGTCATGGAGTCGCATCGTCGTCTTGAACCCGGCGAGTCCAGGTGCGACGAGTTTGGGTCCTCCACTAAATCCTGCAAAGAAGTGTGGCTCGACAAATCCGGTCGTGATGCGCACGTTCGCTTCAACCCAGTGGTGATTCAACCAGACCGGAACCTGCGGTGACACCTCTCCGAGATACACAAGACCTGTGTCGTCGAACGCGTCGTGATTCACAACCCGGTACCGATCGACGATTGGCTCCCCGAGCATCTCGACCAGTTCGTCGCGCGTATTAGCGCGATGTGTACCGGCGGCGATCAGAATGGTGATTTGGTTGTCTGGAACGTGCGCCAACTCGCCCAGGAGAATCGGTAGGAGCGTGCGGCTTGGCATTGGTCGCGTGATATCGCACACTGAAATTGCGACCGTTTGGGTGGGACTTGCGATATTGGCGAGTGGTGGTGCGTTAAGAGGCACGCGCAGAGCGTGACGGATCGAGGCAATTTCGTCAGGCAGGCCGTTGATATATGTCGGTTCCAGGACGGTCGTTCGTTCGGTGGGGAAGTCGACGGGCAAGCGCCCGCGTCCATAGGCCAGGTCGACGTTCATGTGCCAGATCATACTGCGGAGTACGTAGTACGTGCGTGCGTTATTCAAACGTTCTATGTGGTCGTAAGAATCTGCTTTACCTGGACGATAGCTTCCACGGCCCTGGACATAATCTCGTCGTCAGTAAGAGTGCTCAGCGGGTGGGTAATGACAGCTGGCTCAAGCCAATCTGCGCCCAAGGCCTTACGCTGTATATCCGCTTCATGAAGGAACGCATTGGTAAGAATGACAGCTGTTGGTGTGCCGTGACGTTCGAAGGCGATCGCGTCGTGCAAACTGCACGACGTGCAGGATCCTCAATCACCGATTGCGGTCACGACAGCGTCGGTCTCGCTGGTGATCCGGTCTATAAGATCGGGTGAAGCCGGTCTCGAGAAGCTATCTTTCTTGTAGAAATGGACGACGACGAGCGATGCCTCGCGTTCGAGTAACGATACGGTGTGGCGAAGCAGTTTGCCAGCGTTCCACTTAGAGTTGTCGAGCACGCCGAGTCTGATGCCGTTGAGACTAACTAACCGCTCCGCCGATGGTTGTGTTTCCGTGGTCACCGTGCCGCGTGGGTCGTAGACGATTTGGCCCGATGGTAATTGACTACCTGACATTGCACTTGGATCGAGTTATGTCGTCCGGCCCTACGTACTAATTCGGCCTCTGGTTTCCATCTTACAATTCACACGTCCCGTCGGTACAATCACGTCCGGAGTGTGTCTTGTGTCCGTCGATCGACCGAATTACCGGTGCCGTCATGTGACCCCAACCCGGTAGGAACGCAGAAAATCGTCCCACCTCTCCGCCGGCGACGAAAAGATGAATGTTGTCCGGCGATGGCACGACAGGGATTCGTGCGCCACTCTCACGCTTGTACCAGTCTGGCAGGTTGCGATTGTAGATCGTACCGTAGCGTCCGTGGAAGCTGATCTCGTCGTATGTGTTGGTCGTGTGTTCCCATAGATAATTACGTACGTCGCTCTTTGTCCATTGTTTGGACACGATTGTCTCAGCATGTTCCGGGCCGATAACGACGGCGCACGACCCACTGCTGACCGCGTTGTTGTGCGCGATGGTGCTCATTGCTGAGGCGATACTGTCGAGCACGCCCTCAGGATCGTTCGCCACGTGGTTGGTGACGCTATGCGGTCCTTCAGCCGCAATACAAAATACTGTGCTGTCGTCTGTTCGATATCCTTGCTCGACATGATACGGTGCCCATGGGCTTGCCTCCTCGTTCTCGCCGATGCAGAAAGTATATTTTCCTGGATGTCCGATTGTGCTCTTGTCGAGTTCACCCGGCCATGCCCCTCCGACGTTGAGCAGTACGAGGCGGATGGCACGGCCGATCGTCGCGTTCGCGCGATGGCCCGAACCGAACACATTGGCACCAGAATTCAACCCAATGGCATGTCGCACCGGACCATTAATCACCAGGAGTGGTGCCGCCATGTGCGTGGTTGACTGAACACCGTTCAAATTGAAATGTGAGCTCGACACGGCAAGCAGTGCGGCGCGGACAACCGGCGCGTAGCTTGGTCGACATCCCGCCAGAACAAGGTTGATCGCCAGGACCTCGCGGGTCAGATTGCCCCACCGTGGTGGAATTCTCACTTCAAGGAGTTCGGGGTTTCCACCCAACGCATCAACCATCTCAGTGATTCGTTCTGGGGTTGGCGGGGTTACCGGCAGGCCGTCGGTCCATCCCTGCTCGAAGTACCATTCGATTAGGTCGACGTCCCCACGAGTAGATCTGGCCGAGGTCGTTTTCGACGGCACGCACATGGTTAAGATTTCACTATAACTGATCGGAAGTAGGAGACCGAGACACCGGTCTGAGTCCAGGCGTGCGGTGGTGGAACCGGTTGTGCGCATCTCACACGGGAAGATGGCAGCAAGTGGGTGCTAGAGGTCACCGAACCCCTTGTCCTCTTTAGCAAGCTTTGCCAGTAGCGGTGCCGGTTCGAACCAGTCACCGTGTTCGTCGTATAGGCGGCTCATTGTGTTGTAGATTGTGTCTATGCCGATGAGGTCGGCCCAGAACATAGGCCCGCCCCGGAACCGTGGGAAGCCGTAGCCGCACATCCAGATGACGTCGATGTCACTCGCGCGAAGCGCGATTCCCTCCTGAAGGATCTTGGCTCCTTCGTTGATCAGTGGATAGAAACATCGCGGGATGATCTCATCATCGCTGACGGGACGGCGAGTGATCCCGAGGCCATCCGATACCTTTCGGATGAGTGCTTCAACGACTGGATCCTGTTTTGGCGTGCGGCTTCCTTTCTCGTAGCGGTACCAGCCGGCACCGGTCTTTTGACCGAATCGGCCCAATTCACAGAGACGATCGGCGACTGGCGAGTAGCGCAGGTGCTTGGGACGTGTGGCTGCCTGCCCTTTTCGGATTTGCCAGCCGATGTCGAGCCCAGTGAGGTCGGCCATCTGAAACGGTCCCATCGGCATTCCGAAGTCGTAAAGGACCTTATCGATCTGCTGTGGCTGCGCACCTTCTTCCAGCAGGAAATCAGCCTGGCGCCGATAAGCGTAGAGCATACGATTACCAACGAAGCCATCACACACGCCGACGAGAACGCCGATCTTGCCTATTGTCTTCGACAATTTCATGATGGTTGCGATCGTGTGCTTCGAGGTCTTCACACCCCGTACGTTCTCCATAAGGCGCATTACGTTGGCTGGGTTAAAAAAGTGGGTGCCGATAACCTTTTCGGGTCGTTTCGTCACCGAAGCGATCTCGTTAATATCGAGTGTCGACGTGTTTGTGGCGAGGATCGTATCCGTCTTGCACACCGCGTCGAGCTGACTAAATATTTCCTTCTTGAGAGCAAGCTCTTCTAACGCAGCCTCGATGACAACGTCGACGTCCTTTGTATTGGTGTAGTCAAGCGTTAGCGAGATCAACGCCAGCCGCTTGTCCATGTCGGTTTGTGTCAGTTGGCCTTTTGAGACGGACGAGATGTAGCTCTTCTTGACGATCTTGAGTCCTCTATCAAGCGCTTCCTGTGAAACATCGAACACCGTTACCGGGATGCCGGCGTTCGCAAGGTTCATCGTGATACTTCTTCCCATCGTGCCGAAGCCAACGACCGCCGCAGTGGTGATGTCTTGCGTTGGCGTATCTTTCGGGATGCCAGGTATCTTGGATACTTCGCGCTCAGCGAAGAAGGCGTGGCGCTGGGCCTTAGACTGGTCGGACTCGATCAATTTCCTGAAAATCTGATGCTCTTTAGTAAGACCGTCGGCGAAGGGGAGTGAAACGGCCGCTTCGATGCATTCGACACACGCGTAAGGGGCGTCGAAGCCGCGCGCGCGCTTAGCCAGATTGGTACGGAAAGTGTCAAAGATCGACGGCTTGCCTTTGGCCTCTATGATGCTGTTCTCGAGTGACGAGGTTCGGCGCAGTGCCGTGCCAAGGAGCGTGCGGGCTCGGGTAATCGCCGTCTCCAGAAGATCGCTCTCAACGATTTCGTCGATGAAACCGAACTGCTTCGCTTTCTCGGCCCGGATGAGTTTGCCATTCGCTATTAGATCGAGTGCCGCTTCGACGTCGATGAGCCGAGGCATCCGCTGGGTGCCACCCGCGCCCGGCACAATTCCCAGGGTGACCTCGGGTAGACCCACACGTGTCCCAGGGGATGCCAAACGGGCATGACAGGCGAGCGCGATTTCTAGGCCCCCACCTGCGGCCACACCATGGATGGCAGCAACCACGGGCTTCGCTGACGCTTCGATATTGTTGATTACCGATGGAAGGTATGGCGTTTCAGGTGGAGTGGGTTGACTGAACTCACGAATGTCGGCGCCACCGCAGAACATACGGCCGGTGCCGGTGACGACGAGCGCCTGGATTGCTTCGTCGGTGAGTGCTGCGTCGAGCTGCGCGGCGAGCGCGGTACGTACGGAGAAGCTCAGACCGTTGACCGGAGGGTTGTTCAGCGACAGGATGGCAACGCCACCCCGATGATCCACGTCCACGGAACCCGACATCAGACTCTCTCTGGGGTGGGTTGCACGCCGAGTGACAGTTTGTCGACTAGGTGCGTGACGATGACGACGATCGTGATGAGGTCTATCAGTACCAGACGGACCAGAAAGTAGGCGTAAAAGCGTCGAAGATAGAGCTCTGGCCTACCGATGTCATCTCGTGATCGCATCTAGAATAGCGTCGATTGCTTCGCGTGCCTTGGCACGCATCTCGTCGTCGGTGGCGTCCTGGATCGGGTGCGGGACATACACCGCGCGGTGCGCTAGCTCAGGTATCCCGAGCGCAGTGGCCTGGCGCTCGGCCGCATGGACGAACTCCGTCGACGCGACCATCACGGTCGGAATCCCGCGCGTTTCGTAGTCCACCAGGTCGTGCACACTGCACGACGTGCACGATCCTCAATCAGCAAGTGCCTGAATGACAGCTTTACACCGTTTGGCGACTTCGTCTCGCACGTCTGCTGGGGCCGGTTTTGTGTAGGTTGGCTTACGGAGGCGCACTACTTCCAAGTCGTGTGCTCGAGAGCGAAGCAATATTTCAAGTTCGTCGCAGAACACGTCTCCGCGGGGCTTGGAGATATCGACGATCCCGACGGGGCCGCGAAGCCGCCCACTGCGAGTGGCGAGCTGCCTACCTATTGGGTCGCGTTCGTCGGTGGGATCAAGGATGACCGTTGAACTACTCATGCTACCTCGATTGGAACAGTGCTGGTCACTCTAACACACCTGGTACGACGACTCGATGTTTGGGTGGGTAGAGACGACGCCTGTACTATCCGGACATGCGATTTATTCATCTAAAGATACTGTGGTCAGAGCGTTCACGCGTGATACTGCGACGGTGTGCTTGTCTAATGCTGTTCGGTGTCGTTGTAGCCGTTAGCGCCTGCGTGCCGACTGACCCTGCACCGTACATGCCTTCGGCGACCGAACGCATCAACGAGGTGTTGCGCGCAGCTGTGCGCCGTCAGGATGTGATGGGTGTAGTGGGGATGGCAACTGATCGGTTAGATGTCCTTTACGCTGGGGCCTTCGGTACGGCAGACGACGTGCACGATGATCCGATGAAGACTGACCATCTCTTTCGGATTGCGTCGGTGACCAAAGCTGTCACGTCAGTGGCCGCGATGCAGCTCGTCGAGCGAGGACTAGTGGGGCTTGATGATCCTGTTTTGGCACACCTACCCGAGTTCGCCGGTGTCAAGGTCATCGAGTCGTTTGACAACGACACTGGCGACTACGCGCTGCGTCCGGCAGCGACCACGATGACTGTTAGGCACCTCCTAACCCACACTGCTGGGTTTGGTTACGCTTTCACCAATCCGGTGGTTCGTGATCTTGAGTTGCTAGGTGTAGCGGATCGCACGGTCGGACCTCTAGTGTTCGATCCTGGTACCGAGTGGCTCTACGGAGCCAACACCGACTGGGTCGGCCGGCTTATCGAGGCTGTTTCGGGACAAACGCTCGAGGACTATTTCCGAACGCACGTGTTTTTTCCACTCAGGATGTCGGACACATCGTACAACGTGCCCAAAGCCCAGTGGCACCGAACCGTGACGGTTCACGATCGTCAACCAGATGGCAGTTTGGTCGAGCAGCTACGTAGGGATCCGGAGGCGGTCACCACATTCAGCGGCGGCGGTGGTCTTTGGGCCACCGCTGGTGACTACACGCGTTTCCTACGAATGTTGCTGAACGGTGGAGAGTTGGATGGTATCCGAGTGCTTGCAGCTAAGTCGGTGGCCGAAATGAGCATCAATCAGGTCGGAGTGATTAGTGCCGGTACTATCAGGACGGCGCTCCCTGATCTGTCCAATGACTTCGTACCTACCGCGGCAGGGCGGGGGCGATTCGGTCTGGGATTCCTCATCAACCTTGATGCGGAGCCGGAGCGTCGGGCTGGAGATAGTCTCGCATGGGCGGGACTGTTCAACACCTACTTCTGGCTGGACCCGAGTACTGGGGTGGCTGGTGTGTTTCTGACCCAAATTCTGCCTTTCGCTGACCCGCGAGCTCTCGCTACGTTCGAAGCATTTGAACGTGGCGTCTACGAACTCGTTAGAGGGATGTCCTGACGTCTAGACCGTTTATAGGCACAGGTGTCGCCCGTCGAATAACCGCAGAGGATTCACCGACGCACGAAATGGTAGCTACTCATTGGACGTCACCGTCCGGCTCCGAATTCTGAGATGCGTGGGATCACTGGAACGACCTTCGAGGTCGTACGTGTGCCTATGCAATGATTGGCCGCGTGACGGCCTGAGAGCCAGCCCCGCCAGTGGCCCAACCGCCAACGATAGCTGAGAACTTCCCAGCCGTTCCACCTGCCACTGTGATGAGGATGTCCTCGGGACGTGAAAACTTTGGAAACGGACGCGAGAGGGCCTCCTCGGTCGGGTGCCCATCCGCACCAAGCCACGCCTTTGGGAGGACCCGCGGCGATGTGCCCTTTTGGCACTCGTCTGTTGGGATGATGTCGCGCAGGGGGCGGGCCGTTACCTCCTGCACTCGAGCCCTGAGGTCTGCCTTAGTGTAGCCACCTTGCTCGAACGTACGCGCGTGCTCGGGTGAGACGACGAGCAGGACTTGGTCGATCCCATGCAGTTTCACGTGTGCGACCGTCTCAAGACACAGGCCGAGGCTGGTCGCAAGGGACCGTGCGGTCCGCGAGAGTTGATCGCGAACGGCGCGTGGCGCTTCTGCAGCGAAGACGGTCACCGTACTCTGCTCGCGGTTGAATCCTCGCTCGACGTGTAGTGGTTCCCAGCAGCTCGCTTCCTCGTTCTCGCCGATGCAGGCTGTGTACTTGCCCGGCTGGCCGAGCGTCGCCATGTCAATCTCCCCAGGTCGACCGCCACCGACGTTACGCACGACCAGCTGCAGTGCACGGCCAATCGTGGCATTGGCTCGTGCGCCTTGCCCGAACACGTTGCGTCCACAGTTAATGCCGATTTCGTGGCGGATGGGTCCGTTAACGATGATGAGTGGCCCCACGAAGTAGGTGGTGCAGAGCACGCCATGGAGGTTGAATGTATCGGTGCATGCAGCTTCCACCGCGGCGATAATGACCGGGAGATATTCGGGTCGGCACCCGGCCATGACGGCATTGATGGCGACCTTTTCGACCGTGGCCGGCGCAAGGTTGGGCGGAACGTGCGCAACGAGATCGTCTGGTGGACGCGATGTACCATCAAGCATATGCAACACGCGTTCCTCGGTTGGAGGTACCACCGGTAGACCATCCGTTAAACCCTGGTCGAAAAAAAATTCGAACGGATCAATGTCGAATGGCACTCGCACGCGGCGTGCAGTGAGTCTCTCAGTGCTTCGCCTGACGGCTAGCTGTCGCGCGATGTCCGGTTCGTAGACTCGAGACCCGCAACCAGGTCGCCACTCTGGCATTGTCTCGCCGGGTTGTTCGATTTCCGGAGTCTGTGCATTGCAGGACTCCGCCGCTGAAAGCGCCAGCGCCAGCACGTCGCACTTTGAGAAGCCCTCAAAGCTTTTGAGTACCGTCCCGTTGGGTCTCGCCAGAACCAGCGCTGGCACTGCGTCGAATCCATACTGCTCCGAAACGAGCAACTCGACATCGAGCACGCTAGGTAGGCTGAGACCATGACGCCTGACGAATGCCTCAGTTTCCGCTAAATCGTTCTGTGAGATTCCTAGGACACGCAGTCCAGATGCGCAGAGGCCATGCCCGATCCGCTGAACGACGGGTGCCATTAGCTCGCACGTAGGACAGTCGTGCTTGAAGAAGAAGAGGAGTGTTACAGGGGAACTGCTGATACCGGGCCCGAAATGATGAGCGGTACCGGACACATCGTGGAGGGTGAATGCCGGGGCGACGGAGCCGGGGGCTGGGAGTGTGGACATGGTCCATTGGTATACCTTAGCTTTCTGCCGATGGCTAGCCCGACAGTTATCATCTTTGCGATTGACCGTTCCTTAGAAAGACATCCCCACGATAGATAATGCTGTAGCTAGTCGGGATGGAGGTCAACATCTTGACCCTAAGAGGTCAACAGATCACGTCAGCGGCCGATACAAGCCACATTCCCGAATTGCACCGGTTCAGTGTGACATGGCGTAAATGATGTAGTTGACACCGAGTTTGTAGGCGTCATTCGTAAAGTTGACCGAGAAGTATCCGCGGTCAGACCACTCCCAGTACTCTGCGACGTCGTTGTTGTAGTTGATGATCGCCATCATGCGGTCGTTGGGATCATTGTTCTCGAAAAGAGCGTGGTAGCTGGGCGTGACGTCCACAAGCGGGTGGGGGAAGTCAAGCGTCTTAAGGTCGAAGAAGGCATGGAAGATAGGGTGACTGACGTCGATCTCTATGAGTCGCTGGTCGGGTAGTGCGCGCCCCAGTTGAGCGGAGAAATTGCGCCATCGGTCGGCCTCGAAATCATCGAAGATGAGAAACTCGCCTTTAAGCGCATAGTTACGTAAGCCTCGCACCTCGGCATTACTCATGTGCCAGAAACCTGGCTCGGAAATGTAGATGACCGGATACCCGAAGATGGATGGGTCGTCGAGAGTGAAAACGTTTGTGGCCTCGATGTTGGCAGCAAGGGTCGATATGTCCTCGACGATTCTGGAGAGGTGGGCATCTGCGCGCGGATAATCATGACTCCACGTTGGACCGCCCCAGCCCCATCGATCCGGTGGCGAGTCGTACCGAATACGTGTAAACGTGAACTCTGGGTTCGTGCCGGCCAATGGTAGATGAGAGTTTCCGGGATCAGGTGGGGGCTCCTGCCCGCGGCCTGAGACGGAGACCGACACCGCACAGACTAGGAAGAATACGATCAGGCGGTAAGGGGACACGTGGTCGCTTATCGGCCAGATTGGGGAGTGTATCGGACGAGTCATTGCCGTCCACGTTTACCGAGTGGGGCACCCCGCCTGGACGGCGTTGTCTCTCGGTCGACTACTGGCTAAAGGTCCCGTCGTCACGAGCGGCCAACCAGGCTCCAACTACCGCAGATTTAGCCTATGAAGGCATTAGTCGGGTAGTGCGAACGCGATTAGTTCTGGGACCGGTACCGCGCCGACAGTTAACGCTACGTACTGTTTCCCGTCCACCATGTAGGTCATCGGTGTGCCAATTGCGCCACCTGGAAGATCGACCGACCCGAGTTCTTCACCGTTCTTCTTGTCCAAGGCCACAAGGCGTGGCCCATCATTGTCACCACCGGTCGTCAGCGCATAGACAAGCAGGTCTGGCGTCAGAAGAGGACCCGCACGGCTACTATCCCCACCAACGGGTGGGAGTTCGAGGTCTCGCAGAAGTGGGTGGTTACGGATCCGGTCGCCGTTGCCCATTGGCTTCATCCAGACGTGGTCGCCGGTGTTCAGATTGATCGCCGTCATCCGCGAATATGGCGGCTTGAAGAGCGGGAGGCCTTGTGGCATCTGTGGACGTGTACGTGTTTCTCCGCGGCGCTCGATGACGTCGAGCGTTGCTTCTTCGCCAGGGTTCGGTTCTCGGTACTGCATGACGGAGTACGCGTTGGTCGATGGGATATAGAGGATGCCATCCTCTGGATCGAATGCCGCACCCGACCAATTGGCGCCGCCGCCTGAACTAGGCCGTTGAATGGTCCCATCCCACGTCGGCGGCGTGAAGATCGGTCCCAGCCGATAGTCACTCACTGCATCGATTGCCATCTGCCGGATCTCGGGCGTAAAGTCGACTAGGTCGTCGAGGACTGCACCCTGGTATTCGAACGGTGCTGGCTTACTCGGGAACGGCTGTGTCATCGATGGTACTTCGCCGGGCACGTCGGTGTAGGTTGGGACTGGTCGCTCCTCGATCGGCCAGATCGGCTCACCGGTTTCGCGGTTGAAAACATAGGTGAAGCCCTGCTTACTGACCTGCGCGAGTGCTTTTACCGGCTGGCCATTGACGACGACGTCAACAAGGTTGGGAGCGGCAGGGAAGTCCCAATCCCACAGTCCGTGGTGGACTGCTTGGAAGTGCCACGCTCGTTCACCCGTTTCGATATCGAGTGCGAGGACGCATTCGGCAAAGAGATTGTCTCCCAACCGGTGCCCGCCGTAGTAGTCAGGTGCTGGTGTATTAGTCGGAAGGTAGATTAGTCCGAGCTCAGGGTCGGCGCTCATCAGCGACCAGACACCAACCTTACCGGTCACACGCCACGAATCACCTGCCCAGGTGTCGTTACCGTACTCGTCACCTTGAGGAATCGTGTGAAATGTCCATTTCGTCCGTCCGGTTATCGGGTCGAATCCACGCATCCACCCTGGCGGCGCTTCCTTTGTAATGTTGTAGGAAGAGATCGACGCCGGCGTAACGACGGTGTTGCCAACAACAAGAGGAGGAGACTGTACAGAATAGAGCAAGGCGTTGAGCCAGTCACGGTCACCACGCGCAGCCCGAGGTAGGTCAGACACAAGATCGACCCAACCGCCATCGCCGAAACCGTCGCAGGGTTCTCCTGTCTTAGCATCAACGCAAATAAGGTAACCGTTCCCCGTACCGGCGAAAATCCGTTCATCCTCGCGCTCGGGTCCGTCGGCCCAGTAGGCAACGCCGCGCTGGTTCCAGCGCGCCGACATCGTTGTCGTTCCTTCCTCGTAGGTCTTCGGGTTGTAGACCCAGAGCGTCTCACCGGTAACCGCGTCGATGGACGCGATCTGTGATGTTGGCATGTTGATGAACAGACGTCCACCGACCATCAGCGGCGTTGCTTTTAAGTTGTTCAGGTAGGGTGGTTGGGCTTCGCGCCACCGATTCGGGTCGCGTCTCAGCAGTTCATCGAAAATTAATGGTGCTTCCGCACGCCACTCTCCACCTCCTGGGGTGTCGATACTGAGGTGCGCATCGGCTGACTTCCAGCTCCAGGCGATCTCAAGCTCGTCGAAGTTATAGCGATCAATCTGGTCGAGTGGAGAGTACTTGCTGCCGCCGAGATCGCCACCGTAGGTTGGCCACTCACCATTTGCCGGCGCGCCCTGTTGCGCCGCTATCGTCGTGCTCCACAGACATATTGTGATGCCCGCCACGACGGCTACCATTGACCATTGCCGCGTTCTACCGCACATTCTTGCCTCGCTCGTAAAGGGTTGACAGCATGGCGCCATCATAGCGCAGCACCACCGTATAAAGGGCGTATTCCGTCTGCCAAAGACTCCAGGCTCACTTTTTCGCTAGAATGTCGCGGATGGCCGATGCGGCTACTCTCGAGTGTCGGCACCTCGCTCTCACTCGTACTAGCCGAGAGAGACGGAGATCGACGATGCACCGTGTACTACTGGGGGCACTCGTGCTTACCGGCATGGCGCTCACGTTCGTACCTGTAAGCGTGGGAGGCGCTTCACAGAACCGTGAGCAGCCTGAGCCCGAAACATATCACTGGGTATTACCCGTCAATCAGTCGAGGGTCGATGTTGCGACCCTGCACCCCAACGATTGCTACGTTGTACAGCGGGCTGAGGGCAAAGCGTATTTCGGTATTCCCTCTGCAACGATGCTCAAGTTGCAAACCGAGTTACTGATTTCGACGGTGCATCTTGTAGAGACTCGAGAGGGGCATCCGGAGTGCACGATTGGTGCGTGTCTCCGCGTCAGAGAGATTGCCTCGGCCCTTGACCGTGAGTTCATGGCGTTGGCTACAGGCCGGCTGCTGCGCTCCGTCGCTCATCGCCCGTCACCGCTCGACGATTGGTACGGCGGCGCGTACAGCGACGTCGGTTCGGACAACCGTGACACCTTCAGCAACTCGCGCGAGCAGCAGATGTTATTTTGGCATCTCGTGACGGCTGATCGCGGTAACTGCTACGAGGCAAAGGTGCCACGCGAGTTGTCGATTCACGTCCGCGATGGCGGGAACCAGGTGCAACGCACCGGTGTTTACCAGGGCTTCCTGTATATCGAACATCATCATCCGCGTATCACCGGGGAGAAGATTGTTCAGAGCCACCGGTTTTCGGGATCACTTGAGCCTCTTGAGCGTCTCGTACCCTTCAGGAGAACACTATGAAGCGCCATTTATTAACCATCGGAACCGGACTGGTCCTGACTGCGGTGCTTTCTGGGCAGTTGTCGGGCCCGGTAGCCCAGGAGACCGATCCGACGAACGGTCGACCTGCTTACCGGTTCGAAGAGATCGCTAATGGAGTGTTTTTCGCCACCGGTACCGGTGCGATGACGACAATGAGTAACTCGATGATCATTGTCAATGACGACCACGCGATGCTTGTCGACACGAGTGTCACGCCGGCCGCCGCGCGCAAACTTCTCGCGGAGATCAAGGTAACGGTAACCGATAAGCCAATTCGTTACGTCTTCAACACCCACTTCCACTTTGACCATGCGCACGGTAATCAGCTTTTTGGAGACGACGTCGAGATCATCGGTCATGACTATGTGAGGGCGCAGCATTTAGCGAACCCACTAGAGCAGCGGACGAACCGCACGTTCTCTGCGGCGATTCCACCCCAGATCGATCGGCTCAAGACGCAGATAGCTGAGACGACCAATGCCACTGAGCGGGCGCGGCTCGAGATGGACCTCCGCGTACGGGAAGCGCATTGGAACGCGATTCAGGAGACTCGTGTGAAGCCACCGAACGTCACGTACAGCGACACAATGACTCTAGTCAAGGGTGGGCGCGAGGTACAGTTGCACTTCGTGGGACGTGGCCATACCGGTGGAGATACGATGGTATTTCTGCCTGAGGATCGGATCGTCTTTACTGGAGACTTCTTCGTCGGGAGCCCAAGCACCAACGGGTTGCCGTATATGGGCGATGGCTTCGTTGACGAATGGCCCGCTAGCCTGCAGGCGCTCAAGGGATTAGATTTCGACCTAATCGTGCCGGGGCACGGGGCGCCGTTCAGCAACCGCACGCAGATCGATGACTTACAGTTCTACCTGCGCGACCTCTGGTCCCAAGTGTCGAGGCTCCGTGCCGAAGGGGTGTCGGCTGACGACGCGACAGCACGGGTCGACATGAGCAAGCACGTAGCGAAGTACGGCGACGGCGCTCGTAATGTTGATCCTCGGGCGGTGGTACGGATTTACGAGCGGTTGCAGATTCAGCATCCGATGTAGTTCGGATATTGGACTGGGAGCAGGGACCGAGGTTTCGCGGCTGGAAGTGGGGGTCAAAGGATCCATTGGGCCCTTCAGGTCGTATCGTTTGTGAGAGGGCACCCTTATGAACCATCGTGGTTCTTCCTTTCTCGTTGCCCTGAGTGTCACTTTGCTCGTACCCGTAACGGTGGCTCGCGGCCCGGAAGCCCTCCGAGTGCTTTCGGCTCGCGACACGCTACGCATCAATGCTGTGGGTAGTCCGACGCTTTCACCTGACGGCGAGGGGCTGGTCGAGCCGCGACATCAGATGGACCGACTGCGCCGATATGCGGAGTTCTTTGGTGAGCATGTCGAAAACACGCCGATCAGCGAACGCCAGGAGTAAGTGAGAGGTACGACCGATCACGGTGAGGAGGTGCGACCATGGCGCACAAACGAGTCGGTGTAGGCGTGCTCGTCGTGCTGGGACTGCTAGTGTCAACCGGTCGCAACGCGTTGACTCAGGTAGACCAGCCGGGGATCTATCTCGACATCGACGAGATCAAGGCGATCGCCAACCGTGTGCGAGGTGGGCGCAACTTGCAACCGGATACTTGGCCAGGTGGGGCACGTGTAGCGGTTGCGATCTCGTTCGACGTCGACAATGACACTATCAGCATCGCGCGAAGCACTAGCCCTTCGATTGGTGCTATGTCGCAAGGGGAGTACGGAGCGCGTGTCGGGCTCAGGCGCGTAGTCGATCTACTAGATCGGCACAGGATCCCCGCATCGTTCTTCATCCCGGCGGTGAGCCTCGTGCTCCGACCCGATATGGTCGAAGTTATCGAAGCGTCTGGGCGCCACGAGTTCGGCGTGCACGGCTGGATTCACGAATTAAACAGCGCGCTCGATGCCGAGACTGAGCGAGAGTTAGTTGTCCGAGCGATGAATTACCTCGAGGCGGTAACCGGACGGCGTCCGGTCGGCTATCGTGCGCCGTCGTGGAACTTCAGCCCCAATACACTGAACATCATCAAGGGGCTCGGGTTCCTCTACGACAGCTCGCTCATGGCCGACGATCGGCCCTATGAGCTGATGCAGAACGGTGATGCGACTGGTCTGGTTGAGCTTCCGGTCGAGTGGATTCTTGATGATGCACCATTGATGAATCCCCGCGGCGATAGTTACACGTCGCCGCGCGAGCTGCTCCAAGTCTACATCGATGAGTTCGACAAGGCTTATGAAGAAGGAACGATCTTTCTGTTGACGACTCACCCGCACATCATCGGACATCGCTCGCGCATTGTTATCCTCGAAGAACTGATCGACCACATCAAGACGAAAGACGATGTCTGGTTTGCCACACACGAACAGGTTGCACGATATGTGAAAGAGCAAGCGGGGCTGTGACAGTCCGAGGCTAAAGTTCTGGAAGGGTAACTCGCGACAGCGATTGCCACGTCGTCGTTTAGTTCAGGCACTCTCAAGGAGCTGTACACCTTGACTGCGTTGACGTATTTGCTTGCTCAGTTCATGGATGGGACCTAGACGGATGCTCTCATGTCTGAGATATGGCGTGCGGAGCCGTCCGGTTGATCGGAGCCCTACGTCGTGCGGGCAGCAAGATTTCCAGGAACCTTCACTGACGTGACCACTTGATGCTCTATCTATACCGCGATTAGGGCGACAAGCGTTTTCCGAGACCACCGCAATCTGTTGCCAAGAGATCAACCCGTAGCACGGGACAGTTGAACTTGAGGAGTACTTTCGTGAGCATCGAGCACTGGTAAAAAAATAGACGAGATGTTCTCTGAGCAGGCGATGCGGTGCAAGCTTGAAGTGCTCGAGTGCCAAGTGTCACGGTGCGTTTACCCAGCCGACACGGCGTTTCCGGCTCACATCCACGGTATCGACAAGATCGATACTGTGCTCTCAGGTCGGTTCTGCATGACGATAGGTGGGATGTCTGTCGTTTTGGAATCTGGCGACTGTCTGGTCGTGCCGCGCAGAACGGTTCACAGCGCCGAGGTGGGCGGCGATCGGCCAGTCGTTAAACATGCCAAGAAAGTCTAAAAGTGTATGTTTTTGGATGGGCTATGAGGGCGGCAGTCCAGATGCCGCCCGTCGGATGATGATCATTGATCGCACGCTATGGTTTTAACTCAGGTGTTGCACTCGCCTCATTCCTCATCCGACACGGTCGGTGCTGCGGAGCCTCGCGGTCGGTTGCAAATATTCTGATGATGAATCACCCGAATCTGCCGTGGTATCGCGAGGTCACGCGCGAGCAATGGAAGGCCTTCTTCGCCACCTTTCTTGGGTGGCTGCTCGACGGATTCGACTTCACGATCATGACGTTTATTCTGATCGACATCCAAAATAGTTTCTCGGTCGATCGCGCCTTAGCCGGTGCGCTCGGAACCGTGACGCTGATGTTCCGTCTTGTCGGTGGGCTGGGCGCCGGGATGGCAGCGGACCGATGGGGGCGCAAGCTTCCGTTGATGCTATCGATCCTTTGGTTCTCTATTTTTGCTTTCCTTAGTGGTTTTTCGACCTCGTACGCAATGCTTTTTGCGTTTCGTGCTCTGTTTGGCATCGGTATGGGTGGCGAGTGGGCGGCTGGAATGCCACTCGCGCTTGAGCACTGGCCGACGCGGTTACGTGGATTGGCATCCGGGTTGTTGCAAGGCGGTTGGTACTGGGGATACATCCTGTCAGCCTTAACTTTCCATTTTATTTACCCGTTGTTCAGTAATCTGCCCGATCCGTTCAGTGACTCACTTGAGTCGACGCTAGGGTGGCGTGTGATGTTTTGGACCGGGGTCATTCCGGCACTTCTCGTCCTCTGGATCCGGACCGGTGTGCGAGAGAGCCCGATTTGGTTGGAGCGCCAACGGCATCTACGCACGTCCGAGACCGAGACTATTGCTCACCGAGTATCGATTCTGCGGTTGTTTCAACGCGAATTATTGTGGGCCACGGTGCAGTCGTCGTTGTTGATGGGTGCTTTCATGTTCTCGTACTATTCCATCAGCTTCTGGTACCCGACCTTCCTGCGCGAACTCGGACGCGACCCGCTGGGCTATTTGATTGCATTCAACCTCGGCGCTGTCGTCGGTATGGCGCTCTGGGGGCGAGCGTCTGAGGGGAAGCTCGGTCGTCGTGGAGCCGTCACGGCGGCCGCTCTCATCGGGGTAGTGTCGTTACCGGCTTATTTGGGGGCTGCGGATTCAGGGTGGCTTACAGTAGGGGCGATCCTGATGGGTGCCTCCGGCGGTGGCATTTGGGGAATGGCACCGTCTTATCTAATGGAGCGGTTCCCGACGGCGGTGCGCGGTGTTGGGCCGGGTCTCTCGTATCACGTGGGCGCAGCACTGGGTTCGATGACGCCGTTCGTGTTGGGGGACCTGCAGGATGGAGGGATGACGATCGGCGGCGCGATGGCGCTTTGTATCGCGGTATCTGGGCTGATTGTCGCGGCGATGATTTGGATGGGCCCAGAAACCCGAGGGCGGCAGTTTACAGCGATCGATGCGGGCGAATCCACCGCTGGGTAGGTAGGGTGTGGTTTCAGCCACTCCGAGGGATCGAGTGAAGCTGAATCTATCTCTTCAAGGACTAGGCTCTCGGGTGCACCGTAGGCCTTGCATAACATGGCTTTCATTCTGGGATACTCCCACCACAGTGGTGTACGGCTTCAATCCTGCCGACTCTGAGAGGCTGGTCAACATGATAAGTGAGTCAAGGTCACTATCAGCCCTCATCTGGTCGGGAAACTGGTTGCACTCGTGGCGGTGTCTGATTCGACCGTCTATATCGGTATCATGTTAACTTTGTTCCACGCGCGCCAAACACGTCGAGTACAATTCTCTATATGTCAGGGAACAGCTTTGGACAGCTGTTTCGGATTACGACCGCGGGTGAAGCGCATGGCGCCGGGAATCTCGTTATTATCGATGGGTGCCCGCCGGGCATCTCTCTCAACGAAGACGACCTGAAGCCAGACCTTGCGCGTCGTCGTCCGGGTCAGAGCAAGATCGTCACGCAGCGTAACGAGCCCGATACTCCCGAGATCCTCTCGGGTGTCTTCGATGGCAAAACGACTGGGACGAGCATCGCCATCCTGATCTGCAACCGCGACCAGCGAAGCCACGATTATTCCGAGATCAAGGACAAGTACCGACCCGGACACGCGGACTACAGCTACGACGCTAAGTACGGGGTTCGTGACTACCGCGGCGGCGGGCGATCCAGCGCGCGCGAGACGACCGTGCGGGTTGCCGCCGGCGTAATCGCGAAGAAGCTAATTGCTCACGCGTTCGAGGGGCGCGTCGTCGGCTACGTGCGCCAGGTGGGAGACATCGTCGCCACGGTCGACGATCCGGCCGCGGTCACGCTCGACCAAGTCGAAACGCTGCCTGACGGAAAGCCGAACATTGTACGTTGCCCCGATCCAGAGAAAGCTGTGGCCATGGTCGCGCTGATCGAGCAGGTACGGGCCGAACATAATTCGATCGGCGGCGTAGCCGAAGTGGTGGCGACCAATGTGCCGGCAGGACTTGGCGAGCCCGTCTTCGACAAGTTGAAAGCAGACCTCGCCAAGGCGCTCTTCAGTTTGCCGGCTGTACTTGGCGTCGAGTACGGGATTGGCTTCGGGTGCGCCACGCGCAAGGGTATCGAAAATAACGACGTTTTCTTCGCCGAGACGACTACCGGTTCGGGTGACCGGCGCCGGATCACTACACGCACGAATCGGCACGGAGGAATACTTGGCGGTATCTCCACTGGAATGCCGGTTGTGCTGCGGGCCGCGGTGAAACCGACGAGTAGCCTACCGCAGGAGCAGGAGACGGTAACGCGTCAGGGGGAGTCGACGACCATCAACACGAAGGGACGTCACGATCCGTGCCTGTTGCCACGTTTCGTTCCTATGGCAGAAGCAATGGTCGCGTTGGTGCTCGCGGACCACTGGCTGCGGTGGCAGGCGTCAGGATGTTCCCCTTAGAGCGAGCTGTTCCATCATCGGTAGTTAGTTGTTGAGCGCTATAATCAGCGCATCATGTGCGTAGCTGAAGGAGGATCCTCTACATGAAGGGCTCGCTGAAGCTTGCCGGTGGCTTAGCCGTGATGCTTACCATGTTCGCATTTGGCTGGGTGGTGGCAACGACTGGTACGGGGCAGGTCGCTGACCCTATCTCGTTGACAGATCTCGAACAGGGTTTCACCGAGCGGATGCAGAATGTCGTCCTGATGGGCCACTTTACATTCGAAGGGCGTGAGAGGCGTGACGGTAACCCAGAACGCTACGAGATCTCAAAGGTCACGAAATTGGAGGGTGACCGGTGGCGGTTCGACGTGCATCTGACCTATGGTGGTGTTGATGCGACGTTGCCGGTAGTTGTTCCGATGGTTTGGGCCGGTGACACGCCGATGGTGACGATTACCGACTTTACAATTCCTGGATTAGGCGACAAGTTTGGTGCGCGTGTGATCTTTTATGATGATCGGTACGCTGGGACGTGGGACCACGGCGAGTTTGGTGGCTTGATGTACGGCACCATCGAGTCAACGGTTGACGATCGGTAATTCTATCCGGCGTGCGGCTCGTCCTTAGGATTGACTCGGCTGACGCGTCGAACGGTGAGATAGTTGGTAATGGTGGAGCAGTTCTACTGCTCCCTACCACGTTGACGACCTACGGCCGCCGAGATTTGATGAATTCACGTGGCAATATATTTGGCGAAGGTTCGAATTCATCGGACTAATATCTCTACAATGCACGGCTTGAAACGAACAGACAGATACTACCTGTGTCTCGGAGTGCTAGCATGCACCCTCTTGTTTCAAGTTGCCGGCGATCTCAAAGCACAGTCCGTACTTGACACTCACTACCGTGCCCCACGCACTGCTGATGGACAGCCTGATATTTCAGGAATCTGGACCAACGACACACTAACCCCGCTTGAGCGGCCGGCGAGGTATGGTAACAAAGAGTTTCTCAGTGAAGAGGAAGCAGCTGAGGTAGAGAGACGTGGTGCAGAGGCTCGTGAGCGCGACAATGCACCGGGTGGGCGTCGGACCTTAGCCGGTCTGCCGTGGGAAACTGGCTACAATCGATTCTGGAGCGATCCTCTCCACACGGTCGTCTACACGCGGCGAACCTCAATGGTTACCGACCCGTCAACCGGCCGCGTGCCGACGCGACCCGATGCCGAAGAGAGGGCGAAGTGGCTTGTGGCCAACCGTAGCGAGACGTACTTGAACATGAGTCCCTACAGCCGTTGCATCACTCGTGGCATGCCTGGCTCAATGATCCCAAATACTTATAACACCGGGAACCACATCTTTCAGATCCCAGGCTACATCGTCATCCTTTATGAGATGGTTCGGGAGCCGCGCATCATCCCGCTTGACGACCGCCCTCACATCGACTCTAGGATTCGCCAGTGGATGGGTGACGCCCGTGGTCGGTGGGACGGGGAAACGCTGGTCGTCGAGACGAGGAATTTTTCCGAGAAGGGGTGGATTACACCGAACCAGAATTCCGGCCGGATGCATGCCGTTCCGGTGGGCTATGACCTGAAACTAGTCGAGCGCTTTACACGGGTTGCCGATGGCATACTCGACTGGCAGGTAGTTATTGAAGATCCCAGCGTCTACACGCAACCATGGACCATAGAACTGCCGCTCAAGCGAGACATGAGCTACGATCTCTACGAATACGCGTGCCACGAAGGGAACCGAGCGGTGACCGGAATCCTTGGCGCGGCGCGTCACGCCGAGCGGCAGGCTCAGCCCTAACCAGACTCAGGAGATAGCCGAATGGGTTCCCCCGGTTGGCTTTACTTGCGGATAAGTGGCTACATGCAGATAGTTCGCGCGAGACCACTGTGTGTGGCGGGCGGATGCCGATTCGGTGCAACCGATCCACAGTCGTGGTTAGCTTCGGCCGGGTCGCAAAACCCTTCGCCTCGTACTTAAGTCTTTGCAGTGATGAGGGCTAATGTTCAGAAGGCTCGTTCGTAACGCCAGCCCGACTTCACCATCCATAACCGGTGGCGTGGTCCAGTCCTGTTGAACTGTCCGTCGTCATACGCGATGTCGTGGGGATAGAGAGCCACGCTTCCGTCGTCTAGGTCGTGGAGATGTCCGAGTAAGCGCTCTTCTGGCCAAGTGGCGACAGTGGCCAGTGCCGTCTCGGTGTCTGGAAATTCACCAAGGCGTGTCGTTAGCGCAAATGTCGGAGCGGCCAACTTGATTCCACCGGTGCGTTGAGCCTTGAGTGCGTCGCTAGGGCGTAGCCATCGATAGTCGTGGATCTCACTGCCATCGATCGTGACTGCACCATCGGTCACTGGTGCCACGAAGAACCAGGTAGAGAACCGGATGGGGCTCGTGACTGGCGTGGTCCAGTGGATAGCGAACTGGAGGGAATCGACTGACACTTTCACGCCCGCTTCCTCACCTGCTTCTCGGACCGCCGCGCGCCGTGCAGCGGTGACAACGTCCTCCGGTGCGTTGGCCGGGTAGTCCTCAGTGTCGATCCGTCCACCGGGGAAGACCCAGTAGCCGCCGTGAAACGCGAGTGCCGGGTTACGCCGCAGGTAGAGTAGCTCGAGACCGTTGGTAGAGGTTCGGAGCAGGATTACCGATGCCGCTAGTCTCGGTTCGGCGGGTGGTTCGTTCACTGTACTTAGTTTAACAGTCTAATTCATGGCCTCGGGTGGAGTGTTAGCACTGTTATCACCGTTGAACGATAAGGCTGTAGACTGTAGCGCCTTGACATGGACCGAGTTCGCCCTTGCCAGTGTCATCGTATTTGTTGGTTCAACCCTGCAGGCGTCGGTTGGTTTCGGCATGGGCTTGCTAGCATCACCTGTCCTAATTCTGCTGGATTCGCGCTTCGTACCGGGACCGATCTTATTTGCGACGCTGGTATTGACGATGCTCCTGACGTATCGGGAGCACTACGCAATCGATCTCCACGGATTGCGGTGGGCAATCGTCGGTCGTCTCGCTGGAACCTTCGTGGCGGCGTTGGTATTCTTGGTCTTGCCTGACACACAGATTGTGACGTTGTTCGGTGCGTTCATACTGCTAGGGGTTGCAATGAGTCTCGCAGGGATCAAACTCCGCCCGGTGCGGCCGGTGCTGCTCGGAGCCGGTGCGCTTTCGGGCATTATGGGTACTTTTGCCTCGGTTGGTGGGCCACCGATGGCGCTAATCTATCAGGATGCACCAGGTGCGCGCATCCGCAGTACGATGTCGAGCTTCTTTCTCATCGGGACGATCGTGTCGCTCTTTGCCTTGTGGATCGCCGGACGGTTTGGGGTAGATGAAATGCGCCTAGCCGTTACTATGGTACCGGGTCTGATCGCGGGTTACGTGACGTCACGGTGGACTACCGGTATCGTCGACCGTGGATATACACGTAGAGCGGTACTATCCGTAGCGACAGCTTCCGGCGTCGTCGTGATTGCTCGCCAATTCTTCTAAGCTAGGGATGAGATTAGTCGTCTTTGTGTGTTTCGGCGTGTTGTTGTTCCATGGTAGTTAGGGGAGGGCTTAGTGAGTAAATGCCATGTTTGCAGTCTTGCCGCATCGATGACCCTCTCCTTGGTGACCGCTTGTGGTGGCGATAGCTCGCCGGTGACTCCATCGGCTGTCAGTGTTACGCCAACGATCACGATCAGCGACACAGGTGTCAGCCCGACCGAACTGAGAATTTCAGTTGGGCAGCAGGTGCGATTCATCAACAACAGTACCAAGATGCACGAGATGCGGTCGACTCCACATCCCGTCCACACTGACTGTCCCCCCATTAATATGTTGCCGGTGTTATCTGCCGGACAGAGCGGATTGACCGGGGCGCTGACACAGGCGGGAACATGTGGCTTTCATGATCATCAGCGGCCCGCAGATCAAGGTTTGCGAGGCGTAGTCCTCGTCGGGGTAAGTGAGTCTGGTGGATCCCCTTCTGGTTATTGAGTACTGAATCAGCATGCAAATGTGTTGAGCTACTGTGGCAGTGGCGGTACGGTCAAACACTTGGGTCACCGTCTCACCGTCATGCGGAGCATCGGTGCGCCATCGAGTAGGAGGCTCCGACCTGTGAGTCACCGGTGGATATCACGAGCCCCTGAAGCACTTTATTTGTGTTCTTGAGCCGTCAAACTTTACCAGAGCCCTACCTAGGGTTTGGCCGTGCGTGTCCGGGACTGTACTGCGGTTCTTTCCGCCTACCGATAGCGGAGGTATCGGAGACTGTAGCATTGGACGGCGCACTGTTCCACGACGGTGTTCGAGGTGGGGCAATTCTTCTAATGCTACCTATCGTCCCGTTACGGATCACGCAACCCGGTACGTTCGGTCTTCGACCAATGTCTAGTTGTTTCGAACCGTCCGTTCGGCACACCGTTCGTCTATCTGAAGGAGCGGACGGACAGTGCAATTGTTGAACGCACTTACCGTCTCCGAACGTATCGACCACGTGGGATTCACTATTTGAGGACGGTGACAGATGGAGAGTGAAACCGTACAACTGGGTACGTGGTGGATAGTGGGATTTACACTCGTCGTGTTCTGGTCAGGATCGGCAAGCGCTGGATCGAATGCCACACCCGAGAAGGTTGCGGTTCGGGAGATCACAATCACCGCCGATCAGCTCCAGTTTGCACCTGACACGATCGAAGTCACTCAGGGCGACACTGTGCGGTTGACGATCCGTGCCGTCGACGCGACCTATGGTTTCGCGATCGCAGACCTTAATGTCCGCGCGGTCATAAATCCTAACCAGGAGCCGGTGTCTATTGAATTCGTGGCCAACATACCAGGACGTTTTCGATTCGTGTGTGGTTCATTCTGCGGGAGCGGTCATGGTGACATGAACGGCATCCTGTCGGTCGTCCCCGTCGTCAGCCCACTGACTAGGCGCGACTCAACTCGGGTCGACGAAACCTCGGTCGACGTGATCGAGTCTGATTTCAATGTCATTACACTCCCAACGACGTTACGGCTACCCCACAACACGTTCGCATTCAGGCTGACACATCGCTTCTCACGTCCACTCGATGGGGGCGCAGGGTTCGATAACCTATTCGAGGACTTCTTCGGGTTTGACTCGCCAGCGTTCATCGGGTTGGAACTGCGTTACGGGATTGCTCCGGGCACACAAGTTGGTGTCTACCGTAACAACAACAAGAATATCCAGTTCTTCGGCAGATACAATTTGCAGCGACCGGTCGACAACCGCGGCATGGGGCTTGACGCATTTCTGTCCGTCGAGGGCGCCGATAATTTTCATGATGAGTACTCGCCTGCTATCGGTGCTGTACTTTCGCAGCAGTTTCAGGACCGCGCGTCCGTTTATGTCGAGCCGATTTGGGTGGGAAACACCAACAAGCGGGTGCTACATCCAGAAACAGGATTTACATCAGAGGACGAGGACACGTTGGTCGTTGGCCTCGGTTCACGTATCCGGATATTCGATACTGTTTATGTAGTGGCGGAGTACGTGCCTCGAGTGAGTGGCTTTAATAACGGGAACAACCACATCAGTTTCGGTTTTGAGAAACGCGTGGGTGGTCATTTGTTTCAGATAAACTTTTCTAATGGACTTGGCGCAACACCAATGCAGATTGCCCAGGGGGGCGACAACGGCAACTGGTTCATCGGCTTCAACATTGCGCGCAAGTTTTACTGAGTACGGATGGGTAATAGTGTTGTGGTGAGTACGTGCGTTCTCAGGCGACTGACTTCTGGTGTAAGGCGTTCTGCGCACGAGTTCGTAAGGTTGTTGGAGAGATGGGTTATGTTGAAGATACTGGTGGGTGGCTTGTGTAATGCATGCGGGACATGCCTTCGAGTAACCGGCACTGCCGCCGGCGTGAACAGCTACACGTTGTTGTCACCGCGTTGAAGCGTATGAAAACAAGGTTAACTGTATTGACCTATTGATGGCGAATAAGTCTCAGCTGTCCTTAGCATTCCCGCACAGGCCCACCAAACCCACTAAAATAAAGTTTTTCGCGGATAGTGGGACAGTCATGTGGACGGTAGCGGTCCCGGTAGTGGGCGAAACGGAATTTGAACATGACGTCGCGATTGAATAAGTGTCTTGTCGCCACGTTGTTAGTGTGGGCGCTGGCGTCGTCGGTTTCTACGTTTGCCCAGACCGGTGAAAACCGTGTCCCTAGCGGGTCGGGGAGCATTGACGTCCGTCCGTTTGTAAACCTCAGCCCAGACCCAGCGGACGCGTGGATCGGGGCCGGCATCGCTGAGGCTATCAGGGCTGACCTGGTGAGAGCTGGGACAGACCGCGAGACCGGCACGAGCTGGTTCGTGCGGGGGGCCTATCAGCGTGTGGGGACCCGACTTCGGATTACAGCCACGCTCGTCGAGCGGCCGACCGGGGAGACTGTCGACACGGTCATGGTCGATGGTGAAATCTCCGATCTGTTCGCGCTGCAGGACGAAGTAGCCGTCCAGCTCGCCGTGAGCCTTGAGGGGAACGGCAAGTCACGTAATCCAGGCGTCGCGAACGAGCGTGATGTGGTCACGTCGAGTGAACAGCCAGATCCGAGTGGAGTTGGTCTTGGTGCGGCGATCAAGAGCCCTCCCACGCCGCCCCCTCCGTTGACAAATTTTGAACTCGCCTCCCAGATGTCTCTTAAGGTGGTAAACGCCATCTCCGTCGAAGATTCACCGACGCTTGACGGCGATGTGCTTGGTGACCCGGTGTGGAACGCGGTGGATCCGGTCAGTGGGTTCAGTCAGAGTGCACCGGATGAAGGCGAACCGGCCACGGAACGGACCGAAATTCGCATCGTGTTTACGGATGACACAATTTTTTTCGGCATCGTCTGCTACGACCGGGATCCTTCCTCGGTCATTGTGAGTGATAGCCGTCGTGACTCGTCGATGAATGACGCGGACAGCTTTCAGATGGTGCTTGACACTTTTAGCGACCGGCAGAACGGCTTTGTTTTTGGTACAACACCCGCAGGTCAGGAATACGACGGCCAAGTAATCAACGAAGGCGGTGGGCGCAGCCTCTTTGGTGGTGGAGGTCGGGGGGGCTTCTCACGAGGGAGCGGCGGGGGTTTCAATCTTAACTGGGACGGGGCGTGGCAGGTGCGCACGGCAATCTCAGACGTTGGTTGGAGCGCAGAGTTCGCCATCCCGTTTCGGACCATTCGATACCCCGCGCGTGAAGGACAGTCATGGGGCGTAAACTTCCAGCGGAACATCCGCCGGAGGAACGAGACGGCGTACTGGGCGCCCTTGCCGCGTCAGTACAACCTCTACCGCGTATCGATGGCCGGGCAGCTTGCGGGTGTGACGGCCCCGATCGGCTTTACTGGCAACCTACAACTGACGCCGTATGTCGTCGGTGAGATGCTTGCTCGTGACGCGGCACCAGATGCGGCTCCGCTGGCGCTCGGTGACTTCGGAGCAGATCTCAAGTACAGCGTGACGTCGGGACTCACGCTCGACGCCACCTATAACACCGATTTCGCACAGGTCGAAGTGGACGACCAGCAGATCAATCTCGATCGGTTTAACCTATTTTTCCCGGAGAAGCGACCATTTTTCCTTGAGAACGCTGGGGTATTCACGGTGGGTAACCAGGGGCCTGCTAGTGGCATGAATCTCGGGCAGACGGAGCTCTTTTTCAGCCGGCGTATCGGGATTAACGACGCAGGTGGACAGATTCCGATCCTAGGTGGTGCGCGTCTGTCGGGAAAGGTGTCCGATGCCGTGACGGTCGGCTTCATCAATATGCAGACGGAGGCGGTCGATGGGATTGGGATGGCTAACAACTTTACCGTCGCACGTCTACGCCGGGACCTGCCCAATCGATCGAGTGTCGGTGGTCTCTTTGTTAACCGCCAGGCAACGGGAGAACAAGCGCTGGGGAACGACTACAACCGCAGCTATGCGGTCGACGGACGGTGGGGCATTGGCCAGAACGGCTTGGTACAGGGTTTTGCTGGTCGCACGGAGACGCCGGGTCGTACTGGCCGTGATCACGCACTGAGTGTTTCTACGAGATACGACTCAGAAACATGGCGTTTAATCAGCGGGTATCAAGAGAACGGCGAGGATTTCAATCCGGAAGTCGGGTTCATTCGTCGCACCGGCGGGTTCAGAAAGTTCGACTTCGGCGTCAATAATACGTCGCGTCCGGAAGGGTTCCTTAAGTTTCAGGAGCTGCAGCCGCACATGAGTTTTACGCGCCTCTGGAACCTAGACGGGATCATGGAGACGTCGTTTCTTCACTTACATTTCCAGGGCGAGTTTGCGGACAGTTCATCAGCCGGTGTGGCTTATGACGTCCGGAGCGAAGCGGTCTTCGATCAATTTAAGGTGTCGGGGATTCCTGTTCCGCCAGGTCGGTACGACTTCAACGAGGTGCAGTACTCGTACAACTACAATCGATCAGCGCCGGTTAGCTTTGGTATGCGGACGACGGTCGCGGGGTTTTTTGGTGGCGACATCGTGACCGTGCGCCCATCGATACGTGCACGTTATGGTGAGATCTTTAATCTTTCATTCAGCTACAGCCGGAACGACATCGACCTGCCGAACGGTAGCGTTATCACCAATCTGGCGAGCGTGCGCGCCGGCTACAATTTCTCGCCACGACTGTTTGCTCAGGCGCTGCTACAGCACAACGACAGCGCCGACATCTGGTCGGTTAACTTTCGCGTTGGCTGGGTTCAGGATGCTAACACTGGTCTATTTCTTGTCTACAACGAAACGGAAGGACTCGGTGGGGTGGTGCCATCGTTCGCCGGGCGGAGCGTGATTCTGAAATATAGCTACCTCTTCGATGTGCTCGATTGACTCGCACACGAAGGTGACGGAACCGTTTTGCTTTAGACCACCCGCAGAATGCCTCGGAGTCTCGTGTGGAACACGATCGCATCAGTGCACTCTTGGTAACTCACGGCAGAAGTCGCGCAGAGAGGCCCTTAAGAATGTTCTGATGGCTTGGTGACTTAGTTGAGCGGTGAGGTTAGTTAGCATCAACTGGCGATCCAAGATAATTTACTTCTCGGCGAAAGCAGAAACGAACAGGATAAGTTCAGAAAGGACGGTACAACGATGGGCTCTTCACGACGACGATTTCTCACCACGGTCGGTGCGGCGGCAGCAGGAGGCGCGGCCTCACTAGGGCAACGCGCATTTGCCGAAGCTGAGTCACGCCACGCCGTCACCCAAGCTTCCGATACATTCTCGCCCAGCGCACTCTTAGAGCGGCGTGCGAAGGATATCGTCGAGGCTGAGTCGACGGCGCCTGGTTTGCAATCAGACCCGCGCATGCCGACCGCGGAGGAGGTCGAGGCATGGTACACGGACCGCCGGAATTGGGGGCGCTGGGGTGACGACGACCAGAAGGGCGCCATCAACCTGATCACACCAGAAAAGAGCGCGAGGGCGGCTGCCCTCGTTAGGAATGGTCGGAAGATTTCAACGAGTCGCGTTTTCGAACCCGAACAGCACTTTATGCGTAAGAACCCTCGCCAAGGAGGGGCGAGCGCGGTCGTCGATTACTATGGCTTTATCTATCATGGCCAGACGATTACACACATCGACGCGCTCTGTCATATGTGGGACAGGGATGGGATGTGGCAGGGGCGCGACCCTGACATTGAGATCACCACACGTGGTGCCACGTTCGGCACAATCGACGCGTGGAGTGATGGCATTATTACGCGTGGAATCCTGATCGACGTACCGCGTTACCGGAATGAACCCTACGTCACGCCTGACCGGCCGGTACACGGCTGGGAGATCGAGGAGATCGCCCGCGCTCAAGGTGTTGTGGTTGAGTCTGGAGACGCGCTGCTCGTGTACAGCGGAAAAGACGCGTTCGTACGGGCGGGCGAGAATTACGGAGGCGGCGACCGTCCTGGGTTGAGTGTGACCTGTGCCAAGTTCATCCGGGATTCCGATGTGTCGCTCTTGGGTTGGGACATGATGGACGCGCGACCGGATCCCTACGGACTGACGTTCCCTGTCCACGGCGTTCTCTTTAATTACGGTGTAGCGTTGCTCGACAATGCGTTGCTCGAACCGCTCGCTGAGGCGTGCGCGGAGGAAGGCCGTTATGAGTTTATGTTTATGGCACTACCCCTCAAGGTAGCGCGCGGTACGGGGAGCCCAGCAAACCCGGTCGCTATGTTTTAGTAGGTCCTACTGGGAATTTGGAGTTGTATTGAGATCGGTAATCCCTTTGGCGTACAAGCTTTGCCGCTGGAGAAACCAACAGTATTTGTTGAGGAGTGATTGTCTGTCGCCCCGACTTCATCAGGGTCTGTCATAGTCTGCACATAAACTGCCTGGATGGTGGTTAGCGAAACCAGTCGAGATATAGCGCCGGTCGACTGTAACCGGATTTTTACGACGAGCTGCTAGAGGAGAGGTTTCAGAAGCATCGGCTTTCGACAGTTCGAGGTGCGAACAATGACTCGAAATATTGTCCTGCTATTGGTTTTTGGGATCGCTGGGTTGGGAGCTCAGACGACGATACCCGACGTGCGCGTGAACCGACTGCTGGACGTGCCAATCATTACGCCCGATTTACATCCGAGTATCGGGGAGAACATCCAAGGCCCATCAATGATCCGTGTCCCCGAATGGGTCGAAGATCCGTTGGGGGCCTACTATCTCTACTTCGCTGACCACAAAGGACGGTATATCCGATTGGCGTATGCCGACGAGCCATTGGGCCCCTGGTACGTTCATCCTCCCGGGAGCCTACAGATCGCTGACTCGCACTTCCTTACGGAACCACCGGAGGTGTCACCGGATGAACTGGAACGGCTTCGGACCGCACGGGTCGGACGTGGAGCACCCATATCACACGACCTTCTCACCGAGGTCACCACACCCCACATCGCGTCACCCGACGTGCACGTCGATGACGGGAACCGACGTATCGTCATGTACTTTCACGGGCTAGATGGTGTAAGTCGACAGGTCACACGCGTCGCCACATCAAGCGACGGTATTTACTTCGAAGCACGTCCCGATGTGCTCGGCCGGACTTATATGCGTGTATTTCATTACGATGGTTACACTTATGCCATGTCGATGCCTGGTCAGATCTACCGGTCTAGACATCCACTTGAGGGCTTCGAGGCCGGACCACTACTCTTCAACCGCAACATGCGTCATGCGGCACTCCTGCAACGTGGCGATACGCTGTTTGTCTTCTGGACTCAGGTCGGTCACGTTCCGGAGCGCATCCTGCTGAGCGCTATCGGTCTCTCTGGCGATTGGGCGGGCTGGGCGGAGACCCCCGGCGTGGAGGTATTGCGCCCCGAACGTAACTGGGAGGGCGCTGACGCACCGCTTGAGCCGTCAGTTCGGAGCACCGCCTACGGCCACGTCAACCAGTTACGCGACCCGGCGATCTTTGAAGATGTAGATAGCGGTCGTGTCTTCTTGCTATATGCCGTAGCGGGAGAAAGCGGAATAGCGATCGCCGAAGTGCATCTCGACGAATAGGATGCGAGCGGACGCCAGACGTCCATAAAATGACGGGGTACTAAGAAACCACAGAACGCTGCTTCCCAAGTTTGTGGCGCAGGGGGTGGAGGACCTGATGTTCTTATGCCGTTGCTTCCCCGCCACGAATCGCGCGCTTGACCAGGTTCTTCAACAACGACACCTTAAAGGCGTTGTGGGTCAGTGGCTCCACGCCACGAATGGCGGTCTGTCCTGCCCGGTCAATGATGTCTTCATTGATCGACTCACCTCGGACGACGTCCTCGACTGATCGCAAGCGAATCGGTGTCGGTGCTACACCATTGACGACGAGTCGCACGTCCTCGATCACACCGTTGCGCTCTATCATCGCCGATGCTACGTTAGCCAGCGGGAAATCCCACGTCTCACGGTCTCTCATTTTCTCGAAGTAGAGTCGCGTGCCGGCCCAGGTGGCCGGGACCCGTATCGCTACTAGCAGGTCGCCCGGCTCTAGGACGGTCATCCTGGTGATGTCCACATCCGGACCGACGAAGTAGTCTTCGGCGTCGATGACCCGTTCACTCGCGCCCCTACGGACGACCATTTTTGCGTCAAGTGCGACGAACATTGGGGCAGTGTCTGAGGGGTTGACCGCTACGCACCGACTCGCACCTAGGATGCAATGCTCGCGGTTCATTGCCGTGGCTGGACTGGCGTAGCAGATGTTACCTCCTGCTCGGTAGCAGCTCCACCCATCTCGATAGTACCAGCAGCGTGTGTCTTGCGAAACATTGCCACCAATCGTTCCCTGATTACGGATCTGTGGAGACGCCGCCTGCCGAGCCGCATCGGAAAGCGCCGGGTATTGGGCAAGGATCTCTGGATGTTGGACGATGTCGACCAACGTTGCCATTGCACCGATCTCAAGCCCATCGTTCGTCGACCGGATCTCCTTCAACGCGTCGATAGCACTCAGTGCGACGACCACCCGTGGCCTCTTGACCCGATCCTTGAACCAGTCAAGACTATCGAGCCCCCCGGCTAGTGCCCAGGCATCCGAACCGTGCTCGTCGAGCAGCGCCACGGCAGCCTCGGTGGTTGTGGGTTGGAACAATTCAAACGGGGGCATCACATCGCGAATCACAGCCATGATGTATCCCTCCCTCAGACGTGTGTCATGAGCAAATCGTGGGCCGCTGGCAGCCGCTCGAGCTCTGTTAAAATCATATCCGCTGAGACCGGCGACCGGTTGAAGTACGAGCCGCCTAGCGCATCTGCAATCGCACAAAGGATCGCGCCCGAACCGGCGCCAACCGGTGGCTCACCGATACCGCGTGCCCCTATCGGGCTAAACGGATCCGGAATGTCGACCGCGGCCCATTTCATCGGCTCATGGTG
>Ga0310345_10000999_pt1 | contig 34424 bp, 38 predicted proteins | sample HC15DNA20500_MG_FD_204667 | JGI IMG/M metagenome (GOLD analysis project Ga0310345, IMG submission 204667) | Marine microbial communities from station ALOHA, North Pacific Subtropical Gyre - HC15-DNA-20-500_MG | ecosystem: Environmental > Aquatic > Marine > Oceanic | place: Pacific Ocean: North... | reverse complement strand
CGAATATTATCAATTTGTTTTGATTGTACAGTAGTAATCAAATCTTTTATCAGATAGTTTGCTATACCTTGATGACGATATTGTTCTTTAACTCGTAAAGATTCTAACCATATTTCAGAATTAAAACTATAAACATGATAAACTGCGACAATTTCATTTTCTAGATCGGCAATGATAAAAGAACTATTACTATTATTTATCCAATCATTCCATACTACTGGAAGATAATCATTTCCATTCCAGATATTTTTACATAATTCAGAAATCTCAGATTTATCTTTTAAATTACCTTTACGAAGTGTAATATTATCTAAAATTTTGCTCATATTAATAATGATTAATTAGTTCATTATAGATATTCTTGAATTTTTTCCTCGAGGATTTCTTGAGTAACTGCACCTACAATAGAATCCATGATCTGTCCATTTTTTATAACTAAAAAAGTCGGGATAGAACTAATTCCATATTTAGAAGGAGTAATTGAATTTTGATCAACATTAAGTTTTGTAAACAACACCTGATTTTCATATATAGAAGATAATTCTTCAATAATAGGAGTCATTGCTTTACAAGGACCACACCAATCAGCCCAGAAATCAACTATTACAAACGAGTTATTAGATATTATTTGGTTAAAGTTATTGTCATCAATAATTTTAGGAGAAATTGTTTGCATATCGATCTTAAGACAAAATAATGTTATAAGATTTTTGGTTCAAAATATGAAATAACAACTTTTATAGATGTTAGTGAGTTTCTTAGTTTGCCGGGATGGCAGAGTGGTCTTCAATTAGAACACAATAATGCGCGGATCATGAAAATGAGCGTAGGCCTTGAAAGCCTGTGTCCCTCGGGACTCGTGGGTTCGAATCCCACTCCCGGCGTATATAATTTATTTAGTAGAAAGATTAACTTCTATGAAAACATCTTCAGGAACTTTAAGTCTCATCAGCTGTCTCATAGTTCGATCATCAGCGTCTAAATCAATAAGTCGTCTATGTATCCTTAATTGCCATCTATCAAAAGTACTGGTTCCATTTCCTGAAGGTGCTTTTCTAGTAGTGATTTTAAGTCGTTTTGTTGGTAAAGGTTGAGGACCTCGTATACGAACTCCAGTTCTATCGGTTATTCCTCTAATTTCTCCACAAACCTTTTGTAGATTAGGCAAATTACTACTAGTTAATTTGATTCTTGCTGATTGACCCATATTATTCTATTATTATAATCACGGAACTATTTGAATTTTCCATTAATAGAAAAGAAGATATAAGAAGTGTGTCAATTTACTAAAATTATGTTAAAAGCTGTATTATTCGACTTAGACGGAACAATTATTGATTCCAATAACGCTATTTTTGAAACATATAGACAAGTAAGTCTAAGATTAAACAAAGAACCCCCTACAATAGATACACTAAGAGATCTACTAGGTCAACCATCACATATCAATTTGAAGCTATTATTTGGAGAGAATGAAAAAGCAAGACCAATTTATAACGAAGTAGTCAAAAAAACACATGAAAACCTACCTACACTACCATATGTGAATGAAACATTAAAAAAAATCAATTTACCAATGGGAATTGTAACGTCAAAAAGACAAGAAAATGCATTAGAAGTGTTAGGAGAATTAAATAAATATTTTAGTGTAATAATCACGCCTGAACAAACTATTAAACAAAAACCAAATCCGGAACCAATATATGCAGCATGTAAAAAATTATCAATAAAACCTAAAGAATCAGTATACATTGGCGACACAATAAGAGATTATCAAACTGCAATAAATTCAGGAACAGAATTTATTGCATTAATTGATAAAGGATCAACAGAAAAACAATTCAATAAAGTTGGAGCAAAAAACCAAGTTACTTCATTTAATTTAATTCCGGATATAATTAAAAAATTATAAAAAATTTCAATAACAAATTTTATTAGTTAATAAATCATAACATAATTAATGCCATTTGAAGTAATTTGTGAAAATTGTGGTCATAGAATATATCAAGGAATGGAACTAAAATACGTAAATGAGATGATTCGTTCAAATGATGGAAAATGCAGAAGTTGTAATGAAGTTTTTTTAAAAAAAGATTTTATAACAAAAATTATTCAAAAAACAAATTAAAAATCTAAATCAGATAAACCTTTTATAAATATACATTTGTCTAAACCAACAGAAAACGATTGATTAGAAATATCATCGTCGGTTAAAATAAAGCCACCATCACGAACTATAACAATAGGAATAGATTCATCACATTCTCCCATTAATATTTGCGAAGCAGAACTCAAATTATCTGCTATGGCTTTTTGTGTAACTAGAATAGAATTTCCAAAAAGATCATTTTTACCTCGCTCATCTTGAATAGGATTTATTCCTACACAAGCAATTGCAACACCAGTAGTTCCAATTCGAGTAGGCATTAATCTACTGTCAGTAATTATAACCCCGAGTTTAATTTTAAAAAGATTTTCTAATTCTTTTTTAATAAATTGAGCAGATTGTAATGGATTTTCTGGATAAAGAATTGCATATCCCGGCATTATATTTGAAGTATCAATTCCTGCATTTGGAACAACAATGCCATTTTTAAAAGTTAAAACAAAACCATCAGATCCAGAAAAAATTTTATCCGATTCTTCATAGATTAATTCAGATAATTGAGGATCAATATTATATTTATTTGAAAGATCTAATGCTTCAGAACTAACTTTAATATTATTCAAGTTTTTATACCTTCCTTCTGAAAGTGCAATAAATTTACTAGAGATAGTCAATACATCTCCATTTTGTAATTGTTCTGAATTAATTGTCAACGAATCAGAAATACATTTTATTATATTGAATTTAGATTCTTTACGAGAAACTTTTAAGGGTATTAACTTAATCGACGTCAAATCAATTAGCTATTTATCAATTATTAATTATATATTTATTCCAAAATCTGAAAGATAACGTCAATTTCTACTGCAGAATTAAGAGGTAAAGAGTTACTTCCAATAGCTATACGTGAATGTTTACCCTTATCTCCAAATAATTGACCAAATAAATCAGAGGCCCCATTAATTACTTTTGGTTGATCAGTAAAATCGTCTATGCAATTAACATAACCAGAAACTTTTACTATTCGATGTATTTTATCCAAACTACCTAATTCAGATTTAATAACGCTCAATGCATTTAATGCACAAATTTTTGCACATTCATAACCATCTTCAGTTGTAAGATCTTTACCAAGTTTACCAGTACGAAGTTGATCATTAACAAATGGAACTTGTCCAGAGATAAAGACTAGATCGTGTATTTTTACTGAAGGAATATATGAACCAGCAGGTTTTGGCATACTTGGGAGTGTTAATCCCATTTCTTTGAGTTTATCTTCAATCACAATAAATACTGAACAAACAGGGAATAATAAGTTTGTAGTCGAGAAAGTAAATATAGCACTTCATAGTAAATACATTTGTAATACCAATATGGTAGAATTAACTCACATACTTTCTCTAATTATACTAATAATTTTATCAGCTATCTCATCAGGAAGTGAAACTGCATTAGTATCACTTAGTGAAATCAAAGCAAAAACACTACACGATCAGAAAAAAAGAGGTTCAAAATCACTACTAAAATTAAAAAAAGAACCAAAAAAACTAATAATAACTATACTAATTTTAAACAATTTAGTAAATATCAGTGCAGCAGCTATAGCAACCATGATTTCAATTCAAGTATTTGGATCTAAAGGAATTGGAATTGCAACAGGAATAATGACAATAATTATTTTAATATTTGGAGAAATTACGCCAAAGTCGTATGCTACCATGAACAATGAAAGATTTGCTTTAATTATGGCACGACCAATTGAAATTATTTCAATAATATTAACGCCAATAACTATCCCATTAATGAAATTATCAGATTTCTTAACAAGATATGATAAAAAGAATAATATTCCAACAGTAACAGAAGAAGAAATAAAAATAATTCTTGATGTAAGTGAAAAAGAAAAAATTATAGAAAAACATGAAAAAGAATATATCAGAGGTGTATTAAAATCAGGGGAAACAACTGCAAGAGAAGTAATGATTCCAAGAAAAAAAATGTTCGTATTGGAGTCGAATATGTCGATAGGCGATGCGATAAAAGCTATGATTAAGAGTGGATATACAAGAGCACCTGTGATAAAAGATTCACGAGATAATGTCACAGGAATAGTACATTTAAAACAACTTTTAGTAGCAAATCAAGAAGGTCAGGGCAAAAAAAATATTTCGCATGTATTAAGAACACCAATATTCCTATCTCAAAAAGAGATAGTAGGAGAATTAATACTCGAACTTCAATCCAAAAGAGAACACATGGCCATAGTAGTAGATGAATTTGGAGGAATTGAGGGGCTATTAACACTAGAAGATCTAGTCGAAGAAATTTTAGGGGAAATAACAGATGAAAGTGAAAATTTATTCAAATCAATCAAGAAGATAAACAAAGATACAATTTTAACACATGGAGAAACAAATATTCAAGAAATAGAAGAATTTTTCAAAATAGAAATAAAAGGATTTATAGAAGAATCAAACGTAAATGGAATATTACACAGTCTATTAAAAGATCTCCCAAAAGAAGGAGATAAAATAAAAACAAACGGATTATCATTTGTAGTAGAAGAACTGAGTGAAAATGTAGCAAGTAAAATTAGAATAACAAAAAATAAAAAATAGATTGCTTATAAATTAAATTAAAAAGAATATATTTTATTAAAATTAAAAAAGAACGACAGAATGTGAACTTTTATGATGTTTTCATAGAAAATTTATCAGAACTAGGATATCTAGGAGCTGTAATTGCAGGTTTCTTAGGATCAAGTACATTATTCTTTTCTATTTTTCCTTCGTTCATAGCAATTCCAATAATTGGTTCACAATTAAATCCATTATTTGTCGGAATCTTTGCAGGATTAGGTGCAGGTATAGGACAATTTCTTCATTACTACATCGGAGTAGGAGGAAGAAAATTATTATCCAAAAAGAAAAACATAATAAAAAAAATAGATATGTCAAAAGAGAAAAATGAAAAATGGAAAAAGAGAATTGATAAATACGGCGTCGGATTAATTTTTCTGTTTGCAGCTACACCTCTAACACCAGATGACATATTATGGATACCGTTAGGAATAATGGGATATCCAAAAGTTCGTGCATTAATTGCTGCAATACTTGGTAAAATTGCATTAAACTTGTTATATGCATATGCAGGTTCATTTGGTTTAGAATTTTTATTAGAATTATAATAATGCCGGGAGTGGGTCTTTCGTAATTATTTCGAACCCACGACCTCCAGATTATGAGTAACGCCCTATTTGTATGGAGGCTGGCGCTCTAACCAGGCTGAGCTTTCGAGTAATCAAACCCCGGCTAATTTCCCCGGCATATACTAAAAAATTTCTGTCCCTAATAAATTAATAATATAAAGAAAAAAAAGCTAAAATAAAGAAAATCTAGGTTATAGAAAAAATATCCAATATATCTATTTTATATTTAACAATGACATGAGTATATTATGGCAAATAAATCGGGTAGTAGTATTCCACAAAACTACATAATTCTCGGAATAATTGTTGTGGCAGTCCTTGCCGTCGGATTATATTCGATGGGCGGACTAGGTGGAGATTGTGTCGTAAAACTAGGACATATATTACCAACTAGCGGTCCATTAGCAGCATATGCTGGTGGTTTCCAAGCAGGAGTTCAAGCTGCTGTGCAGGAAGCCAATGATAATGGCGGAATAGATGGCTGTACAGTACAACTAATCGAAGAAGATTCACAAACAGATCCAGCTGCGTCAGCAGCTGCAGCAAGAAAACTTGTTGAAGTAGATCAAGTACATGCAATTGTAGGAGTCTATGCTAGTTCATCAACACTAGCAGCAGCACCAATTGTAGAAGATGGCAAAACCATCATGATTTCACCAGCATCTACATCACCAGATGTAACAAACGCTGGAGATTTCATTTTCCGTACGGCGCCTAGTGACGCACTACAAGGCGTTGCAATGGCAGATTTAGCTTGGTCACAAGGTCATAGAACAGCAGCAATAATTTTTGTAAATAATCAATATGGACAAGGGTTAGCTGATGTATTCGAAAATCAATTCAAAGCAAATGGCGGAACCATAACAATGAAAATACCATATGAACTAGAGATGGCAACGTATCGTACAGAACTATCTCAGATTCAAGGAACAAATCCAGATCTAATACTTGATATCTCATACGCAGATGATGGACAGATAATATTCAGAGAAGCTGCAGAACTAGGAATTACAGCGCAATGGATGGGCGGAGATGGTATAGCAGATCCTGCTATATTTAACGCACCAGGAATTGCAGATGCAACAGAAGGAATGATTGGTACAAAACCATCAGCATCTGATTCACCTAATGCAGCAGCCTTTGAAGCTCTATTAGTACAATACGGACTTGAAGCTGGAATATATTCTGCAGAAGCATATGATGCTGCAAAATTAGCCTTAATGGCAATTGATGAAGCAGGAACAGATGCATCTAAAGAATCAATCAGAGACGCGTTAATTAACGTAGCAAAAGGCTATATAGGCGCATCAGGCGATAAAACATTCGATAGTAATGGAGATGTAGGCGGAACCTATAGCATATGGAAAATAACAAACGGAGCGTTTGTCGATATAGGATCATGGGATCCATCTGGCATAAAGCTAGACTAAAATCGATAAACCCTTCATTTTTTTATTTATTGCCAAGAAACATACGACCTAATTCTTTATTTTGAACAACTTCAGAAGCTTTACCTTCAAAGAAGTTTTTCCCCATAACTAAAACATAACATCGCTCAGATATATCAAGAGATTTCTTTGCATTTTGTTCAACTAACAAGATTGAAGTTCCAGAATCTTTGATTTGAATTAATTTTTGCATGATTTCACTAACGAGATTTGGAGCCAAGCTAGCCGTGGGTTCGTCTAATAATAATAGTTTAGGATCTCCAATTAACGCCCTCGAAATTGCCAACATCTGTCTTTCACCTCCACTCAAATTACCCGACTTTATGGATTTTTTATTTTTTAATTGAGGAAAAATCGAATAAATTTTATCTAATTCATTTTTAGTGTCATTAATTTTTGAAGTATAGAAACCAATATCAAGATTCTCAGAGATTGTAAGATTGGAAAAAATATTTTCTATCTGTGGTACATATGATATACCTTTTTCAAAGATTCTAAATGGTTTCATTCCAGTTATTTGTTCATTTAGAAATTCTATTTTACCCTGTTGAGGTTTTACAATTCCAAATATACTTTTCAATAAAGTGCTTTTACCAGAGCCATTAGGCCCTATAATTGTAACAATCTCATCTCGTTGCACGTTGATATTGATATCTTCGATGATGATTGTGCCATCATAACCTGAATGCAATCCAGATACTTCAAACATATTTAATCGTCCAGTCCCAAATATATGTTCAATACTTTTTTATCTTCAAAGACTTTAGAAGGATTTCCCTCAGCAATTATTTTTCCACGATTCATAACGCCAAGATAATCACAGTAATCTCGAACAACATCTATATTGTGTTCTACAATTAAGAATGTCTTATTGTATTTGTCTCGCATTTCGATAATCTTTTCAAATATCTTGTTTGCTAAAGTAGGATTAACACCTGCAATAGGTTCGTCAAGAAGGATTATTTCAGGATCAGCCATAAGAATTCTAGCAAGTTCAAGTAGTTTTTTCTGGCCGCCAGAAAGACCTGCAGAATATTCATTCGTCAAATGCGACAAATCAAGTAGTTCTAGTAGTTCCTTTGCTCGTTTATGGTTATCTTGCTCTTGTTTGAGGACGTCTTTCTTACGAAAAAGTAACGGAATGATATTCTCACCAATTTGATTCTTACCGCTCAACAATATATTTTCCAAAACGGTCATCTTAGAGAAAGGTCTAGGAATTTGGAATGAACGAATTATTCCATGATTAGCTATTTTGTCAGGAGAAAGATTGGTTATATCGATATCATTGAACTTGATAGAACCTTTGTCTACAGGAATGAATCCAGTTATACTATTAAATAAAGTAGTTTTACCAGAACCATTTGGTCCAACCAACCCCGTAATTGATTTTCTTTTCACAGAGAAATCAACACCGTCTAATGCAACTATCCCTCCAAAGGATTTATGAATGTTATTTATTTTCAGATGTTTCATTTCCTTCCAACCTCGTAGAGATAGATTGAGTTTTTTCTTCAGGGATAATACCTTCAGGTCGATAAATCATAAACAATATCAAAATAAAACCAATAACAATAATTCTAAAGTTTAGTGGATCAATTGGTAAAATGATATAATCTTTAACAATCGACATTCCTCTTTCAAAAGTTTGTACAAGCAAAGCTCCAAGAATTGAACCCTTGATATTTGCAATTCCTCCAATAATCATCATCGTCCAGATAGTAAATGTAAGAACAGGAAAGAACATGTCAGGAGATATGAAACGAAGATGGTATGAGAAAAGATGTCCTGCAATACCGGCCATAGATGAACCAATAATCAACGATTTCATTTTGAATTTGAAGATGTCTTTTCCAAGTGACTTTGATGCAACTTCATCTTCTCGTATAGATTTCAGAACTCGTCCAAACGGAGAGTTGACTATTTGTGTAGCTATCAGATAGCAAGCAAATAGACATATAAAAACAACAGGGACATAAAATAGAAGATAATTGTTGGTTGGAATGACATCGGCTAATGGCCTAGGTATACCAGGAAGTCCCCTTGTGCCATTGGTAAGCCATGCTTCACTGACAAAGAACAACCTCAGGATTTCGCCAAAAGATACAGTGACAATTGCGAAATAATCCTCACGAAGACGGAGTGTCGGCAACGAGATAAGGAACCCTGCAAGTGCTGACATGAAAATAGCAGCTACCAAAGTGAATATGAAATTGTATCCATTCAATGCTAGCAGTGCAGAGGTATACGCACCAACACCAAAAAAGGCAACTTTTCCGTAGTTCATTAAGCGAGTGAATCCTGCTTCAAGATTCAAACTAATTGCTAAAATGCCAAATACTCCAGTATAGATTAAAGCATCAAGTATGAAATTTAGCAACTAACCACCTTTCCGAGTACTGGAAGTACTAAATAGACCTTGAGGTCTGAAAATAAGCATAATAATCAATATAGAAAAAGCTATTGCAGGTCGATAGCTTGTTGGCAATTCCAGATTAATCAGCGCAACGACTCCTATGTTCTCAACGAAACCAATAATATACGCTGCAATAATTGCTCCGTAAAAGCTTCCAATACCACCAAGGATAACAACTGCAAATGCAATAAGCAATACATTCCAACCAAGCCATGGAGATAGACGAGTATCAACACCGCGTAAGAAACCTGCAAATCCTGCAGTGCCTCCGCTGATGAACCACACAGTGTAAATGACTCGATCAGTGTCGATTCCACTGATCAGAGAAAGATTAGGATTGTCAGAAGTCGCACGAATTGATTTACCTAAATTAGTGTAAGTCAAAAATACATGGAGAAATAAAACAAGAAGAATTGATGATAATATAATTATAAGATCGAAACTTGTGAACCTTGCGGTGAAATATTCATAAATTACAGGAGCTTCGATATTGAAATACAAAACATTTGCGCCCCAGATTTCCTGGATGGAATGTCGGAATATGAAACCAAGTCCTATAGATGCAATCAACATTGAAGTAAGTTTGGTAGTTGTTCCAGACGAGCTAACATTTTCCAGTTTTGAGAACACAAAGCGATAAGAGATGACAGCCAATAGTCCAGATGCAATGAAAGACGAAATACTTCCAGCGAACAATCCAAGATTAAGATATTGATTTGCAGCATATGCAGAATAAGCTCCGAAAGTCAGGAATTCTGCATGAACAAAATTTGGAAATTTCATTACACGGTATACAAGAGTCAATCCGATTGCTCCCAAAGCAAGTACACTTCCAGTAAGTATACTATCCACTAACAACTGAGGGATATTTACAAGGACCACAATATTATTATCAAGAACTATAATTTCATAGTTTTGATGGATAATCTTTATATAACTTAATTATGCAGATCGGAATAATCATATAACACCGTCAAAAGTTGACAATGGTGAAAAAAAATATATGAAAATCGAATGGTCATACGTGACTAAATGGTCGTACTCGGCTACATGAACCTACGAAATGTAGGCTTTGCAGAACAAAATTACATGCTGATAAAAAATCAGCATGAAAAACTGCAATTTTTCACTCAATTTTGAATACTTGACTGCAATTTTTATATTAAATGTCGCTATATTACTAATTGAACCTTTTATGAGCAACAGTCTAAAAGTAATTTTATTATGTATAATTTTAATCACGCCTACAGTAATTCTCTTTCAAGGGAACAAGGAATTAACTGAAAATTACAAAATATTAGAATTAAATTATGTAAATCTCGGCAATGATATGGCTAAGATACAAGAAGAGAATCAACAATTAGATGATGAATTATCTCAATTAATAGAAGAATATATAGAAACTGCAGAATTATTAGAACAATTACAAACAGAACTAGAAAACATTAATCATCAGAAAATAAATCTAGAATTTGATATACAAGAAAGAATAAACGAAATATTAACACTTTCTGAAGAAAATGAGATAAAACATTCAAGAATAATAGACTTAAATGATGAATTAGAGTTGCGTTTAAATAACGTTCAACAATTACGTGAGAGTTCAAGAAACCTAGAATCACAAATACTTACACTTGATGAAAATCTTGAAGAACAAGAACAAGCCATCAATCAACTTGGAGAAAAAAACAGCGAACTTAATGAAAACAATATAGATCTTACAAAAAGAAATGTAGAACTCATAGTAGAAAATGATGAACTAAATGAAGAAAACACAGTTCTAATTGAAGATAAGAGAAAGTTGACAATTCTTCTATCGAAAACTACTGTAGAAAATAGAGACGAAATTTATAAAATTGGTAAAAATGTACAGAATTCAGTAGCATTTGTAAGTACAGGAGGAGGTTATGGTACTGGATTTTTTATATCGAACGATGGTTGTTTACTAACAAATGCACATGTAACAAGAGGCAACAGTCAGGTAACAGTTGAATTAAGTAATGGTAGAACATATAATGGCGAAGTAATTAAATCAGGAGATCATGTGAAGAATCAAAGAGGAGTAAGAGGAGAAATGGACCTTGCACTTGTTAAAGTCGATATTCCTCAATACATGGTATCAGTACCACTTACAATTTCAATTGATTCACCAATAATCCATGACACAGTAATTTTAGTAGGACATCCAGGAGAATTAGGAAAGTGGGTTATTGCAACAGGAAGTTATAATGGAAAACAAAATTATAGACCAGATGAACATTCATTTTCATTACCGTCAGTATTTGGTGGATCAAGCGGATCCCCAATAGTTAATATGAACGGCGAAGTAATTGGTGTAAATTGGGGTAGTGGATTAACAAATCCAATAAAACGAACTGATAATATTGTAGTTTGGAAAGACAACCTGGGAGGATTAATTATGAACAATCAACAATCTTTAGCAGAAACATCCAGTACAGTTATCACATTTCTCAGTGATACTCAATGTAAAGTCTAATTTATAATCTAAAAATATTAAAATAAAAGCCTCGGCCGGGATTTGAACCCGGGACCTTTTCCTTTTTGTTTAATACCAAGGAAACGCTCTAGCCATACTGAGCTATCTCGCGAATGAACCGAGGCAGAGCCGAGGCAATAAATAAACAGGCAAATCGCATTATTATTGTTTTTGATTTGTAGCCGGATCGGTATTTTCACAGTCTTTTAATAATAAAACGTACTTTTGAAGTAAATCAACAAGAATAACTTGTTTATTTACATCATTTTCCCTGTTTAAGGAATTAGTAATAATATCAATCTTTTCAATTACAGTATTACGAATGTTTGATAGTGTAACATCGTCAGAAATGGTACTAGTCTGTAAATTTTCGGATAAATTATCTTCTGCAATACAAAGCACCCTGCCCTTATATTTAACCTGAACACCTCCACAACGAGAACATTTTTCACTAAGAAGAGTTCCTCCTTTACGCATTATCTCAACGGCATTATCCATGGGATCAGTCATATTATCATCTATCCTTTATTGATTTACGAAATTCATTAATTGTTCGTTTAATTTCGTCAACAGAGGCGCCATCTTCGATTGTTGTTATATCTCCTATGTCTGTTCCAGATGCAACTGCCTTCACAATACGACGCATTATCTTTCCGCTGCGAGTCTTTGGCACCATATTTACAAAATGAATTTCCTCAGGAGTAGCCACTGGACCGAGAACTTTTCTGACATGATTGAATAATTCAGTTCTAAGTTCTTCAGTTGGTTCGTTGCCTTTTTGAAGGATTGCAAATACAACAATTGATTCTCCTTTTATTTCGTCAGGTTTTCCCGCAACAGCTGCTTCAGCGACAGCAGGATGTTCCACCAATGCATCTTCAATTTCTATGGTTCCCAATCTATGACCTGCTACATTGAGAACTTCATCAGCCCTTCCAAGGAGCCAAAAGTATCCATCTTTATCTCGAACAGCATAATCTCCAGGATAATAGTATCCTGAGAATTTTTCCCAATATACCTGTTTGTAACGTTCTGGATCATTATATAAAGTCATGAACATTCCGGGCCAGGGACGTTTAATAACTATGAATCCTTTTTCACCAAGTCCTACGGAATTACCTTTCTCGTCAACGACATCAGCGTCAATTCCAGGAAGAGGGAAGGTTGCTGAACCAGGCTTTAAAGAAACTAAACCAAGATTTGGAGATGCAGAAAGCATTATTCCTCCAGTTTCTGTCTGCCACCATGTATCTACTATTGGACATTTTTTGTTTCCGATTACTTCATAATACCATTTCCAAGCTGCAGGATTAATTGGTTCGCCAACAGTTCCAAGTAGTCGAAGTGTACCAAGATTGTGTTTCTGTGGTAATTCATTTCCATGTTTCATCAAAGCACGTATTCCAGTCGGAGTAAAGTAAAATATCGTAACATTATATCGGTCAATCATTTCCCAAAGTCTTTCAGGGTTAGGATAATCAGGAGCTCCTTCATACATTATTGATGTAGCCCCGTGAAGAAGTGGTCCAAATATAAAGTAACTATGTCCAGTAACCCAACCAATATCTGCAGGGCACCAGTATATGTCGTCATTCTTGATATCAAAAACCCATTTAGTAGTTGCATAGACATAAGTCAAATAACCACCAGTTCCATGTAAGACACCCTTTGGTTTTCCAGTAGTACCAGAAGTATAAAGAATATACAAAGGATGATCAGAGTCAAGTTGTTCAGGTTCCACAAAACCACTAGTGTCCTTTATTGCGTCTTCCCACCAAACGTCTCGATTTTCAATCATATTAATTTCTATATTTGCTCGATTCAGTACAATTACATTTTCAACAGTTGAGGTTTTAGTAAGTGCTTCATCTACAATCTCTTTAAGTTTGAGTATTTTTCCTCGGCGAAATCCTCCATCTGAAGTAATGACTAACTTGGCTTGTGAATCATTGATTCGATCGGCAAGTGATGAAGCACTAAATCCAGAGAAAACTACTGTAAACGTGGCACCTATCCTAGTAGCCGCAAGTATAGCAACTGGAAATTCTGGAACCATAGGCATGTAAAATGCAATTTTATCACCTTTTTTTATGCCCAGATTAAGCAATGCACTGGCAAAATGATTAACCTCGTCAAAGAGTTGAGCGTAAGTAAGACTTCTTTTATCTCCATTTTCACCTTCCCAGATATAAGCAACTTTGTCCTTTTGTTCAGAATCCATATAGCGATCCAGGCAATTGAATGATGCGTTTATTTTGCCACCTGCAAACCATTTTGCAAACGGTGGTTTCCAATCAAGAGTTTCAGTCCATTCACTGAACCAAGATAGTTCCTTGGCCATGTTTGCCCAAAAGTTCTCAGAATCTTTAAGTGCAGAGTCACAGACAGTATGGAAATTAGATGATGAATCGTCAAAATATCGTTCGTTAACTGGCAAAGAACCAAGTTCTAAATTAGACACAATAAATCACTCCAATCTCTTCAAAGCTTCTTCCAATTTAATTTCTTTATGAACAAATTCAGAATAGACTTTCGTGATCTTTGTTGGGTCTTCAGACTGCCAAATATTACGTCCAGATACTAAACCTTTTGCACCAATAGAAAGAGAATCGTCAACCATTTTTATTGAATCTGCAATAGTCTTTGTTTTAGGGCCACCACGTATAAGAATTGGACAAGAAGTAGAATTAAGAATATTGTGAAATGAATCTTTATCACCAGTATAATCAACTTTTAATAAATCAGCTCCTATCTCAGTAGCCATCCGAACTGCAAGAGATATAATTTTTTCATCACGAACTGCTTGAAGTCCCTTTTTTAATCCCAATGGTTCAATAATAAGTGGCATTCCAAAATCATGTGCTTCATGAACAATCTTACTGAGTGCATTAAGATTTCTTGCTTCGTCATGATCATTATCAAAACCAACAAGTAAATATGTAACAACTGCATCGGCATTCAATCTAACTGCATCTTTAACAGAAAAAAGATCAGTGTAATAACCAGTATTTGGTAACGGAGAAGAACGCCAGAAATTAGATGTGTCAAGTCTGCTAATTAGTGAAGGACTATTACGACCTAAAAAATTTTCAGATAGAATTTTTGCCATAGGCGGAGTAACTTGAATTCCATCTGGATTTCCTAAACAAACTTTAGTTACAGAATTTTCAATATCGCGGATACCATCAACAGGACCCATCAGAATACCATGATCAAATGCTACTACAAAGGCCTTGTCATAAGAATGAAATAAACTAGACAATCTAGAAGTTTTTCCAATATTCGAATCCATGAATGTTTTTACATTTAACAAAATTTAATTGTTACTAAGTTCTGAAAGGAAAAAAATACTTATTTGTAAAATTTAGGTTAAATAGGTGATGAGTAAAGGTCAAATAAGTATAATAATACTAATGTTTACTTCTGGAATTATTATTGGTTCAATGTTGAATATAGTAGGCTTTAACATAGGAGGATCAAATATTGAAAAAGAATTAGACATAGCGAATAACAAGATAATAGATCTTGAAAATGATATATCTCAATTAAGGAATAAAAATGAAGAAAATATATTAGATTTAAACTATAGAATTTCAGATTTAACAAAGATAATTACAGAAAGAAGAGGAATATGGATAAATGAGATACCCAATAAAGCAGTAATATTCTATGATTCACAAATAGTAACAATAGCAGACGTTATAGAATGTTCTAGAAGTATGAGACCAACTTTTGATTGTTATGATCAATTAATTGTATATAAACCCGAGATACAGGATATTAAAAAAGGAGATATAATCATGTTTAAAGAAAAAACTAGCCCATTATGTAATTCATATACAGAAAGAACAATAATTCATCGTATAATCGATGTTCACGAAGTAGAAAACAAAATAGTATTCGAAACCAAAGGAGACAATAATCCAGTATCAGACCACTGTAGAATTGCAAAAGAGGATATTTTATTCAAAATAATTGCTGTAATTTATAATATAAACAAATAGAATAGAAATTCAAAATTTTTATAATAAAAACACATTAAGAAATATTAGTGAAAAGTATAAATTCAATTACTAATTTCAATACACAAAGTAAAAAGATAGCAATTATTTCAATATTTTCAGTAATATATGCAATAATGCGAATATTGCCATCGTTTCCTTTGATAGGAGTACCTGGAGCAAGTTTTTCATTGGCAGATATTTTGATTCCAGTATATGCAATTATTGCAGGTCCTTATATTTCCGCAATGAGTATCGCACTGGGAACTTTCTTAGGCTTTGTTTTTGGAAAACCTTTAATATTTTTAGGTTGGGATTTCGCACCAGCTACTTTTTCAGCATTGTTTATCGGTTTAATTATACATAAAAATAGATTGCCAGCAGCTATAATGTTTGCTTTAGGATTAATTATATTTATAATGCTTCCTCATACAGAATTGCTAATACCAATAAACAATCAAATCAGTATTCCGTATAATTGGATGCATATATTAGCATTATTAGTTCTAATATCGCCAATAGGTACTAAGTCAATAAATTTAATTAAAGAGAATTCAAACAAAACAATATTTGGATTATTTATAATAGCAATTATCGGAACACTCTTTCAACATATCATAGGAGGTATTGTTTTTGTGAGTACTCTAGGAATATACTTGGAATCAATTAATCCAGAAGCATTTCCTGGAATTTGGAAATCACTTGTTTTTATATATCCTATAGAAAGACTAGCAATAGCATTAGCAGCAGCAATGCTTGGAACACCAATATTAAAAACTTTAAGATCTAACAAATAAAATTATAACAATACTATTCTAACGAATTGTAAGTTTAAGGAATTCGTCAACAAGAACTTTTGAAATATTTGTCTTCTTATTATAGGGTATAGAAACAGGATTAGAACGATTTTTGATTTGATTTTCAGTATCAGAATAAATAAAAACTTCATTATAATCAGAAGCAAATCCAGAATTAGGATTAGAAACGTCATTCAAAATTACAAGATCGGCTTGAGATTCTTCAAATAATTCATTAACAGTTTGTAAAACATGATCTTCATTTTCAGAAAACGAACTAGAATATAATGCTTTAAAAGCGATCAGTTTAGTATTGGGAGAAATTTTTTTAACAGAATTAATTACTTTAGGATACTTATCCAATTCTATATGAAATAACTTTGCAGATCGTGAAGCGATTTTATTTGATGATGGATGAACAACACGAAAATCACTAGGAGCTGCTGCAGCAACATAAAAATCATAAAATGTATTGGATAATTCTCTTTCAGTGACTTCCAAGAGATCACTCGTAGAATTAATTTTAATAGTTTTAATAAATGTAGGAGGAATTTCAGTTCCTTGTCCATAAATAAGAGTTACATCGGCACCGCGTTTTTTAGCTTCTTTTGCAATAGAAATACCCATTTTTCCAGATGAATTATTGGTAATTATACGTACAGGATCAATTTTTTCAATAGTTGGGCCAGCAGTAATAAGAATTTTTTTATTATGTAAATCATGTTTATAAAATTGGTCTATAATTATTTTTAAAATAGTTTCAGGATCAGCCATCTTTGCTTTATTTTCAGAAATATTTGGATCTACAAACAACAAACCATTAGACTTTAGTTTTCGAATATTTTCTTGAAGTAATAAATTAAGATACATTGGCTCGTGCATACCAGGTACTATAACAATAGGCACATCAGATCCTAGAGCAACACTGCAAATAGTCGTAACAAGATTATCAGAAATTCCATTGGCAATTTTACCAATTGTATTAGATGTACAGGGAGCAACAAGTATAAGATCAACACTATCAGCACCTCCATTGGCCAAAGTAATATGTTCCATTTTACCGGTTAATTTCATAATTGTTTCATTACCAGTTGCCCACTCCAATAGTTGTGGACCAATAAAATCAGAAGCAGATTTACTCAGTACAGGAATTACGTCCGCACCATGCTTAATTAATTCACGCGCAAGTCGCGGAGATTCCATAGAAGCAACACTACCAGTAATACACAGCATAATTTTTTTACCCTCTAATTCTTGTCCTTTTGTTGATTTTATATCGACTACCAATCTTATCAAACCCATTAATACAGTTATCTATTCAGAAAATTATGTGTAACTTTATTATTTAAATATGAAAACAAATCATTGTGATTAACGTAAAAAATATGGAAAATAAAGAAAAAATGGACAATATAGCAGCAGAACTTCAAAGTCTATTTACAGAATTCGAAAGTTTGTATATGAATACATTGGAAAAAGCAAAAAAAATGACAGAACAAATTAATGAAGAATTGTCTTCTAACGAAAGCGATAAATGAATTTAAGTATGTTTAATGTAAAAATAGTGGATAATAAATGGCAGAATCTAATGAAAATATAGATCAACAAGCAAATTCACAGCAAAAACAAGAGGCAATTAGAGAACAAATGTTAAAAGTACTACTCACAACAGAAGCAAGAGAAAGACTAGCAAATATAAAAATGGTTAAACCAGACGTAGCAAAGATGATAGAAGATCAAATCATTCAACTAGCATCGTCAGGTAAAATTAATAAATCAATAACAGATGAAGAAATAAAGAGTTTTTTATCATCAGTACAAAAACCACAAAAAGATTTTAAAATAAGGTGGGCATAAATGTCAAAATTAACGTCAGGAATAAAAAAGAGATTAATAAAAAAGAGGAATCAGAATAGCCCAGTACCAACATGGGTTGTTGTTCGAACAAGAAGAGCAGTATCAACTAATCCAAAACGTAGACAGTGGAGAAGAACTAAATTGAAGGTGAAATAATGCCAGAAGAATTTGATAGAATTTACACTGTTCCACTAGGAAGAGCTTGGGTATATCCTAAACAAAGAAGAAGTAAACGTGCAGTAAGTATTTTAAGAGAATTTGCAATGAGACATGGCAAAACTGAACAAATAAAAATTTCAGAAGAAGTCAGTGAAAAAATATGGGAAAGAGGAATAAGACATCCACCAAGAAGAATTAAAGTAAGACTAGTAAAAGATAAAGAAGGTTTAGTAACTGTACAAACACTATCCGATAATAAGAAAAATGAAGAAATACCTGAAAGTTCTGATCAAAAATTAATTGACGCAGAACCAAAACTAGAACAAAAAGATGAAATAAAGAAGATTACTGAAGATAAAGAAACAACAGAAATTGACGCTCATAAGAAGATTGATGAAATAGAAAGTGATAAAGTAGATAATCAAGTTATAACAGATAAAGAATGAATTTATTCAGAAATTATCGGTAGACCTAGATCTTCGTCAATGTAATATTCAAGGTCATTATCAAGATTTTGTCCATTAAAAATATTAGCTAATGGATCATAATCATCGAATTTTGTTTGTGTTAAACCAGATGATATAAGCACAGCCATAGTATCAGAACTAGAAATAGTGTTATAATTATGTGAAAATTGAGAAATATTTTCTCCAACTTGGCCTTTGACAAGGTTAATTGATGATGCTAAATCAGTAGTTGATAGTTTATCATTACCATTAATAAATAATAGAATTTTTTCAATAGATGAAGTATTAGTAGTATTAGATAACATATGTAATGCATTTCTTACTGCTTTTTCTCCATCGTTGTAATTATCAGAAGATTCTCCAAAGCTCATAAGAGAATATTTATCATCATCAGTAATTTCAAACAGATTATCAAAATCACAAACTTTTGGATTAAATAAATAAGAAATAGATAATGCAATTTTAGAATATACAAGATCAAATGCAGTGTCTAAAGGAATGCGTGGCAAGGAATCTAAAATTTCATCATTGTCAACAAGAATAATGTTTGCAGAATGTTGTCGAATTTTTGTCAAAGTAAGTCCAGCGTTAAAATGTTTATGTTTTTCAAATTCATAAGGCATTGAAAGAATAGATAAACATTTGATTTCTCGTTCAGTACACATTTCAGTAATGAGTGGCGCAAGAGCAGAACTAAGATTCTCTCCAGGATTATATACAATAATAACACAATCCACATTGTCTAAATTATTCGAAAATGAACTGATTTGTTCATAAGATAATGAACGAATGAGTCTTGGAGAAAGATTACCGCCAAATTTTAGATTAATTTTTAGAGAATTACTGGTAGAAGACAAAGGAGAACTTATTGGATCTGAATGAATATAAAAGAAGTCATCAATAATTGGAGTTTGTTTTTCAAGTTTGGAAAGTATTGAACATCCAGACTTACCCAATCCAATAGCAAGTATATTTTCGCCATTTCTCCCCGGATTCATATTATAATCAACACAAGAAAGACCTTTATTTGTTGATAATCAATAATTTTTACTGATTATGAATTATATTTGACACGATTTTTTATCCAATATATGATAATTTTATCAGAATAATAACAAAATATAAATTACAAGAGAATGATGTTTTTTTGTAAGTTGAAAGTCAGTATACTAATAATTTCATTATTATTTCTATTATCATTCATGCCCAATGTTCAAGGTCAAATCAATGATGATTTCATAACAACCTTAGAGAGTGATATAATTATCACGGAAGTTGGGTCTGGAATAATAAACTACAGATTTAGTGTAACAAATAACGGTCTTACAGCAGGTACATTTGACGAAGACTTGATATTCTATTTACCACTTGAATATGAGAAAAAAATAATTGGGTATAATATAATTTCGCCATCAGAACATATTGTATCTTTCTCTAAAGATAGAAAAAATGTACTAATAAAGATAGAAACATTAAAACCAATGTCAATTAATTCAGGTGCAGATATAGCAATTGAATTAGAATTAGTAATAGGTGACTTTATAGAAAAAACAGAAAGAGTCGGTATGTATAAAGCTCTAGTGCCCTTAGTAACATCAACAAACCTACTGATCCATCTAGAAAAAGTGTCAGTACAAGTACCAGAATCCGCACCGTTTGTGAATGTAACAGAACAATGGGAGAGAAGACAAGAACTTTACGCTGAATTTCAAGAAACCAGTTTTAACAACGTAGAAAGAAAAGATGAAAGATTTGGATACATATACATACTAGAAAAGTCTGGACAAAATTCATTCAGCATAATCGAAATAAACGACGTATTAAGAGAAATATACATATCAAATAAGGGCGATGTAATGATAAGAGAAACTATAACTTTTACAAATAGAGGGTTTAATGGATCAATATTAGAATTCATTGCACTAGATCTAGTTGGGCCAGAAAGAGATAACAATAATGTTCCAATAGTAAGGAATATAACATCAGTTCCAAACAGAGAACCAGTAATATTAGATAGTAGGGATATAACATTAATAAATTCACCAGTAAACAGATTGCCAATAAAGGAGATAATTAGAAATCCAGTTGGTCAAGGAATAAAGGCAGTAATAAAATATGAGTATAAATTAGATAATACAAATATTGAAATAAATGACTTTTCAATTAGTGCGAATATTGAAACAAGATCCCCATTAAAAGCATTAGCGAATAATTATCAAATCAAGATAGTAAATTCAGACTCGTATAAAATAAAATCACAAACAACTAATCTAAAATTAGAAGGAAATGATCAATTCTACGCAGAAGATATAACAATAGAATACTCGCCAGGAATAGCTTGGGCAAGTAATATTTCATTACCAATAGGAACTACACTATTCATAATTGTATTATTAGGATCAATGTCAAATATTGAAAAACCAAAAGAAGAGGAAGAAAATGAAATTATAATAAAAATGAAAGAATTTACAGAATTTTATAACAAAAAAATTCCTACAATTAGAAATATTGCAGCTGGAATAAAGAAGTGGGATAAAGATGATATACAAAAGAAGCATATAGATAATGTAAAGAATGAATTAAATTCAATAAAATCTAGAACGGCAGGAGAATTTACATCATTAAAAAGAGATATAATTAATTTAGACGCATCACAAAAAGAACTATTTGACAATATAACAAGACATGAACAGTCATTTGAAAGAGACATATTTCAAATGTTACAGCTGTGTGAACAAAAGCGATTAAATAGAATCAATCTACCGGAGTTAGAAAAACGATTATCAGACTATGAAAAAAATGTAGATGATAAAATAAATAAAACAATAGCAGGCATACAAACGGCTATAAGCAACTTACTTTACAAGTAAATCGTTTTATAAAGTGATTACAATAAATAATTAATTAAAAATGCCAACAGCATATGTACTAGTTAATGCAAATATAGGTAAAGAAGAACATTGTTTTAAAGAATTAAAAAATACAGAAAATGTAAAAGAAATATATCTTCTATATGGATTTTATGATTTAGTCATAATAGTAAAAGCAAATACTATAAAACAACTCAATAATTCATTAAAAAAAATTAGACAAAATAACAATGTCACAAAAACCGAAACAATGCCTATAATAGAATAAAATGATAAACATTGATTGATATACACCTAGGAATAGATGATACAGATTCAAATGAAGGAATGTGTACGACATATCTGACGACACTAATATTAGAAGAATTGATGAAAAAAAATATTATAATGACAGATTATCCAAATTTAATTAGATTAAATCCAAACATTCCATGGAAAACAAGAGGAAATGCTTCATTATGTTTAAGATTCAAAAGCGATAAACCAAAAATAATATTTAAAATTGCAAAAAAAATTCTTGTAGAAAATTCTGAGAGCAAAAAACAAAAAGCAAACTCTGGAATAATTATGCTACAATCAAAAAAAATACCAGATGAAATAATTAAATTTGCAGAAAAATGTTTGTATCAAGAAATTAAAATGACAGAATTAAACAAAATAATCAATCACAACAATATAGAATATTTTGGTCAAGGAACAAAAAGAGGTTTAATAGGAGCACTAGCAGCTATAGGAAATACATTATCATCAGATCATACTTATGAATTAATAGCATATAGAAAAAATATCAAAGTAGAAAGAGGAGTAAGTTTAGAATCATTAATAAAAATAGATAAATCAAAAATCTATTCGACTTTTAACAATATAGATTATAATAATTTTAGAATATTAATTACACCACATGGAAAAGATCCAATATTCTTTGCAATGAGAGGAAACAATCCAATAGATTTATACAATGCCATGTCAAAATTAGAAATTTATGATCAAGCAGAGAGATTTATAATATATAGATCAAATCAAGGAACAAGTGAACATTTACAAAATAAATTTGATCTAAAGAACATAAAAACATATCAATCAGGATATGTAAACGGAACAATTTCTAAAAAACCAAATGTTATAAGAGGAGGTCATATATTTTTAAAAATTGAATCAAATAACAACCATATTAATTGTGCGATATATGCACCAACTATTACATTAAAAACTATTTCAAGAAAACTAGAAAAAGGAGACGAAGTAGAAATAGGAGGTGGAATAAGTAAAAAATCAAAAGAATATGATCAAGTATTAAACGCAGAATATATTAAAATTAACAAATTAACAAAAAAAGTAATCAATATAAATCCGAAATGTAAAATGTGCAAAAAAGTAATGAAATCAATTGGATATAATAAAGGATACAAATGTATTAAATGTGGAGTGCGATCAAATATTATTAAAAAACGTAAGATAACAAGAGAAATAAAAAAAGGATTATATTTACCAGTGCCATCAGCACAACGTCATTTAACAAAACCAATTGAAAGATATGGAAAAGAAAATTATAAAATAAAAAACATACCAAAAGGAACTTGGTTTAGAATATTTTAAATGCAAAGGTACATAAAATGAATTCTAAACAACTAGGAATAATTGAAATTATAATTGCCACATTAATTTGGGGAACTCTAGGCATAATTATCAAATCAATTGAAATGGAACCTGCGTCAATAGTTGCGTATAGATCTTTAATAGCAGTACCAATTATGATTTTCTTATTGCGAAAAAAAGTGCATTTAATAAAGAATAAGAAAAAAGGAAAGAAAAAAGGAAATTTTATGCTTTTAGTTTTATCAGGAATTGCAATAACATTAGCTTGGACTGCACATTTTTCTGCGTTTAAACTCACATCAATTGCAAATACAGTAATACTACTTTATACTGGACCAGTATATGTAGCAATTTTATCACCATTACTGCTTAAAGAAGTTAGAGAAAAAAGGGCAAATATTTGTTTAATTTTATCCGTATTAGGCATGCTACTAATTTACAATCAAGGTTTAGGAAATGAACTAAATAACAAAGGATTATTATTTGGCGCCTTATCTGGAATATTATTCGCATTTGTAATAATTTCTACAAAAAAATTAAGCAAATACTATTCAAGTATAACAATCGTAGGAACACAAATAATCATATCGGCAATAATATTATCACCAGAACTAATAGTAGAACGAGAAGTTATTATCAACAACATCATTTTACTTCTAACGTTAGGAATAATTCACACTGCAATAGCAGAATTTCTATATATCGATGGTCTTATTAAAATTAGTGCGCAAAAAGCATCTACAATATCATACATAGAACCTGCAAGTGCAATAATATATGCAATAATATTATTTAATGAGATTCCTCAAGGATTAGAAATTGTGGGAATTACATTAATTGCATTATCAAATCTTATTCTAAACATAAAAAGTAAAGATATCTTAGAAATCATAAAAAGATAGCGAGGAGTGGATTTGAACATTCGGCTGTGTTTGCGAATACAAATACAGTCACCGATCTGCGGGTTATGAGCCCGCCGGGATAAACCTGGCTTCCCCACCTCGCTAAAATAATCAATAAGTGCGTATTGACACCTATAAGCATTATTCAAAATTATGAACATATAAATTAACATTAATCGTCGTATTCTTCAGAATTAATTTGACGAATCTTCCAATCCAATGCTTTCATTAGTTTTGAATTATCTAATAATCTAAGTGCTTGTCCACAAACTTGGCATATAAAACTAACTTCTATAGCCTTTGTAAAAGGATATTTTAGACAAGTAGGATTTCGACAATGATAAAATTCATTATCATCTTCAAAATCGAAGCGTTGAGTTAATCTTTCTACTGCTTTCTTTTTTTGATTTTCGACAAAAGGCTCTACTTGATCACGTTGTGCTTTCCACCTATATACAAACCAACCACGTTTAACATCACGTACACGAATTCCAGTAATTAATGAACGTCCAAAGAGATCATAAAGTGTTTTTCTTACAAGATTAATCTTCAGATCGGTGAATTCTGCTATTTCTTCGTCAGTAGCATGTTCATGACGCAATAATGTCTTGGCAACATTGATATAATCTTCTCCACCAATAAGACCAGCAACTTTAACAAATGAATCTTCAAATTTTTTCTTAGGCAAGAACGTAATATCAATCATTTAATAAGATTAAACGTTTTCCTTTTCAAATAAGTCAACTTTCCGTGTTTGTATTAAAGGATCATTATAATACACATAAAATATTATTAAACTAATTAACAACAATAAAGGAGAAATTACAAAAGGCGAGCCTTTCCAGACATAATCATAGAATACAAAACAGATTATCGGACCAACTGCTGAACCAAAACCACGAAATCCCTCAATTAAACCAGATAACTGTCCACGTTGTGCAGACGGAATTATATCACCTTCCAATGAAACTAAAGATGGCAAGAATAGACCAATCATTGAGAATCTACAAATAACAAGAAAATATAGTTGAAATACATTATCCACAAAAATAATCGAAAAAGTTGATAGTTGTCCAAGAATTATAGCAAAAGTAATAATCAATCTCCTATTTTTACTATCAGCAAGTCTACCACCTACAATCTGACTTAAAGAATTAGAAAATGCACCTAAAGAGAACGATATAGCCGAAATGCTAGCAGTTTCTATAAGTGAATAACCAAGAACTTGATATACATACAATACAAGAACAGGTCTGAACATTCCAAAAGCAAATCCATGAGAAAAATTCATCAGAAGTGAACTGTAAAATGTATAAATGTATTTAGCATCAATATCGTCAAGAATTTTAAAAAGACGAGTTCTTTGTTGAGAGAATTTAGATGAAGGCAGAGTAGCAAAAGCAAAAATTGATGACAAAATACCAAAAGACCCTGCAAATATAAACGGAATCCTAAAGCTATCAACAGCAGAAAGAGAATAATTAGATTGAAAATATGCGAGTAAAAATGCTCCAAATATAGGACCAATCGCCATACCTATTCCTGCAGATACATTCAATACAGAAATTGCCCGGCCTCTTGCACCAGTCTCCACTAAATCATAAATAAAAGCTCTTGCAGATGGCCATATTAACCCTGCAGTAATGCCTTGAAATGTACGCAATATTAAAACATGTTTCCAATCCTGTGAAAAATAAAATAAAATAGTAATTACTCCATAAATAAATAAACCATAAACTATAGAATGTTTTCTGCCAATACGATCAGAAATAGATCCTAATCCTAAGGAAGTAATTGTTCTTGTTATCATAAAACCGGTTGTCAATAATCCGATTTGTAATCCTAAACTTGCACCAAGTGATTCAGCAAACAATGGAAGATAGGGAAAAAATATTCCAAAACCAAATGTCATATTTGCAACTGCAAGTGACAAGGCAATTATTGGCCAAGAATAAGGATTGTTAGCAGTCATATAAAAATTTCATTATAACCTATTTGTGTTTAGATAATTTTTTTATATCTCGTAACAGAATTGGAAGAAAAGACCCTACGTCAGAAACAACACCAACGGCTTGTCCAGTTCCACGATCTAATAATTTAGTAACAGATGAAGGATTAATATCTATAGCAATGACTTTAACAGTAGAGGGAAGCATATTTCCAACTGCTATAGAATGTAACATAGTAGAAAGCATTATAACAAGATCTGCATTTGCAAGAAGTGCCTGATATTTCTTTTGTGCTTCTACTACATCAGTAATAACACCGGGAGCAGGACCATCATCGCGTATAGAACCAGCTAAAACAAAAGGAATATTATTTTTTACACATTCATAAAAAATTCCCGATTTTAGTTTTCCAGAAGTAACAATCTTTTTCACCGAACCAGCTTTAAATAATTCATTAACGGCAATGATGTGATTTCTATGACCCATAGTAGTAGAAAGACCTTTTTTAATATCTATGCCAAGAGATGTATGAAGTAATGAATGCTCAACATCATGAATCAATAAGGCATTACCAGCCAATAATCCTTGAACAAACCCCAAATTAATTAATTCAGAAAGTGGGCCAACGGCACCAGTATGTACGATAGCAGGACCTCCAACAACAACTATTTTACCACGATTATTCCGAATAGAAATAAGATCTTTTGCAATTTTTAATGAAAGAGATTGAATTGGTTTTTCAGTAGAAGTATGACTACTCATGAATTGAAATGCGTCAAGTCCTTCTCTAGGCCTCTCAGGAGGAATAATTTTGATTCCTTCTTCACCTACAACAATGAAATCACCTTTATGAATATCACGTAACATAGTACAAATGGCCGTTTTTTTCTTAATATCCAATACTATAGCTTTATCCATCATTTGATTCTTTACCTTAATCCATTTATTATCTAAATAAACAAATGTGGGATTATTAGTAGTAGAATAGAAATTATCAGGGAGAACAGAATCTTTTTTTGCTTTAATATAATCGACATTTTGTAATTCAACAGCTACAGCACCGGCCCTATAAATTTCTTGAAGTATACTTTCTAAATGTAATTTATTTTTTCCAGCAATTAGGAGTTTTGCATAGCTATAATCTTTTTTTCCAGATCCAATAACAAATTCTTTAACTTCAAAATCACCTTTCAAATCCATAACTCGATCAAAAATTTTTGTCAGAATCATAGAATCAATAAGATGTCCTTCGACCTCAATTTCTCTAGTATATTGATTATGGATTTTCTTTCTCATTATTACATGTAATCTTCCATAATGTAATATTTAGGCTTATTAGTAAAGTCAAAATATAAGAGAAACTACAATATCATGAATGACGAATAAATTAAAAATCAAGAGTCATGAAGTAACAGAAGGTGCAGAAAGAGCACCTGCAAGAGCAATGATGAAAGCTATGGGACTAGATGATACAGATCTTGGGAAACCATTAGTAGGAGTAGCAAGTACATGGAATGAAGCAACCCCTTGCAATATACATTTAGACCGATTAGCACATAAAGCATCAGAAGGAGTATCGCGTGCAGGAGGAACACCAAGAGAATTTATTTCAGTGTCAGTAAGCGACGGTATAGCAATGGGACATGAGGGTATGCGTGCGTCACTAGTTAGCAGAGAAGTAATAGCAGATTCCATAGAATTGATGGTTCATGCACATAGATACGATGGAGTAGTAACAATAGCAGGATGTGATAAGAGTTTACCAGGTTCAATCATGGCATTAGCACGTCTAAATCTACCTGGAATATTCATCTATGGAGGCACAATTATGCCTGGAAATGTAAATGGAAAAGACATCACAATCCAAGACGTATTTGAAGCAGTAGGAAGTCATGCGTCAGGGAATATCACATTAGAAGAATTAAAAGAAATTGAAGATAATGCGTGTCCAAGCGCAGGATCATGTGGAGGATTATACACAGCAAATACAATGTCGTCAATAAGTGAAGCAATAGGAATTGCATTACCAGGAAGTGCATCACCTCCTGCAATTGATGAAAATAGAAATAAATTATGTATTGAAACTGGTTCAACATTAATGAAATTATTAGAACTAAACATCAGACCAAGAGATATACTAACGTTTGAAGCTTTTGAAAATGCAATAGTAATGCTACAAGCAATGGGTGGTTCAACTAACGGAGTTTTACATCTATTAGCAATGGCAAAAGAAGCACAAGTAAATTTATCAATAGATGACTTTGAAAGAATAAGAAAAAAAGTCCCTCATATTGCAGATATGAGACCTGGTGGTAAATATGTCATGTTAGATTTAGATAAAGTAGGAGGAGCACCAATAATATTAAAAAAATTACTAAAAGCAAATTTAATCAACGGCGATGTATTAACTGTCACGGGAAAAACAATGAAAGAAAACTTAAACAACATAAAAGACGCCGTAGAAAATGACATAGTAAAAGAAATCTCAAAACCAATTAGTAGATCAGGAACATTAACAATATTAAGAGGAAATTTAGCTCCAGAAGGGGCAGTAATAAAAACAGCAGGAATAAAGAATTTGAAAATATCTGGAAATGCCAAAGTATACAATGGTGAAGAAGAAGCTTTCGTAGATGTTTCAAAAAATAAAATCAAAGAAGGAGACATTATAGTAATCAGATATGAAGGTCCAAAAGGAGGACCAGGAATGAGAGAAATGCTAGGAGTTACGGCAGCATTATATGGACAAGGTCTTGGAGAAAAAGTAGGGTTATTAACAGATGGTAGATTTTCTGGAGCTACTCACGGACTAATGGTGGGACACGTTTCACCAGAAGCAGCTGCAGGAGGACCAATAGCTATAGTAGAAAACGGAGACAAGATAACAATTGATGCCATTAACAGTAAAATAAACTTAGAACTCACTGAAAAAGAAATTAATGAGAGATTACAAAAATGGAAGCAGCCAGAACCTAGATATAAATGGGGAGTATTATCAAAATACGCAAAACTAGTTTCGTCAGCATCAGAAGGAGCTATCTGTAAGTAAAATAGTAAACCCTGTAAAAAATACTTACATCCTTTGTTTATACTTTATACTAGGCTACTGCATCCCAAGCTTTAGAGAGATTAACTCGTTTGCGTCTAGCATAATTAATGATATTTGAACTTGTAGTTGATATTTTAGAGGCAATAATTTTCCTTGGTTCGCCAACTACTTTGTTGTTTTTCAAAACTACTGCCTTGAAGTCACGACTATTACGTTGACTTTGTGTGATTAGTAATGAATATCTAGGTTTTCTAGGTGTTTTTGCTTTACGCTTTGGTGCTTTACGTTTTACTGCTTTACGCTTTGGTGCTTTACGTTTTACTGCTTTACGCTTTGGTGCTTTACGTTTTGTAGACCTACGTGATTTTCCACGTGTAACCATGAGTATTAGTTAGAAAACAAACTATATTTACATTTATATTCAAAAAAAATATTTTATGCGTATTTTCCGGTATTAAAATAAATTTAATAATTGTTAATTTTATTCATCAAGAGTGCAAAATAATATTATTAAAATACATAAAAAATTAGAATCTATTTATCCACCAATTAAAACTTCATTAAAATATAAATCAATTTTTCAATTATTAATTGCAACAATTTTATCAGCTCAATGTACAGACAAAATTGTTAATAAAACCACAAAAAAATTATTCAAAAAATATCCAAACGTATCAGATCTAGCAAACGCAGATATTAGAAATGTAAAAAACATAATAAAATCTACAGGCTATTACTCACTAAAAGCGAATAGAATAAAAAATACTTCAAAACGCTTAAGAAATAATTATAATTCTAAAGTCCCAGATAACATGGAAGATCTACTAACATTAGATGGCGTGGGAAGAAAAACAGCAAATATAGTATTATCTGTAGGATTTAATAAAAATGTAGGAATTGCAGTAGATACACATGTTATAAGACTAAGCAATAGATTAAAATTAACAAAAAATACCAATCCTGAAAAAATTGAAATTGATCTAATAAAAATATTACCAAAAGAGTTATGGAATAAATTTTCTATATTATTAATTTTACATGGTAGAAATATATGTCAGGCAAAAAAACCAGATTGTAGTAATTGTATATTAAATGATTTGTGTCCATATGCTAAAGAAATACTGAAGAATTAACAATATCATTATAATTAATTCCTGATTGAATTAAATTTCTTTCCAACATCCAAGAATATAGATCAAGAAATTCATCTTCAGGATATTTTTGCCAAAATTCCCACTTTGGAATAGAAATATTTGATTGGTTATCAATAATTATTTTTTGTTTATCGGTAGGAAATTTATCAATAATGAATTGTAATTTCTCAAGATAAAAGTCACGAATTTCAGAAGGATTGTTATTTATGAAATTAATCGACATATTTGTTGCACGTATAAATGAACGAATTACTTCGGCATTCATATCATTATGAGAAATCATTAAAGTTCCTCTTCGCCTAGAAGATTCCATTAATTTTTTTAAACCTAGAAATTGAGCAAATTCACAATATATTCCCATTAAACTCGATGCAGATGCATCTCCATTAATTGTAGATAATAACCTCTCATGAGGATCACCGAGTTTTAAGAAATTCAAATCATCTACAGGAAAATACTTTTCAAGATCTTCCACAGCAGTATAATAAGAACCAGTAGACGATTCAACAGAGATTTTTTTATTTCGTAGTTGTTCAGGTTGAGAAATATTTGAATTGTTATTTACATATAAACCAAAACTTCCATTAATAGCATTTTTATTCCAAGGAGACCAACACACAATTTGAGAATTATTATTTTCAATTACACGAGATAATGAAACATATTCAGCAGCATGATAAAAATCAGATAATTTATTTTTTTGTAGGTCGATATACATTTTACTTTTACTAATGACTTGTGATTTAGGAGTGACATTATGAATTTTTATATTCAAACCCTCGTCTTCATAATATCCATTTTGAATTCCTATTAATTCAGGCAATGACCAATAAAACGCATAATCATTTATACTAAGATTAATAACATCAGAAACTCCAGACATATTGTATATTTGAATTCATAACATTTATTAATTGTTTCAGTGTTTTACTAGATTGTGAGCGTTAAGATCAACATACAACTGTTAAAAGTAGAGACATTGCTTAGTCTCTTACTTAAGCTATAAATTTACAGTTCACAATATAACGCTTTTTGGTGAATAATTTTGGGTTTATACGTTCATAATATAAAATATTTGTACTTGTATCAAGGAATTAGTGTATAATATGAAAAACGAATACCTAATATCAACTGTCGTAGAAAACAAGCCAGGTGTACTGTACAGAACAGCAAATGTGTTTAGACAGAGAGGTTATAACATTAGAAGTATATCAGTAGGAGAATTAAGAGATAATACAATGTCAAGAATGACATTCACAATAGATGCTGACGAAATGTCAATAAACCAGCTTGTCGGAGTAATGAATAAACAAATAGATGTTGTCGAAGTCAAAGTTCTCGATCCAAAAAGAATGATTAAAAAAGAATTGGCGCTCATAAAAATATATATCAAAAACCAGAATATGATACCAAAAATTAGAGATATTGCAAACATAGGAACAATTATTGATGAATCAGTAAATTCTATAGTAATAGAAATTACAGGTACGTCGGAAAAAATCACAGATTTCATCGAGCTTGCGTCAGATTATGGGAAACTAGATATAGCCAGAACTGGAGTGACAGCTATTGAGAGAGGAGAATAAAATGTCCAAGAACACAAACTTGATAAAGATTTTTGATACAACATTAAGAGACGGTGAACAAACACCAGGTGTAAGCCTTACACCAGAAGATAAGTTAAGGATAGCTATTCAATTAGATAAATTAGGAGTAGATACTATTGAAGCAGGATTTCCAATAACTTCACGAGGAGAAGCAAATGCAGTTAAAGAAATCTCAGAAGCAGGATTAAAGACAGAAATATGTGGATTAGCTAGAGCTGAACCAAAGGATGTGGAAACAGCATTAAATTGTAATGTTGATTTAGTCCATGTATTTATAGCTACTTCAGACATACATATGGAACACAAATTAAAAATGAATAGAGAAGAAGTAGTAAAAAGAGCTTCAGATATGGTAAAATTAGTAAAGGATAGAGGAGTTCCTGTAGAGTTTTCGGCAGAAGATGCATGTAGATCAGATCCAGATTTCTTAATCGAAGTATTCAAAGCAGTAAGCAATGTAGGAGTAGATAGAATCGATATAGCAGACACTGTAGGAATAATGAATCCAACAACAATGTTTAATCTAGTGACTAAAGTCAAACAAGTAATAAAAGAACCAATCAGTATGCATTGTCATAATGACTTCGGCTTAGCAACAGCAAATTCTCTTGCAGGTATGCTAGCAGGTGCAGAAAGAATACACGTTGCAATTAATGGATTAGGAGAAAGAGCAGGAAATGCAGCACTAGAGGAAGTAGTAATGTCACTACAAAATCTTTATCAGAAAAAAACAAACATTAATACAAAATTAATATATGAAACATCAAATCTAGTTTCAAGACTGACAGGAATAAACCCGCAACCAAATAAAGCAATAATAGGAGATAATGCATTTGGTCACGAATCAGGTATTCATGTACACGGAATTATTAACATGCCAATTACATATGAACCTCTTGAACCTGAAACAGTAGGAAGAAAACGATGGATACAAGCAGGTAAACATGCAGGAACTCATGGTGTAAAAGCACAACTTGAAGAATTAGGATATGATGCAAATGAGAAACAGGTTAAAGAAATATTAGCTAGAGTAAAGGATCTCGGAGATAAGGGAAAGAGATTAACAGATATGGATTTGGATTCAATTGCTAGATCAATTCTAGGACAAGAAACAGATGAGAAAATATTAGAATTAATAGACATATCAGTAATGACAGGGATAAAAACAACACCAACTGCCTCGGTAAAAATTTCAATGAATGGAGAAACACACGTTGCTGCAGAAACAGGAGTAGGTCCTGTAGATTCTGCAATCAAAGCAATTCAAAAAATTAGTGACAAATTAGCTCATATTAGATTAAAAGATTTCAGAATTGATGCAATAACAGGAGGAACTGATGCATTAGGAGAAGTAATAATAAAAGTAGAAGATGATGAAGGAAATGTTGCTACATCAAGATCTTCAGACGGAGATATAGTAATTGCCAGTACCGAAGCAATGATTGATGGAATAAACAAGATTCTTACAAAAAAGAAGATTTCTTCACCAAAAGAACAGTTAGCAAATCCATAATGGAAAAGGAGTTAATACATAATGGCAATGACAGAGAAAATCATAGCAGCACATGCAGGTTTAGAAGATAATGACCGAAACATTATTTGAGAAAATATGGAATTCCCATATTGTAGTTGAACGAGAAAACGAACCTTCTTTGATTTACATTGATCGTCATCTTGTTCATGAAGTAACCTCACCGCAAGCATTTGATGGACTAAGACTCAACAATAGACAGGTTAGACGTCCTGATCTTACAATAGCTACAATTGATCATAATGTACCAACCACTGATAGAAGCTTGCCAATGATTGATGAAACTTCATCCACACAAATTAAAACACTAGAAAAGAATTGTAAAGATTTTGGAATAAAGCTATTTGGAATTAATGATCCTAATCAGGGAATTGTGCATGTCATAGGACCTCAATTAGGAATTACATTACCTGGAAGTACGATTGTATGCGGTGATAGTCATACTTCTACTCAGGGTGCTTTTGGTGCTTTTGCTTTTGGTATTGGAACAAGTGAAGTTGAGCATACACTTGCAACTCAAACATTATGGCTTGAAAAACCAAAAACCTTTGAAATTCTCGCGACTGGTAAAAGAAGAAATTCATTTGCTGTAACATCCAAGGACATAATTCTTAGTATAATTAAAAAAATTGGAACTGATGGTGGAACAGGTCATGTATTGGAATATCGTGGTGACGCAATTAGTGATTTATCAATGGAACAAAGAATGACTATCTGTAATATGTCAATCGAAGCAGGTTCTAGAGCTGGTTTAATTGCTCCTGATGAAAAAGCATTTGATTACATCAATAATAGAGAATATACCCCAA
>Ga0310345_10000998_pt1 | contig 34428 bp, 27 predicted proteins | sample HC15DNA20500_MG_FD_204667 | JGI IMG/M metagenome (GOLD analysis project Ga0310345, IMG submission 204667) | Marine microbial communities from station ALOHA, North Pacific Subtropical Gyre - HC15-DNA-20-500_MG | ecosystem: Environmental > Aquatic > Marine > Oceanic | place: Pacific Ocean: North... | reverse complement strand
CATATGAGTGCTCGTATGACTGGTCGTAGAACCGATAACTTCCCGCACCGCCCGCGCCCTCGTCAAAGGCGACAAGCATCCCCGCTACCGGCGCTACCGCAAGGCGGCCTGCTGACCACGCTTACGGCTAGGCCGCGTGGACAAATTCAGCTTCTAGTGGAATTGCCGAGATTGGTAGCGAGCCGGCGGTCTTTCGTCGAGTTTCTGCCAGAGCGCGGCAATGGCCAAAAGTGGGACAAACTCGCCGTAAAGCGCGCACCGTTGAGCAGCAGGTTCATCGTCAAAGCTCGACATTCAAATCGCAAGCCTTGAACGTATGCGGCGGTCTACTGAAAAGGTAAACGTGTCGCATGTACAGGCAAGCTTTGCTGCACTGACGGCAAGCAAGAGACGGCCCGAAAGTAGATCAACGTGCGCCCTTCCGATGGCTCCCGCTTGCGCAGCAACGCACAACGGGCGCATCTACTCTCCTCAATCAATCGCACGGGCAGTCACTGCCGCGTCGGCGCTCCGATGTTCGCTTTTTCGATCGTGTCAGGGTCTGTCGGCTCGAGCACGCCGGCTGCCACGAGAGCGGCGACATCATGTGAGCGATCAAGCCATTCGGATACAATCTCGGAGCTGTGCTCGCCCATCAACGGAGCAGGATGGTTGGGGACCACCGGCCCGCTCGACACCTTGGCCGACCACCGCTCCGCAATGACAGGTTCAGCCAGATAGGGGTGAATCTCGGTCCTGAACAGCGCGCGCTGGCGGTAGTAGTCGAAGTCCGGAAGTTCGGCGACGCGCAGCATGCGGGCTGCTGGCACACCGGCGGCCTGAAGCTCCCGCATGGCGGCATCTGCGGTGCGAGCGGCCATCCAGGGTGCCAAGAAGGTATCAATCTTCTCACGCGCGGCGATCCGCTTGGCAGACGTCGCGAAGTCACCGGATCCCGCGACTCCAACCACACTGGCAAGGTTCAGCCAATCAGTATCGTCGCGCACGGTCACGACGCACCATTCATCCTCGCCAGCTGCACGGTAGATGCTCCAGGGCCAGTCCGGAGCCGCGTCGGCGGGAAGCCCGCAAGAAGCACACGCGACGTCCTTGGCAAAGTGCGTCAGCATGACCTCAGCTTGAGAGACGCTCACGGTGCCGCCCTTGCCGGTGCGGAGGCGCCGGATCAGCAGGGCAACAACCCCGATCGCGCTGATCCGCCCGGCGACATGATCGGGATAGATCGTGACGGAATCGGCAAAGCTTTCAGGATCGTCCGGATAGCGCCAAGCCTGTGTCATGCCCGTTGCCGCGCGGACAAGCGGGCCGTACCCCATGCGTGCGCTCCATGGGCCTGAAGACCCGAACGCGGAACTGTCGGCGATTATCAGGGCCGGGTTGATGGTGGCAAGAGTTCCGGCATCGAGCCCTAGCGCTTCAAGTGTTCCCGGCTTGAAGTTGGACAGGACGATGTCGGCCTTTGCCGCGAGTTCAAGGAACAAATCCCGGCCAGCCGGATCGCGCAGATTCAAGCCGAGGCTGCGTTTATTGCGGTGTCCTGCTGCAAAGCTCACGGACAGGCCATAGTTGAGATAGGACTGCCGACTTCCGTCCGGATAGGCACGGGACTCGACCTTGACGACATCGGCACCGCCATCGGCAAGCAGGCGGCCCTGTTCTGCGCCAACGACGATCACACCAAGATCCAGCACGCGCAGACCAGCAAACGGAAGGCTATCTTCCGCTGTGACAGGGGGCCATGCATGGGCGTGCCGAGCATCTAGAGTAGCCACTGGCCCCAAGCGTGCGCCGTCGATGGAGACCACGCCGTTCGGCAGCATGACCGCTCGGCCCGAGGGTAGCTGGACCTCGATGAAGGCCTGCCGTTCGCGCAAGTGATCCGAAGCGAGGCATTCCTCAAACGTCAGCACCGCCGCGATCGGCACACCGAACTCCTGCCCTTCGCGTTCGAGATCAGCGCGTTTGCGATTGGCAAATAAGGCCGCAATGGCCGGGACCAGATCGGGCGACTTGTAGCGGAAAGCCGTATTGTCGAACTCGGGAGACGCGAATTGCGCCGGTTCGCCCATCCACCGGAACATGCCTTGCCACTGCCGCTTGGCGAGCAGGCAAATCCGGACATAGCCATCCGCGCAGGCGATGATGGGGTACTGGAACCCGCGGACAGGCCTGTCGCGGGACTGGAGGTGGGCTGGCCGGCCCATTGTCGCGCTGCCGCTGATCCCGAAACCAGGATCGAGCGCCTGCACCGCACCGTCGAGCGCCGAAAAGTCGATATGGCTTCCCTGTCCGGTCCGCAGCGCACGATAGAGCGCGGTTACCAGTGCGAAAGCGGCCTGCGTCGCAGCGCACTGGTAGGCAAGTTCGCCGGGTGGCAGCAAGGGCTCTCGTCCCCTGATCCCCGACCGCGAAAGCTCGCCGGAAAGCGCATGGAGCACAGGATCGGTCGCAGCCCATCCGCTGAATTCGGTATCGGCGCCGAAATCGCTGACAGCCATCGTGACGAGCGACGGCCGCGCAATTCTTGCGGCGGTCAAATCGAGGTCGGACGAACTGTCCGTAACGACGGCGTGTGCGGCGGCAAGATGAGCACCGATGCTGGCCTCGTCGGATCGGCGCTTGCCGTGGTTCGCGGCGCAATCAGCGAACTCGTCGGCCGTCCCGTGCGGGACCACGCGCACAACGTCGGCACCTAGTTCCGCAAGATAGCGGGTCAAGGCCGCCAAGGGGCCACTGACCGCATCAATCACGAGCAAGCCCGCAAGCGGCCTTTGACCTTGCACTTCTTCCGTCATGCCAACCGGCCTTCGACTATTTCAGGTTTCGACATCAACTGTCTCCACGCGCAATCTGGACGGTGATCCCAGTCAGGTGCGCCATGTTGCTGAGCGGCTCATGGCTTGCGGCCCCGACCGGCATCAGCGCGTTGACGTTTGCCCCAGGATCGGCCTTTGCGCGGCTCAGGCCGAACGAGCGGCTGTGGCCATAGCCGTGCGCCATGGCGACAACCCTGCGCCGGAGCGTCGGATCGGCTTTGACGGGGGCCTCGATCCGCCCAAACTGATTGGCAATGGTGACGCGGTCACCCTCGCCGAGGCCAAGTTCTTCGAGATCGTGAGGGTTCATATGGAGCGGGTTTCGCGCGTGCTCTCCGCGCTTGAGGATGGGCATGTTGGCGAGGTTGCTGTTGTGCATATAATTGGTGCGCAGCGAGATCAGCTTGAACGAGCCGGGCGGTTCCGCCTGCAATTCCGCAAAGATCCGGTGGCAGCGTTCGATCGCGGCGGAAAAGCTGGCGGGACAGCAATCTACGCGGCGGTCGGGATGGCTGACCACCGTATCATAGAATCCTTCCCGCTCTGCACAGGGGAGGAGCGCGGACTGGGCAGGCATCGTGCGGATGTCCTCAAGCGTCAGGCCAAGCCGGGAGGCAATCTTGCGCGAGCGGGCGAGCATGTCGGGCACGGCCTGGTCGAGCGCGCTGGGAAGTCCCAGTTCCTGCTGCAGGCGGGAAATGATCCACCAGTCGTCGCGACGGTCGAAGCGGGGCTCGACCACCCGGTCGACCGACATCAGGAACGGCTGCGGCTGCATCCCGTTGGCCGAGAGATTGCATTCGGGCCGTTCCAGCCAATCGGCGGCGGGCAGGATGTAGTCCGCATATTCGCCCGTCGCGTTCCGGAAAAGGTCGACATGGACGAGCAGTTCCAACTTGGGCAGTGCGCGGCGCAGCGCCGCTTCACCGGGCATCGACAGCACCGGATTGCCGGAGAGGACAATGAGCGCGCGGATCGGATCCTGCGGCTGCTCGATCAGCGGGGCGAGCGCGTGGGCAGGCAGCGCGCCGGCGACGACCTGCAGCGGGCCTTCAGCAGTTTCGACCCATTGTTCCAGAGCCGGCGGCAGCGGGCGGGCGTTGGGATAGAAGCCCTTCGCGTAGTAATCGCCGCCGGTGCGCCCGAGGTTGCCGGTCACGAAGCTGAGCATCATGAGAAGCCAGTAGGCCAGTGTGCCCTGCCGCCCCTGATTTACACCGGTCGCCATGTAGACCGCCGCGCCGGGAGCATCGGCATACTCGTGCGCGATGGTCCGGATGGTCGCGGCGGCTATCCCGGTCACACTCTCCACCGCTTCGGGCGGATACTGGCGGATAAAGGCGCGCAAGCCTGCCACGTTCGTCCCGTGCCTCGCCACATGCGCCTCGTCGAACCGACCGGCCCGATCGAGTTCGCACAGCAGCGCGGCGAGGAAATAGACATCGGTGTCGGGCTTGATGAGTGTAACTTCACCGGTCTTGCCACTGGCAGATTCGATCTGGCGCGGATTGATGAAGCGCACCTTGCCGCCGCGCGCGACGATATCCTGCAGCACCGAGAGCGGGCGGTGGAGAGACGTGAAGGTCCAGTGCGAGACCTTGGGATTGGCGCCGAGGCACAGGAGGTAGTGCGTATTCGCAAAGTCCGGCACGGGGAAAAGGTTCAGCGTGCCGAAGATCGCCTCGACAGCGGCGGGCTTGTTGGAGGTGTCCTGCGTGCCCGAATTGAAGTTGCGCTTGCTGCCGATCTGCATGCCGAGCGAGGCGGCCAGCGGAAAGGCATTGCTGTTGAGGCTGACGGGATTGCCGAAATAGACCGAGATTGCATCGGGGCCGTGCGCGTCGCGGATGCTGCGCAGGCGCGCGCCGATGTCACCCAGAGCGGTGTCCCAATCGATGGGCTCGAACTCTGCGGGCAGGCTGGCCTTGCCGCCCACCCGGCGGAGCGGGGTATTCACGCGATCAGGGTCGTTGTGGACCTGAAGGTAATTGAGGCCCTTGTGGCAGGCGAATCCTTGCGAAACGGGGTGCTCGCGATCAGGTTCCAGCCGGGTAATGCGGCCCTCACCATCCAGTGAAGCGACCAAGGGGCACAGCGGTTCGCAAATGCGGCAGAAGGTGCGCTTACGTGTCGTGTTTTGATCTACCATGTCCGCCCTTCACTCCCCATCGCGGGTCCGGTCCGAGTTCCGGACAAAGTGGTCAAAAGTTGAAGTGAGTCAGCGCCCGAACAGCGGCAATGCCTCTGCCGGAACCCGCGGGAAACGCTTGCGCAGCGCAGGCTTTGAGATCTTGCCTGAGAACGTGCGGGGCAGCGGCTCTCCCAGCAAAACCAGATGCTTGGGCCGCTTGAACTTGGCGAGCACCTGTCCGCCCAGCACTTCGATGGCCGCACGCAGGGCTTCACCGCCATCACCATTCGAGACGACCAGCATCGGCACCTCGCCCCACTCCGCATGGCCGACGCCGATCACCGCGAAATCGGTCAGCCCCAGTGCTGCGGCCAGCGCATTCTCGATTTCGGCGGGATAGACGTTGATCCCGCCGGAGATCAGCATGTCCTTCGAACGGTCGACGAGGCGGACGAACCCCTCCTCGTTCATGATTCCAAGGTCGCCGGTACGCAGCCAGCCATCGACAATGGCCTCGGCAGTGGCTTCAGGCTTCCGCCAGTAGCCCTGCATTACATGCGGGCCCTTCACCAGAATTTCGCCTACCTCGCCAAAGGGCACTGTGTTCATGGCCGCGTCGGCGATCCTGATTTCGGTGCCCATGATCGCCCGGCCCGCCCAGCCGATATGGCGCAGCGCGTCGTCGGCATGCATCGTCGCCGCGAGCCCCGAGGCTTCGGTGAGGCCGTAGGCTTGGATCATCGAAATGCCCTTCGCGCGGTAGGCTTCGATCAGATCGACGCTGACCGGCGCGCCGCCGCTGGCCGCCGAGATCAGGCTCGAGAGATCGGCCGTGGCAAAGCCGGGCGAGCGCATGAGCTTCTGCCAGACAACCGGAACAGTGGTCGCGGCGCTGACACGGTGCTTCTCGATAACATGGAGATAGCGGTCGATATCGAAATCGGACTCCAGCACCATCGTGCCGCCCGCCACCACGGTGAGCTGGATGAAGCAGGAAATGATCGCGCCGGTATAGACGAACGGCACCGCGACCATGATCGAATCGCGCCACGTCAGGCCCTCGGCCATGTTCTTGGCAAGGCCCGGATGCATCGCCGAGCGATGGGTCAACAATGCGCCCTTCTGGTGACCTGTCGTGCCAGACGTATAGCAGATGAAGGCCGGATCATCCGCCGCGATCTCGGCCTGCGGCACGGCGCCGTGCGCGATCTCGAGATCGGCGAACGACCGCTTGTCTGTGCCGTCAACGGCATAGACAGCAAAGGTATTGCTCCCCCGGGCAGCAGCAAGATTGTCAAGAAACGCCGCTTCGGTAACCACCACCGCGCATTCAGCATCATCGAGCAGCGGCTTCAGTTCGCTCGCGGTGAGCCGGAAGTTGAGCGGTACCACGATGGCCCCCAGCTTCAGCGCCGCGATGGTCAGCAGCGGGGCTTCGAGGCGGTTGGAAAGGAGCAGGCCAACGCGGGCCCCCTTCCCTACTCCGGCAGCCCGCAGCCCGCGCGCGATCCGGTCCGACCGGGCATCGAGCTCGGCCCAGCTGTTGGGCACATCGTTGCAGATCACGGCGGGGTGATCGGGCCGCCATCTGGCCCAATAGCGCACGAGCATTGCAAGGTGCATGGTCTCTCCCGTCTGTTCGTTATCGGTCGGCTAGAGCCAATCCCGCAGGATCTCTTCGGCATGCTGGTCGCACTGTGGTGCCAGCGATGGTGCGAAGCGCTGCCCATCCACCTTGATCGGGGTCCCGGTGAGGCGGAGCGCGGTGCCGTCCGGCAAGACAGCCTCGTAGAGATTGTCCCGCGCGAGGAAGTGCGGGTCCTCGATCATGGTCCCGCGGGTGTGCGCTGGTCCGGCGGGGACATCGTGCTGCGCACACAGGTCAAGCCATTCGGCGAAGCTGCGGGTCTGGAACAAACGGCAAAGCTCGGTGTGAACATGCTCGTCGACCGCGTTGACTTCCTCCCCCGAAGCATAAGCCTGCGCCAGATCCGGCCGTTCGACCGCCGCGCAGAAGCGGGTCCAGAACTTGGGCATGATCGCCTGCAAAAACAGCTTGTGGTCATCGGCGCAGGCATAAATCCATAAGCGGGCCCACCCGGCTTGGCGCCGTCTTTCGCCGTAGAAACCGGTCCGCTCGAAGCTTGCCTCCGGGTTGAGCTGAGCATCGACCGCGTCCGGCAGCCAATTGGCTGCACAATCTGACGCTGCAATCTCCAGCCTTGCGCCAATGCCGCTGGCACGGGCCTTGACCAGTGCGGCCAGCGTGCCGACCGCCGCATACAGCCCCATCGCATGCATACCGATCGGATTGACGTGGGCTGCCTCGCGCTCCGCGGCGGTCATGGCATAAGGATTGGTATCGAGCAGACCGGCAAATGCGTCGAAACTTGGCGCGTGTGAGCCCATTTCGGCATAGGGTCCGTAGCTGCCCATGCCGGACAGCGAACAGAACACAAGCGCGGGACGGATTGCGGAAAGATCAGCGTAGCCAAGCCCGAGCCTGTCCATGACCCCTGCCCGCATGCCCTCGATGACGATGTCCGCCTTGGCCGTAAGGGCAAGGAACTGATCGCGCCCCTCGGCGGACTTGAGATCGAGAACGATGCTGCGCTTGCCCCGGTTCCAGCGCAGATGGAGCAAGCTCGGACCATCGGACGATCCCATGGCCGGTGTGCCTTGATGGCGCAGGCCGTCGCCCGTCCCGGTCTCGATCTTGACGACGTCGGCACCCATGTCAGCCAGATAGCCGCCAAGGCTGGAGGGGCCGTGCGCGGCCACTTCGAGGACACGGACCGTGCCAAGCAGATCATACCCGCTCATGCGCCAAGCTCTTCCATCGCCAGCGCCAATTGGCGGTGAAGGTGCTGGCAGGGCGCTTCGCTGCGGCCGTAGAGAAACTCGCCCATGGGCCATGACGTCGCATTCGCCTGAATGGATTCCTCCATCGGGAAATCCTCTTGCAGCGCTGCCTGCTCCAGGATCGACCAGCTGCGCTCGATCTGCTCGGCGCGCTTGTCGTCAAGCTGGTCGGGATCGATCAGGAAGCGGATATGAACGAGCGACCTGCCGGGATCGGCGAGGTCGGGCCAGATCGTCCAGAACTCGTAGTGTGTCGGCGTCGGGATCATGCAGACGTTGGGGAAGATCACGAAATTGCCCGAACAATACCGCGCGTCCGCTGGGCTATGCGTTCCCACCCTGACCTTGTCCGAAAGCTTCTTGTAAGGCGACCACGACCGGCCATGGCGGCCAAAATCCTCCCACAACGAGGCGTTGGTCTCGATCAGCTTGCCCACCCCGCGCGGATGCAGGAACTGGGGGTGCAGCACGTCGATCGCGCCATCGAGCACCAGCTTCCAGTTGATCCGCGTTTCGATCCGTTTTTCCATGAAGACCGTCGTCTTGTCCGCACCATATGCCGCCAGCACGGCGTCGGCTGCGCCGAGGTATTCCGCCACGCTGCGTTCCGCCCGGTTCGAAAAGTCGGCCCAGATCATGCCGTGGCGTTCTTCGCAGTGGATCCGATGCAGGCTGTTGCAGCCGCGGTCGACAGCGCCGAGCTGCGCCTCGTAGGGCACGCCGCGCAAGGAACCATCAGCATCGAAGCTCCAGCCGTGGTAGGCGCAGACGAAGAACGGCTTTCGCCCCTTCTCGGCCTGCTCCACCTTCCCGCCACGATGCCGGCACATGTTGCGGAAGACAGCGACATCGCCCGCCTTTTGCCGGACAATCAGCAGCTCCGCTCCAAGAATGGACCGCGTCACGAAACTCCCGGCGTCAGGCAGTTCGGATGCCATCGCCACGACGAGAAACTGGCGGCGGAACACGTCCAGCTCCTTCGCCAGGTGCTCCTTGCAGGCAAAGTTGCGCACCGGCACGCGCAGTACATCCTCCGCCTGATCGGTCGTGCCGCTCTGGATATGCGCGACGAGGCGTTCGTAAACGCCGTCTCTGATCCCGTTCATCCTCTACCTCGCATTTCGCCTCAGACTCTCCGTTCAGGCTCTTGATTGCTTGAGAAATTCGGCTGCACGCTCGCCGATCATGATCGCCGTGGCATTCGTATTGGCGCGGGGCAGCAGCGGGATGACCGAAGCATCGGCCACCCGCACGCCGGTAACGCCCTGCAAGCGCAGTTGCGGATCGACCACCGCCCCGGCATCATTGCCCATGCGGCACGTGCCGACGGGGTGGTAGGATACATTGGTGTTGCGCCGGACATGGGCTTCCCACGCGGCATCGGTCACCGGGCGAGCGGCAGGATTGCGGTCTCCGACGACGAACCTGCCGAGCGCGGGCGCGGCGAAAATGCGCTCGATGAGCTTGCAGGCGCGCACCAGTGTCGCGACATCGCGTTCATCGCCGATCAGCTCATGCCGGATCGCGGGCAAATCGTCGGTCGTCGGGCCTTGCAGGACGACCTGACCCCGGCTGTGCGGATTTCCCACCGAGGCGCCAATCGTCACCACCGGCTCCTTCGGCATGGCCGCCGCCGCCGCGCTGAGCAGTTCCGGCCCCAGATCATACCCGACAGGGTAGAAGTGCAGTTGGAGATCGGGCTCCGCAAGCTCCGGCAGCGAGCGCGCCAGCGCCATGGCCTGAACCGCCGGGGTAGCCATCGGCCCTTTGCCCCTCAGCAGATAGGTCAGCAGCGAACCGGCGATCTGCCAGGGCTTCATCCGGCTGTTATAGGTATCGACCGACACGAACTTGTTGATGCTGACGGTGGGGTGTTCTTGCAAGTTGCGGCCGACTTCAGGCCTGTCCGCGATCACCGCGATGCCATGCTGCTGCAGCGCGGCGGCAGGGCCGATGCCCGACCGCATGAGGAGCGCCGGGCTGCCGATGGCCCCTGCCGCGACGATCACTTCGCCGCGGCAGTCGAAACGCCGGCGTCCCTGCGTGGTCCGCGCCTCGACGGCGACGGCGCGGTCGCCTTCAAAAACGAGCCGCTCTGCCACTGTGTGGGTTTCAATCCGCAGATTGGGCCTGCGCGCCGCCTCCTTGAGAAACGCTGCGGCGGTGTGACTGCGCCGGGCATCGCGCTGCGTGGTGAGCGACAGAAAGGCGCCATCTGCCTGCCCGTCGCAATATTCGTCGAGGGCAGGAATGCCGTATTCGGCGCAGGCTTCGACGAAACGGCGCGCCAGCGGGTGCGGATCGGCCATCGCGCTGACGCCAAGAGGTCCCTGGCTGCCGTGGAACTGGTTGGCAGGCCCGGAATAGCCTTCAGAGCGGCGGAAGAACGGAAGGCAATCCTCGAAACTCCAGCCCTGGCAACCCGCATCCACCCAGCGGCGATGATCGGCCTGGATGCCGCGGATGTAGACAAGGCCATTGATGGCGCTGCTGCCACCAAGGATCTTGCCCGCAGACCATATGAAGCGTCGCCCGTCGATAGAGGCATCCGGTTCCTGTAGATAGCACCAGTCATAGGCAGGCTTGGTGAGCAGGCTGGCAAAGCCCGCCGGCATCGAGACGAGAAAGCGGTCTGCAGAACCGCCGGCCTCGAGCAGAATGACCCGCTTGCGCGGGTCTTCGGACAGGCGCGCAGCGATAACCGCGCCGGCACTGCCGCCGCCGACAACGATGTAATCGGCTACCTCACCCACGCTTGTCCTCTCGCCAGACTTGTCAATCTATGGATTATAGATAAACTGTTTCCAGCAACCGGCAAGAGACTGTTTGCATGGAGAGCAGGATGGGCATGGCAGCCGCACCGCACATGACACGGGTTCCCGGGGCCGATGGGGAACACGTTACCTATTGCCGCATCTGTGAGGCGCTGTGCGGCATGGTGGCGACCGTGAAGGACGGGCGGATCACGAAGATCCGGCCGGACCGCGACAATCCGCACAGCAAAGGCCATATCTGCGTAAAAGGCCCCGCCCTTGCCGATCTCGCTTATGATCCGGAGCGGGTGACGACGCCGCTCAAGCGCACCGGCGGACCGGGCGAATTTGCTTCGGTCAGCTGGGACGAGGCCTTGGCCGATATTGCCGCAAGGCTCTCGACCTCGATCGAGCGCCACGAGGCTTCCAGTTTCGCGGTCAACTCCGGCAATCCGCCGAGCATGGGCTGGCCGAGTTCGCTGGCCGCGCCCTTCTTCCAGGCCGCGCTGGGCGGAACCCGTACCTATACGCCGGCATCGGAAGACATCAGCTCGGTGGTGCTCGCAACCGAACTAATGTTCGGCACCCACACCTTCCTGTTTCCCGATCTCGCCCAGTGCGATCACTTGCTCATCTTCGGCTCGAACCCGCTGGTCAGCCACGGCTCGCTGATGATCGCGCCGCGTTTGAAGGACGATCTCGATGCCATCGCCGCGCGCGGCCGTGTCATCGTGGTCGATCCGCGCCGGTCAGAAACCGCGCGCAAATACGAGCACATCGCGATCATGCCCGAAGGCGATGTCTGGCTGCTTGGCGCAATGCTTCATACGATCATCGACGAGGGCCTTGTCGACCACGCATTTCTGGCCGCGCATTGCACCGGCAATGGTGATCTGGTCCAAGGCATCGCCTCGCTTGCGCCTGAACTAGCGGCGGAGCGCAGCGGAATGGAAGCGCACACGATCCGCACGCTTGCGCGCGACTTCGCGGCAGCGGAGCGGGCAGCCGCAATGGGCCGGATCGGCCTGTGCCGGGGCGAGTTTGCCACGCTCACCAATGCCTTCCTGCACATGCTCAACGTGGTCGGCGGGAAGTTCCACAAGCCCGGCGGCTATGGCTGGGGTCACGGCGGAACCGCGAGCGAGGCGCAGTGCGAGGGACCGCCACCCGCCGCACGCCACGGTGCGCTTCCTTCGCGGGTCAGCGGCTTGCCGAGCGTCTGGGGGACCCAGCCGAGCGTCACGTTCCATGAGGAAATGATCACACCCGGCGAAGGCCAGATCAAGTCGCTGCTCGTGGTCGGTGCGAACCCGGTGATGTCGATGCCCGGCGGCCCCGATCTGCCGGCCGCCTTCGCCGGGCTCGATCTGATGATCGCGCTCGACCTCTACGTCACCGAGACGAGCAGACACGCGCACTACATCCTGCCCGTGACCACCGCGCTGGAGCGGGAGGACATCAACCTCTTCTTCATGAACCACATGGTGCGCCCGTTTGCCCAGCATGTGGACGCAGTGATCCCGCCGGTTGGTGAGGCGCGGGTGGAGTTTGATATATTGCGCGAGCTGGCGCAGCGGATGGGCAAAGGCGATGCATTTGGCACAGCCACACCGTTCGACATGGCAGATGCAGCCATGCGCGCCGGGATCGAGGGTCAGAACGGGCTCTGCCTCGATGCCCTCAAGGCCGCGCCACACGGGATCATGATCGAACGCGGGCGCTGGGATTTCGACTTCACCAAACGCATTGGCCATCCCGACCGCAAGATCCATCTCTGGGACCCGGTGCTGGCGGCAGAAATGAAGCGTCTCAAGCAGGCGCCACTGCGCGATCCCAAGGCGCTGCGCCTGATCAACTTGCGCAAGCTGCGTTCGATCAATTCCTGGATGCACAATGTTGCATCGCTGGTGCGCAGCGACGAACCGCTCCTGCTGATGCACCCTGCCGATGCGGCAGCAAGGGGCTTGGCGGATGGCGCGCGTGCCGTGCTCTCCACCGTATGGGGCAGTATCGAAGCCGCCATCGCAATCACTGATGACCTGCGCCCCGGCGTCGTCGCCTATCCCCACGGCTGGGGCCATGCCGCAGGATGGAGCCGCGCGAACGGCAAGGGCGGCGGTAATCTCAACGCCATCGTCCCGCGCGGCCCGCAAAGCGGCGAGCCGGCCTCGGGCATGAGCCGGCTTGAAGGGTTCGACGTGGACGTCGTCGCAGCCCCATGAGCGCCGGTTTTCTTGCGCAGGAAGCGCGGCTCCATGAAGAAGCCATGGCCAGAACCGGGCTGACCGACTTCGGCAATCCGGTCTATCGCGAAGGCTTGCGGCAGCTGCTGGCAGCCTATGATGCCAATGGCATTGCCTACCCCGATGGCGGCGCTCCTGTCCTCAGCCAGATCAGCCAGCGGCTGGCGGCCCGGCTCTCATCGATCGACCAGATCAAGCGTCTCGCGCCGGACGTGCCGCACGTTGCTGCTCCCCTGTTCATTCTCGGGCTGCCGCGCACCGGGACAACGGCGATGCAGCGGCTGCTGATGGCGACTCCCGATCTGCAGGGTCTGGCATACTGGCTTGGCGAAAGTCCTCGCCCCCGTCCGCCACGCACGGAATGGGAAGACGACGAGACCTTTCGCCAATGCCGCGACGGCCTCGCCATGGTCGGAGAAGTTGCACCGATGATCGACGCGATGCATCCGATGCGCGCCGATCTCGGCGAAGAGTGCCGGCTCGTGATGGAACAGAGCTTCGGGCATTCCTCCTTCAGTCTCGTCTCGCCCTTGCGGCCCTATCAGGACTGGCTGTTCGCGGCCAATCTTGAACCGCATTACCGGCACTTCGCCGATGTCCTGCGGCTGATCGGATCGACTTCGCCCGCCAAGCCATGGGTGCTGAAATGCCCGCATCATGCACCGCAAGTCGATAGCCTGCTGCGTGCGTTTCCCGATGCGCGGATCGTGCTGATGCACCGTCCGGTGGAAGATCTCGTGCCCTCGGTCGCTAGGCTGGCCGAGGCCTTTCTCGGCATGGTCGAAGGCCCGTCACTCGACATGACAAGCCGGGCGCAGATGATCATGGACAATCTCGATCTCACCCTGCGCAGACTCCTTGCCGTGCGCGCGGCGCATCCGGAGCGGTTTCTCGATATCGCGATGGACGGCTTCGTTACCGATCCGCTCGGCTGCGCGCGGCACATCCATGCGCACTTCGGCCTGCCCCTCTCGGCGCAAACCGAAGCGGCGATGGCGGCATGGCAGATAGGCCATGCCCCGCATGAGGCAAGGCGCGGAGCGCCCGGCGCGCTGCCCTACGGCCTCAACCGCGATGCCTTGCGCGAACGCTTCAGCTATTACCAGGGGTGAGCCATGTCCGACATCGATCCGGCCGAGTTCTTTGCCGACTACAGCAAGCGCGACCATGAACTGGTCGACTACCAGTTCTATCGTTTCCCGGTACTACCGAGTGTGGGCTTTCGCGGTCCGCCGCTCGCGCCAGAGGTGCTGGCATCAGGCGAATACTGCACCGTAATCGGTGCCGCGCAATCGCTCGGCGTCTATGCGCAGGCGCCCTACCCCGCACTGATCACCGAACGGACCGGCCTACCCTGCCTCAACCTTGCGACCGGCGGCGGTACGGCCGGCTTTTTCGCCAGCCAGCCGGCGCTGATCGATATCGCCAACCGCGGACGGTTCGTGATCCTGCAGGTGATGACCGCGCGCACCGAAGGCAATTCGCGCGGCGAGCCCATAGGCATCAACTTCATGCGCGACCGCCTCACCGGTGAGCAGGAAATCACCGAGGCCTACTGGCTGCGCCTCCTTGCCGAAGAGCGCGATATCGTTCCCCGGCTGATCGAGGAAAGCCGCGCCAGCTGGCGGGCCTCCTACCGGAACCTGCTCGCGAAGCTGACCGTGCCCTGCGTGCTTTTCTTCTATTCGACCAAGCCAGAGGACGAGGAGGTCAACTACGCCGCGACGACCCGCGACGAGTTCTACGGCTCCTTCCCCCAGTTCGTCGATATGGCCTCGGTGCGCGAGATTGCCGCGCTTTGCACGGATTACGCCGAATGCCGCAGCGGGCGCGGCCTCCCGCACCCGCTCATCAGCCGCTTTACCGGCGAGCCGGTTGCGATCGACTTCGGCGCATTGCACAGCTTCATGACCGGTGAGACGCATGTCGTGAACGATTACTATCCCTCGCCGCAAATGCATGAAGACGCCTATGCGGCGTTGCTACCAGCTCTATCGAGGTTGACTTGAGGCATGGGATCGCCGAACCGGCCTCAACTGACAGGAGGCAAGGTTGGGGCGGCCCAGATCACCACTGATTTCCCGCGAAGCGGCAACCAGGGCTGCGCTCGAAGTCATTGACGAGGGGGGTCTCGACAACTTCAGCCTCGGCCTCGTTGCCAAACGCATGGGCGTGAAGGCCCCCTCGCTCTACTATCACTTCAAGGACAAGGCGGAGATCCTCGCCGAGGTCGCGCGCTTCATCCTGCTCGACACCGGGTACAAGGCAGAAGCGGATGGAAGCTGGGAAGACCAGACCGTTGCGCTGTGCATCGAAACCCGCCGGGCCCTGTTGAAGCACCCGCAAGCTGCCCCTCTGATCCTCCAGTTCTTTCCTCGCCACCTGCTGCTTGGCGCCTACGAGCAAGCCGTGGCCGACTATCCGGAGAGCCGGGAACTGCACCTCGCCATTCTCGAGGGGATCGAAAAGCTCACCTTCGGCGATGCGCTGTTCGAAGCCTCTGCGCGGGCGCGGGGGATGCCGGCGATGCCGGCTTTCGATCCCGCGAAGTATCCCAACCTCGCCAAGTCGATCGCCGCCAACACCTTCGATGACGAGCAGATCTTCGGCGAAGCCCTGCGCATGTTCATGGCAGGCGTGCGGCTGCGCGTCAGCGGGATGTAGGCTTCAGCCGATCGCGAAAATCGCCGAGCTCACGGTCGGCGCTCCCGGACCGCCCGCGAGCAGAGACGTCCGCGCTCCCGGCACCGGATTGGGGCTTTCCCCGCGCAGGCAGCGCACCGCCTCGATCGCCGTCACGAAGCCGTGAACGAAGCCATGGGCGAGGTTCCCGCCCGACGTATTGACCGGCAGCTTGCCTGACGGCGCGATCAGGTTCTCAAACTTAAGCACCTCGGCCACGTTCTCGTATGTGCAGAACCCGTGGTCGATCAGCGAGGCGACACCCTGCGCACTGAAGTTCTCGTAGAGCTGGACGACGTCGATGTCCTGCGGCGTCAGGCCTGCCTGCCCGAACAGTCGTTCGCGGATCGCCCGGAAGCCGGCCGTGGGATAGAGATCGGCATCATCGTTCTCGAGCAGGTCGCCCCACCCAGCTGTCGTACCCTGCGCCACTGATAGCAGCTTGACGGGCGGTTTCCTGAGGTCGCGCGCGTGTTCAGCCGAGACCAGCAGGACCGCGCCTGCGCCATCGTTCTCGCGCGAGCAGTCGAATAGGCGGAAAGGTTCGGCGATCCAGCGCGAGGTACGGAACGTCTCGAGATCGAGTTCCTTGCCGAAGCTCGTCGCCTCCAGATTGCGAGACCCGTGGTAGTAGGAAGCCCGCACCAGTTCCTCGCAGACGCTGTGTGGCACGCCGTGGTATTCGAACATGCGCTGGGCACGCATGGCACACACCTGTGCTGGGGCGACCTGGCCGACGCCGACCATGTGATCGTTGAGGTGGTGCGCCATCACTGCTGCCGCGAGGCGCCCGCTATTGCCCTCGGCCAGCGCGCGGAAGATCACGACCGCCCTGGCCTGCCCGGTCAGGATCGCGGCCGCGGCCAGCCCGAAGGTGCCGGCAATGCCGCCGCCCCCGCCGCCCCAGACTTGTGCTGACCAGTTGAGCGTCTTCGTGCCCAGATCAGGCATCAGCCGCACCGGCTCGTTCTTGTCATCGCCGTAGGAAACAAACCCGTCGACATCAGCGGGATCGAAGCCCGCATCCTCGCAGGCGTCCACGATCGCCCGCACCAGCACGCCGCGTTCCGGCATCGGCGCGGTGCCGCGCTTGTACTGGCGATAACCCAGACCGGCGACGGCGGTCTTGCCAGAAAGGTCGAAGCTCATGCGAGGGTCCAGCGGATCGAGGGAATGGTGGTGTCCTGGTATGCCGTGCGATCAATCCGGCCGGTGACCGCGGCGCCGATGCGCAGGCCCTCTTCGCTGCCTTCGATCAGACCCAGCAGACGGATCGCACTGCCGCCAAGTTCGACCAGCAGCGTCGTGAACGGCACTGGCAGTCCTTCGGTCCCAGCAAAGCGGAGATGCGTGCGGTTCCAGCTGAAGATGGTGCCGGCAAGCTGCTGCTCCACCCATTCGTGCTCCCACGATCCACACTGCCCGCAGCGCCACACCGCAGGCCAGTGCCATGCGCCGCAGCCTTTGCACCTCGGCAGCACCAGCTGCCCTACGGCCAGACCTTCCCAGTAGGGCCCTTCCGCCCCGAGCTGGCCCGTAACCAGTTGCACCATCAAGCAGCGTCCCATTCCAGTGGCAGCGATTCCAGCGCGATCACGGTGCCGATCCGGAAGCCGTGGCGCGTGCCGGGAACCGCGCGGAACGCGGGAATGCGCTTCAGCCACTCCTCGGCCAGAATGCGCATTTCGGCGCGCGCAAGAGCGTGGCCGAGGCAAAGGTGCGGTCCTGTCGAAAAGTTGAGATGCGCCTTTTCCTTGCGATCGATATCGAAGCGCTGCGGTTTGGGTATTTTGCGATCATCGCGCCCGCTTTCCCACAGCGCACTCAACACCATCTCGCCCTTGCGGAAGGAAGCGCCATACGCGTCGAAATCCTCGACGACGAGGCGGGGCGTGCCGATCACGCCGAACATCCGCAGTCCTTCCTCGGCAAACTCGGGCATCCGCGAGGGATCGGCTGCGAGCCGAGCCTGCAAGGCTGGATCACCGGCGAGATACTGGAACGAGAAACCGGTGACATTGGTCACGGTGTCCATCCCGCCGAGGAACAGCACCATGCACATCGCAAGGATTTCATCCTGGCTAAGCTTGCGTCCTTCGATCTCCGTCTCAAGGAAATATGTCAGTAGATCGTCCGCCGGTTCCCTGCGGCGCAAGTCAAGCAGTTCGGTGAAGATGCTCGCGATCTTGCCAAGCGTGACCACGAATTCGGCGTCGGTTCGGGCCTTGAAATGCTCATCGGCAATCGATCGGAATTCGTGCAGGCGATCGACCGGCAGCCCCATCAGGACCATAAACACCGAAACCGGGAAGCGCGCCGCGACGTCGTGCACGAAATCGCAGGCACCCCTGCCCGCGACTTCCTCGACGATCTCCGCCGCCATTGCGCGCATCTTCGGCTCCATGTCGGCGACCGCGCGCGGCGAGAACTTGGGCATCAACACATGGCGATAGGGCACGTTCTGCGGAGGATCGAGGCTGAGCGGGATGAAGAAGGGCGGGTTCTCGACGCGAGGGATCTGCATTTCGCGCGCAGAGAAGACCGCAGGGTTCTTCACGATCTCGCTGATCAAGTCGTAGCGCTTCACGATCCAATGCCCGCCATTGAGCGGGGTCCAGAAGATGTCCGGCGCACCGGCGAGCGCCCGGGCATAGCTGCCCTGCACATCGTCTTCGATCCGGGGATCGGCGTAGATATCGAACGCGAAGACCTGCTCGGGCCTTACGTTCGCCGGGATGACGGAGGCTGTTGTCGCCATGATCGGTTCCTTTCGCCTAGCGGACTCGGGGCAAGCTGAGGTGCGCCTCGCGGTATTCCGCGCGCAAAGCCGGTTTGGAGATCTTCTGGGTGGCGAGGCGGGGTAGCGGCTCGCTGCGCACGGCGACGTAGCGCGGCACCTTGTAGTCGGCGAGGCGGGCGTTGCAGTGCTTGACGAGTTCGCCGACATCAATGGGACCGCCGCCATAGACGATCGCCATCGGCGTCTCTTGGAAGCGCGGATCGGGCGCGGCAATCACCGCCGCTTCCTCGACACCGGGGAACTCCAGCACGGCGCGCTCGATTTCCGCGGCCGAGATATTGAGACCGCCCGAGATGATGATGTCCTTGATCCGGTCCACGAAAGTGATGAGCCCCTGCTCGTCGATCACGCCGAGATCGCCGGTATGGAGCCAACCGTCGCGGATCGTCTGCGCGGTCGCCTCGGGATTGTTCCAGTAGCCGATCATCATGCCCGGACCGCGGATCAGGATCTGGCCCTCGCTGCCGGGTGGCAGTTCGCGCCCTTCGCTGTCGACCACCTTGTGTTCGGTGAAGATACCGCCCCACCCGCACTTTTCCGGGAACTCGCCGGCGAGGAAGCCGGGCATGACGGTGGAATTGCCGCCAGCCTCGGTCTGGCCATAGGACTGGCGGATGGTCAGGCCCTTGGCCGCCCAGGCATCGAACAGGTCTCGCGTCACGCGGGCGCCGCCGACCATGACTGTCTTCAGATGGGAGAGATCCGCGTCCCTGAAGCCCGGCAAGGCCGCGATGCGCTCGAAAAAGGCCGGTGCACCGGCGAAGCTCGCGATCCGCTGCTCGACCAGAATGTCGAGGAAACGCTGCGCATCGAAATGCGGTTCGAAGAACAGCGTGCAGCCCATCACACTGTAGTGGATGAGCTGAACCATCCCGGCAGACGTCGCCAGAGGAGCCACGACGATCACGCCGCCGCCATCGCGTAAGGCACTGTCTTCCATCGCGTTGGCCGTGATGTAGCTCAGCATCGAGCGGTGCGAGAACATCACGCCCTTGGGCTTGGCGGTTGAGCCACTCGTGGAAATGATGACAACGCAGGCGTCAGGCTGCGGATCGTGCGCCACCGCCACCGGTTCGCCGCAGCGCAGCGCATTAAGGCTCGCCAATGGTTCCACAGGAACGTCACTTGAGGCAAACTTCTCGAGCTGGTCAGGGTCGGCGAAGATCACCCTCGGCGCATGATCCTCCACGATCTCGCGCAGTTCATGCGCCGTGAAGCGGGAGTTGAGTGGCGCAATGATCGCGCCTGCGCGCATCGCGGCGAGCGCTAGCGTGCAATAGGCTAGGCTGTTGCTCCCGCAGGCATTGACGCGGTCGCCGGGCTGCACCCCGATGGCAATAAGCCGCGCCGCCACGCGGTCGATCCACCCGGCCCATTCGCCATAGGTGATCGTATCTCCCGCCAGCGACAGCGCCACGACATCGCGCCGGTTCCTGGCCCACCAGCCGATCGCACTATTCAATGTGAGCACGCCTGTCTTTCCCCTCTCCCCGCGGCCGATTTTTCAGCTCGGCAGGTAACTCTCGAGAATATCGTAATAAATCGGAATCGTGGCCTCGAGACCCGAATAGACCACGCTGTCGAGCGCCCCGGTGGCGAGGCCCTCGTGCGAGATCGTAGCAGCGCGGTAGTCCTCGTTGCCGAAGACGTTGAGCACCATGTCGTAGGAGCGCTTGTAGAGCTCTTCCGCCTTGGGATTGTCCGGGGCGACGCGGGTCAAGTTGTGGTAATCGACGATGGTGCGATCGGGCCCGCGCGGATTGAGGATCATCACGCTGATGTACCACGGGCTGGTGATCACCACGCAGTTCGGGAAGATGTTGTAGACCGTGGTGACGGTCTTGTGGATGTTCTCGCCCGGCACATCCAGATCCTCGGGCGTGAAATCCATCTTGCCGGAAATCTGCCGCAGGGTCGGTCCGAGCTTGTCGACGACGTTGGGCACGTCGGCATAGAGCAGACCGACAGTCGAGGCATGCAGGCGCTGGACGTGGTAGCCTTCGAGGAACGGTTCGAGCACCAGTTTCCAGTTGGCCTTCACGTCGAATGATTTGCGACCGTAGACATGAGCGGTCGCAAGATCGAGCGCATCGAGATCTTCGCCCAGTTCGGGCACCAGCGGCGAGAAGTCAGGCTCGGCATGGCGGTCGAGCATGACCCAGATGATCCCGCCCTGCTCTTGGCTGGGCAGTTCGGCCAGATTGCGCTGCGACTTGTCGAGATTGCTGAATGTCTCGGGCCGGGCGACACCGATCAGCTTGCCATCCACGCCGAACGTCCAGGCATGATATGGGCAGGTCAGGCGCCCGGTCTTCACGACCGCGCAATCCTCGAGCAGCTTGGCGCCCTTGTGCTGGCAGGCATTGAGGAAGACATGCGCCGTGCCTGCCTTGTCGCGGCTAACGATGAGCGGCAGGCCCGTGCTGTCGTGGCCCATTGCCGAGCCCGGTTCCGGCAGCAGCGCCGAGATCGTCAGCGGAACCGCGCGTTTCTTGAATATGTGTTCCTGCTCGAGATCAAACCGCTCCTGCGAGGTGAAGATTTTGGCAGGGCGCGTCGCCTCGATTTGCGGGACTTTCGCCTCGTCATGCCGGGCGATACGCCGCATCGCGGCCTGCTGGCCGGGGCTCAGATCGGCAAAAGCCTGGATGAGCGGCTTTCCACTTGGCCTCTTGATGAGCGTTTCATTCATGGCCGAATCCTCTCAATCTTCCATCGCTTGCGCATGCTAGCACCGAGCTTATCTATCGACAATAGATTTTAGTGCCGCGAGGCAGGCACGTTGATAATCATCCCGTCCATTTCGGTGCTCACCAAGATCTGACAGGAAAGGCGGGACGTCAGCCTCGGTTCACGGACATTGTCGAGCAGATCGATCTCGAAATTCTGCGGTGGGCCAGCCAGGGCAAAGCCTGTGTCATCAAGGTAGACATGACATGTGCCGCAAACGAGCGAGCCACCGCATTCCGCAATGATGCCGTCAACACCGCGGGCCTTGGCATTGGCCATCAGGCTTTCACCGACCTCGGCCTCGATCTCCTGCCGCGCACCGTCAGGCTGAACAAACGTGATGCGAACCATGGCTAGCTCCTTTCCCGCCAATCGTGTTGCGCACCACGTTTATCTATGTCAATTAGATTTGAGAGGGAGGAGCAGGCCATGAGCCAATTTGATTACATTATCGTGGGTTCCGGCGCGGCCGGATGCGTCCTTGCCTACCGGCTCAGCGAGAACCCGGCCAACCGCGTGCTGCTGCTGGAGGCGGGTCCGAGCGACCGTCATCCGCTGATCCACATGCCCAAAGGCATTGCCAAAGTCATGGCCGACCCGCGCTACATCTGGGCGCATGAAAGCAAGCCCGAAGCATCGACCGCGAACAAAAGCGAATGGTGGGCGCGGGGCCGGGTGCTGGGCGGTTCGACCTCGATCAATGGCATGATGTATGTGCGCGGCATGCCGGCGGACTTCGATGGGATCGCCGAACTTTCAAGCGACGACTGGTCGTGGCAGCATATCGGCGCGGCCTACAAGGCGCTCGAGAACCACGAACTCGGCGCTGCGGAAACGCGAGGGAACTCGGGGCCGATCAGGATCACCGTGCCGACCTTCAAGGACAGGCTGAGCGAGGCCCAGATCGCGGCAGGCCGCGCGCTCGGCTGGGGGGCGAAGGCCGACATGAACGAGCCCGACGATGCCGTCGCGATCGGCTATGCGCCGCGCACCGTCTACAAGCGCAAGCGCCAGAGCGCAGCCGTGGCCTTCCTGCGGCCTGCCATGAAGCGGTCCAACCTGACGGTGCTGACCGAAGCCGTTGCCGACCGCGTGATCTTCGATGGCACGCGCGCGACGGGCGTTGCAGTGTTGCGCGAAGGTCGGGAGGAAATCCACGAAGGACGCGAGATTATCCTGTGCGGCGGCGCGCTCGCCAGCCCGGCAATCCTCGAACGCTCCGGCATCGGCGATCCGCAGCGCCTTTCCACGCTCGGCATCCCGGTGATCCATGCCAATCCGGCGGTCGGCGAGAACCTGATCGAGCACCGCGCGATGCTGCTGCAATGCCGGCTCAAGCAGAACATCTCGCACAACAAGCAGTACGGCGGCTGGCGGCTGGCGCTCAACGCGATGAAGTACGCACTCGGTCTCGATGGCCTGATGTCGGCCGCCTCCTACGAGATCGTTGGCTGGCTCAAGACCGATCCGCGCCTCAACCGCCCTGATGCGCAGATCCTCGTCGCCCCGTTCAGTTTCAACATGGAGGATCGCACCCAGGTCGAAACCGTGCCGGGCATGCATGTCACGCTTTACACGTTGCGGCCGGATTCCAGAGGTAGCGTCCATATCGCAAGCCGCGATCCGGTTGCGCCTGCGGCGATATCGGCCAACCATCACGCCACCGAAAACGACCGCAAGACCATGGTCGCGCTGGTGCGCGAGGTGCGCCGCTATCTCGCGACCGAACCGCTGGCGAGCCTCATCGCCGAAGAGACGTCACCCGGCCCCGCCTATCAGACCGACAGCGAGATCCTCGAAGCTTACGACAAGTTCGGAACCTGCGGCTATCATGCTGTCGGCTCATGCCGGATGGGCAGCGACGAAGGCTCGGTCGTCGATCCGGACCTGCGCGTGCGCGGTGTCTCCGGTGTGCGGGTGATGGATACCTCGATCATGCCCGTCATCCCTTCAGGCAACACCAACGGCCCGACTATGGCAATGGCCTGGCGTGCGGCGGACATCATTTTGCGGGGCTGAACCGCAAACGAAAAGGGCCGGCAGTGATGCCGGCCCTTTCCAGTGGCACAATCTGTGGCTTCAGAGCTTCACGCGCACCGATCCGCCGACGGTGGTAGGATAGCCCCAGACCGACTGAATACCCGTCTGGCCCGGCAGCACCTGGTTGCGATAGCGCGCGTTCGTCAGGTTGTCGGTGAACACCGCGAAGGTGAAACGGTTCGAAGGTTCGGTCCATTCCGCCCGCAGGCTGAGCAGTTCGTAGCCCTTCTGGTAATACTGCTGCGAGGTATCGAAGTAGAACCCCGAGGTGTAGGACAGCGTCCCCGAAAGCGCGAACTGTCCCTTCGCCAACTCGGTCGTGTAGCGCGCACCGATGTTGCCGCTGAATTGCGGCGAGCGCTGCATGCGGAACCCGCTGGAATCGTTGGTTCCGGCCGGGAAAGTGCCGAAGCCTGCACCGCAGGCCGGAACGAGGCATTGCTGGAAGAACGGCGAGGTCAGGAACTTCTTGTACTTCGCATCGAGCCACGCGCCGCCCATGTTGAACTCGAAGTTCGGCGAAACCTTGTAGGAAAGCTGCCCTTCGATGCCGTAGACGCGCGAGTTCGCGGCATTGGTGATCAGCGACTGGGTGCCGTTGTAGCTGGCGACCTGCAGGTCCTTGTAGTCGTAGTAGTAGCCCGAGATATCGAACGATAGCCCGTTGGCGGCGTACTTGTAGCCGATTTCGTAGGAGCTGATCTTCTCGGCCGCGATCGGCTTCAGCGAAAAGCCGTTCGGATTGAGAATCGGTGCCTTGTGGCCTTGCGAGAACGACGCATAAAGGCTCGAGGCCGCGTTGGGCTTGTAGCGCAGGACCACACGCGGATCGACCTTGTTGTAGTCCACGTCCGGGATCGGGAAGAACCCGGTCGTCGGATAGAGGCCGAATGCGGCTCCGATCGGGCCGACGGTGAAGGCCCCGTTCTTCACCTTGTCGTTGCTGTAGCGCAGGCCGGCGGTCACGAAAAACTTCTCGCCGATCTGATAGGTGCCGTCGGCATAGAGCGCGATGGATTGCGAATCCGTCTGCGACTTCGAGATCAGACCGATCGGAACGCCCCCGTTATACCCGTTGAGGTGGTTGAAGCGGTTCTTGTCGGAGAAGAAGAACGCACCGACCGTCCATTTGAAGGGACCATCACCCGCGGAGTTCAGCAGAAGCTCTTGCGTGAAGATCTTGTCGGTGATGTTGAAATCGACGTCGAACAGCTTGGCCGACGAGCTGTCGAGATCAAGGAACGACGTCGAGTCCTCGCTGCGATACTGGGTGTAGGACGTGAGGGTCGCAAATCCGAGATCGAACTGCCCGGTGAGTTGCACCGCATCGACCTTGGAGGTGAAGCTGGTCGGCGAGGTATTGGACACCTCATTGGGCTTGGTCGCCACGACCACGCCAGGAATGATCGCGCCGGTGCTTTCCACAGCCCCCGTCACGGGATCGACAAAGGCATTGCTGGCAAGGCTGGTCGGGTCATCGACGCTCGAATGCGTGTAGCGGAGCAGTAGCGAATTGTTGCCGCCGAGATCGACCATCAGGCCGGTGCGGATCGACCAGTTCTCGTAGGCGCCATCCTTGTTGCTCTTGGTGACGATGTTCTTGATGTAGCCGTTGCCCTTGCTGAACAGGCCGGCAACGTCGAAGGCCACGTTCTGGCCGAGCCCAGCCGTTCCGTAAGCCTGGTAGCGCTGCGCGTTGTAGCTGCCATAGGAAGCTTCGGCGACCATGCCCGGTTTCGTGCTGGGCTTGCCGGTGGTCACCTGGATCGCGCCGCCCGTGCTGTTGCGGCCGAACAGCGTTCCCTGCGGCCCCTTGAGCACAGTCACGCCAGTGACGTTGAGCAACTGGAAGTCAGCCGTCAGCGGATTGGGCGCGTAGAACCCGTCGACATAGATGCCGACGTTGGAGCCCGAACCCGAAGCCGAAACGGCAGTGCCGACACCGCGGATCGTCGGCTGAGCGAAGCCGCCCTGATTGTCGAAGCGCAGCGCGGGCGTAAGCTTCTGGACGTCGCTCAGGTCGTTGACGTCGCCTTGCCCAAGCCGCTCGGCAGAGATCGCAGTGAGCGTGATCGGAACGTCCTTGGCGCGTTCCTCGCGCCGCTGCGCGGTGACGACGATCTCGCCCCCGGTCGTGGCCTGCGCGCTGCCGTCCGCCTCCGCGAATGCAGGGGCGCTTACGCCAAGCATGACGGGCAGTGCCATCCACGCGACTCCGGCGCGCAGTTCGAATGCAAGATGACTCTTCATGTCAGACGTCCTCCCTCCAAATCCCGTTCAGACCGGCCATTTTGCGGGCCAAGTTCATTTTCGAAGGGTTGTAGATAATCGCCTGCTTGTCCGTCAAGTTTAAATCTATAGTCATTAGGCTCATCGAGGGAGAGTCGAGATGCCCGAACCGTTCAGCGAGGCCGACCGGCAGCGTCATTCACCTGCAGAAAATGCCCCATCCAATTGGCAGGAAAGCTTTTTTCTAGGTTGGGTCGATCTTGCCTCGCGCAGCGCGGGATCGCATCATGTCAGCCTTTCGCCCGCCCGCGGCACGGCTCATGTCTGGAGCTGGCTGGTTGTCGACGGGATGCGGATTGCGCGCGAGGCAGCCCATGCACTGCCGCTCGGCGAATTCGATCTTGCAGATTTCACGCTTGGCGGACTGCACTTCAAAGCCAGCTCTGGTGTGCGAGAACTCGCCCTGGACGCGCGCTTCGACAACGCGCGTCTGAAGCTCGATTTCGGGGCACTGTGCGATCCGGTGGTCCTGAGTTTCAACGTTGGCGATACGAAGCTGGCCGACCGGCACTACGAGGCGATGGGCCATGTCCGGGGGCACATCGAGCATGAGGGACGCACCATCCCGATTGCCGGCGCGGGCTGGCATGACCATAGCTGGGGCGCGCGCGACTTCGGCACCAATCCGTCTAGCCGGTGGCTCTTCGCCGTGTTCGGTGACGACCTCGCCTTTTCCGCCTTCTCGTTCGTCACGTCTTTCGGCGCGGAACAGTTCGGGTGGGTGTTCGATGCCGGCCGGGTGCACCGCATCACCCGCGCGTTGTTCCGCAGCGAGATCGACAACGACGGCGCCACGCCGCGTGGGGTCAAGGCGGACCTTTGGACCGAAGAAGGCCGTGGCTATCGCCTGTCGGGCGTGGTCAAGGCGACCGGCCTAACCGGCGGCGAAGGCTGGTTCGGCGTCGATGGCCTTACCGAGTTCGAATGCGGCGGCCGGTTGGGCCAGGGCTTCTTCGAACCCGCCGAACTGAAGGGACCTACTCCCGCAATGCGCAAGGAACTGGGGCTCGAAGCATGATCCCCTTCCCGTCCTCCATCGACGAGATCGATGCGGCATGGCTCAGCCAGTGCCTCGCCGACCGCCGCCCCGGAACCGAAGTCATCCACGCCGCCCGCGGCACGGTCATCAGCGGCACAGCAACCAAGATCGAGTACCACCTCGAATACAACGCGGCCGGACGCGACTTGGGCCTTCCGCCTAGTCTCTGGGTCAAGTGCGGGCTGGAGACTCGCATCCCCGAACAGGCGATGCATTCCTCCTACGAAGCAGCCTTCTTTCGCGATATTGCCCCAGGGCTCGCGGTCAATCTGCCGAGGCCCTACGCCACCGCATTCGCACCCGACTGGTCAAGCGGGGTGGTGATTTATGAAGACCTCAATCTGCGCCCGGTCACCTTCGTCCGGCAGGTCGGTTCGCTCTCGCCCGACCAGATGCGGCAATTGCTCGACCAGCTCGCAGCGCTCCACGCCGCCTGGTGGCGCGATCCGCGGCTGGACGCGTTCGAATGGCTGGTCCCGGGCGGCGTGATCCATTCGAATGGCGTACTCGAACGGTTCAGCGGCTTCTGGGACTATGTCTCACCGATGCCCCGCTTCGCCAAGGTGCCGGACGCATTGCGAGATCGGGAGCGGCTGCTCGCGGCCAACCTCGCGCTGCTCGCTGCCGACATGGCCGATCCCGTCTGCGTGGTTCACGGCGATCCCCACATCGGCAACATGTTCTTCGATCCGGATGGGCGCCCGGGCCTGCTCGACTGGGCGACCGTCATGCGCGGCCATTGGGCCTGGGACGTGGCCTATGCGATGGTCATCAACCAGAGCGTCGACCAGCGCCGCGATCTGCAGCGCGAACAACTGGCCTACTTCCTTGCCCGCCTTGCATCGCTGGGCATTGCGCCGCTCGAGCCGGATCAGGCCTGGCAGGACTATGCGCGGCACAGCGTCTACTTGTTCAACTTCGTGCTCTGCCCGCCCGAGCTTCAGCCTGAAGAACTCTGCATCCAGAGTGCGGAACGCGCTTGCGCGGCGATCTGCGATCTCGATGGGCTCACGCTGGTGGAGCAGGGCGGCCTTGGCTAGCAAGCCTCTGCAGCCAGCATGGCGAGGCGCGCGAGGTGCCACGATTCCGTGCCCAGTTCCGCTTCGATCTGTGTGGCGCGCTTGAAGTAGTGGCCGATGGCGAGTTCGTCGGTCATCCCCATGCCGCCGTGCAACTGGACCGCGTTCTGGCCGACATATCGGCAGGCCTGCGCGACAGCCACTTTGGCTGAAGAGGCTGCACGCGCCCGCTCGCGAGGCGGCGCGTCAAGCTTTGCAGCGGCCAGCAGGGCTGCCGAACGAACCAGCTCGACCTGGATGTGCATGTCCACCATGCGGTGCTGGAGCACCTGGTAGGAGGCAATCGGCGCACCGAACTGCTGGCGCTCCTTGCAATAGGCAACCGTGTCGGTCACCAGCCTGTCGAGCAGGCCTGCCGCCTCGGCCGCTTGTCCCGCAATGGCCCGGTCGCGCCATTCCTCCAGCAGCGCCAGACCGTCGCCGGGCTTGCCGATCAATGCGCTCGCTTCGACAGGGACCGCCTCGAGCACGATGTCTGCGGCATGGCGACCATCGATGGTTGGATAGGGCTGCAGGGTTACGCCAGCGGCGTCGGTCGGCACAACGAACAGCGACAGCCCGTCCGCGTCTCCGGCCTCGCCCGATGTGCGCGCCGCGACTATGAGGTGTTGTGCCCAGGGCGCGGCCACCACAACCGCCTTGTGGCCGGATATCATCCAGTCGCCGGCGGTCTGCTCCGCACGCGTCGTGATCGCCGGAAAATCGTATCGCACCCCCGGCTCACCGATGGCCGGGACCACGATGACCCTGCCCTCCACGATCTGCGCGGCAAGCGCCTGAACCGGCGGCGCCGCCTTGCTCAGCAGCCACATGGCCTGAAACACCGTCTCCGCCACCGGCTCGAGACAGAGGAAGCGCCCCATCTCTTCCATCACGATCATCTGCTCGTCAGCCCCGCCGCCAAGCCCGCCGACGGGTTCGGGCGCGATGACGCCAAGCAGGCCGAGTTGCTGCGCCAATGCCTGCCAAATGTCCGGCCGATAGCCCGGCGCAGTGCGCGATGCCGAGACCCTCTCCCGGAAACCGTAGCGCTGGGTCAGGAACTGCTGGAGCGTTGCCTTGAGCAGGTTCAGTTCTTCGCTCAGATCGAATTGCATGCTTCCAGCCTGCCTTGCTGGCGGGTTGAAAACGGCCGCCAAAGCCCACCCGCGCCAATAATCAAATGATATAAGATTATTGACAGCGCAAGTCCCCCGGTGCTGGAATAGCGCCATGGACATGAACTGGACAGCCGAGGACGAGCACTTCGCAAACGAAGTGCGGGCCTTTCTCGCCGCCGAACTGACCCCCGAACTGCGTGCAGCTGGTCGCTGGATGACCAGCGTCTACGGCGATCACGAGCTGTCGCTGGAATGGCAACGCCGCCTCCATGCACGCGGCTGGGCCGCACCTGCCTGGCCAAAAGAGCATGGCGGCGCAGACTGGTCTGTCACGCAGCGCTATATCTTCGCCCGTGAGCGCGCGCTTGCCGGTGCCCCGCCGGTTTCGCCGATGGGCATCAGCATGTGCGGCCCAGCGCTGCTCGGGCACGGCAGCGAAGAGCAGAAGGCTTTCTACCTGCCCCGCATGCTCTCGGGCGAACATTTCTGGTGCCAGGGCTATTCCGAGCCCCACGCCGGCAGCGATCTTGCGCCGCTGAGGATGAGCGCGCGGCGCGAACGCGATGCATTCATCTGCAACGGCACCAAGATCTGGACAACGCATGCCAACGTGGCGAACTGGATCTTCTGCCTCGTGCGCACCAGCCAGCTCGAGCGGCCGCAGCAGGGCATCACTTTCCTGCTCATCCCGATGGACAGCCCGGGCATCACCGTCATGCCGATCATCATGACGTCGGGCGAGCATATCCAGAACCAGATCTTCTTCGACAACGTCCGCGTACCGGTCGCCAATGTCGTCGGCCGGATCGACGATGGTTGGACGGTCGCCAAGTACCTGCTCGAATTCGAGCGCGGCGGCAGCGCCTATGCTCCGGAATTGCTGGTCCGCCTCGACCGCATCCGCGAACTGGCGCGCGAGGCAGGCGGCGGACTTGCCGAAGACCCCGTGTTCCAGGTTCGGCTGGCTGCTGCGCAGGCGCGCATTGATGTGCTCGAGACCTACGAGTTCAAGGCGCTGGCAGCCGCCGCGAAAGGCGGACGGCCAGGCCTTTCAGGCTCGATCATGAAGATTCTCGGGACCGAACTCAGCCAGCACCTCACCGAACTCGCGCTCGAGGCGGCGGGGCCCTATGGCTGCGCCTTCCAGCCGCAAGGCGGAATGCCCGGCGGCCCCAACGTCATCCCGCACGCGCAAGGACCGGTCCTCGGCCCGCGCGGTGCCGCGATTGCGCCGCTCAAGTACTTCAACGACCGCGCCGGATCGATCTACGCCGGGTCGAACGAGATCCAGCGCAACATCATCGCCAAGGCGGGACTGGGGCTATAGGCCGCGCATATGGATGCTCAGATCACCCGCAGAAGAGCCAAGCCCGGGCGGCCGCTCAAGGCGCTTATCACCCCCCAGGCTGCGATCTCGACCGCCATCGCCTTGCTCGACAGCGACGGGATCGACGGGCTCAGCGTGCAGGCCGTCGCCCGCGCCATGTCGGTCACGGCGCCCTCGCTCTATTACCATTTCAAGGACAAGGACGAGCTGCTGCAACTGGTTGCGCGCACCTTGCTGCGCGAGATCGGCGAAGATCTGCCCGCACAGGCCGGCTGGAAGGAGCAGGCGATTGCGCTCTCGATCGCGACCCGCCGGGTTATCCTGCGCCACCCCAATGCCGCCCCGCTGATGCTGCGGTTCTTCCCGCGCCGGCTCATGCTCGGCGCCTACGAGCACACCTTGGCGATGTGCCCCTACCCCGCAGAACACCATGCCGCGATCCTCGAAGCGCTGGAAAAGCTGACGTATGGCGCGTCGCTGTTTGCGGCGGCGGCGGAAACCCATCACGTGCCGGCCATGCCCGACTTCGACGAAACCCGCTATCCGCGGCTGGCCAAGGCTTTGCAAGTCGGCCCGCGCGACGAGGACCTTTTCCGCGAAACGCTTGAACTTCTGTTCGATGGGTTCGCGGCAAGATATGGCCAGCAGAAAGGCACACGATGATCGAAGGCGGATGCAATTGCGGCGCTGTCCGCTACAAGCTCGCGGGCGCGCCGCTGGTGACCGCGCAGTGCCACTGCCGCAACTGCCAGCGCCAGTCGGGCAGCGCGTTTTCGGTCAACCTTGTCGTCCGGCTCAGCGATGTCGAAACCACTGGCGAGCTGACCACATGGATCGACCGCGACACCCATTCAGGCAATCCGGTCTACCGCCGGTTCTGCGGCACCTGCGGCTCTCCGATCTTTTCGGACCTTGCCCGGGGCAATGGCACGACAATCATCAAGCTCGGTACGCTTGATGATCCGGCCGCCTTCGCGCCGGCCGTCAGCGTCTGGACCACTACCAAACTGCCCTGGGTCGAACTGCCAAACGGCCAGAAGGGCTTCGAGCGAAACGCTTAGCTGAGCGATGCGGGGGTGCTGGGCAGGAACACCGTCTTGAGTTCGACATAGGCTTCCATGCCTTCCGGTCCGCCTTCGCGCCCGACACCGGACTTCTTGAACCCGCCGAAAGGATTGGTGAGGTCAAACTCGCGCCCGTTCTGCGTGAAATGCCCGGTGCGGATGCGGCGGGCGATGGCATAGGCGCGATCCGTGTCGCCGGTATAGACCCCGCCTGAAAGCCCGTATTCGCTGGCGTTGGCGATGGCGACGGCTTCGTCAACGCTGTCGTAGGGGATCATCGCAGTGACCGGTCCAAAGATCTCCTCGCGCGCGATGACCATGTCGTTGGTCGCATCGCTGAACACCGTCGGCTCGATATAGAAGCCGCGGTCGAGGCCACTGGGCCGCCCCCCGCCCGTCGCAAGCCGCGCGCCCTCCCTGATGCCTGCGGCAATATAGCCTTCGACCCGTTCCCGCTGCCTGCCCATGGCGAGCGGCCCCATCGCGGTCGTCTCGGCCCACGGATCGCCGACCGCCACGGCCGCCATTGCCGCCGCAAGGCTCGCCACATGGTCACGATAGTGGGTGCGCGGAACGAGAATGCGGCTGTAGTTGATGCAGGCCTGCCCGCAGAGCTGGGTAACCAGCGGCGCCAGCATCGGACCCGTTTGCGCCGGATCGAAATCATCGAGGATAATAGCCGCCGATTTGCCGCCAAGCTCCATGGTATAGCGCGCCATCCGCGCCGCGCAGATCTGCGCCACCTGCAGGCCGACAGAGGTCGATCCGGTGAAGGCCACCTTGTCGACACCCGGATGCCGGACCAGCAAGTCCGAAACCTCGCGGTCTGCCGGAAGCAGATTGATGACGCCCGCAGGCAGACCGGCGGCCTCGGCCGCTTCCGCGATCACGAAGGCGTCGAGGGGCGTTTCAGGGGCAGGCTTCATGATGATCGTGCATCCGGCAGCCAGCGCGGGCGCCACCTTCATCAGCATGCCGACCAGCGGGCCATTCCACGGATTGATCGCGGCGACGACCCCCACGGGCTCCCTCACAACGACCGCGACTTTCGACTGGAAGCCTGCTGAGGGTCGAACATCCTCGAACCGGGTACCCTCCGCCAGAGCCGCATAATAGTTCAGCAGCGCCCCTGCCCCCATACCGACGCCGCGCGCCATCGCGACGGGCACTCCGACCTGATCGATCCACATTGCCTCGAGCGTCGCCCCACGGGCTTCAAGCTGTGCGCCAAGCGCTCGCATCAATCCGGCCCGCTCTGCCGGTGCCAGGCGCGGCCATGGTCCGGTATCGAACGCCGCTCGTGCTGCGGCGACGGCGCGGTCGACATCTTCGGCACCGGCTTCGGCAACGGCACAGATCACATCGCCGCTCGCCGGATTGACAAGGTGCAGCTTGCCGGAGCCCTGCGGCACCAGCCACTTTCCGCCGATATAGACCTTGTCCGGATGCTCGATCGAAAGTGTGCCCACCGGATTCTCCCGCCTGTCTTGTCGCTTTTAATTATCTAATATTCATAGATTAGGAATGGCAAGCCCAAAACGGCCCTGTCGCGAAGCAGCCGTTGGGGCGGCGAAAGGCACGCCCCGCTGCTCCGCCATCAACGGTCCCGCTACGGCATTTTTTTGTCTCTTTCCCAGCAGCTTGCCAGCCCTCAGACCCGCACCTTACAAAAATCTATTGTTATTAGATAGTAGAGCGAATAGCCTCTGCGACCTGCAGGCACCCGGTTGCGCAAACCAGCCGGGCGCGCGCCATGTGCACAAATGAAGCCGGAGCCAGCAGTCGCCGGCCGCGTATCCGCAGAAGGAGCCCGCTCTTGAACGCCATCACCGCTCACGACCGCCGGATCCCGGATCATGTCCCCGCCGAACTGGTCTATGATTTCGATATCTATGCAGACGCGCGCGTCACGAGCGATGTTCAGCGCAGCTATGCAGAGGCCATCGCCAGCGCTCCGGATATCTTCTGGTCGCCTGCAAACGGAGGGCACTGGCTTGCCAAGCGGTTCGATGCGATCACCGCGATCGCAACGGATCCGGAGCACTTCTCCGTTCGCGAAATGCAGATCCCGCGGGTCGAAAACCCGCCTTTCTTCATCCCGCTCAGCCTCGATCCGCCGGACAACCTCAAGTACCGCCGCCTGATGGCGCCGATGTTCGGGCCGACGGCGATCAACGCGCTTGAACCCAGGCTCCGCTATTGGGCACAGAAGATAACCGACGAGGTTGCGGACAAGGGCAGCTGCGATTTCATGGCCGATGTCGCGAAACTGTACCCTGTAACGATCTTCATGGAACTCATGGGCATGGAGCTCTCGCGACTCCAGGAATTCCGCCACCTCGCCGAGCGGTTTTTCGAAGTGCAGAACGATGCCGCCGAATTGAGCCAACTGAGCGCGACGATCCTTGGCATTCTCGGCGAACTCGTCGCCGAGAAGCGCGCCCGTCCCGACGACAAGCTCATGAGCCATTTCGTCCACGCCGAAGTCGAGGAAGGACGGACGATGAACGACGAGGAAATCCTCGCGATGAGCTTCGTCCTCTTCCTTGGCGGAATGGACACGGTGACCAACGTCACGGGCTTCGCCTTCCAGCAGCTTGCGCAATTGCCCGAGCTGCAGGCAAGGCTCGCCGCCGATCCGGAAGGGCTGGCACCGGCCTTCGCCGATGAAGCCGTGCGCGCCTTCGGAGTAGTCAATTCCCCGCGTCTCGTCGTCAAGGACACGGACCTGATGGGCGTCCCGTTCAGGTCGGGCGACATGGTGCTCAATCTGCTCCCCGTCGGGAGCCGCGACGACCGCAAGTTCCCCGACCCCCATGTGCTGGACATCGACCGGAAGAAGGGTGCGCACGTCACGTTCTCGACCGGCCCGCACCTGTGCATTGGTCACGTTCTGGGGCGTGCGGAAATCCGCGTCCTCGTCGAGGAATGGGCGCGCCGTGTCCCCGCATTCTCGATTGTCGCCGGCGCAGAGCGGCCATTCCGGACGGGCACTGTCATGGCGCTGGAACGCCTTCCGGTCGACTGGCGCGCGTGATGTGCGGGCAGGTGCTGTCAATCCAATGCGAACCGCTCTCCACTTGGCGTTCCTGCGAGAAGTGGTTGTGGAGCGAGGCATGGACGGAGGCGAATTTCTGTAACGCCGTCATCTGCCGGAACCGCAGCATAGCCCGCTCCCGTCGTCGGAACGGCAGGTGGCTGTTCTCCACCCGCTTGTTGGCCCAGCGGCCGACCTCCTGCTTCTGGCGATTGCCGAGTTCGTCCATTACGGCACCGTAGGAGCGCAGGCGAACGGCCGGTTGCGGCAGGAGCGGTCGTTCAAGCGCTGACCGACGAATGACATGAACTGTGAAGGGTTTCGGGCGCTTGCGTACGAAAGCCTCCAGTGCAGGAACCCGCGGGCCCCACGCGCTGGTCTATGGGTAAAGCTGCATTGGGATGGTTCTGGAGGGTAAGCGCTGCCGCTGCGGAAG